>ENA-UOYA01000928-UOYA01000928.1-activated-sludge-metagenome-genome-assembly--contig:-NODE-928-length-34285-cov-7.669763_pt1 | contig 34285 bp, 29 predicted proteins | sample MGYA00238163_ERZ764804 | MGnify/ENA primary metagenome ERZ764804 (study PRJEB28919, sample SAMN05720223) | activated sludge metagenome | isolation source: Anaerobic digester | place: Hong Kong... | reverse complement strand
TATTTTACCATGTTTTCTTGTTTTGCTCTAGTTGGGGGAGCGGTTGGCGGATACCACAAAGCACCCGGGAACCCATGACTATAAGTGGATATCTTGTGTTGCACCAAGATTTTAAACATAATTAAACAGCGTAAATACGTTAGCAATACGTATTTACGCTGTTATTATTTTGTATGTTAAGGTGTCATATAAATATACGCTTATGTCATAGCTCAAAAACAAATGCAGTTATTTTTGCTTAAGTTATGCTGATAAAATATGTCTGGCTTAAAGCTATTCAACAACATTGACATTAATTACAAAGGTAACCGTCTGTGGATTTACAGCACCATTAGGATGTGCAATAACTGTAAGTCTATACGTTCCTGCAGGTATTGTTGAGTCTTTGAGAGTAATACTTATCTGATTGTTCAAATAAGTAAGGTCAAATATAGCCTTGTCTGTTTCTGACAATTCAAAGCTGTTAATAACAGCATAACTGATATTGGTTGTACAATTAAATGTTGCTTGCTCTAAACCTGCCAATGACTTGTGCAGAACTGTTGAACCAGATGCTGCTGCAGTAACTCTTAACGCCGGCTGAACAGGGGTAAATGTGATGGTTTTTCTGACAATTTCAGATGATTCTGAATATAAAACAAAATCAAATGAATATGTCATCAGTTCAATTTCAGCATCATTTTTAGGAGTAATAACAATCTTATTGCCATCAACCACAAGGTTGAACTTATCACTATAATTTTCAAAGTTAAAATTATAGTTATCAAACTGTGCATTTTTAATTTCAAATGTGTATTCAAGTTTTGAGCCGCTTCTATTGAGAACATCAATTGATCCGGTTGGTCTTGATATTACAATATCAGTTGGGGTTGATACAACTATAAGTGTAACCAAAGCATTATAAGAATATGTTTTACCGTCCTGTACGCAGCTGAATACTACTGGAAGCCTGTAAGTTCCCTGTACCGGTGTACCTAAAGTTGTAAAGGTAATATTCTTGTTGTCAGAATCCACAGAATAATTTAACCAGTCAAGCGATTCACTAACGGTAACAGATGGTGTATCTGAAAGTCCGGTTGTTGTATAATTATATCCCACAATAAATTTCTGAGCAATAGAACTTGTATTTATTGTTGCGGAATATGTTGATAATGTTGCTCTTATTGATATGTTTGTAGGATCCGGAATAACAGTAATCGGCAGGCTGACAGTAATTGACCCATTCCAGCTTTCGTTTGTTACCTTAACCTTTGCAATATAGGTCCTATTTGCAGCAAATGCATAATCACTGCTATTTTTAAGAGTAAGGACTATCTGAGAGTTGACAAGTTCAACACTGCTAAATGGTTGGTTTGCGGTGGTATTTACAGCGGTTGAATTGTCAAAGCTTACGGAATAAGTGCTGTCATAGCTTGACCCAAATGCTGCCTTGTATCCGCTGACATTGCTAAGCGTTACGCTTTGTGCTGTAAAGGTTGGTATTTTAGGAACAACAGTTGCTGTCGGAACAGTAACATTTACCTTAACAGTCCTGTATTCTTCCTTAAACCGACCACTGCCATATGCAACCTCAATAAATCCTGATGTTGCCAATGGAACATACTGATTAGCTGTATTTCTCATCAGATACCAGTTTCCGTTTTCGTACACAACCTTAAAATTGTCTGCAAATCCCGGCCTTGTGCTATCCTTAAGAGAAACAGAGCAATCTGAATCAAGAACAGGTGACGCATTAAATTTTATAAGTGCCTTTGAGGTTGTGTCAAACAGATTAAGAGATGCAACTGTTGCTGTGATTTTTGGTGGATTTTTAACAACATTAAGTTTAAAGGTTACATTAACAGAGGTGGAAGAAGAACCGGTGCATTTTTGAATATTGCCTCCGGGGTAGTTGTCTGAGATGCTTAATTTTGCAGTAATTGTATATGTGCCTGCTGCAATATCATATGTACCCGTTAAAATATCAAGGTCAGGATCAATACGGATTTGCCCATTAACAGTATCAATAATAAATGTATTTGCAGAAATGTACTGTCTTCCATCATATACAGAAATTATAGATGCCGAATCGATTTTGGTCGAATAAACAGGCTTGAGATTGTACGGAACAAACGTTGTTATTGGATCAAGACAAGTATTATACGATGCTAATGCTCCTGTGCTTACCGGTGTAAAATCGTAGATGTTAAGGACAAAGTAGTCTGAATACTTCTTTGTATCATTTGCAGTAGCATAAATCCTTACGATTCCGGGTTTAAGCATCTTAATTGTGCAGGTTCCGTCAGGATTTGCTCTTACTGCTGCAATGCTTGTATCTGATGACCTCCATGCAGGAGCAGCGGCTGAGCCAATTAGTTCGTTATTAGTATTAAAGGCTGTTGCTTTTACTGAGAAGCTTGAATTAGCTGCAAAGGCTTTGTACATATTGCCTTTGGAAGCAATGATATCACCATCGGGCATTTCATTGAAATTAAAAGCTGCTGTCTGATGAATCGGCAGAATTGTTACAGTAAATGAAACCTTTCGGTTAAGCGGGTCACCTGTAAGTGCTGCAGTAACAACTGATGTTCCGCTTGTTATACCGTTTCTTGCCTTTATTTCCCCAATGCCATTTATTTCGATAAGATTATTGTTAACAGTCCATGTAAACATACCCCCGTCACAAAGAGTACCTGTTCTGTCCTTAATCTGAAGAGTTTCCTGTGCACCGGTATATGTTTCAAGGTTAACCCTTGGATTTACTGCTGAAAGCGTCATTGTCTTATCGATTGGGTACACGGCTACTGTACATGATCTTATAAATCTTCCGTCAGCATTGGAAACGGTAACCGTCGTTTTGCCATATCCGGCAGTATTAATAACACCTGTTGAAGAATTAATCTTAACAATACTTTCGTCAGCTGATTTCCAGATCAATGTTTGATCGGCAGCCGCAGGCAAGACAGCAGCAGAAAGACCTGTATATTCTTCATCTATGCCAACAATATCAACAGCTGATTTGTTAAGTGTTATGCCGGTAGCATTAGTACCTGTAACAGTCACAACACATTGTACAGTTGTTTCGCCGATTGAAGCAGTTATTGTTGCCTTGCTGCCTACATCGGCATTTTTAACAGTAACTAAACCAGTGCTTGAAACAGTTGCAACATTAGTATCGCTTGACGTCCATGTTATGACCTTATTTGTTGCATTGTCAGGAGCAATAGTTGCCCTAAGAGCATATGTAGAGCCAGCTTTAAGATTCAGTGTTGTATTTGAAAGAGTAATTCCTGTAACAGGAACAGGATCAACTACATGGATTGTAATTTCATACTTTGCATTTCCGTCAGAAGATGTTGCTGTTATTGTAACTGGGTTTTCATTAGCAGCAATAGCCTTAACTAAACCTGTGGTTAAGTCTACTGTTGCAATTGTCGGATCGCTTGATGTCCATACAATGGACTTTGTTGTGGCATCAGCAGGAAGAAATGCTGTAGGCCTTAATGTAATTAATGTACCAGCTTTAATTGTATATGAATCTTTGGCAAAGGTAAAGCCGGTAACAGCCTTAACTACTGTAACTCTAACAACAGCCCTTACAGCAGCATTACCCTTTGACTGTGCGGTAATTGTTGCAATGCCTGAGCCGACAGCCTTTACCTTGCCGGTTGAGTCAACGGTAGCAATAGCAGTATTTGACGAAGTCCATATAACCTTGTCTGCACTGACACTTTCAGAAACAGCATTAGTAGTTGTTGTTCCTGTAAGAGCAAGCTGATAACTGTTCTTCAAGGTTGCGTTATCGTCGGCAACATTGCAGTAAAGCTTTGATACTGTCATAGGAGTTATTGCAAGTGTTTTAAGGGTAACTGAACTGTTTGTAACAACGATTGGCTGAGTAGCAATAAGCCTTCCAGATTTAGCAGTAATTAAAGCAGTCCCTGCTCCAACAGGGGTAATCTTACCATTGCTGTCAACAGTTGCTACAGAGGTGTTGCTCGAGCTCCATGTAACAGCATCAATAGCATCGCAATTTGCAGGTACAGCTACAGCGCCAAGAGGCAGTTCAGATACAGCTGCCATATCAATAGGTGCTGTATATCCATTGATTACAAGCCTTGTTGCAGGTACGGAAACCTTAACATAGCATCTTGCTTTGAGCTCTCCATACTTTGCGTAAACATAGAATGTTTTTACATCTGATGTTGGCCTTGCAGTAATTCTTCCGTTTAGAACAGTAACTCCGTCAACAGTAATCACATTGCCATCTGCATCGCCAAGATACCATTCAATAGTCGGATTTTTAATATCAGTAGGATAAACTGTAGCAGTAAGAGCCGCAGAGCCGCCGAACGAAAGTGGGATATATGTATCGCTGAGAACCACTTTTTTAGCCGTTGATTTTACAGTGATATTAAGCGTACCTTTTGCACCCTTGCCGTCAGCTGCTAGTGCAGTGATTATTGCAGTACCCTCACCAACAGCTGTAAGCTTTCCGTTAACATCAACTATTGCTACATTAGGATTGCTTGATGACCATTTGCAGCTTTGAACAGTTGCGTTTACCGGAGCATATGTAACTGAAAGATCGGCTGTTTCTCCGGTAATATATGATGTCTTTGTGCCATCTTCAAATGTAATGGTTTTTACAGGCTTGTTTATTACTGTAACAGCGCAAACTCCTGCCTTGCCATTATGTCCCGTAGCGGTAATTCTTGCTGTTCCCGCCTTAACTGCAGTAACTGCACCGTTTGAATCTACAGCTGCAACGCTTTCATCGGAGGATGTCCATGTAATTGTTTGATTAGTTGTATTTGTTGGATAAAATACAGCCGTAAGTGACCTTGTATCTCCAGCTTCAATTACTGCAGACGAAGGACTTAAAGCAAGTGATGCAAGCGGAACAGTTATTGTAATTTCCATTGTTCCTTTAATGCCCGTGCCATCCTTAGCTGTTGCCGTCACAGTCACTGTACCGCCGTTTAATGCAGTAAGCATACCTGTTGTTGATACATAGGCTATTGCTGTATTGGAAACAGACCATGTTACCACCTTATTTGTTGCGTCAGCGGGTGAAACTGCAGCACTCATCTGTAATGTCTTACCCTTTTCAATAGTAGTAACGTCATTGGCACTTGATACCGTAATGTTTTCAACGCCTGTAATTACTGAAATTACAGCGGTACCTATTTTGCCGGAACCATCTGTTGCTGTTGCCGTAACTGTAACAGTTCCGTTTGCAACACCTGTCAGCAATCCGGTGGTTTGATTTATTGTTGCAACAGCCGTCTTATCAACAGACCATGTTACATCCTTAACAGTAGCATTTGCAGGAGTAATAACCGCATTCATCTGGAGTGTTTTGCCCTTTGATACTGCTGTTGCGTTATTTTCGCCCTTGACTGTTATGGCTGAAACCGGAACTGTTACAGTTATTTCCTTTGTTCCGTAAACTCCTGAGCCGTCCTTTGCTGTTGCCGTTACGGTTACTGTACCACCGGCTTTTGCTGTAAGCAAACCTGTTGTTGAAATGGCTGCTATTGTTGAATTGTTTACAGACCACGTCACAGACTTGTTTGTTGCATCAGCAGGTGAAACTATGGCAGCCATTTGTAACGTTTTCCCTATATCCACTGAATCTGATGGAGAAGTTACTGTTATGCTTTCCGTAGGAGTTCCGGTCACCGTAATAGATACTACGGCTGTGTTCGAGTAGTCTTTTCCATCACTTGCTCTGAATGTAAACGAGTCAGCTCCAATATACCCTGACGTAGCCGTATATGTATATGTTCCATTTGAATTAAAGCTTAAAGCACCGTGTGCTGGAGATAACACCTTTGAATAAGTAATACTGTCACCATCTTGGTCTGTTGCAGTTACTGTTCCTGAAATCATAGTACCCGATTTGACAGAAAATGCGGCATTATTAGCTACAGGAGCGTAATTTACTAATACTATGTCAGAAGTACACGACGGAAGTGTAAGGCTTGCATAATAATTGCTATCATACACATGAGAGCTGTTCTGGTCATTAAGCAAAAAAGTGTTGTAGCTTTTATTATACCAAGTTTCCCAATAGTGATTAATTTGATCCATCCATGTGGTGTCTACCTGATACCAGTTTCCGTATAATTTTATAATGTTCCATGCATGATTGTTGCCTGCTACGCTGATACACTCAATACCTAAAGCGTTGCACAAATATGCAAATGCCATAGCATAGCCATTGCAAACACAATTTCTAGCAACAAGTGCACCGTAAATAGTTTGATGAAATCCAATTTTATTATATGTAATAGTATCACAAAGCTTTTCAGCAATAAACCGTTCTTTCGCTAACACAGTTGGATATGTTTCTGCTTGAGAAAGTATTGAGGCTGTTGCGGTTTCAATTGCATTAGATGCAGCTTTTCTTGTAGTTACGCTTTGATAATCAGCATAGCAAGCTATTGCTACGCTTAATACCGAAGTTGTATCTCCGGATGGATGCTTATAACTAAACCCATTTTGCAAGAAAAACCATTGTGGATTTGAATAGTAAAATGCAGCAACTATAGCGTGAGCTTGCTTCAAAGTAACAGGAGTCGAAAAATTTACATACCCAATATATTGGGATGTTGCGTTTGTAGTTGAATTATAATACAACTGACAATATGTAGAAAATTGATTATATACGCTTTTCATGTCACTTGATAGTTGATTATAAAAGTAATCATTTGAAAAATTATAATTCAGATTTTCTATGCCATTTTTTTGAGTAACCGAAGTCTTAGGTTGGGAATCGACAGCAACCATAATAGCTGCCATTTCCTCATCCGTAACCGGCTTCATTATAATACCGGAATCAGGAAGACTTTCTTCAAGCTTATCACCGGCATTGTTTGCTATTTTGATACATCCATCCAAGGAATATTCAGCTAAAGCTTCTTTAGCTGACATCACATCTTCCGTATCCTCTGCCGATACATGAATACCAAATAATTCGATGCTGCTAAAAGAGGTTATTTGAGTATTTCCAATAACGAATAATAACGCAAGAAATAGAGATAATAATTTTCTTTTCATACATCCACCCCCACATTTTTAACAAATTATCAATATTCATTAACGTCAGCTTTATAGTTAAAAAACAATGATATATATATATATATATTATTTTACATCATTTTAAAAAGATGTCAATGTATAATGTATAAATATGATATAATAATTTAGTTTCAATTTTTCAGGCTTTTGATCTCGTTTGCATTATGATTTGGCTGGCTTGACAATTCTTTATTATTGGATAGGCTCTAATCTTTTTTATCGTTTATGGAACTAATCCCCCACTTGCTTTTTTAATAACGAGGCTTCGTATGCCATTTTGCGAGATGAAATTACGTATAACGGTACCGAGGCAAGTTGTGCAGTAATTGATGTGATGATTAGCGCCCTAAAGGAAATATCATACAATGCTCCAAGCAGCCAACTTCCAGCAAACCAGAATACCCCAAAGAAAAATTCAAAGATGCCATAGCCAGCTGCTCTGCTTTGCTTTGGTACCATCTTAGATACGACGGCTTTAAGAATAGATTCCTGTGCACCCATACCTATTCCCCATAGCAGAACACCAATGATTGTCATAAATACAGAGCGGAAGCCAAAAATAAACAATGAAAACGCTGCCGATACCAGGGTTGAGATAATAAGTGCACTGATCCCTTTTTTATCGTACATCCATCCAAATAAAAGTGCGGAAAATGCGTCAACAAGCATTGCACCCGCATAAAGCAATGGTAATCGATTATCAGAAATCAAACCGCCCTTTGATACGTGCATAGTAATAAGAGAAAAATCTATAAAACCAAAAGCAAACAGGCTGATTGCTATAATATATATAATGAACGATGGTGTCATTCTAAACTTCTCAATCTTTTCAGGCTTCGGTTCAAATTGTTCGGGATTCGGAAACTTTTTCTTAGCAATCAGTAAAAATACGATAGTCAGTACTGCCGGAATCGTCAGAACTGCAAAGCAAAGGGCATATACGCTGTATGTGTCCCCTGTCTTGAACAGCATGACCAAATACAGAATGACCGGACCGATAAACGCTCCTATCTGATCAAGAACTTCCTGAATGGCAAAGCTCTTTCCCGCACCCTCCTGTGAAGCAGCAAATGATACAATAGTGCTTTTGGCAGGTTTCTTTATGGCTTTTCCCATTCTCTCAAGAATCAAAAGTGCACACGCCAAAATCCAGCCGTCCTTGTGAACAAATGCAAGAGCTGGTACGGCAAAAACATCAATAATATAGCCAATGATAGTCATCGTCCAGTAGTTTTTCTTTTTATCGGTCAGCAAGCCGAAAACAAATCGGAGTGAATAGCCAATCAGTTCACCAAGACCGGAGATAAATCCTATAGTTGCGGCTGAGGCACCTATAAGCGCCAGATACGCTCCACGAATACTTGATGCACCTTCATGGGTCATATCAGAAAATAGACTGACTATACCTAAAAGAATGATAAATAGCATCGCCTGTGATAGATCTTGTTTTTTTTTATCTTTCATAATCTTCCTCCAAAGCACTAAAACGTTTGCCATACACTCTCATTAATTATCTTTTATTTCATAGATTCCTTTAGATATTTTTATGACCCATGTACTCATTTTATCGCTTTCTGTACAGTTTGTCAATTATATGTTTTCCGCAAACCATCTTGAGTATGACAAGGATTACGTCACCCCTCACGCAGGGGTGTGGATTGAAAAAATCCCCCACCAAAAAGGCAGGGTCATGGGTTAAAATTTAAAAATAGATAATGAACCGAAAGAAATTATCCCCCTTGCGTAATACCATTTTTGAAGTAATTTTCAAAGGTAAATACTTGTCACTACATAATTCAATTTCTTCGTTCCATAATTGTAGTGGATTGCCAATTACCAAATCTATCTTTTGCAATATTTTCTCGATATCCAATGATTCTAAAGCCACATTTTTTATGTAATTCTATGCTAGCTATATTTATGGAAAAAACGGCAGAATATAACGTCCAATATCCATACTTTTCAGTTTCTTCACAAAGTTTTGTTAGTAATTCTGTTCCGATCCCTTTTCTTTGATAATTTTCATCCACAAAAATACTTAGTTCTACAACGCCTTTATAAGGTACTCTTTTTGACGTAGGTGATATCATTGTATACCCTACCACTTTCCCATCTATCTCATATACAAATCGGCACTCTTTGATATGTTCCGCATCCCATTCTTCATAAGTTGGGCAATCTGTTGTAAAGGTAACATTTCCCTTTTGTAGGCTTTGCTTATAAATATTTTTCATACTATCCCAATCTTTTTCGCACATTTCTCGAATCATATTTATGCACTTCCTTCGATTTATTTCAAATAGCTTCAATAGCACAATTGATCATGAGTAATGTGATTATAATAGTTATTGTTATTAATTTTTTCATAAATTACTTCTTTAATTAATACCTACTAACTAAATAACCTAACATTTTGCTGTCATTATTATACCTTATCTTATTTGTATTTTCAAGTGACTTTAGTTGGGATTAGTATATTTAAGAAAAACAGCAGTCAGCTAAAATCTGACTGCTGTTTTTCTGCATAAATATCAACGGCGAACATTTCGCTCCATGCGGGATAATATCCGCATTTTCTTGCAACGTTCTGTGAAGCAATATTGCCGCTCCATGTTCCGTAGTAAGGAATTGCTCCCCTCATAAAAACCTCAACTGTAAGAGCTGAAACAAGCGCAGCGGCAATACCCATTCCTCTGTATTCGGGAAGAACGTCAATGCCTATCTGCCAGAAGCGCTCGCTGTCACTGCTTGCCCCTGCCATTCCGACAACGCTGTTCCCGTTGACAGCACAAACAGCAAGAACATCACGTCGTTCACCCTTGTCCTCGTACATAATCGCATTTGAAAAGCCCTTTAATCGGTAAAGCTCACTGTGGATTTCGTCATACTCATAGGTTTTCAGTCTAAACCCATCAGCTTTTATCTGCTTGTACGGAGTAACTGGGAGATAAAACTGAGAAATAATTCCTATTGTTTTGTTATGCTTTTCAAGTTCTTTGTTTATGCTAAATATTCCTTTCCCATCAAAAAGAAATATTCCCTCGTGATTTTTCGCAAGCTTAGAGGCAAATTCCATAATGGCAGAATTAACCGACACAACAGCACCTCTGCCCATTGTTGCAATTTTGAAAAAATCCTCTTCTTCTTTAAAATGACGTCTGCCATCTTTTAGCCGAGAAACTGTTACCTTGTTTTCATAGCTGAAAAAATCTTCTTTGGCGCAGGCATAGTCATAGCTTAGCTGAACAGCCGCCGCTTCAATCAATTCATTTCTGAACATAACAAACTCACCGGCTTTCCGATACATACCAACAGATTAATGTGCATTATAGACGATAAAGCTATAAAATTATGCGGTAATCCAATCCGTTGGCTTTTGGCTCAAAGTGCTTATGCCTTTGCTCTCTGCTTTGCTCTGAGGTTATTGTCAAGAATCCTTTTCCTTATTCTTATTGACTTAGGGGTAATTTCAAGCAGCTCATCGTCTGCAATAAATTCAAGGCTGTCCTCAAGCGAAAGTTTTCTCGGAGGAACAAGACGCAGCGCATCATCTGAACCGCTTGCACGAGTATTTGTCAAATGCTTTTTCTTGCAGACATTTACAACAAGGTCCTCCGCCTTAGGTGAAGCGCCTACAATCATTCCCTCATATACAGGTGTTCCTGCACCGATGAAAAGAGCGCCTCTTTCCTGTGCATTATAAAGGCCGTATGTTACAGCTTCTCCTGTTTCAAACGAAATAAGAGAGCCTGTATTCCTTCTCGGGATATCTCCCTTGTACGGCTGATAGGAATCAAAAATTGAGCTTAATATTCCCTCGCCCTTTGTATCGGTAAGAAATTCACTCTTATATCCAAAAAGGCCTCTTGACGGTATAAGAAATTCTATTCTCATTCTGCTTCCTGTCGGGTGCATTGAAAGAAGCTCTGCCTTTCTTGTCCCCATTTTCTCCATAACAGCTCCAACGTACTCCTCCGGAACATCAATAACCAGACGTTCAACAGGCTCACACTTAACTCCGTCAATTTCCTTCATAAGGACTCTCGGTGTTGAAACGGAAAGCTCATACCCCTCACGGCGCATATTTTCTATAAGAATAGAAAGATGCATTTCACCTCTTCCGGCAACGCGGAAGCTGTCAGTATTTTCGGTTTCGGTTACTCTCAGCGAAACGTCACGCAGAATTTCCTTAAAAAGTCTTTCACGAAGCTGGCGCGAAGTTACAAACTTGCCCTCCTTGCCCGCAAATGGACTGTCATTCACAGAAAAAGTCATTTCAACCGTAGGCTCGGAAATTTTTACAAAAGGAACAGGCTCATAGCATGACGTATCGCAAATGGTATCTCCAATGGTGATATTTTCAATTCCGGAAAGCCATACGATATCGCCGACCTTTGCCTCATCAACAGGAGCTCTGTTCAGCCCCTCAATCTGGTATATAGTAACAACCTTGCTGTTAAATGGCTTCTTAGTTTCGTGAAAATCTCCCACTGTAACCTGCTGGTTAACCTTGAGAACTCCTCTTTCAATACGTCCAATACCTATTCTTCCTACATAGTCGTTATAGTCAATTGAGGAAATCAGCATTTGTGTCGGTCCTTCAAGGTCGCCCTCAGGAGCAGGAATGTGGTTTAAAATTGTTTCAAACAGCGGAACAAGGTCAGTACCCGCTTCATACTGACTGAGCGAAGCTGTTCCTGAACGTCCTGAACAGAAAAGGATAGGGCTTTCAATCTGCTCATCGTTTGCGTCAAGGTCGATAAGAAGCTCAAGAACCTCGTCGCCGATTTCGTCAAGTCTTGCGTCAGGACGGTCAATCTTATTTACAACAACAATGATTTTAAGCCCCATTTCAAGAGCCTTCTGAAGAACAAAACGTGTCTGCGGCATACAGCCCTCCGCAGCGTCAACAAGCAGAACAACGCCGTCAACCATTTTCAGAACACGTTCAACCTCTCCGCCGAAGTCAGCATGGCCCGGTGTATCGATAATATTGATTTTTACTCCATTATATACAACCGATGTATTTTTTGCAAGAATTGTGATACCTCTTTCACGTTCAAGATCATTGGAGTCCATGACTCTTTCAGCAACGGTCTGATTTTCTCTGAACGCACCGCCCTGTTTGAGCATTTCGTCAACAAGCGTAGTTTTTCCGTGGTCAACGTGAGCGATAATTGCAACGTTGCGCAGGTCTTCCCTTTTCATTTTCCGGTCTTCCTTTCAATTGAAAACAAATTCAATATACATTATACATCATTATTTTGAACATTAAAGATAAAATATATTAATCCTTAACAAAATCATATATGCATAAAAAAACCTTGCAAGCAGTTCTTGCAAGGTTTTCTTACTGGTGGAGGAGGATGGATTCGGACCATCGAAGCAATAATGCAACAGATTTACAGTCTGCCCCCTTTGGCCACTCGGGAACTCCTCCATACAATAATTTTACTCAAAGAGTAAAATGGAGCTGGTGGACGGACTTGAACCCCCGACCTGCTGATTACAAATCAGCTGCTCTACCGACTGAGCTACACCAGCTTATCACATATTATTGTTCAGCGACTTAATTATTATATCATCTTTCATCGTTCTTGTCAATATCTTTTTTAAAATTAACATTTAATTCATAAATCGACGTTTTTAAAACAATATCGCTTTGATATAATAATGGTCGGGGCGACAGGACTCGAACCTGCGGCATCTTGGTCCCAAACCAAGCACTCTACCAAACTGAGTTACGCCCCGTTGTTGACGATGCACACATGAATTCCTTAACATGTATGCTTTAGATGATGAGTTACTACACCTCATGTCTGCGCTTGCGTCATCAAACAGCTTAATAATTATATCGTACAGTTTTAATTTTGTCAATAGGATTTTTTAAAAAAATGTTATTTGTAAAATATACACTAAAATTCTATATAAAAATAAGCTCTCCTTGTAATTTTTTTGCTTGATAAATGAAAAAAATGTTGCAATTGATCAAAATATTTGCTATACTAATTGATATATTTATGTGAGGAGCGTCAAGAATAAGGAATGAAAAACAGTTTTCTCAGCAAAATGGTCAGTGATGAGCTTCGTTTTATTGTTCCGTGGGCTCTTGTAATTGACGGCATTGTGTTTCTTGTCACGCTTCCCTTGTACAAGCTGGGTATTGAAATTCCGCTGGGGCTTCTTTTCGGCACTTTCATTATGATTGTTAATTTTACACTATTGGGCTATTCTGCTGAAAGAGCAGTTGAAAGACCTATGAAGTCGGCAAAAAGATATATGTTTATGTTCTATATAATACGCTTTGCAATAATGGGATGTTCGCTGGTTTTTGCCTTTAAAATAAGTGTTATTAACCCGTATGCTGCCTTTATACCATTGTTTTACCCTAAAATTATATATACATTAAGTCCTATTTTAAACAAGAAAGGAGGCTGATTTTATGAACATAGAAGTAAACGGCCCCCGCGTGTCGTTTGTAATACCGATTGGCGACGGCATAAAAATTTCCGAAACGCTTGTTACCGGCTGGATAATTATTATCGCCCTGTTCTTTCTGTTCAGATGGATGACTAAGGATATGAAAAAAATCCCCGAAAAGAAACGGCAGATTTTTGCGGAAATGATTGTTAACTTCTTTAACAAAACCGTTAAGGAAATGATGGGCGAAAGCATGATGCATTTTGCTCCATATGTTGCAACCATATTTACCTTCGCAATCACAGGCGCTCTGATAAGCCTTCTCGGCTTCAGAAGCATGACTGTCGACATAAACACAACCGGAACATGGGCAATGATGACCTTTGCCTGCATAACGTACTATAAGTTCAAGACAAGCGGCTTTTTGGGCTATTTCATAGGCTATACGCAGCCTGTTCCCGTTATGACGCCCATGAATATACTCAGCGAGGCGGCTACGCCTGTTTCCATGGCAATCCGTATGTTCGGAAACATGACCGGCGGTATGATTATAACAACGCTTGTTTATGGAGGACTTACCGCCGCAAGCAGTGCCGTTTATAACCTTATCGGTGTCGGGGGCATGGGCTGGACAAAGTATTTCAGTATATTCCAGATAGGAATCCCCGCTGTACTGTCGATTTACTTCGATTTGTTTTCCGGAATAATTCAGTCTTATGTTTTCATTATGCTTACAATGGCATATGTAAAAGCTGCCGCTTCATCAGAATAGTTTTGACAAAATTTTAGTATAGCAGGCTTTGTTCTGCTTTTAAAATGCATAAAGCATAAACAAACCATTATTTTTTGGAGGTTTTAATATGGAAGGTATGACTTACGAACAGACAATGTTAATCGCAAAGGCTATTGTTCTTGCTGGTCAGGGTATCGGCGCTGGACTTGCTCTTATTGCTGGTATCGGTCCTGGTATCGGTGAAGGCTACGCTGTAGGAAAGGCTATTGAAACAATAGGCAGACAGCCTGAGGCAAAGGGCGACGCACGTTCAACAATGTTTATCGGCTGTGCTATTGCCGAATCAACAGGTATTTACGGACTTCTCATCGGACTTCTTCTTATATTTGTCAATCCGTTCCTTAAATATCTCGGCTGATATGCTGAAAAGTTATCTAAATTCAAGGAATCGGGAGGCAGGTACAAGTGGAAAATTTTCCGTTGCTGTCATTTGACGCAACCACAATTATTGGCGTACTAATTAACACTTTAATTCTGTTCTTGATTGTAAAGCATTTTCTCTTTGACAAGGTTAACGCTGTACTCGAAGATAGAAAAAACAGCGTTGCAAAAACCTATGAGGACGCTGACAAGGCTCTTGAAAATGCAAAGGCTCTTGAGAATGAATATACCGAGAGAATTTCCTCCGCTAAGGAGGAATCTGCCGAAATCCTTAAAAATGCCGCTAAAAAGGCTCAGTCAAGGTCTGACGAAATCATTTCCGAAGCCAAGAAAGAGGCTCACGGCATTATGGAAAAGGCAAGCTCCGATATAGAAAAGGAAAAGAAGCGTGCAGTTAATCAGATTAAAGATGAAATTTCCGATATTGCTATGTCCATTGCAGAAAAGGTTGTCGCAAAAGAAATCAGCGCAAAGGACCATGAAAGGCTTATCGAGGAATTTATCGACGGTATAGGCGATGAAGAATGACACTGCTTATACTCACATACTGAAATTTCTTTGAAACAGACAAAACATCGGGAAAGGATGGTCATTGGTATGACAGGTTCTGTTGAAAAAGTTTATTCCGAGGCTTTGTTTGAAATAGCTTCTGAGGATAACACCTCTGATGTTCTTTTCGGCGAGCTTGACAGCCTTTCACAGATATTTAAAAGCAATCCAGAGCTTTCAAAGCTGCTTTTTGCTCCTACAGTAAGCATAACGGACAAGCTTGAAATTGTTAACAATATCTTTGGTGGCAGAATTTCACAGACAGCTCTTAACTTTATCTGTGTTCTGACCGAAAAGAACAGAATTAATTATCTGCCCTCAATTGCACAGAGCTATAAAAATCTTTACAATGAAAAGAACAATATCGTTGAAATAAAGGTTACAACAAGCGTTCCTCTTTCCGATAATCTTCGCCAAAAGCTTAAATGCAAGCTGGAAGCGGTTTACGGTAAAAAGGTTACTATGGCTGAATATGTCGACGAAAAGCTGATCGGCGGTATTGTCATAAACTACGGCAACACAATGCTTGACGGCTCCGTAAAGGCTAAGCTTGATAAAATGCAGAAGCAGATAAGAAATATTATTGCATAACTATATTAATACAATGCGGCTTTTCAGTACAAACAGGAAAGCTTTAACAAGAAAGTTGGTGTAAGAATGGATTTACGCCCCGATGAAATAACCGGCATAATTAAACAGCAGATCAAAAGCTTCAGCTCCCGCATTGAAATGACCGATGTCGGAACTGTTGTAACAGTCGGCGACGGTATAGCGCGTATTCACGGGCTTGAGAAGTGTATGTCCGGCGAGCTGCTGGAATTTGAGGGCGGTATTTATGCCATGGCTCTTAACCTTGAGCAGGACTTTGTCGGCGCTGTTATGCTCGGCTCAGACGCAAATATCAAGGAGGGCGATACCGTTAAGAGAACAGGGCAGATTGTTTCTGTTCCTGTTGGCGAGGAGCTTCTCGGAAGAGTTGTAAACTCGCTTGGTCAGCCTATTGACGGCAAGGGTGCAATTCTCACAAAGGAAACTATGCCTATTGAGAAAATTGCTCCCGGTATCATTACAAGAAAAGGCGTTCATAAGCCTTTGCAGACAGGTATCAAGTCCATTGACTCAATGATTCCTATCGGAAGAGGTCAGCGTGAGCTTATTATCGGCGACCGTCAGACAGGTAAAACCGCTATTGCTCTTGATACTATTATTAACCAGCACGACAAGGACGTTATATGTATTTACGTTGCAATCGGTCAGAAGCGTTCAACTGTTGCAAACGTTGTTGACACCCTTGAAAAGAACGGTGCAATGTCCTATACAATAGTTGTTTCGGCTACTGCCTCAGAGCTTGCCCCTCTGCAGTATATTGCCCCATATTCTGGCTGTGCAATGGGTGAATATTTTCTCAATCAGGGAAAAGACGTGCTTTGTGTTTATGACGATTTGTCAAAGCATGCTGTTGCTTACCGTGCGCTGTCCCTGCTGCTTAAAAGGCCGCCCGGACGTGAAGCTTATCCGGGAGATGTATTCTATCTGCATTCCCGTTTGCTTGAACGTGCATGCAGTCTTAACGAAAATTACGGCGGAGGCTCGCTTACTGCCCTGCCTATCATCGAAACACAGGCAGGCGACGTATCTGCGTACATTCCTACAAACGTAATTTCAATTACCGACGGACAGATATTCCTTGAAACAGACCTGTTCAATGCCGGTGTAAGACCTGCTGTAAACCCGGGTATTTCCGTATCCCGTGTAGGTGCTGCTGCTCAGATTAAGGCAATGAAAAAGGTTTCAGGCTCGCTGAAGCTGACCTATTCCCAGTACAGGGAGCTGCAGGCGTTTTCACAGTTCGGCTCCGACCTTGACAAGGATACAAAGGAAAGACTTGAGCTAGGCGAAAGAGTTGTTGAGGTCCTCAAGCAGGGAAGAAATTCACCTATTTCGGTTGAAAATCAGGTAATTATTATTTATGCAGTTACGCATAACTATTTAAAAGAAGTCCCTGTTAACCTTGTATCGGAATTTGAACATGACCTGTTTGAATATATTGGCGATTCCTGCCCTGATATTATAGCTTCAATTAAAGATACCAAGGATTTGACAGAGGAAAACGAGGAAGCACTTAAGGAAGCTCTCTCTGTATTTGTTAAGAAATTCCTTTCCGACAAAAAGTGATTAGGAGGGTGTTAATTGGCTTCCGGAAATATGAAGGACATCAAACGGCGTATCAAAAGCGTTGAGGCAACCATGCAGATTACCAAGGCTATGGAGCTGGTTGCGTCTTCAAAGCTTAGGAAGGCCCGTGATAAGGCTGATAAAGCCCGTCCCTATTTTAATACGCTGTACGAAACAATGTGCAGCATCCATGCCGAAAACAAAAACTTTCTTTCTCTTTATACCGGAAAACGTGATGTAAAAACCACTCTTCTGGTGGTTATTGCCGGCGACAGAGGTCTTGCAGGCGGCTTTAATGCAAATGTGCTGAAGCTTGCTCAGGCAAGAGCTGATGAACTGAAAAAAGACAGCGTCAGGGTTAAAATCCTTGCCATAGGTAAAAAATCCGCAGAATATTTTGAAAAGCGCGGATACGATATGCAGGGCTCTTTTATCAATGTCGCGGAAACTCTTAAAATTTCAACTGCTTCAAAAATAGCTGATAAGGTTATTTATCCTTACGTTTCAGGCAAGATTGACAGAGTTGAACTGTTTTACACGGAGTATATTTCTCCTCTTGTTCAGCAGGCTGAAACACTGTCTATACTTCCGGTTGATATTCAGGACGACAGCAGTGATGTAAAGCCAAAGGAGCTTCCTATTTATGAGCCATCGCCTGCGGCTGTGTTCAATTCAATTGTTCCGCAGTATATAACAGGTATAATTTTCGGCGCCACCGTTGACAGCTTTGCGGCGGAACAGGCGGCAAGGCGAACCGCTATGGAAAATGCTTCTGATAACGCTGAGGAAATGATAGCTAACCTGTCGCTCAGCTATAACCGGGCAAGACAAGCAAGCATTACGCAGGAAATTACCGAAATCGTAAGCGGCTCCGCTGCACAAGGGTAATTGCATAATATTATATTTATACACAGAGTATACTGTGAAATCATTGACAATGAGGTGATTGTAGAATGCCGCAGAAAAATATCGGTAAGGTTGTCCAGATTATCGGTGCCGTTGTCGACATCAGATTTTCTCCGGAAAATCTTCCGAAGCTGTTGAATGCGATAGAAATTAATTTTGACAATAAAACGCTTGTCTGCGAGGTTGCACAGCATATAGGCGACGATGTTGTCCGCTGTATTGCCATGTCGTCAACCGACGGCCTTGTAAGAGGTGTTGATGCTGTTGACACTGGCAGTGCTATAACTGTGCCTGTTGGCAAGGAAACACTTGGAAGAATATTTAATCTTCTTGGTGAGCCTGTTGACAACAAGCCCGCTCCGCATACTGAGGAGAGATGGGCAATCCACAGAGAAGCCCCATCTTACGAGGAGCAGACTGCTTCAAATGAAATACTTGAAACGGGAATCAAGGTTATCGACCTTATCTGCCCGTACCTCAAGGGCGGTAAAATCGGACTTTTCGGCGGTGCCGGAGTTGGTAAAACCGTTCTTATTCAGGAGCTTATAAATAACGTTGCCAATGAGCACGGCGGTATTTCCGTATTTACGGGAGTTGGCGAAAGAACCCGTGAGGGCAACGACCTTTACAACGAAATGACTGAATCGGGCGTTATTAACAAAACTGTTCTTGTTTACGGTCAGATGAATGAGCCGCCCGGAGCAAGAATGAGAGTAGGTCTTTCGGGGCTTACTATGGCTGAATATTTCAGAGATGTTGAGGGACAGGACGTTCTTCTGTTCATTGACAACATTTTCCGATTTACACAGGCAGGCTCGGAGGTTTCCGCTCTTCTCGGACGTATGCCGTCAGCCGTTGGATATCAGCCTACGCTTGCAACGGAAATGGGCGCTTTGCAGGAGAGAATTACCTCCACAAACAAAGGCTCAATCACATCGGTTCAGGCTGTTTACGTTCCTGCCGACGACCTCACCGACCCAGCACCTGCAACAACCTTTGCTCATCTTGACGCAACAACAGTTCTTTCAAGATACATTTCCTCTCTTGGAATTTATCCCGCTGTTGATCCTCTTGACTCGACCTCGAGAATTCTTACTCCGGAAATTGTCGGAAATGAACACTATGAGGTTGCAAGAGCTGTTCAGAATATTTTGCAGAGATATACTGAGCTGCAGGATATTATCGCTATCATGGGTATGGACGAGCTTTCTGACGAGGATAAGCTTACTGTTGCAAGAGCCAGAAAAATTCAGCGTTTCCTTTCACAGCCTTTCAGTGTTGCAGAACAGTTTACAGGTATGCAGGGTAAATATGTTCCGATCAAGGAAACAATCAGAGGATTTAAGGAAATTATTGAGGGTATGCATGACGACCTTCCTGAATCGGCCTTCCTTTATGTCGGAACAATTGACGAGGCTGTTGAAAAGGCAAAGAAATCCGAAAGCTGATATGGCTGCAGCTTAATACTATTCTTCTTCAGAAAACCAGATAAAAAAATCTGCACAAAAGCCATATACCAAAGCGTTTTGTTTGATTTTTTAAGGTTTTCTATCGAATAATAGTATAAAAACATAACCGAAAGGATGATTATGATAATGGCAGCACCCTTTAAGCTGAAAATAGTTACGCCCGAAAAGGTCTTTTTTGACGGAGAAACAGCACAGATTATTGTCCGTACAACAGAGGGCGACTTGGGTGTTCTTGCTCATCATACAAGTCTTGTTGCAAGCCTTGTATCAGGCCCGCTGAAAATTATGCAGGAGGACGGTAGCTGGAGAATTGCTGCTCTTTCATCAGGTCTTGTCAAGATAGGCTCGAATTCGGTTTCTATCCTTGCAAATGCAGTTGAATGGGCAGATGAAATTGATCTTGAATGGGCAAAGCGTTCGGAGGAGGACGCAAGGCAGCGCCTTATCCAGCATACTGACCAGCATGAGCTTGACTTGGCAGAGCTTAAACTTAAAAGAGCTTTAAACAGAATTAACGTTCATAAAATGCTGTCAAAGTAAGATGTAACTTTTTAAACAGTGCATCAAGAATATAACAAAACGACTGATTTTTTAAGGTGTTAAAAATCAGTCGTTTTTATATTTTAATGCAGTTAATTTTTAAATAATGTTTGTTTTATTTTTATACTGCCGGCTTCGCTTCTACCTCTGTTTGTGCCTTTCTAAGAAGCTTTTTATAAGTCATATCAGTTCCGAATGCACCAAGCGGAGCCGTAACAAGTATTGCCACAACCGCAACGGTAAGAACTATCGGTCCGCATGGAAGTCCCATTGCAAGAGGGACTCCGCCTATTGCCGCCTGCACAGTAGCTTTCGGAATATATGCTATCATACAAAACAGTCTTTCCTTTATTGTCAGCCTTGTTTTAATCATACAGCAGAAAACGCCTGCCATTCTGAATAAAAGCGCTCCGAAGATTACAATCAGTGCTGAAATTCCTGCGTTCATTGCATATTTGATATCAACCGATGCTCCTACAAGAACGAAAAGGACAATTTCGGTTGCCACCCAAAGCTTTGAAAATTTTGATGAAAGCCTGTCAGCAACCTCACGTCTTTTTCGGTTAATCATCATACCTGAGCTCATTACCGCAATAAGTCCCGAAAAAGGAACAATGTCCTTAAGTGACTGCTCTGCCGATACAAAAACAAAAGCAATTCCTAACAGTATAATTACTTTAAGCGAATCTCTGATATGAACATTTTTAAAGAAATATGAAATCACAAAGCCGTAAATAACTCCAACCAGAATTCCGATAATTATTGAGGCAGGAACCTGAACAAAGCTTCCTGCTGAAACCTTTCCGCCCTGAGCAAGGCTTGCAAAGGTTGTAAATAAAACTATATCAAACACATCGTCTGCAGATGAACCGGTTACAATCATCTGCGGTATTCCCTTATCCGTTCCGTAGCCCTCATCCATAAGTCTAAGCATTCTAGGTACTACAACGGCAGGTGATACGGCAGCAATTACAGCACCCATAATAGCGGCTTCAAGTATGCTTATATGCAGAAAAATCGGAGCAAATACAATCATTCCAGTTATTTCAAAGCAGGCAGGCACAAAGCACATAAGCAGTGCCGGACGTCCAACCTTTTTAAGGTCGTGTATATTAAGTGAAAGCCCTGCCCTTGTAAGAATTATAACAAGAGCAATCTGCCTAAGCTCTGGTGCAATTCCCATAAGCTCTGGCGACATAAGATTAAGCACGGACGGCCCTAGTATAATTCCCACAATAAGCATTCCGAGCAGGCCCGGAAGCTTTATTTTTTCGGCAAACGAGCCTAGCAGCATACCACATAAAAATATAAGAGCAATACTGTACAACATGACAAAACATTCCTTTCACACAAAAAAGCTGATAACCCTGTGATGAAAATCACAGAAGTCATCAGCCTGTTAAGCGGTTCTGATAATAAAATTACCAAGGGAGAACTTCATTCCCGAAAAACACTCTAATTATATCATTAATTTATATGTATGTCAACTACAAATTAAGTCTGAAATGCACAGGTATTCCGTTAAGGTACTCTGTTTCAACCTCTCCCTGAATAAGCGGCAGGAAGTAGTCAAGAGCGTCATTTGTAACGTTGTTGTGCTCGGCTGTAATCCATTCGACAGGGAAGTATTTAACCTGATTAGCTATATCTGCTATATCGTGAGAGGCTATTTCAATTTTATACGGGTGACTGCTTATACGGTTAAAGGTCATCATTTTGCCGCTTTCCCCGTTTGTAAGAGCCGCCTCAACAGCCGCTGCGCCTGCCATACTGGATTCATTTATATCGGTAAGCGAGGCAATATGCGCACTGCACCTCTGCATAACGTTAAGCTCAATGGAACGAACCTTGCAGCCTATTTTTGCTCCTACTATTTTTTCAAGATATTTTCCAACTCCGGAAAGGTATTTGTGTCCGAACGCGTCGGTAAGCTCGGAGGAAAAACCGCTCATTGAATATTTTTCATCTGAAAAGGATATTCCCTCAGACACTGCAATTATAACAGCCTTATATTTTTTCTGTGCTTCTCTTATATCATCAAGAAATTTTTCAATTGAAAATTCAACCTCAGGAAGATATATCATATGCGGGGCAGGTTCAAGATTTGCACGAAGAACACAGGTTGAAGCTGTAAGCCAGCCGGCGTCACGTCCCATTATCTCTACTATCGTAACAGAGGGAATACTGTATACACGGCTGTCACGAATAATTTCCTGCATACTTGTTGCAACATATTTAGCAGCGGACCCAAACCCGGGAGTATGGTCGGTTATCATAACGTCATTATCAATGGTTTTTGGAACACCAATAACCTTTATATCGCTGCCGGTTCTTCTGAAATAGTTATTAAGCTTCATGACGGTATCCATTGAATCGTTGCCGCCGATATAGAAGAATGCCTTTATGTTGTTATCTTCAAAGCTTTTAAGTATAGTTTTATAGGCACTGTCATCCTCCTCATAATCTTTAAGCTTATAACGACACGAGCCAAGAGCGGTTGACGGAGTTTTTCTAAGCAGCTCCTTATCATGTTGGCAGGTAAGAATTTTCCTCAGGTCAACAAAATTATTGTGAAGAACACCTTCTATTCCATTAATTGAGCCGTATATATTGTCAACTTCAGGATGCTTTTCCGCTTGTGAAAAAATGCCTTCAAGGGAAGCGTTTATTGCCGAGGTGGGCCCTCCAGACTGTGCAGCCGCAATATTAAACATAACAATCCTCCAGATAATAAATATACATTTATTATATCACTTTTTGCATTGTTTGTCCATGGATATATTTATAACGTATCAGTTATCCGGCAAAATAAAAAGCGTACATTAAGGCAAGCCGTCTTAGATATTTCGTAATTTTATATCCGAAATATCGAAGATTGCGGCCCAGTACCATAAATGCACCTTATGGTACACTGCCTAAACATACGCAGTTATTTTTTTGCACTTGAACAAACCAAATTACTGGTTATCTTCAATGTACTTAACAATGTCGCCTACTGTCTTAATGCCTTCAACAGCTTCATCAGGAATTTCAATATCAAATTCTTCCTCAAGGCTCATGACAAGGTCTACAACGTCAAGTGAATCTGCCCCAAGGTCATCAATAAGGCTTGCTCCGGATGTTACCTTATCGCCATCAACGTCGAGCTGTTCAACGATTATGTCCTTAACTTTATCGAATACCATTTAGTTTCCTCCGTTCCCTTTATTTATATATAAAGACTGCTGTCCTTATAGCATATTTCAAAAGACCCTAATTTATTCACAAAAATCACCGATTTTTCTAAACTTAGTATATCGTTCATTAAGCAAAACGTCAATATCTTTCGCAAGATTTTTTTGTAAAGATTTATATAGAAATTCTTCGATATTTTCGGCAGTTTGACCAAAATCATTATGTGCTCCGCCGATAGGCTCTTCAATTATTTTTTCTGCTATCCCGAGTTCGAGCATATCCTCTGCAGTAATTCTCATAATTGAGGCTGCCTCCTTTTCGCGAGAAGCATCCTTCCATAAAATGCTTGCAAACGCTCTTGGTGAGCAGATGCAGTACAGTGAATTTTCAAGCACTCCTAGCTCATCACAAACGCCTAGAGCAAGTGCTCCTCCGCTTCCGCCCTCTCCGAGTATAACCGAAACAACCGGAGTTTTAAGCTTCATGAACTCAAAAAGATTTTTTGCAATAGCTTCGCCCTGTCCTCGCTTTTCAGCTTCAACGCCGCAGAATGCTCCCGGTGTGTCAATAAAGCATATTACCGGACGGTGAAATTTTTCAGCCTGCTTTGCAAGGCGAAGAGCTTTTCTGTAACCCTCCGGATGAGGCATTGCAAAGTTTGAGCTTTTATTCTCGTTTAAATTCCTTCCCTTAACCTCGGCAATTACAGTACAGGGTATTCCGTTAATAGATGCAATTCCTCCGATTATAGCGCCGTCGTCACCATAAAGTCTGTCCCCGTGACATTCAAAAAATTCATCAAAAATTAGCGGTATATAATCTCGTACAGTAGGTCTGTTCTTATTTCTTATTATCTCCATACGTTCCCATGGAGTAAGCTTATTAATTCGTTCCATGTCAGTTTCCATCCTTTGTATGAAGCTTTAGTAAATGTGCAAGAGTTCTGCGCATTGATTTTCTTTCAACAATCATATCCACAAAGCCGCTTTCCAGCATAAATTCCGCCGACTGAAAATCGTCTGGAAGCCTTTGCTTAATAGTGCCCTCAATAACTCTTCTTCCTGCAAAGCCGATAAGAACCTTAGGCTCTGCTATGATAATATCACCAAGAGAGGCAAACGACGCCGTTACGCCGCCTGTTGTCGGGTCAGTCATAACGGTGATATAAAGCAGTCCCGCATCAGAATGTCTTGCGGCAGCGCCGCTTGTTTTTGCCATCTGCATAAGGGAAACAATTCCCTCCTGCATTCTTGCTCCTCCGGAAGCGGTGAAAATAATTATAGGAAGCTTTTTTTCAGTTGCCGTTTCAAAGGCTCTGGTAAGCTTTTCGCCGACAACACTTCCCATTGACGCCATCATAAAGCGCGAATCCATTACTCCAATAACGCATTTTATTCCACGTATTGTACATTCTCCTGTTATAACGGCTTCGTTAAGGCCTGTTGACTGCCTAAGCTCGTCCTGCTTTGTTTCATAGCCTGGAAACTCAATAGGATTTTTGCTTGTCATATCCTTGTCATATTCAACAAAGCTGTCCTTGTCAGCAATCATATGAATACGTGCCGGAGCCGAAATCCTTGCATGATAATTGCAGTGCGGACAAACCCTAAGATTTTTTTCAAACTCATCCGTCATTACTATTTCAAGACAGCGCGGACATTTGAACAGCAGGTCAGCAGGAATTTCAACAGACTTTTCTGGCTCCTGCTTCTGTTCCTCCTGAGAGCTGCCGTTGAAGCGTGTTTTTACAACGTTAAACAAATCCTCTAACAATATTTTTCGCTCCTTTTAATATTATTATTAAGTATATAAAACAGTAACAGCTTTGAACGCTTCTGTCTTGTACATTGCTTATCTAGAAAACATACCTGCCTGTGCCATTGAAATAAGAAATGAAATGAGCGTAACAGCCAGCAGCGGAAAGGCAATCTTTCTGTCTTCATCGTTGCTGCTTTTTATAAGTACAGCAAAAAATATAAGTCCTGCTGGAAATGGAAGTATCAAAGCAAGCAAAAACATCCACCACCGTCTTGCAAAAGTACTCTTTCCATTTTGTTGTCCTGCACTATTCTGGGAATACGGTGACAGCGGAGAATTATTGCCTGTATAATTTATGTTCATACCGTTCTGCCATTGATTTGGCTGAAGCTGATTATTGTTTGCCTGAACCTGATTTTGATTTTGCCATTGATACTGCTGTTGATTACTCTGAGAAATATTTGCCTGTTGATTTGGACTATTAGCCTGCTGATAATGAGAATTCTGGGGTGTAATATTTAACTGTGCGTTATTCTGCTGATTAGGGCTCTGCCAGCGTGATTTCTGAGGATTAACACGGTGCCAGCTCGGCTCCTCAACAACCTCAATATTGGGCATATTCCTTATATCCGGCATATAAGGATCGGCATAACCTACGTCAGAATTTTCCGTTTTATACGGTTCGCCGTTATACAATTCACTTATTTCTTCAAGCTCGTTTTCATCGGGAACAGCATATCCGCAATCCTTACAGCGGCCGTTAATAACCTTTCCCTGACAAAGCGGACATCTCTCAGTCATATGAATACCCCCTAAAGCTACAGCGACATCTTCCTGCCGAGGTAGCCAATATCATAATCACCCTTTTCAAAAGCTTTGTCGCGAATAAGGTCAAGCTGAAAGTCTATGTTCGTATCAACGCCCTCAACTATAAATTCAGCAAGTGCCCAGCGCATTTTCATTATAGCCTCTTCTCTTGTCGGAGCATAAACGATAAGCTTTGCTATCATGCTGTCATAATACGGCGGTATTGTATAGCCCTGATAAACAGCGCTGTCAATTCTTATTCCGGGACCTCCGGGAATATGCAGGGAATTTATTTTGCCCGGACTGGGGCGGAAGTTATGTTCAGGATTTTCTGCATTTATACGGCATTCAATAGAATGTCCTTTTAAAGCGATATCCTCCTGCTTATATGGAAGAACATCACCTGCCGCTATTTTAAGCTGTGCCTTTACAAGGTCAATTCCAGTAACAAATTCCGTTATTGGGTGTTCAACCTGAATTCTTGTGTTCATCTCCATGAAATAGAAATCCCCGTTTGCGTCAACAAGAAATTCTATTGTTCCGGCGTTGTAATAGCCGCAGGCCTTTGCCGCCTTAACGGCAGCATTGCCCATCTTCTCACGAAGCTCCGGAGTCATTATTGTTGAAGGAGTTTCCTCAAGAACCTTTTGGTTTCTTCTCTGCATGGAGCAGTCACGCTCTCCGAGATGAATAACATTCCCATGCTTATCGGCAAGAATCTGGAATTCTATATGTTTGGGGTTAATTATGAATTTTTCCATGTATATGCTGTCGTCACCGAAAAAGTTTAGAGCCTCCTGCTTTGCGGCAACAACCTGAGGTTCAAGCTCCTCGGGAGTATTGACAAGGCGAATTCCTCTTCCTCCGCCGCCAGCAGAGGCCTTTACCATAAGTGGAAAGCCTATTTCCTTACCCAGCCTTACAGCCTCAGCAAGAGTCTTTACAGCTCCATCAGAGCCCGGAATAACAGGCACTCCTGCTTTTTTCATGGTGGATTTTGCAGCAGCCTTGTCGCCGAGCATTTCAATTGATTCTGGAGCAGGCCCTATAAAATTTATTCCGCACTTTCCGCAGTTCCTTGCAAAAGCCGCATTTTCAGAAAGAAAGCCAAACCCCGGGTGAATGGCGTCAGCTCCTGTTATTTCGCAGGCAGCAATAATAGCCTTGTCATTCAGATAGCTGTCCTTTGTGTTAGGTCCGCCGATACATACTGCTTCATCGGCTATTTTTGCATGGAGAGCTGTTCTGTCAGCAGTGGAAAAAACCGCAACAGTTCTTATTCCAAGCTCTCTGCACGCACGGATAACTCTTACCGCTATTTCTCCGCGGTTTGCGATAAGTACTTTTTTGAACATAGTAAGCCCTTTCCCGGCAGGCATAAGCCGCCGAAACCACGGAAGCCGTGGAGCAAGTCTCCCTCGCTTCTAAAGCGGGGGGGTTATATCGAAGCATAGTATAAAATCAACTGCTTCTATCTAGTTACTTTAATGCGAATGTTATTTCTGCTGATACGGCTTTTACCCCGTCAACAGTGGCAGTGCCTTTGCCTACACCGATAGGCCCCTTCACCTTGACAATTTCAACCTCAAGACGAAGAGTATCCCCCGGAACAACCTGCCTTTTGAATTTAGCGTTGTCAACTCCAGCAAGGAAACCGATTTTTCCCTTGTTTTCAGGAAGAGCAAGCATAGCAACAGCACCTGCCTGAGCAAGCATTTCTATCATAAGAACTCCCGGCACAACCGGATATTCTGGGAAATGTCCCTTAAACCAGAAGTCCTCCGCTTTTATATGCTTTATAGCAACAACCTTTTTCCCAAGCTCTATTTCCTCAATTTCGTCAATAAGAAGGAACGGATCTCTGTGGGGAATAATTTCCTTGATTTGTTCCTGTGTCAGTGCTGGCATAGCAGTACCCTCCGTTACTTTATTATAACAAGCGGCTGATCAAATTCAACTGCCTGACCGTTCTCAACAAGAATTTTTTCAACAACGCCTGTAAATTCACTTTGTATTTCATTCATAAGCTTCATGGATTCTATTATCATAACGGTATCACCCTTAAAAACCTTCTGTCCAACCTTTATAAACGGCGGCTTGTCAGGAGCGGGAGCAGAATAATATGTTCCTACAATAGGTGCCTTAATAACATTTCCGCTTATTTCAGCAGAGGTCTTTACCGGCTGTTCGGCAGGAGCCTGAACCTGAGCTGGAGCAGCAACACCTATAGACGGCATTATTGGCGGCACTGCAGGCATAGGCGGCATTGTGTGGGCCTCAATCGCAATTGCAGCGTCACCGTTTTTTATTTCAATTCTGTCAAGCTTTTTTTCGTTAAGGACATCGGCAAGAGCCTTTATATCGTCAATGTTAAAATCATTTAATCCGAGCATATGACAAACCTCCAGTTATTTAACCACGAAAGCCGTGGAGCAAGTCCACCGCTTCTAAAGTGGTGATTTTTCTTTAGGGCAGTGTGTAAAATGTTAGGTTAATCCACGTATTTTTTAATGCAAAGCGTTGCGTTGTGTCCGCCAAAGCCAAGGCTGTTTGACAGTGCCGCATTTACAGTCATGCTTCTGTTGCCCTCAACGCAGTAGTCAAGGTCACATTCTGGATCAGGCACCTCATAGCCGGCAGTTCTGTGAACGAAATCCTCCCTGCAGGAAAGAACCGTTACAATAGCTTCAACCGCTCCTGCCGCACCAAGAAGATGTCCTATCATTGACTTAGTGGAATTTATAACAACCTTACGGGCATTATCCTCTCCAAGAGCAAGCTTTATTGCAGTTGTTTCATATTTGTCATTTAGTTCGGTAGACGTTCCGTGAGCGTTTATATAGTCAATCTGGTCAGCAGTCAGCCCTGCTTCAGTAAAGGCAAGCCTCATTCCCTCAGCGGCAGCTTCGCCCGATGGCATTGGCGAGGTCATATGATATGCGTCGCAGGTTGCCCCATAGCCGCTTATTTCGGCATAGATTTTTGCTCCCCTTGCCTTTGCATGTTCAAGCTCCTCAAGGACAAGCATTCCGCTTCCCTCTCCGAGAACAAAGCCGCCTCTTTCCTTATCAAAAGGAATAGAACAGCGAGAAGGATTATCCGACCTTGAGAGTGCCTTTATATTGTTAAAACCACCAAGCGTAAATTCAGTCATGCAGGATTCTGAGCCTCCGCACAAACAAACATCAAGATAGCCGTCCTTAATTTTTCTGAAGGCTTCTCCAACTGCATGAGCAGATGATGCACAGGCTGTTGTCGTACAGTAGTTTGCTCCCATAAATTTAGTTTTCATTGCGACTGTTCCTGCCGCCATATTTGCAATCATCATGGGAATATAGAAAGCAGATATTCTGCCGGGACCTTTTTCAAGAAACTTGCAGTGTTCTTCAAGGGTGAGCTCAAGCCCGCCTATTCCTACACCAACAATTACGCCTGCCCGGTAGGGATCAACGTCTTCAAATTTGCTTCCGCTGTCATTAAGGGCATCGAGTGCCGCAACTGTTGCATACTGTGAAAAAAGGTCAATTCTTCTTGCTTCCTTTTTGTCAATATATTTTTCCGATGAAAAATTCTTTACCCTTGCAGCAAGCTTAACATCGAAATTCTCACTCACAATATCATTTACAAAATCAAATCCAAGTCTGCCTGACTTTATACCTGTCCAGAATTCGTCAAGCGTATTTCCTATGGGAGAAACAACTCCCATTCCCGTTACTACAACTCTTTTCATTTTGACATTCTCCATTTCCGGATAAATTACATAGACAATCCGCCTGAAATTTCTATTGTCTGACCTGTTACATAGGACGCATCGTCCGAGGCAAGGAAAGAAACCACTCCGGCGATTTCCTCAACCTGTCCGTAGCGCTTCATGGCAATCATTTCAAGCATTTTTGCTTTCTGTTCGTCGGTAAGCTTGTCTGTCATAGGTGTCTGTATAAATCCCGGCGCAACGGCGTTAACGTTGATATTTCTTGCACCGAGTTCCTTTGCGGCGGTTTTGGTCATAGCTATAACCGCTCCCTTTGAAGCGGAATAGTTTATCTGTCCCGGGTTGCCGTAAAGTCCAGCAACCGAAGCAAGATTGATAATTTTACCGCTTTTCTGTCTTATCATAACCTTGCCTGCAAGCTTCATCATGTTAAAAATACTTTTCTGATTAACCGCAATAACAAGGTCGTACTGCTCCTCCGGCATAATTGTCATAAGTCCGTCACGGGTAATACCCGCATTGTTTACAAGCACATCAATTGAGCCGAAGCGCTCCTTTACACTTTTAACAAGCTTTTCGCATTCGTCATGCTTTGAAACGTCTGCACAGAATATTTCCGTTTCAACGCCGAAGGCTCTGCATTTTTCGGTAATATCATTGTTTTCAAACATACTGTCATTAAGGTCGTTGAGCGCTATATTATAGCCGTCCTTAGCCAGCCTTAATGCAATAGCCGCACCGATTCCTCTTGAAGAACCGGTAATAATTGCTGTTTTAGCCATTTTTGTAATCCTTCCTTCCCTTTATGTTGATAAAAACAAACCTAAAATACTAATACTCAAAGATAACCGAGCCTAGTGTAAGCCCTGCGCCGAAGCCTACAAAGCAGATTTTGTCACCCCGCTTTATTCTTCCGTCCCTGACAGCCTCATCAAATGCTGTCGGTATTGAGGCACTGGAGGTATTGCCGTGCATATCAAGGTTTGTTATAAACTTATCCATTGAGATGCCAAGATTTTTGGCGGCAGTTTCAATAATGCGTATGTTTGCCTGATGCGGTACAAAATAATCAATATCATGTATATCAAGCCCGATTTTTTCAGCTGCAGCCAGTGCAGCTGTCGGAAGAGCCTTTGTTGCAAACTTATAAACCTCTTTTCCGTCCTGAACAATATAATGCTCGTTGTCGGGAGGAAAATCCTCGCCAAAATCACGTTTTTCCCCTGTAATAAAAGGGTTGTCGGCAGTAAAAGACCTTGCAAAAAGATACTTTGCACCTGTTCCGTCAGTACCAAGATAGGACGTATACATTTTTTCGGAGCGCTCAATTACAACGGCAGCTGCTCCATCGCCGAACAGAATACAGGTTGACCTGTCCTTAAAGTCAGTTATTTTTGAAAGAACTTCATTTGACACAACAAGAGCATATTTTAAATTTTCATCAGTCTGAAGAAATCTTTTCGCTATATCAATACCATAAACAAAGCCGGTGCAGGCAGCGTTAACATCAAATACAAAGGAATTTACAGCTCCAAGCTCTCGCTGAATCATGCATGAAACCGCCGGAGTGTAGTAATCGCTCGTTACGGTTGTGTCTATGATAATTCCAATGTCAAGAGGGTCAATTCCTGCAGCCTCGACAGCTTTTTTTGCCGCCATAGCTCCCATATACCATGCAGGCTCACCGTCACAAAAATGCCTTTGCTTTATTCCTGTCCTTGTAGTAATCCATTCATCATTGGTATCCACTATTTTTGACATAGCTTTATTATCTATCACCAGCTCCGGGACATAGCTTCCTGTTCCAAGAATATTAATACCGTACAAATTATTTTCCTCCCGTATTGTTTTTTTTTTATGTCTGTGATATATTGTATATTGTATTACTTTCACTGTGTTTCCTAAAAGCATATATTTTTATTGTAAGGTTTTTTGCAGCTGTTGTCAACAGAATTTTCTGTATAGTTTATATAATTGTAAATTACCATTACAATTATGCTCAGCAGTAAAATCAGAAAGGTTTGATAAAATATGAAAAATACTGTATTTCTTTTTGCCGGACAGGGCTCCCAGTATGTTGGAATGGGGAAAGATCTTATTGGAAGCTTTCCTCAGCTGAAAAGCATTTACGACACTGCCAGCGATATAGTTGGATTTGATGTTTTTGAAAAATGCTGCAGCGGTTCGGAGGAGGAGCTTGCACAGACTATAGTTTCACAGCCTGCTATTATGGCGACATCAATTGTTGCTTATGACGCCGCTGTGCTTTCGGGAATAGACTGTTCCGCCGTCGCAGGGCATTCTCTTGGTGAATATGCTGCTATGGTGGCTTCGGGTATTCTTTCTCTTGAGGACGGCTTCAAGGTTATAAAGGCAAGAGCAGAGGCAATGCAGAAGGCTGCTTCAGGCTCAAGCGGCGCTATGTGTGCTGTTATCGGTAAAACTCCTGCTGAAATTGAGGAAATCTGTTCTTCTGTCGACGGCTATGTTGTACCGGTAAATTATAATTCACCGGCACAGACAGTTATTGCAGGGGAAACAGAAGCACTTGACAAAGCCGCCGAAAAGCTTTCTTCACTCAGTGCAAAGGTAATTAAGCTTAAAGTTTCATCCGCTTTTCATTCAAAGCTTATGCAGCCTGCCGCTGACGAATTTAAGGAGAATATAAAGGGAATAACATTTAACAAGCCGCTGTTCAGCTTTTATTCAAATCTCACCGGCAAAGAGCTTACCGATTTTTCTGATATGCCCGAAAAGCTTGCCCAGCATATTGTTTCTCCTGTCAAATTCACCTCCGAGCTTGAGTCACTTTATGTACAGGGTTATACAAAATTTGTTGAGCTGGGACCGAATAAGGTTCTTACAGGACTTGTAAAGAAAACCTTGAAGGGCGTTACTGCCGTTAATATTGAAGATATAAAAACTCTTGAAAAAGCAGTTGAAGCTGTCACAAATGAATAAAAGGAGGACCTTTAATGTTAAAGTATTCTATTTTAGGCTATCCGCTTAAGCACACAATGTCGCCGCCGATACATGACAGACTTTTTCGTCTTGCAGGAATAAATGACTTTGAATATATCATTTCCGAAATTCCTCCCGATGAGCTGAAAAATAGTATTGAAGTGCTTAACTCGCTTAACGGCTATAATGTTACTATTCCCTATAAAATGGAAATAATCCAGTATCTTGACAAGCTTGATGCTTCGGCAAAGCGTTACAATTCCGTTAACTGTGTCGTAAAAACCGACAGCGGAAATGTCGGCTATAATACTGACTGCTACGGTTTTTTAAGAGCTCTTGAAGCGGAAAACGCTTCCCTTTCGGGAAAGGTTCTTCTTCTCGGCTGCGGAGGAGTTGGCAGAATGATGGCAATTGAAACCGCACTTCACGGCGGAAAGCTGACAATTGCCGTGCGCAAAGGCTTTGAGTATGAAGCCGAAAACACAATTGCCGACATAAAACAGCTTGCTCCGTCAGCAGATGTGTGCTATACTTCGCTTGACAGCATAGAGGGACAGTTTGACCTGCTTGTCAACTCAACCCCTGTGGGAATGTATCCCAATGTTGACGATTGCCCTGTAAGCGAAGATATTGTCAAAAACTGCCGATGCGCTTTTGACGCTGTATATAATCCTGAAAAAACCAAGCTTATGCAGCTTGCCGAAAAGAACGGAATTAAAGCAATCGGCGGAATGTCAATGCTTGTATGGCAAGCTGTCGTTGCCCATGAAATCTGGGACGGCTCAAAATATAACGATAAGAATATTGCACAAATTATTGCCGAAATGCACAAACTTATGAAATAAATTAATTAAATTTGTGCAGTAAGCCCTATTTTTTAAGGTAATATTTTAACTCCGCATTGTTGACAGGAAAAACAAAAAGGTGTATTATTATAAAGAGTATCAAAATAAATTGATTGTCTGAATAAATTTACGGAGGCTCAGCAATGTATTTCGGAAGCGTTAAGTTTTTTAAGCACCTTATATTGACTGTTGTCTTCGGCTGGATTGCTATTGCAACCGGTCTGGCTGTTTTCTTTGGCGTAAGGCTTGCACTTGCTTCAAAAGATACCTCTTCCCCTGCTCAGACAGACTTGACAGCTCAAACACTTAACATTCCAGACGGCACTACTCTTGAGCAGGTTTATCTTGTTCTTGCGGCAAAAGGCTATTCTTCTGAGGATATTATGAGGTTCCTTGAAGAAAATGACGGCAAGGCGGTTAAAGCTTACATTGATGAATATAACGGAAGAAACAAGGATTTGCCTGAGCATTCCGATGATAATACCAATGCTGAGCAGACCGACACGTCTTTGCTTTATACAAAATATTATCCGGAGCTTTATGTTAAGGCTCCCGATAACTTTACATGCGAGAGCAAAACAGTATATCTCACCTTTGACGACGGCCCGTCGCAAAATACTCTTGATATTCTGAAAATTCTGGACAAGCATAACATTAAGGCCACCTTCTTTATGTGCGGAAGCAAGACCGAAGAGGGTAAGGACATTATGAAAAAGGTCGCAGACGCAGG
>ENA-UOYA01000925-UOYA01000925.1-activated-sludge-metagenome-genome-assembly--contig:-NODE-925-length-34320-cov-8.023960_pt1 | contig 34320 bp, 26 predicted proteins | sample MGYA00238163_ERZ764804 | MGnify/ENA primary metagenome ERZ764804 (study PRJEB28919, sample SAMN05720223) | activated sludge metagenome | isolation source: Anaerobic digester | place: Hong Kong... | reverse complement strand
AATGCCGTAAGCTGTCCGCATGAGACCTGTTTTCTTACTTCTTGCTGCGGCGTTCGCCTCCTTCGCCGCCGATGTTCCCCGCCCCGAGTTCCCGCAGCCGCAGTTCGAGCGCGAGCAGTGGATGAATCTGAACGGGCGCTGGGAATTCGAGTTCGACGACAGCAACGCCGGCCTGGACGCGCACTGGGCTTCCGGCAACAAAACGTTTTCGCGCGGCATCATTGTTCCGTTCTGTTTCGAAAGTCCGGCAAGCGGCATCGACGATCCATCGTTCCACCCCTGGATCTGGTACCGCCGCTCGGTCATGCTTCCCGCCGCCTGGACGGGCAAGCGCGTGCTGCTGCACTTCGGCGCCGTGGATTACCGCGCCATGGTGTGGGTAAACGGAGCGCTGGCCGGCTCGCATGAAGGCGGCAGCGTGCCGTTCCAGTTCGATATCACTTCGCTGCTCAAGCCCGGCGCCAATGTCATCACCGTCCGCGCCGAGGACCCGCCCACGGACCGCTTCATGCCGCGCGGCAAGCAATACTGGGAGGTCCAATCGCGCGGCATCTTCTATAAGCGCACCTCCGGCATCTGGCAGCCGGTTTGGCTGGAAGCCACCGGAGAAAGCTACCTTGAGAAGGTCAATATCACGCCGTCGCTGGACGGCAGCGTCCGTTTTGCGGCCCGTATTGCAAGGCCGCAAGCAGGGTTGGAATTTCGCGCCGTCATCAGCCGTAATGGCAAAGAGGTAGCCAACGGTACGGCTGTGAACGAAGGTTCGCGCGCGGTGGCGGGCGCAGCGGTGCTTCAACCGGCATTGTGGTCGGTAGGCTCGCCGAACCTTTACGACGTCACTTTCGAACTGCGTCGCGGCAGTGCGGTCCTGGACCGCGTGAAGAGCTACTTCGGCTTCCGCTCGGTCAGCATCATCGAAAACCGCGTGGCGATCAACAACACGCGCGTGTACCTGAAATTCCTGCTGGACCAGGGCTACTGGCCGCAGTCGAACCTGACACCGCCCTCGGATGAAGCCATCCAGTACGACATCCGCATGAGCAAGGAAATGGGATTCAACGGCGTGCGCAAGCACCAGAAATTGGAAGATCCGCGGTTCCTGTACTGGGCCGACAAGATGGGATTCCTGGTTTCGGGCGAGATGGCCAACGCCTATGCTTTCGACCAGGAGTACGCCGCGCGCTTCACCCGCGAGTGGATCGAGGTGGTCGAGCGCGATTACAACCATCCGTCCATCATCATTTGGGTTCCCATCAACGAAAGCTGGGGCGTGCCCAATCTGGCGGACACGCGGCAGCAGGACCACCTGAAGTCGCTCTACACGTTGACCAAGACGCTGGATGCGACGCGCCTGGTGATCGACAACGAAGGCTGGGAACACACGAACATGACCGACTTGTTCGCCATCCACGATTACGCCCCCAAGGGCGACCTGCTGGTAGCGAACTATAAAGACTGGACCAGCACGAACACGCCCACACCCGGCACCCGCCGTCAGTTCTTGATCCCCGGCTACAAATACAACGGCTCGCCGGTGTACCTGTCGGAATTCGGCGGCATCGCCTGCATTCCGGAAGGGCACCAGGTTCCACAGCAGTCCTGGGGCTACTCAGGTGTGGAGAAGACGCAGGCCGCGGCCCTGGCACGGCTTCGCGATATTTACCAAGGCATTGCGAAGTTGCCGGTGATCGTCGGCATCTGCTACACGCAACTCACCGACGTCGAGCAGGAGATCAACGGCCTGATGACCTACGACCGCAAGATGAAGTTCGACCCCAAGGCCGTCAAGGAGATCAACGACTTGCTCAAGTGAAGGTCAGGCAATGCACTCCAGGACGAAGTACCTGGAGACTCCGGATGCGCTGACGGTCCACGACTTGCCCGCACCCGTGGCGGCACGCGGTTCGGGCAAGTCCGGGCTGTGAAGGATCACGCGGCTCAATGGCGAAACCGGCTCCAGAGTGAGCGTGCCCGAGAGCGGCGTATAGCGCAGCCTTTGGATGATGGCTTCACGGGTGAACTGGTCTCGCAGTTCCTCGTGAAGAACCGTTTCCACATGGGCGGGGATGGCGTGGATTAGAAGCCGGTTGCCATCCCGGTATTGCCTGACCCGCCATGTGGAGGGCAGGCTCTTGACGGCGACGGCGCTGGCTGGCGGTCGCACCACGGCGGTCACAGCGGTTGCAATGCCGTTTTCCGTGATTCGCTCGGGCCGCCAGAGCAGGCGTCCTTTGCCTACGGTAACCGTCAGCCAGCCATCGCGCATCCGCGCCTGGACAGACTGCGGCACCCGGCAGCGCGCGATCTCAATCGGCGGTTTCAGATTCATTCCGGGAGGAAATCCTCCGTCGCGCTGCGGTTCGGTCACTTCGACGGAGATATCGAACTCATCGAGCCAGGTTCGCGCCGCGGGGCGCGCCCGCTGGTCATAGTGCCCGCAAGGCCCGGTGGCGATCACGGTTCCCCCGCTTTCCATGAAACGCTTGAGGCTCTGGCGCTCATCTGCCGAAAGGCACGCCGCGCTGCTCAGAACTAACTGGCGCCGCTCGCCGGGATGCGGGATGGCGGTCGCCACGTCGTAGGAGACGCCCGCGCGCATCAGTTGCTGGCAGCTCGCGTAGTAGTCGTTGACGTAATCCGCCGCGCACTGGCCGAAGTAGTCGCGCGTCGAGCGGGAGAAGTACACGGCTACATCCGTATCCACTTCGCCGGCAAATAACGCCGGATGGGCTTTCTCCCAGTTATAGCCTTCACCGACCAGTTCGGAATCGTCGGCCAAAGTGTTGAGCTGCGACTCGGTCGCGTTGAGCCTGCCCTTCAGGCTGCTGAACCAGCACTCGGAGCCCAGAAACTTGTTCAACGCCCAAACGAAGAAAGCCGTATCGGGGAAGAAACCGTAGCCCAGGCCGAAGCACCCGGCGTGATGCTCGCGCGAGATTCCCAGGTGCAGCAATTGGGTGGGGAGGCGGCTATCCCAGGTCCCTTTGATCGACGGCGTCGACCCGGTCATCTCGAGCATGACCAGATTGCAGGCGCGGATGAAATCCTGGTAACTCATCCCGTATGCGGGCATGTTGTAGCCGTCGCTGCTCGAGCAGCAGCTCAGCAGCGGGAAGTCCGGCGGCAACGCCTTTTGAATCTCCACCAGAAAGTCCCCGCAGGTCTCAAACCGCATCTCGATCCAATCGGCGAAAGCCTGGCTGCGGCGGTTTCCCCAGAAGCTCGCGTCGCCGGTGGGCGGCAGGGTGTGCCCGTACCGGGTCTGGAAGCGCTCCCGGCAGAACTTGCATCCGCAAGCGCGCCAGTTGGCATAGAAAATTCCGTCGTCGCTCATCAGGCCGTCGATGCCCGTTTCGGCGAGCAGTCGTTTGACGTAGCGGACGTAAGAGCGCCGGAAGGCCGGGTTGTTCATGCAGTACTGCTCGGCATTGTAAGCCGGCAAGTACACGGGCTGCCCGGTTTCCACGTCGATCATGCGCCAGTCGTTCATGTGCGAGCCGCCGCACTGCCAAGTGGCCGCGGTTTCGTTCGACGGATAGAACGGAACGTGGTGGCGGTTGCGCCTCCAGATGTTCAGGGCCTCCTCGCGGTTGCGCGGGCGGTGGGTGAGGACGGAGGAATGGTGATCGAAGAGGACGATTTGCCGCTGGTGGAGTTCGCCGGCGATGAAGCGCAACAGGTCGTGGACGCGTCCCCACAGGGGCATGAAGTCCCAGCGGAAGTGGGTACCGAAAATGATGCAGCAGTTGACGCCGCTCGCCGCGCAACGGTCGGCCCGGCGGCGGATCTTGTCCATGAGCGCCTCGTTGGGCCAAGTCAGATCTTCCCACGTCAGCCACCAGCTCACCGCGCGGTAACGCTGTCGCGGCGTCCCACCGCCTCTCGAAGCAAGCAATGGCAGGGCGCTTGAAGCCATGAAAGCCCGGCGAGTCCAATCACCATTCATATACAAGCAGTATCCCAGAACAGATGTGGGGCCGGCTTCAGCCCCGATTCCCCGAGATGATCGCCATCCTCCGCCCACAATCAGTATGGAATGAGAATCTCCCGCCGCCGGTTACCGCATTGGGACGTGCCCGACCGGCCTGTCTTCGTTACCTGGCGGCTCAGGGGGAGCTTACCTCCTGAGCGTTGCTTTTGCCGTGAATCACTCCAATCCGGGGAGGCGTTCCTCGCTTGGGATCGTCTACTGGACACGGCCCGCTCCGGGCCATCCTATCTCCGGCAACCCGACGTCGCCCAGGTGGTGACCGAATAACTGCGCCAGACCGAATCCGACGGGCGGTGCGCGCTGCGCGCCTGCGTCGTCATGCCCAACCTCGTCCATGTGCTCTGGACTCCGCGGGTCGCCCTTGCCGATCTGGTCCGTCAAGTGAAGAGTCCTACCGCCCGGCTCGCCAACAAGCTGCTGAGCAGGGCTGGCCAGCCGTTCTGGCAGGAGGAGTATTTCGACCACTTCGTGAGGAATGCAGGCGAATTCGATCGCGTCTGCCGCTACATCGAGTGGAACCCGGTGAGAGCCGCGTTAGTAGCGGATCCGCGCGATTTCACGTGGTCGAGTGTCCATGAAGTGCGGGAGTGAACTCCCGCGCGGGCTGAAGCCCGCCCTCCAAGAAAGAGAAAGGGCCAAGCAACCTTCGCCTGGCCCTTTTTGCTTTGTCTGAGACTGCTTATTTGCTTTCGATCCGCATGCCGTAAAAGCTGCGATAAACGAAGATCATCGCGCACGCCAGGAACACGACCGCCAACGCCGTCGTGACTGTCGCGCCCTGCTGTCGGGTCATGGAGACCGCCAATTCGACGGCCAGCAAGCCGAACAGCGTGGTGAACTTGATGATCGGGTTCAAAGCCACCGAACTGGTGTCCTTGAACGGATCGCCCACCGTGTCGCCGATTACGCAGGCCGCATGCAATTCAGTGCCCTTGGCCTTCAATTCGGTCTCGACGATCTTCTTCGCGTTGTCCCAGGCGCCGCCGGCGTTGGCCATGAAGAAGGCCTGGAACAAGCCGAACAGCGCGATGGAAATCAGGTAGCCGATAAAGTAGAACGGCTCCAGGAACGCGAACGCCAGGGTGGAGAAGAACACCGTCAGGAACATGTTGAACATGCCCTTCTGCGCGTACTGGGTGCAGATCTCAACCACCTTCTTGGAATCCTGCACGCTGGCCTTGGTGGCGCCTTCCAGCTTGATGTTCTGCTTGATGAACTCGACCGCGCGGTAAGCGCCCGTCGAGACGGCCTGGGTGGCCGCGCCAGTGAACCAGTAAATGACCGCTCCGCCGGTGATCAAGCCGAGCAGGAACGGAGGATTCAGGATCGAGAGCTTGTCGACATTGTCCCGAAGGCCATTCGTCAACGCCACGATGGTGGCGAAGATCATGGTGGTGGCGCCCACCACAGCCGTGCCGATCAGCACCGGCTTCGAGGTCGCCTTGAATGTATTGCCTGCGCCATCGTTCTCTTCGAGGTTGTCCTTGGCACGATCGAAGTCCGGATCAAAGCCGAAGTCCTTCTTAATGGAGTTCTTGACGTCGGGGATCTCTTCGATCATGGACAGTTCGTAAATGGACTGCGCGTTATCGGTCACCGGACCGTAGCTGTCCACGGCGATGGTGACAGGTCCCATGCCGAGGAAGCCGAAGGCCACCAGGCCGAAAGCGAACACAGCCTCGACCGGAAGCATTGTGTCCACCATCAGGGCATGCACGCCCATGGTGCTAACACCGTAGCCAAGACCCATGAGGAGCAACATCGCGAAGCCCAGCCAGTAGCCGCTGAAGTTGCCCGCGACGAAACCGGACAGAATATTGAGGGAGGCGCCACCTTCGCGCGAGCTGTTGACGATCTCGCGCACATGCCGCGAATTCGTGGACGTGAACACCTTCACGAACTCGGGAATGATTGCGCCCGCCAAAGTACCGCAGCTAATGATCGTCGCCAGCTTCCACCACAGCGAACTGTCGCCGGCAAGCGAGGGGATCATCAGAGCGCTGGCCACGTAAGTGAGCGCGACCGAGAGAATCGAAGTCAACCATACCAACGAAGTGAGCGGGGCTTCGAAGTTCATCTTGTCGGACGAGCCGTACTTGGCCTTCGCGATGGCGTAGTTGATGAAGTAGCCAACGGCGCTGGCGCAAACCATCATCACGCGCATCGAGAAGATCCAGATCAGCAACTGCACCTGCACCACAGGATCCTTCACCGCAAGGAGGATGAAAGTGATCAGGGCCACGCCCGTCACACCGTAGGTTTCGAAACCGTCGGCCGAGGGGCCAACCGAGTCGCCGGCGTTGTCGCCCGTGCAGTCGGCAATGACGCCCGGGTTGCGCGCGTCGTCTTCCTTGATTTTGAACACGATCTTCATCAGGTCGCTACCGATGTCGGCGATCTTCGTGAAGATGCCGCCCGCGATACGGAGAGCGGCGGCGCCCAACGATTCGCCAATGGCGAAACCGATGAAGCACGGGCCGGCCAAGTTGCCCGGAACGAACAGCAGGATGAAGAGCATGATCAGCAACTCAATGCTGATCAGCATCATGCCGATGCTCATGCCGGCCTGCAGTGGGATGCTGTGGCACGGGAACGGCTTGCCGCGGAGGCTGGCAAACGCCGTGCGTGAATTGGCAAATGTGTTAACGCGCATGCCAAAAGCCGCCACTGCGAAGCTGCCGGAAATGCCGACCAGGCTGAACAGCAGGATGATCGCAACCTTCAACGCTTCGAATCCCTGCAAGAATCCGAAGTAGAAGATGATGATCACGCCAATGAAGCATTCCAGAAGCAGCAGGAACTTTCCTTGGGTGAGAAGGTACGTCTTGCAGGTCTCATAGATCAGCTCTGAAACCTCGCGCATCGCAGCGTGTACGGCCATGTTCTTCAACCGGGAATAAATCACCAGGCCGAACACGAAGCCGAGCAAGCTGGCCAGCATACCGATCATCAGCACGGAGCGGCCGCCAAGAGTCCCCAGGAATATCGCCTGATCCAGATCAGGCAGGACCAGATTCGCTTCGCCTCCGCCTTGATGCTCTTGAGCCATCATCGGCGCGGCGATAAGGACCAGAAGTAGCATGGGTAGGATCGCGCGAAATGTCCGCGCAAGACCCCCCGAAAGACATGAACTCGCCAGTCCGCTAGGCGCGGGCGTGGCTACACTGCAAGACATCGAAAAAAACCCTCCTCATCTTGATTGGAGTCGAAAACCCGGCCAGTTTGGGCCAGCTCGCCGGGCGCATCAGAAAACTATGCAAGCCGAACCACCCAAACTTTTACTATATCGGCCAAAGGGTTCGGAATCAACTTGGTGGAGAGTCTCGAGCGCCGCCCGTTATGACAGGCGGCGCCCCGGATCAGAAAGTGTAAAGCGGCGTGGGGGCGGCAGGCTCCGCAGTGCCTCCGCCTTCAGCGACACCGACGGGCTGCTCTTCCGGTTGCTTCACCTCGCGCGCGAACAAACCGGTTTCGCTGAGGAAGACTTCGAGTTCGGCCGGTCTCGGCAGCGAGCCTTGGATGAGCGCCTCCGACAGCGGGTCCTCGACGTACTTCTGCAACGCGCGGCGCAGCGGACGCGCTCCGTAACTGCGGTCCGCGCAAGTCTGCTCGAGTATGTAGCGGGCCGCTTCGGGTGCCAGGCGGATGCTGATCTGCTTGGCCGCCAGGTTCTGGTTCACTTGTCCAACCAACAGGTCGATGATCTTCAGCAGGTCGCTGTCGCCCAGCGGATTGAACAGGATCACCTCGTCCAGCCGGTTCAGAAATTCGGGGTTGAAGGCGCGCTTTACTTCCGCCAGTACGGCATCTTCCACCTTGCTGGCGATGCCGGTCCCCGCCGGAGCCGAAAAGCCCATGCCGCCCTTCTTCTCCAGGAATCGGGCGCCCAGGTTGGACGTCATGATGATGATGGTGTTCTTGAAATCCACCGTGTTGCCGAGACCGTCGGTCAACTGGCCGTCCTCGAACACCTGCAGCAGGATGTTGTAAACGTCCGGGTGGGCCTTCTCGATTTCGTCCAGCAGGATCACCGAGTAGGGCGCGCGCTTGACGCGCTCGGTCAATTGTCCGCCCTCTTCGTACCCCACATAACCCGGAGGCGAGCCGATGAGCTTCGAAACCGAGTGCTTTTCCATGAACTCGGACATGTCGAAGCGAATCAACGACTTCTCGCTGGCGAAAAGGAACTCGGCGAGCGCTCGCGCCACTTCCGTCTTGCCCACGCCCGTGGGACCCAGGAACAGGAACGAGCCCGAGGGACGCTTGGGCGACTTCAACCCGGCGCGCGAACGCCGGATGGCGCGCGCCAGCGCCGAGATGGCCTTGTCCTGGCTGATGACGCGTTTGTGCAGTTCTTCTTCAATGCGCAGCAGCTTGGTGACTTCTTCCTCGCGGATGGCCGTCATGGGCACACCGGTCCACCGCGCCACCACGTCTTCGATATCGTCCTTGGTCACCATGCCGGTGGAAGTGTCGTCAAGGTTGTACTTGTCGCGCAGCAGGCGCAGGTTTTCGCGCTCCTTGCGCTCTTCGTCGGAGTAAAACCTCGCCTTCTCGAATTCGTGGTTGGCGATGGCGTTCTCCATCCGGTGAACGATGAACTTGATGCGCTTCTGCACATCGGCCACCTCGGTGGGCAGGGTGGTTTGCCGCAGTTTCACGCGCGCGCCGGCTTCATCGATGAGATCGATGGCCTTGTCCGGCAGGAAGCGGTCCGAAATGAAACGGCTCGACGTGTAGACAGCGGTTTCAATGGCCTCGTCGGTGTAGGCGACAGCGTGAAATTTCTCGTAGCGTTCCTTGATGCCGAACAGGATGCGCACCGCGTCGGCTTCGTTGGGCGGCGTCACCTTGACGGCCTGGAAGCGCCGCTCGAGCGAACGGTCCTTCTCGATGGACTTGCGGAACTCGCCCGGGGTGGTTGCGCCGATGCACTGCACCTCGCCGCGCGACAGGGCGGGCTTCAGGATGTTGGCGGCGTCCAGCGAACCTTCGGCCGAGCCCGCGCCCACCAGCGTGTGCAACTCATCGATGAAGATGATGGCGTTCTGATTCTCCATCAGCTCCTTCATGATGGTTTTCAAGCGCTCTTCGAACTGCCCGCGGTACTTGGTGCCGGCGACGATCAGCGACAGGTCCAGCGCCAGGATGCGCTTGTCGGACAGGAATGAGGGCACGTCGCCTTCGGCAATGCGCTGCGCCAGGCCCTCCACGATGGCCGTCTTGCCCACGCCCGGCTCGCCGATAAGCACGGGGTTGTTCTTGGTGCGGCGGCACAGGATCTGAACCACGCGCTCCAACTCGTAATCCCGGCCGATGAGCGGATCGAGCAGGCCGTCCATGGCCGACTGCGTCAGGTCCCGGCTGAACTCGCTGAGCAGCGAGGCCTCTTTGGGACGGGCCGAGGTCATCTTTTCGTTGCTGGCCCGGCTGATGTCTTCGCGCACCTGCGCCAATCGCAGGCCGCGCTCGTGCAAGATCTCGCTGGCGAAACACTTTTCCTCGCGCAGCAAGCCGAGCAGCAGGTGCTCGGTTCCGATGTGCTTGTGGCTGAGCCTTTCGGCCTCTTCGGCGGCGTAGGCCAGAACGCGCTTGCACTCATGGCTCAGCGGCAAGTCCACCGAGGTAGAAACCTTCTCGCGCGCCGTCGTGTGCGCCTCCACCTGCTTCTTGATGCTTTCCAGCGCGGCGTGGCTGCGCAGGAACCGATTGGCGAGCGCCTTGTCTTCCCTGAGCAGGCCGAGCAGCAAATGTTCGGTTTCGATGAAGGGGCTACCGAACTGACTGGCTTCGTAACGCGCAAAGAAGATGACCCTGCGGGCCTTTTCCGTGTAGCGTTCAAACATTGAATCCGCCCTCTTACTCTCTTTAGATGCGGGAACTCAACCGGCCGTCTCGGTAGAAGTCCGAACCAGCCTGCCCCCCTCCAGTCTCAGGATTCGATCGCATCGCCTGGCAAAAGCGATGTTGTGGGTTACATGAACCGAAGTCAGACCGTGTACCCGATGCATTGTTTCAAGCAGATCCACGATCATCTCCCCTGTTTTCTCATCAAGGTTCCCAGTAGGCTCATCGGCAAGGAGCACTTTAGGATTACCCGCAAGAGCCCTTGCCAGTCCGACGCGTTGCTGTTCGCCGCCACTCAGTTCTCCCGGCCGGTGTGTCGCGCGCGATGCCAGCCCCACCTCTTCCAAACGCCGGGACGCGGCCGCCGCCGCCCGGCCCGGCTCAGCGCCGCGCACGAGCAGCGGCATCATGACGTTCTCAAGGGCTGTGAATTCCGGCAGCAGGAAATGGCTCTGCCAGACGAAGCCAATCTCGCGGTTGCGAAAGTCGGACAGATCCGCGTCGGCCAGCGCCGTTATCTCTTTGGAACCAAACAGTATTTTCCCCTCTGTGGGCCGGTCCAACCCGCCCAGCAGGTGCAAGAGCGTGGATTTGCCCGCGCCCGACTCCCCCACCACAGCCAAACGCTCGCCGCGCCGCACCTCCAGTTCCAGTTTTTCAAAGACTACCAGTTGGTTCGCCCCCGACCGGTAAGCCTTTGTCAATCCGACGGCGCGTATCGCGCTGTGGTTACCCGGCGCCATGGCGTGGAATCGATACCTCTACTAACCAAACTATCATGGAACCGCGTTGCGCGCCGTCCCGGTCAGGGTTCGAGCGACACCAGGTGCTGCCCGCGCGGCAGCAGGAGCAGGTAGGCGTTGCCGGCCTCACGGATGGCAATCTTCGTGGTCTCACCGTCCACCTCAATCCGGGCGGGGCGTTTATCCACCAGCGCCAGCGCGCGGGCCGGACTCCGGTAGGCGAATTCGATCGAGCGCGCCGTCGCGCCAGCGCTGCGCAGGTCGGCATTCAACGCAAGCAGCCTCAGCGGGGGCGTTGTGTCCACGGGTTCGATGGCGTGGGCACCGGCGGGCAACCAGACCAGATCGCCGTCACAGACCGGCCACAACCGCCCGTCCACCCTCGCCCCGCCCATCCAAGGGACTCCCACGCCGCGCACGGAATCCACCACCATCTTCCCGCCCAGCCATTCCACGCGATTCGGGGTCGAAGCAGCGGCGGATACCAGCGGCAGGTCCACGCTCAAAAGCGAGTTCTCGAAGTACAGCGCCACGCGCGGGAAGGACCTGGACGCCAGGTTCACCAACTGGAACAGTTCGGTGCCGGTCTGCTGCTTGGTGGGGTAGACGTCCTGGTAACGTTCGACAATGTTGATGTCGATGGCCAGCTTCGAGGCGTGCGGCGTGAGCGGCGCATAGCTCGCCGCGATCTGCTGATAGCGCTTCGCGCCCAGGTGCCAAATGGTGGCCGGGTCTTCGATCAGAAACGTGAAGTCATGCCGGTCGAGCATGGGCAGCAAAGACGCCGCGTCAGCGCCGATCAAGTCGCGCATGCGATTGTCGAAACGGTCGTCCACATGTGTCAACACCAAGTCGAGGTGCGGTTTCGCCGCGCGCATGGTTTCGACTTCGGCGATCCAATGTTCTTGCATACGCCGGGCCAGCGCCGCGCGGAATTCCAGGAACGCCTTCAACCCCGCGGTGTTTTTCGAGTAGTGGTTGGGCGAGGCGGCGTCGAAGAGTTCCACCGGGTCGAAGCCGCCTGTTTTGCGGAACTCCGCGCGGATATCGGCGTTCATCGGCGTGAAGCGGGATGGGTTCGAGTGTCCCTGTAGCGATTCGAAGTACAGCTCGGCCAGGTTCACTCCATCCCAATCGTGCGCACCTGTAACGCGCCGCAAGCCGTCCGCCACCGCCCGTGCGCAGTCCGGATTCGACAGGTTCATTAACTTGCGCCAATCCAGATGCGCGTCCTGGCCCAGGGCGGTTTTCTCCCTCCACTCGGGATGATCCAACCAGAACTTCTCGCTCACGTGCGGCAACTCCACCCACGCATAGACCAGGATGGCTTGCTTGTGGCAGGCCTCGATGAGCGTATCCAGGTACTTGTCGCGCGCCGGATCGGGCTCGTGGAAATGCCAGGCAGCCACCTGCAGGGCAGCAATGCCCGCCTTACGCCATTTCCGCGCCAGGTAGTCCGGATCCGCGCGCAAGCGGTAGGAAGAATCGAAGAAGGCCCACAGCCGTGAAGACTGGAACGGCGGGCGCAGGCCAAGATCGACCAGAGCCTGCGCAAGATAGGGGAAGCGCTCGTAACCCTGCTCGCCGGGCGGAACCGCCACCCATAATACGGCGCCGGCGCCCTTCCGGAAACCGGCCGCAAGGGGCGCTGCCGTCCAGCGCTCCCTGGCGAAAACCGTGGCCTGCTCCGGCACTGTCCAAACCGGCAATTCGAGCATCTTCTGCCAGATCACGGCCAACTTCGGCGCGTGGACATCTTCCACATTACGCACCGGGACGCGTTTAACTCCCGGCTTGAAACCGAACATCTCGGCCGCTTCACTCTCGCCCTCCAGAATGACGTAAGCGCCCCGTTCGGCACGTTCGAGCCACTGCGCGCCGGGCGCGCCTTCGCCGGACCGGATCACGTAGACGCCTCCCTGCCCCGGCACCAATCCGACCGGCCGCAGCACATCCGGCCAGGATCCGGCATCGTCACCCAGTACATGAAAGTGATGCACGCGAGCGACCGGTTGCGCACAGGCGATAAACCATGCCGCGAGCGGTAACAAGAAGATCTTAATGGACGATGGCATACCAGAAGCCCAGGCGGAGATCTGTGAAGGTCGGCTCGGGAGCGAATTCCTTTCTCAGGTACACGCCGCGCAGAAAATGGACGGTGAACGAGAGCGAAGCGGGCATCGCGCGCCAACGGAATCGTAGGCCCGGGCCAGTCTCATAGAAATTGGCCCAATACTGGCTCCGCACGTCGGCGGTCAGATTTTGATTCCAGTAGAACTGTACCTGGAACCCGCCCAATTCTTCCAATGGAGCAATGGTGTATCCGATGCGATTCTGCGTGTAGAACAGGAAGTCGTTGTCAAAGCGGCTGACGAAGACGCCGTCGTCGTTGGTTTCAAAGAATGTGCCACCGGTTTCCGAACCAAGCAGGCGTCCGAAGCCTTTGGCGAACGCGACGCCCCCGCGGTAATCCGGGATCGCGCCGCCCACGTCCCGGCGCTCGCCCAGGTAACTTACCGCCGTACCGGCTTCGCCCCACGCCATTAGGCCTTTATACGTGTTGGTGGTCACCCCCGCGCCGAAAATGAGCGAGCTTTCGCTGAGATACTGCGGCGCGGCTTCCCCGGTGGTGCGGCGCGTGTCCCCGATGAACCGGGTCGAAAGATACGGCCGCAGGGGGAGTTTGCCGAGGCGGAAGTCGGTCTTGAACTGGCCGTAGGAGAACAGGTCATGCCAGCGCGAGGAATAGAACGGGAAGATCCATGCACTGGCGCGCACGGTTGAGTTGTCGCGGCGCAGGTTCCTCCAGGCGCGGTCGGCTTCGGCCGCCACGGCGGGGTCCGGGCTCTTGCGGGCCAGGCTGAACCAACGCACCGCTTCCTTGTCGTTTTTGAGGATATTGTTCGTCCAGCCCAATTTCAGCATCACTTCAAAATCCACCGGGTCGATTTCGTTGGCCACCAACAAGTACTTGAGCGCGTCCTTCATGTAGCCTTTTTCGTAGCTGTGCTCGGCCAGCGTCTTGGCCTCCATCGAGATCTTGTGCTTGGGGGTCTCCGAGCGGCGCTTTAGGGTCTGCGGCAGCTTCAGCGCCGAACGCACGCGGTCGGCGAGTTCTTCGTCGTCGCCTTTGAGTACTCGTTCGAACAGCGGCATGGCGCCGGCGAGGTCCCGCCGGTTCAAGCGCAGGAAACCGAGCTGCGCGGCCGAGAGGAGGTCCCGCGGGGCCGCCTCGGTCACAGTTTTGAACTCCAACTCCGCCTCGTCCTTCTTGCCCATGGCAAGCAGCAGGTAGGCTAATTCGCGGCGCAGTTCGACATTGGCGGGATCGAGTTCCAGCGCAGCTCGAAACTCGTAGACATACGGGTAACGCGCGGGCATCAAGGAGCGGGCTTCCTCGGCGGTGCGCGGTTCCGCACCCCGCGAGGCCGCCAGCAGCGCGGACATGCCCAGTTCCGGCTTCCCCCGCGCCTTGGCCATGCGCCCTATGTCGAGAAGCAGGTTGCGCAGTTCCGGCCGTAAGCGCCATGCGCGTTCGTAATGCGCAGCCGCCAGGTCCAGTTCGTCGCGCTCCTCGGCCAGCCGCGCCAGTTCGAAATGCGCGCTGAAGTCGTCCGGATCGGCTTGGAGCGCGCGCGTCCAGCGGGCGATTCCCTCCCGCAACGGACGATCGACGTTCTCGAAGGCCTGTTCGGCGGTAGCGCGCGACGCGTCGTCACCCGACTTGCGCACTCGGTCGAAAATGCGGCGAGCCTCGGCGCGCTGCCTGGTCTCGTAACACAGAAAAGCGTATTCGAGCGCGGTATGGTAGTCGCCGGGCGCCAGTCGCACGGCGGCGGCGAACTGATCGCGTGCCGCCCCGGTGGCGCCGGTTTTCAGGTAAGTATAAGCTAAATCCTTGCGAATGCTTGCATTCGATGGTGCCTGCTGGATGGCCTGCTCGAAGCGCACGATGGCGGCATCGTACTCTTTGGCCCGCAGCGCTTCATAGGCCTGATTGAGGACCGCCGCATCCTGAGCTGATAAGGCCCCCGCCAAACTTAGGAAAAGTCTTAACACCACGTCACACCTCGGGGCTATGAGAATAGTGTGCCGGCGGCGGAAGTTTCGCAGGAAAAGTGATCTCATTAGCACCAGAACTTTGGTACTAGAACCGTAATAGCCGCTATCACCTCGAAAAATGAGTCATTGCACCCGCGATTGATGTACTAATCAATAGAGACACCGGATGTCGATGCGCACACTGTTCGGCCCACATGGAGGCGTCTGTTTCCAGAGCCTCTTCGATGCAGCCTCCGGCACGCTGGCTCGCTATCCGCAGAACGACGCCTTGACAGGCCTCCCCAATCGCACCGTCTTCGAGGAGCGGTTCAAAGACGCGATCGCGAAGGCGCACTGGCGCGGGTGGTTCCCCGCTATCGCCCTGATCGACATCGGCCATTTCCGGCGGATCAATGCCACGCTGGGGCACGCGACGGGGGACAGCCTGCTCCGGCAGGTAGCCAGCCGTCTCTCCAACTTGCTCGAACCGAACGACTTCGTCGCCCGTATGAGCGGCAGCGAGTTCGCGCTCGCCTTTTGCAGGCTGGAGAATCCGCGCGACGCGGCTTGGAAAGCCGGAATCGTTCTGGATGCTTTCAATAGGCCTTTTGAAGTGGACGGTCAGGAAATGTTCCTGCCGGCATGTATGGGATTGAGCGTTTACCCGGAGGACGGCCTGGACGCCGAAACGCTTCTTCGGCATGCCGGCGCGGCAGCGTTCCGCGCGGCACCCGGCAGCCGCCAGCAGGTGGTTCGCTTCACGCGGGCCATTGGAGAGGCCGCACGGACCAGGCTTTCGCTCGAAACGGATTTACGCCGCGCCTTGGCTAGGCACGAATTCCGATTGCGATACCAACCCCAGGTGGACCTGGAAGGCCGCCTGGCGGGGTTGGAAGCCCTCCTCGAATGGAACCATCCCAAGTTGGGCCGCATCGGTCCGGCCGAATTCATCCCTATCGCCGAGGAGTCGGGGATGATCGTCCCGATCGGAGCCTGGGTGCTCGGCGAAGCCTGCCGGCAGAACGTCGAATGGCAGGATACCGGCCACGTGCCGGTTCGCATTTCGGTCAACGTTTCCGCCGTGGAGTTTGCCAGGCCGGATTTCATGCACATGGTCACAGGGACCTTGTCCGACACCGGCCTCGACCCGCGATGGCTGGCTCTCGAGGTCACCGAGAGCACGCTGATGCGCGACCTCGATGAGTCCGTGCGCAGGATGACCAAGCTGCGCGCCTTGGGTGTGCGCATCGCGATTGACGATTTCGGCACCGGATACTCGTCGCTTGCGTACCTGCGCCGCCTACCGCTCGACGCCCTCAAGATCGACCGGTCGTTCCTGTTGGAAGTGACCGGCGGCACGGTGACGCCGTTGGTGGAAACCGTCATCCGGCTGGCCCACGGCCTGGGTCTTGGAGTCGTCGCCGAAGGCGTGGAAAACGAGCGCCAACTCGCGGCGCTCCGCCTTGCAGGCTGCGATCTGCTGCAAGGGCACCTATTCGGGCAGAGCCTTCCGCCCTCCACCGTCGCCGATTCTGTATTTCGCCAGAGCCGCCCGGCAGCAGTGGCGCCGGTCAACTAGGCGCGCGTCAATCGCGCGTCGATTTCGCGGGCCGCGTCGCGCCCTTCCGCCACCGCGCGTACCACCGTGGTGCCGCCGTTCATCAGGTCCCCGGCCACGAAAACCATCGCGCGCGTGGTTTCGAAACTTCCGGGCAGCGTCTTCGCTAAGCCCCGGCGCGTGAACTCGACGCCGGTGAGGGCCTGGCGGATATCGTCGCCGGCCTGCTGCCCGATGGCCTCCACCACGAGATCGGCCGGCAGCACGTGCTCGGTGCCCGGAATAGGCTCCGGCTTGCGGCGCCCGTCCTCGCCGGGCGCTCCGAGCCGCGTGCGAATCACTTTGAGGCCCGTGAGCTTTCCCGCCTCGGCGGTCAGATACTCAAGCGGCTGCGTCAGAATCAAAAAGTTCACGCCCGCCTTGACGGCCGCGGCGCGCTCGGCGGGCCAGGCGGGCATCTCCTCGAAGGACCGCCGGTAGACGACGGCTACGTCACTCGCACCGGCGCGCTTGGCCGACAGAGCGGCATCGATGGCCGTATTGCCGCCACCAAGAACCAAGACACTGCCTTCGACCCGCCCGCCAGCCTTGATCCGTTCCAAAAACTCCAGGGCGCTCGCCACGCCGCTCGCCGGCCGCGTCGCACCGAGCGCCACGGACTTGCTCAGTCCCAGCGCCACCAGCACCGCCGCGAAGCCCTCGGACTGGATTTGATCCAGCGAGAGGGTGGCGCCGAAGTCAGCCCGCCGCCGTTCGACGCCGCCGCAACTGGCCAATACATCATCCACTTCCCGCTGCAGCACCGGGATCGGCAATCGCTCGGAGGGGATCGTGGCGCGAGCGGTTCCGCCGGCCTGTGGCGCTCGATCGAACAGCACAACCTTGTATCCCAGCGAAGCCAGGGTGGCCGCGGCGGAAACTCCCGCCGCTCCGGCGCCGAGCACCGCCACGCGTTTGCCGGTGGCCGGGCGCCGGGGACGCGGCTCGGCGGCCCATCCTTCTTCCACCGCCTTTCTGCTTACCCAGCGCTGCAAATGTTGAATGGGGACGTGCTTATCGTAATGCTCGTTGATGCACTCGGCTTCGCACTGCGTTTCGGCCGGGCACACGTAGCCGCACACGGCGGCCAGCAGGTTCTGCTCGCGAAGGGTTTCGTAGGCCTCGCGGAAGCGGCCCGCCGCGATGTGACCGACGAAACGCGGAATGTCGACTCTCGCCGGGCAGCCTCGCACGCAAGTGGGATCGTTGCACTGGCGGCAGGTGTTGGCCTCGGCCAGGATGGTGTCGAGGGCCTCGGCGCGGCCGGCCTTGTAAATCGGCTCGTAGATAGCGGAGTCGCGCGGGACGCAGCCGCTGCGCCCGCCGTCGCGCATGATCTGCGTACAGGCCGAGCAGGCCACGCAACAGCGCTCGGGTTCCAGTTTGCCGCGTTCCAGCACGTCCTTTGGAAAGTCCGGATAGGCGAACGACATCCGCCCGGCTCCCATCATCGACGCCCAGCCGTTGCGCACGATGGCGGCCGCCAGGTTCGGGAAATACTGCCGCAGCCATGAAGTTCCGCCGCCGATCACGGCGATCTCCGGCACGGCTTTCTGGATGTCCCTCACGATGTGCACGAAGCGGGCGATGCCAACCAGCGGATGTTCTGGCGGCATCGGCGCGCCGGCCACGGGCAGGTCGAACGGCCGGTTGACATGCGGATTGAAGTAGGGATTACCGATGGTGATGTTCACCAGCGGCGCGCCGTTCTCGGCCAGGAATCGCACCAAGTCGATCGGCTCGTCCAGGCACGGCTTGGAGGGGTCGTCCGGATCCATTCCGAAGCCGTAGGGGTACGCCATGGCGTCGTGGGCGTTCATGCGCGAGGTTACGATGAGGCCCGGCGCCGCCTGGCGGATCTTCTTCACGATGTTGCGGAAGAAGCGCGAGCGGTTCTCCCAACTCCCGCCGTACCGGCTGTTTTCGCGCGTGTAAGAGGCATGCAGCTCGCTGATCAGGTAGCGGTGGCACGCCTTCACGTCCACACCGTCGAAGCCCGCCCACTGCGCGCACACCGCCGCTTCCACGTAGAGATCTTCCAGGCGCTCCAACTCTTCGTCCGAGATCAGCGGATAGTCCGGCGGCAGCTTCTGCACCGGGTCGATGAACTTGGAATGGTGCGCGATGATGGGCCGCGGCGCGCGCCCGGGGCGCGAGTACCGGCCCGAGTGTGTGAGCTGGGCGATCACCAGGGGACGATGGCTGGGTCCCATCGATTCCCTCGCCGCCTGGTGCGTCTCCTCTACCAGCCGCGCAAACGCCCCCACATTCTCCTTGCGTAGCCAGATCTGCCGCGGGTTGGCGCGTCCCTGCTCCACCACCGCCGTGGCTTCGATCCAGAGCAGCCCCGCGCCGCCGGCGGCGAACCGCTTGTAGCGGCGGAAAGTCAACTCGTCCGGCGCCCCGCCGGGCGTGCCGTCGCAGCCTTCCATGGGCAGCACGACCATGCGGTTCGGGATGTTGAAATCGCCGGCTTTCAGCGGTTGCGCCAGTGGGCTGAGGTCCTCACTCAGATCGAGATCAAGACCCAATTCGCTGATGCGTTGCCTTACTTCATCCAGGCTGTGGAAATGAAAGGGTTCGTGCGCGCTCATTGCATCCCCAGCGTAGCAAATGCATCCGCAACCCATCTGCGCCTGTTAAGCTCAAGGCATGAATCCGGATCCGGCGCGGGCGCGCGAGCGCGCTTACCACGACGCCCTTTATGGCGGCTTCGCACAGCAACATTTCGCCAAGCCGGCCGTCAAGGCCCTGCGCGCGCACATGGCCGGACGCATTCTTTCCCTCACGGCCGGCAACCCGCATGCTCGCGTCCTCAGCCTGGGCTGCGGCATCGGCGACACCGAGATGCTCATCGCGCCCAGGGTCGGCCAACTGGTGGGCATCGACATTTCTCCGGCCGCCATCCGGCAGGCGCGCGAGGACGCCGCGCGCGCTGACCTGCACAACGCGAGTTTCTTGGAGGGCAGCCTGGAGGAGATGCCCTTCGAACCCTGCTCATTCGACGTGATCTACGCCATCTTTCTGCTGCACCATTTGCCCGACGACGCACTTCAACTTACCCTCGGCCACATCCGCCGCCTGCTCGCCGCCGGAGGCCGTTTCTACTCGATTGACCCCAGCCGTAGGCGCTTGTCGGGGGCCGTGGGGCGAATTCTCTTTCCCAAGCTCATGCGCAGCTACCAGAGCCCGGATGAGCGCGAGCTCGACCGGAAGCAACTCGAGCTCTGGTTCGAGGCTGCGGGCCTCATCTGTCACGTGGGTTTCTATGATTTCGTCTCCAGCCCGCTGGCCGGGCTATTGCCCTCCTGGCGCGCGGGCTACCAGGTGGCGCGCGCTGTCGATGAGCTGCTCATCCGTCTCCCCCTGGTGAAGCATCTGGGCAGCAACCTTGAAGCAATCGCCCGGCGACAGTGAGATAATCTCTGTTTATCGAAATTCGTTGACTTCGTTGGAATGACTGGATTAACTTGGCGTTTGGACGGGACCGCACGGGAACGGCGTCACTGTAATGCCTGAACCAACAGACAGCGGCAGCCGGGGTATGGAGATGTTGCTCGATTCGAACCTTGAAAGCGTGGATCAGGCCGAAGAGGCCGTCCTCCGGCTCGCCAGCGAGGTTGGTTTCGACGAGGACGATCTGCACCGGATCTCGGTCGCGGTGCGCGAGTCGATGGTGAACGCCGTGGTCCACGGGAATCGTTACAACGCGAATAAGAAAGTGCATTTATCGGTATCGGCGAAGGCCGGCAAGTTGACCATCCGCGTGGGCGATGAAGGCGATGGCTTCGACGCATCGAAGCTGCCCGATCCGCTGGACGAGAAAAATTTACTGCGGCAGTCCGGCCGGGGTATCCTACTCATGCAGGCCTTTGTCGACGAGCTTGAAATCCGGCCCCGCGCCGGACACGGCACCGAGGTCCGCATGGTGAAGCGGTTGCCGGAGCGGCCTTGAGGCTGCGCCGGCCGGAGTTCTTATAGTTCGACAGAGTGAGGAGGATTAAAGCTGTGAGTGTGAAATTGACTGTGCGCCAGGTAGGAGACGTAAGCGTGGTGGATGCGGTGGGCCGCCTCACCCTCGGTGAGGGTTCCAGTTTGTTCCGCGACACTATTCACGGCCTTGTTGCTCAGGGCAACAAGAAGATCGTGTTGAATCTGGGCGAAGTCAGCTACATCGACAGTTCCGGGATCGGCGAGTTGGTCTCCGCCTTCACCACCGTGACAAATCAGGGCGGAAAATTGAAGCTCTTGAACTTGACCAAGCGCGTTCATGACCTGCTCCAAATTACAAAGCTGTACACAGTTTTCGACGTTTACGACAGGGAAGCGACGGCGATCGCCAGCTTTTCCTGAGGCAGGCGCAATCGCCTGCCCCTTACGGCCAGGCGATTGCGTTCCCGGTCGACGTGGGTGCGTGCTCCTTAGAGAGGAATGGGATCGTCGGCTCACCACTCTTCCTTGATGGAACCCGTTAAGAAGATATCCGTTGTCGTAGCCGAAGAGTTGACACTCGTCCGTGAGGGGATGGCCGCGCTTTGTGAACGGAGCCCGAAGTACGTCGTGGTGGGCCAGTGTGGCGACGGGGAAAGCGCCTTTCGCCTGATCTCGTCCAAGCGCCCTGACATAGCGCTCCTGGATTTGGGCCTGCCCCGTCTTTATTGCCTGGAGCTCATCCATAAGCTGCGCGAGCTGAATCTGCAGACCCGTATCGTCGTCATGTCAACCAGGCGGGACCGGAAGACCGTCATTGAAGTTCTCCGCGCAGGCGCGCAGGGCTTCATCTTGAAATCGGGTCCTTCCCGCCACTTGCTGGACGCCTTCGAGCAGACCGCTCAGGGCGGCGTTTACGTCTCGCCCATGCTTGAGCTCGACAAGATTTTCGCCCAGCCGAGGTTGAGAAAGCCCGACGATCCGCTGGACCAACTCAGCGCCCGTGAGTATCAGGTTTTCTCGTTGCTGGTGGAAGGATTGCGAGCCAAGGAAGTGGCGGCGCGTCTCGAGTTGAGTCCCAAGACCGTGGATACCTATCGCGCCAGCCTGATGCGCAAACTGGACATTCACGACCTGGCAGGCTTGGTCAAGTTCGCCGTGCAGCACAGCCTCACGCCGCTTGCCTGAAGCGATTCGCGACGCGACCGCGAAGAAGACCCCGCGACTGTGGTAATATCAGATTTCCCCTGAGGTCCCTGTGGATAGAATCTCGCGTAAAGAGCTGAAGAAGGACAAGTTCCGTGAAGAACTGGCCAGTACGGTCGAATACGTCGGTTTGCATCGCCAGCAGATGGTGCGCTATGGGGCCATCGTCGTAGCGCTGGTTCTGGCCGTCCTCGGCTGGCGGTATTACAGTAAGCAGAAAGCCGCCGAGCGGCAAAGCGTGCTCCAGGCTGCCATGGATATCCAGAACCGCCAGATCGGCCCCGACACGGGCAATGAGTTTCTCCCCACCTATCCGACCGTCGAAGCGCGCGCTAACGCCGCCAACAAGGCGCTCAACGATCTGATTGCCAAGTATCCCGGTTCGGACGAAGCGCAAATCGCCTACTACTTTCTAGGCGTCGCGGCCACCGATACCGGCAAGATGACCGACGCCGAAAAGTACTTCAAGGTAGCCTCCGAGGAAGGCAACCGCGAGTACGCCTCTCTGGCCAAGTACTCGCTGGCCCACGTCGAGTACACGCTCGGCAAGCCCGCTGAGGGCGAGCGCCTGATGCGTTCCCTCATCGAGAAGCCGACCGCCTTCGTTTCCAAGGACCAGGCCACACTTTCGCTGGCCAAGCTGATCGGCCCGGTTCGGCCTAACGAAGCGCGCAAGCTGCTGGAACCGCTGCTCACCAGCAAGAGTCCCGCGGTGAGCCGCGCGGCCCTGACGGCCATTTCCGAGTTCCCGCCGCAGTAGCGACCGTATCCGTCATGACACCCCTCCTGAGCCGCCTGCGTTTTCCGGTTGGCTCCAGCCGGGGGCGGCGTTATCCGGAACTGGCACACCCTTACCGCAACGAGTTTCAGCGGGACCGCGACCGCATCGTTCACGCGCGCGCGTTCCGCCGCCTGGAAGACAAAACCCAGGTGTTTCCCGACACCCTGTCGGACCATTTTCGCAACCGCCTGACCCATACCATCGAGGTTGCGCAACTGGCGCGGACCGCCGCCGGCGCTTTGGGCCTGGATGAAGACCTGACCGAAGCCCTGGCCCTGGCCCACGACATCGGCCACCCACCCTTCGCCCACGCCGGCGAAGAGGAACTCAACCGCCAGATGAGCCGCTTCGGCGAGCGCTTCGACCACAACCTCCACTCGCTCCGCATCGTGGAGAGTTTCGAGCAGCCCTACGCCTGTTTTCCCGGCCTCAACCTGACGTTCGAGGTGCGCGAGGGCATCGTGAAACATTCCCGCGACATCACACCAGGCGAAAGTCCGGAACTCGACGAATACCTGCCGGGCCAGCGCCCGCCGCTGGAAGCCCAACTCATCGACCTGGCTGACGAGATCGCTTACAACACCGCCGATCTCGACGACGCGTTCTCCGCCGGCTTTTACTCGGTGGAGGACATCGGCGCCGCCATTCCCGATTACGCCGAACTGGCGGAATTCGTCGACACGCAAATCCCCGGCGCCGCGCCGCCGGTACGTTTCCGCGAGACGCTGCGCCGCCTGATCGACGCGCTCGTCACGGGCCTGATCGAAGGCGTAGCCGCGGCCGCCGGTGAAGCCGGGGTGCGAGATCACCACGAGGTCCGCCTCCACCCGTCGCGACTGGCCTGCTACACCCCTGGCGCCGGCCGGCTCAACCGCGCACTCAAATCATTCCTCTACAACCGCGTGTATGCGTCCGATGTGCTGGCGGCCGAGCGCCGGAAGAGCACGCGCATGATGGCCGAACTGTTCGAGTTCTTCCTGCAACACCCCGGGAAGCTACCGCCGCCTTACGCCGAGCGCGCCGCCGCGCAACCGCCGCATCGCGTGGTGTGCGATTACATCGCGGGCATGACGGACGGCTTTTTCCGGCGCACCTACCGGCAGATGATAGGATAGAGTTCTTCCCCCTCGTTATGAAATGCCAGCTATGTGAAGTCCGGCGCCCGCGCCGCTATTGCCCCGGAGTACGCGGCGAAATCTGCGCGCCCTGCTGCGGAGCCGAGCGCGAGGTGACCATCGCCTGCCCGCTCGACTGCGAATATCTGCGCGATGCCCGCCTTCACGAGAAGCCTCCCGAGGTCGATCCCGACAAGTTCCCGAACCCGGACGTCCAGGTGACCGAGAGTTTCCTGCGCCGCAACGAACAACTGCTGACTTTCGCCGCCGCCACGCTGTTCGGGGCCAGCCAGCAGAACCCGGACGTGATCGACATCGACGTGCGCGAGGCGCTGGGCGCGCTCATCCGCACCTACCGCACCCTGGAGAGCGGCCTGATTTACGAGAGCCGTCCCAACAATCCGCTGGCGGCCTTCGTGCAGCAGAAATTCCAGCAGGCGCTGCAGGAGTTTCGCCAGCAAATGGCGCAGAATACCGGCATCACCACCATCCGGGACACGGATGTGCTGGGAGTCCTGGTCTTCCTGGAGCGTCTGGAACTGAGCAACAACAACGGCCGCCGCCGCAGCCGGGCATTCATCGATTTCCTGCGAGGCTTCTTCCCGAGCCAGCCGTCCGGCGCACCGTCAGTTCTTTGAAAACTGACGAGCTAACAGGAATCATCGAAAAGCTCCTCAGAGTTCCACGCCTCGGCCGCGTGTCTGGACTCCACGACACTCAGCCTTCGCCACCATCTATTACCTTCGCCCGGCCAACAGTGGCTTTTGAAACCAAATGTAGCAGTGGTTTCCGATGCGGGCAGCATGCGGCGACCGTATCAAAGCGTGATCGAGATCACGCAGCGGAAACAACAGCCAACCGGGAACGATGTAGGCCAGGATCCGCCACCACCGCCACGGCAGCAGCAGTTTGACGTATTCAAGGACGAAAACGAGAAGCGTGGCGGTGGGACCGGTCCTCCAGCCCTTTGCTGCGACGCGCAGATTCTGGCCAAACTGCTCAAGTCCGTCAAGAGTGAAGCGGCGATAGTCCCTTGGGTATTCGTGGAACGGATGGCAGAATGGCGTGACTATATGGACGAAACCACCCGGGGCAAGGACCCTCTGGATCTCACTCATCACTGCCTCGGGATACTGTACGTGTTCCAACACGGCGTCACATTCGATCCGCTGAAATGTGCATTCGGGAAAGGGTAGTTGTGCGGCATCGGCGACGACATCCACGCCGGGAAGGCAAAACAGATCGAGATTTAAGAACCCGTTTACAAAACACCCGCCACCCCCGATATAGAGGTTTCTGCGGCCAAGGGAGGACAATGATCTTCTCCGCTGAGTTCATTATGAACGGCTTTGGCGGTTCGAGTGCATGGCGAATACGGTAAACGAGCCGCTCAGAAGTGCGCCTCTCATACAGGTCCCTGACAGCGCCGCCATCATGCCACGCGTGTTCAGTCATCCTCACCAGTATCGTAGGCCCGGCAGCCGCGTGGTGGAACACGTGGATTTCACTTGCGAGAGACCCAAGAGCAGGGCACGCTCCTTCGGCCGCGTACCACTCCTTGGCAGAAGGCGGCCCGCCCCCTGAGTCACGCCAGCCAGAGCGTCCCCACGACGAGCGTCAGCAGCGTCAGCGGCGCTCCCACGCGGAAATACTGCCAGAACGAGATCGGCGCTTCGCGGCGCGATCTCTGCACCACGATCAGGTTGGCCACCGAGCCGAGGACAGTGAGGTTGCCGGCGAATGTCGACGACATCGCCAGCAGCAGCCAGCCGCGCCGCGCATCTTCCAGGTGCGCGATGATGGGCCGGAACACCAGTACGGCCGGCACGTTGCTGACCAGGTTCGAAAGGGCCGCGGAAAGGCTCGTCAGCACTCCGGCGCGGTCCAGGTGATACTGCGCGGCCAAAGCGACCAGGTCCTCTTCGAGGGATGTCTTCTCGACGCCCGCCACCACGATGAACAAGCCCGCGAACATGGCCAACAGCGACCAGTCGATTTCGTGATACACCTTCTCCGGTTTCACGCGCCGCGTGATCAACAGCAGCGCCCCAGCCACGACGGCCACCTTCGCCACAGGCCAGCCGAGGAAGAAGAAGACGATCATGCCCGCCGACATGGCGAGCGACTTCAGCATCAGTACGCGATTCACGCGCACGCGCAGCGGCGCCACGTTTACGCGTTCCACATCGCGGAATTCCTTGCGGAAGCTCAGCACGATGACCAGGAACGTCAGCACAAGCCCCGCCAGCGCCACCGGCGTGAGCGCGCCGGCGAAATTGCGATAGGGGATGCCGGACATGTTCCCGATCAGCATGTTCTGCGGGTTGCCCGTGATGGTGGCCACGCTGCCCACGTTGGCCGCCATGGCAACGGCCAGCAGGTAGGGCACCGGATTGCGTCCCAGGGCGGTGGCAACTTCCAGAACCAGCGGAGTCAGGACGATGCACATGGTGTCGTTGACGAAGAACGCCGAGAATAGGCCGGCCACGGCGATCACCGCCGCCAGCAGCGTCTTCGGGCGGTGCGCATGCTCGACGGCCCTGGCGGCCACCACACGGAAGAAGCCCGACAGACGCAGGTTCGCGACCACGATCATCATGCCGAACAACAGCACCAGGGTGGAATGATCGACAGCCTGGATCGCCTCGTCGAACGTGAGCACGTTGCAGCCCAGCATGAGGCTGGCGCCGATGACGGCCGCGCCCGTGCGGTCTATGCGGAAACCCGGCAATCCGCCAATGGCCAGTACCAGGTAAGTCCCCGCGAAAATGGCGAACGCGATCATGGATCCTAAATTCAGGATAATGTATGAGTCTCAGGAGATACTCATGCGAATCGTCCCCTTCCTCACTCTCGCCGGTTCATTCGGCCTGGCATCGCTTCTGGCGCAGACGCCGGCGTGGAACAACAGCCTGTCGAACCTGCCCTTGCTTACGCCCGCGCGGACGCGTTCGGTGTCGCCGGAGAATCCCACCGGCGAAAAGGGCAAAGGAGGCATGGCCATCCCCAACCCGAGCGATCCCGACCTGCCGTTCTCGAAGGCCTCCGTGCGCCTAGGCCAAGGTTGGAAGGTGAGGCCGTTCATCAAGCCGAAGGCTGGCCAGACGGTCACCATCATGGATGTCGAGGGCCCCGGCGTCATACAGCACATCTGGATGGCTACCGAAGGCGACTGGAAGCGCAACGGCCGCAGTTCCGTGCTGCGCTTCTACTGGGACAACGAAACCACGCCGTCCATCGAAGTACCCATGACGGATTTCTTCGCCGTGGGCCACGAGCTTTTCGCCCCGGTGAACTCGCTGGCCGTGGTGGTCAATCCCAAGTCCGCGCTGAATTGCTTCTGGCCCATGCCGTTCCGCAAGCATGCGCGCATCACGTTTTCCAATGAAGGCACACGGGACCTCTCGCTGATGACCTACCAGATCACCTACGCGGAGACCGAAGTGCCGGCCAACGCGGGCTACTTCCATGCCCAGTGGCGCCGCGCCACCACCAGCCGCGAGAATCCCAACTACACCATTCTGGACGGGGTGAAGGGAGAAGGCCGCTACGTGGGCACGTTCCTGGCCTGGACGCAGCTATCCGACGGCTGGTTCGGCGAAGGCGAAATCAAATTCTACTTGGACGGCGATGGGAAGTTCCCCACCATCAACGGGACCGGCACCGAGGATTACTTCATGGGGACCTACGGTTTCCCGGAGACTTACTCGAGCCCTTACACAGGTTGCACACTCAGGCACGCGGGCAAGGACGGGCCGCCGAAGTGGAGCCTCTACCGCTGGCACCTCATGGACCCCATCAGCTTCCAGAAGGACCTGCGCGTGACCATACAGGCGCTGGGTTGGTGGCCGGACGGGACGTATCAGCCGCTCGAGGACGACATCGCCTCGGTGGCGTACTGGTATCAGCAGGAGCCGCACGCCGCGTTCCCGAAGTTTCCGCCACCGCAGCAGCGCTGGCCGCGGTAGCTACAAACCCAGCGAAGCGCGCAGGACGATCTTCTTGTCCGCGGCGCGGTCTTCAATCGTGAGCTTGCGGTTCTCCAGTTTGATGTCGTCCACGCGCGTCATGCCCTCGGGCACGCGCGTGTAAAACACCAGGAAGCGCGCCTGGATATACGACTTCGCGGGCAGCCAGCGATACATGGGCGCGCCGAACAGCGGTGTGGCGCTGATCACTTCGCGGCGCGGCACGTCGAAAGGCTGGGTGCTGAATTCGAGGCCCCGCGCCAGCTTGCCCGTGGCTGGGAAGCTGTCCCAGTGCTGCACCCAGGGGAACTCCTCACGCAGGAAGACGTAGCCGATCAGCAGGCGCTTCGCCTTGTTGAGCGCGGTTACCCAGCCGTACTTGCGATCAGGATCGACAAGCGTGGTGAGGTGATCGACAAAGTGCGGCGAGCGTGGCGTTTCTCGCATGTCCACAGGCTCGCCGCTCAGGCCCGGAGCCAGCGGCCAAGTGAATTCCTTGCCGCTCGCCAGGCGCCGATCCTCGGTGCCGCGCTTAGGGTCGGTCCAGGTGCGCGTCATCGATCGTGTGCCGCTCACATCCACCACCGTTTCGCCGCTGGCGAGGAACGGCGAGCCCACGGTGGCGTGCTCGGCCCAATTCACGGGACGATCGAAGCCCAGCAGGCTCTGCAGGCGGCTGTCGACGTAGATGACGTTCTCGCCATCCACTACGCGCATGGTGCGTGTGAGCCGTTCCTGTACAATGGGCAAGGTCGCCTCCATGGTGACGACGGCCGCGCCGCCTTCGCGCGACATACGCCGGATATCGTAAGGCCGCGTGTGCGCCTCGCCGTGCATCATCAGACCCGCGGCGCGCTCTTCGTCCGACACCATCCCGAATCCATCCACACAAATAAAGTGGCCCGTGCCCGAACGGAAGCCCGCCTGGCCACCCAGTTCGCGTATCATGCGGCTGGGTTCCCAAAACGGGTTTACGGCCTCCGGATCGCCTGCGAGGACCAGCCGGGCAAGCGACGCCCCCTGAATCGTAACGGTGAGCTCAAGTTTGTCGTTGGCGAGGACTACGGCGCCAGCCCGCTCATAGGAACCGAGACTGGGGACAGGCCCTTCCCCCAACAACGACATGGAAAGTGCTGTTAACAGAATGAGGTGTCGCACCCTCACAGACTACCATCCGCGGAGATGAAAGACAGGCGGGGGCCGCTGGCGCGACTTCCGCCGTTTCAGTCGCTTTAATCGAACTTTAATGCCCCTAAGGGGTTACATCGGGTACCCGAGCTGGATCTTCACGCATCCAACATCAAAGTTTGTGTACACGGATTGTTATAATGTAGGTCACAGTATGGCTTTGGGTACTCCGGGTGGAAATGTGGCCGGAGCTAAGAAACTGATCTTGCTTCGCCCACGCGGTTTTTGTGCAGGCGTTGTGCGGGCCATCGATGTAGTGAAGCTCGCGCTAGGCATGTATGGAGCGCCCATTTACGTGCGTAAGGAGATAGTGCACAACCGCCACGTCGTGAATGAGTTACGCGCGGCGGGAGCTGTTTTCGTGGAAGAGCTTTCGGAAGTTCCGCCGGGAGCACGAGTGATTTTCAGCGCTCACGGCGTGGCTCCGGATGTGCGAAAGCAGGCCGAGGAGCGCAACCTTCAAGTGATTGATGCCACGTGCCCGCTGGTGACCAAGGTTCACCTGGAAGCCAAGCGCTTCGCCGAACACGGTTATACGATTGTTCTGATCGGGCACAAGGATCATGACGAGGTGATCGGCACCTTGGGGGAGGCACCCGCATCGACAGTGGTCGTTTCGAGAGTGGAGGACGTGGACCGGCTCCAGGTTTCCGATCCCACTCGCGTGCGCTATCTCACGCAGACGACTTTGAGCCTGGACGAGACGCGCGACATTGTGGAGCGGCTAAAGGAGAGGTTCCCGCTGATTCAGGGGCCGGTTGCCAAGGACATTTGCTACGCAACCGAGAACCGCCAATCGGCGGTGAAGGCGGTGGCGCCGATCTGCCAGCTTCTCCTGGTCGTGGGAAGCCGGAACAGTTCGAACTCGCGCCGTCTGGTGGAGGTCTGCGGCAAGGCCGGCATCCAGGCTCATCTTGTCGATGACAGGTCCGAGGTTCTCCCCGAGTGGTTGGATGGAGTGGAGACCGTGGCGGTGACCGCGGGCGCCTCGGCCCCGGAGAACCTGGTGGAAGGCCTGGTTGAGGCGCTCAAAGAGCGCGGCTATGCGGACGTGGAGGAAGTCACTCTCAAAGACGAGGATGTACGCTTTTCGCTGCCCAACGAGTTGGAGCCATATGCTTCCAAGCTCGGAAACATGTCCTGACCATGAGCGCCGGCGCACAGATCGCACGAAACCTGGTTCCCGCGGTAGCCAGGGGTGTTGAACGAGCCGTTGAACACCTGCTCTCGCTGCGGCATCCGGACGGTTATTGGTGGGCGGAATTGACGGCGGATTCGACGCTCGAGTCCGATTACATTTTGCTTCAGTTGTGGCTCTACCCGCCCGAAGGCGGCGCGTGGAATCCTCCGAACCGGGACCAGGTGGATCGCGCGGCGCGCGGCATTCTGGCGCGACAACTCGAAGATGGCAGCTTCAACATCTATCCCGACGGCCCGGCTGACGTCAGCGCCACTGTGAAGGCCTACTGTGCCCTGAAGTTGGCCGGCTACGCGGCGGACGACCCGCGCCTCGCGAAGGCGCGTGACCGCATCCTCGAACTGGGCGGCATTCAGGCGGCTAATAGTTACGTGAAGCTCAACTTGAGCCTGTTCGGGCTTTATCCTCGCAACTACTGCCCGACGGTCGCCCCGGAGGTGATGCTACTCGGCAACTTCATTTACGAGATGTCGTCTTGGAGCCGTGCCATCGTCATCCCGCTTTCGATCGTGCATGCCGCCAATCCGATGCGCCCGGTGCCCGAAGGCTTCACGCTCCAAGAACTCTTCCGCAAGGACAGACCATTCGACGTACCCAAGACGCCCGGCATGTTCAGTTGGCGCAACCTGTTCTTACGGCTGGACCGGGTAGCGAAGTTTTGGGAGAAGCACTTGCTCATCGACGCCGTGCGCCGTTACGCCATTCGCAAGGCGGAGGCTTGGCTGATCGAGCACACAGAGCAGAGCGAGGGCGTCGGCGCCATCTATCCGCCGATGATGTACGCGGTAATGGCCTTCGACGTGTTGGGCTATCCGCGCGAGCATCCGGCCAGCGTGGAAGCGCGGCGCCAGTTCGACCGCTTGATGGTGGACGACGGCAAGTCCCTCTATTTCCAGCCGTGCTTCTCGCCCGTGTGGGATACGGCGATTGCGGCGTTCGCGCTGGGAGAATCCAGGGCGGGTGCGAACGGCGTGCTACGGCCTACAGCGGACTGGCTGCTCTCCAAGGAGGTGCGGCGCAAGGGCGATTGGTCGGTGAAGCGTCCCGGCGTGGAGCCGGGCGGGTGGTATTTCGAGTTCGCCAACGAGTTTTATCCCGATATCGACGACACAGCCATGGTGCTGTTGGCGTTGCGCCATGCCCGCTCGGAATCCAGTGCCGCGCAGGAAGCGGCGGAGAGGCGGGCGGTGAACTGGCTGCTGTCCATGCAGTCGTCCGACGGTGGATGGGCGGCCTTCGATGTGGACAATAACTGGCAGTTTCTGAGCGACATGCCGTTCGCCGACCACAACGCCATGCTGGATCCCACTTGTCCGGACATCACGGGCCGCGTGATGGAAGCGCTTTGCGCCTGCGGTGTCGATCCTCAAAGTCGCGTCATCCAGCGCGGCGTCGAATACCTGCTACGCACGCAGGAGCAGGACGGAAGTTGGTACGGGCGCTGGGGCGTCGATTACATCTACGGCACCTTCCTGGCGTTGCGCGGCCTGCGCGCGGCAGGAGTGGACGCCAACGACGCCGTCGTGCTGCGCGCCGCTGAATGGCTGCGCTCCATACAGAACGCGGACGGCGGATGGGGTGAGAGTTGCGCGAGTTACGAGAATCAGACTTACACGGAGGCGCCGAGCACGCCGTCGCAGACGGCATGGGCCGTTCTGGGTCTCCTGGCCGCGGGCGACACTCGCAGTTCGAGTGTCGAGGACGGAATCCAATACCTATTGGAAACACAAAACGCCGAGGGGACATGGAGTGAGCGTTTGGCCACAGGAACGGGCTTCCCCCGCGTGTTCTACCTCTGCTACCACCTCTACCGGCACTCGTTCCCGCTTTTGGCCATGAGCTCGTTCTTGAAGGCGACGGATTCTACTCAGGGGGGAACAGAAAGGTGAGATTTCCACTCTCGATGACGGCTGGCATCGCCGGTTATATCTTCAAGAACCGCTTGTGGCCGCGGCCAGAGTGGCAGCGCGACCCACTCCCGAAGAACGGCAACGACAACCCGTTCCACATTCTGGACACCAAGGGTAACAACGGCACGGCGCGCCATCCACTCATCCATCAACGTTTCCCGCTGGTGCTGATGCTAGAGCCCCTGCACGCATGCAACCTGACTTGCGAAGGCTGCGGGCGCATCCGCGAGTACGAAGATACCATCACGCAGCGGCTTAGCGTCGAACAGTGCTTAAAGGCGGTGGACGAGTGCGGCGCTCCCGTAGTATCCATCTGCGGCGGAGAACCGCTTCTCTACCAGGAAGTCGGCCCGCTCACATCGGCGATCCTGGACCGCGGGCGTCACATCTACCTCTGCACCAACGGGTTGCTGGTCCGCAAGCGCCTGGGCGAGTTCACGCCGCACGACCACTTGTTCATCAACATCCACCTGGACGGGCTGGAAAAGACGCACGACAAGGTCGTGGAGCGCGAGGGCGTTTTCCGCGAGGCCATTGAAGCCATCCGCGCCGCCAAAGCGGCCGGATTCAAGGTCTGTACCAACACGACGGTCTACAAAGAGACCGAGATGAAGGAAATCGAGGCGCTGTTTGAGTACCTGGAGCAGTTCGCGGTCGACGGCCACATGTTGTCCCCCGGCTACGGTTATTCCTCGGTGGACGACCAGGAGATCTTCCTCACGCGCGACGACGTGCGCGAGAAGTTCGCCGATATCGAACGGCTTGAGGCGCGTTACAAACTGAACAATTCGCCCCTGTATTTCGATTTTCTGAAAGGCGGCCGCGAGCTTCCCTGCACTGCCTGGGCCAATCCCACATACAACATCAAGGGCTGGAAAGGACCCTGCTACCTGATCACGGACGCCCATTACGAGACTTTCGAGGAATTGATGAACCAGACGCCGTGGGAGAGTTACGGCCACGGAAACGATCCGCGTTGCGAGCATTGCATGACGCACTGCGGATTCGAGCCGTCGGCCGCCCTCGGCATCAACAGCAAGTTCAGCGACAACCTGAAGTTGGCGGTTTGGACTTTGCGCTGAAACCTCCGCGCGTGAAACCGACACTGATCACAGGAGCGACAGGTTTTGTAGGGTGGCATATAGCGCGGCTGCTGGCCGCGCGGGGCCATCATGTGCGCGCACTGGTGCGCCCTTCCAGCCGGTTAATGGACGTGGATGCCGAACCCGTGACGGGCGACCTGCGCGACCCGGACTCGCTCGCCCGTGCGGTGGCGGGTTGTGGCGCCGTGTTTCACGTTGCCGCCGATTACAGGCTGTGGGCCCGTCACCCACGGGAACTGTACGCCTCGAACGTCGACGGCACACGGAACATTCTGCGGGCCGCGCGCGAGGCCGGCGTCGAGCGTGTGGTTTACACGAGCACAGTGGGCTGCATCGGCATTCCGCGGGACGGCGCCGGGGACGAAGACACGCCGGTAACGCTGGATGACATGGCGGGCGACTACAAGCGATCGAAGTTCATGGCCGAGCAAGCCGCGCGGGAAGAGATCCGCGCCGGCCTGCCAGTCGTGATCGTGAATCCGACCACGCCGGTGGGAGACCACGATTTCAAGCCCACGCCAACGGGCAAGATCATTCTGGACTACATTTCGGGGCGGATGCCGGCATACCTGGACACCGGTTTGAATTTCGTCGACGTGGACGATGTCGCGCAGGGCCATTTACAGGCATTTGAGACAGGCAGGACCGGCGCGCGGTATATTCTAGGCTGTGAGAATCTTACGCTGCGACAGCTCTTCTTGAGGCTGGAGCGGCTGAGCGGCGTTCCGGCGCCCAGAGTGTGCATTCCGTACGCCGCCGCTTACGCAGCCGCCGTTTTCAGCACGGCCTGGGCCGGCGTAACGGGGAGAGAACCGAGGGTGCCGTTCGACGCGGTGCGGATGGCGAAAAAGAAGATGTTTGTGCGCCACGAAAAGGCGCGGCGCGAACTGGGCTATTCGCCCGGCCCGGTCGATGCCGCGTTCGCGCGAGCCATCGAATGGTTCCGCCGGAAGGAATGATGGCGGCATGGAAACCATACTTCTTGTGGCGGCCGAGCCATTCGAGTTTCGAGGCTTCAAACCCGTTCTCGGCAAGACCGAGGTATTGCCCTGGCCGCTGGCCTTCGCGAGGTCAGCCGTGGTAAAGGGGCGGCGCTGGTTGATGGTCGCCAATGGAGTGGGCGCCAGACTGGCCGCGCGGGCGGCAGTATGTGCAGGCTCGCGGGCGAGCGTGGACAAGGTAGTGAGTACGGGTTTCTGCGGCGCTTTGGAAGCGGCGTTGGAAGTTGGCGACGTTTTTGTGGCCACGCGCGTGGTGCGGGAGGATGGATCGCCCGTGTGCGACGCCGCTGATCCGCGAGGCCACGGCCGGCATCGCCGGGGCACCTTGGCCAGCGTGGACCGCGTGGCGGCGAATCCGGCCGCGCGGCGCGCGCTCGGCGAACACGGAGCAGCGGCCGTCGAGATGGAGGCCGCCGGAGTGGCCGGGTGGGCCCTTGGGCGCGGCTGCCCGTTTTACTGCGTGCGCGCCGTGACAGACACGGCGAATGAGAGTTTTTCGATTGATTTTGATGACGCTCGGGATGCCGAGGGCCGCTTTCGTAAGTCGAAGGTGCTCCTGGCGGCGATGCGTCGCCCGTGGCGGTCGGTCCCGGAATTGACGAGCCTGGCCTGGCGGGGACGTCATTGTTCGCGGGTGTTGGGAGAGTTTCTTGCAGACTGTGCATTCTAGTTCGAGTGTTCCACCGCTGATGCGTGCTGCG
>ENA-UOYA01000922-UOYA01000922.1-activated-sludge-metagenome-genome-assembly--contig:-NODE-922-length-34358-cov-75.034516_pt1 | contig 34358 bp, 26 predicted proteins | sample MGYA00238163_ERZ764804 | MGnify/ENA primary metagenome ERZ764804 (study PRJEB28919, sample SAMN05720223) | activated sludge metagenome | isolation source: Anaerobic digester | place: Hong Kong... | reverse complement strand
TTATATTAATTTCTTTTCTGCTCTTCCAGAAAATTGATGCCTCAAAATATTATAAAATTGTAACAGGCTACTCTTCTTTATTTTTTATGCTAAAATATCCGGAATTATAGTATTTTTTGGTTTTTTTCTGTCTAAGTTCAGAATTTTACTTCCAAAAACTATTTATCTATTGACTATTTATCATCTAAGTATAATAGTATTTGTTAGTAATCCTATCAGAACCAAAAATTTAAGTTTAAGGAGGTACTGTAATAGGATATAGCTATAGCCGGGGGGCCGTTGCTATTATCCTGTTGTCAGTAGCAGGGAGATTTAAAGGACATTAAGTCTGACAGTAAGGTTCTCGGAAAAAAGGAACTTAAGAAGAACCAGGGTCAAACTGACTGCTTTTTATATATGAAGCAGAAAGACTCCCTGATTTCTTAATAGATCTCGCTTTATCTGCAATCAGATAAGGCATTAATTTCTTCTTACTTTCCTTTCCACCGCTACCTTTCTTTAAGAAATTCTGTTCTTTCCCTGAGTCTATATTATATGAATCTTTATAAGCGGGAATCGTTTTGGGAGTGAAAACCTTGAGGGTTATTGTTGATATAGGGCATCCGGCCCACGTTCACTTTTTCAAAAATACTATCTGGAATCTTGAAAAAAAGGGACACCAGGTCATGGTTGTCTCAAGAGACAAGGATGTTGTAATAGAGCTATTAAACGCTTATAATATCCCGCATACAGTCCTGAGTAAGGTCAAGAAGGGTAAAATCTACCTCCTTGAAGAATTGTTAATAAGAGAATCTAAACTTTATAATATAGCTCGCAAGTTTAATCCAGATCTCATTATGGGTATTCTTTCTCCCGAAGCTGCTCATGTAGCCTGGGCACTGGGAAAGAAATCCATAATCTTTAATGACACTGAACATGCAGAATTAGCCCAGAAAGTGACCTATCCTTTCTGTGATATCATCTGTACGCCTGTGTCCTTTAAAAAAGACGTAGGACCAAAACAAATCAGATACAGAGGCTATCATGAAATGGCGTATCTTCATCCCGCTTATTTTTCTCCGAATCCTGAGGTTTTGAAAGAACTCGGCGTGGAGGCAGGTGAACAATTCGTGATTTTACGCTTTATTTCATGGGGTGCACACCATGATGTAGGGCAGCATGGAATCAATGATAAGCTGGCACTTGTCCAGGAACTCGAAAAATTCGGGAAGGTTTTCATTTCTTCAGAAGGAGAGCTTGCAGACGAATTTGAAAAGTATAGAATCAGGATCCCCCCTGAAAAAATCCATAGTGTACTTTATTATGCTACATTGTGTGTGGGGGAAGGGGCAACTATGGCTGTTGAAAGTGCAATCATCGGTACCCCCTCTATCTATGTCTCTTCTCTTGCAGGAACTATGGGAAACTTTTCGGAACTCGAAGAGAAATATGGTCTGCTCTTCAATTACAGCGATTCGGAATCTGCCCTGAAAAAGGCAGTGGAACTCATTAAGGATCCTGAACTTAAGAAAACTTGGAGCCTCAAGAGAGCGGCTCTTCTTAAGGATAAAATAGACGTGACTGAATTCATGGTAAAACTCATAGAAGGGATCCCTGAAGAAAATCGAGGTAAAAAGAAAGGGGTTTCCGTATCTACAGTCTCGGATGAGAGCCATGCATGATTTATTAAAGCAAAATGCAGAAATCTGGGGTCTTTTTACCCGGAGAGAAGAATATCATCCCAATAAGCTCGATGAGCACGGGCGTTTCTATTTCTCTGAAGACGATCTGAGAAATGCCTCCAGACCTGAGGTTTCCAGATACCTGGTAGAAAATGGGATGAAAGTTGAATTCCCGGAAAATAAAACCTTTGCTGTGTGTTTAACTCATGATATGGATGATATTTATCCTCCTCTATCTCACAGCCTGCTGTCTTCGGCAAGCTGCCTGAAAAGTCTGGATTTCCGGGGGTTAACATCTCCATTTCTCTGGAGATTTAAGGGGCCTGAATATTCTCCCTACCTTAACTTTTCGGATATCATGGATCTTGAGGAAGATTTCGGAGCGAAGTCTTCTTTCTATTTTATCACCAGCAGAGAAGATCCGGTCAGGTTTAGATATAATATAGAAGATCTGGAAAACCATCTTGGAGAAATCTCAGATAGAGGATGGGAAGCTGGTCTTCACGGCGGATATTATTCATATGACAATCTCGAATCGCTAAAAAGTGAAAAGGAAAGACTCGAAAAAGTTCTGGGCAAAAAAGTCCTGGGGTTTCGCAACCATTATCTCAGATTCAAAACTCCAGAAACCTGGGAATTACTGGCAGATGCAGGTTTCGGCTACGACTCTACATTCGGATATAGTGAGTCAGCAGGTTTCAGAAACGGCATGTGTCACCCCTTCAAACCATATAACCTGAATAAAGAACGGGAGATTAACATCCTGGAGATTCCTCTTACTGTAATGGATGTCGCTCTGTTCAAAGTTTCCAGGTCTTTTGAGGAAGCCTGGAGATATACAAAGGATCTGATAGATACAACAGCAGGGTTCAATGGGGTCATTACCCTGCTGTGGCACAACTTTGTTTTCGGGTGCAGTTTCCGAAAAGACTGGATCAAATTATATGAAAAAGCATTGCAGTACTGCTCTGACAGGGGAGCATGGATTACAAGCGGAGAAGAGATTTACAGGTGGTGGGAAAATGGAGTCCGATTCTAAAGGAAAATACCTGTTGATTACACCTGCAAGAAATGAAGAAAAAAACCTGCCTGAGGTTTCCAAGTCGGTAGCAGGGCAGAAAGTGAAACCTGTACTCTGGATCATAGTGGACGATGGGAGTACGGATAATACCCCTCATGTTCTCGATGAGCTAAAAGCAAAATATTCCTGGATTCATAGCATAAGGCTCCCTCCAAGACCAAGGGACATAACCTTTCACTACAGCTACGTCTGCAAGCAGGGATTTGATTATTCACTGGAATACTGCAGAGAAAACGGCATTGAATATGATTACATAGGTCTTCTTGATGCCGATACAATACTCGAAGAAAACTATTTTGGAAAACTAATGGATGAATTCGAAAAAGATTCCTCGCTTGGGATTGCAAGTGGAGGAGTTTACTATGATATAGGTGGCAAGCTTTCACGAGAAGTTTCAGATAAAAATCTACCCCGTGGAACTGGCAGGCTCTGGAGAAAGACCTGTTTCCTCGATACAGGAGGCTACCAGGTAGAACCCTCCCCGGATTCCATTTCCAATACTAAAGCAATTCTCAGGGGCTGGCAACTAAAGCAATTTGCAGACGTCATTGAGGTCCAGACCAGAAAAACGAGTGCAGGAGAGGGTCTCTGGAAAGGGTACTTTAAAAATGGATGGATGGCTCATTATGTGGATAAAAGTCTGCCTATGGTTCTGTTTAATACGCTTTATTACTGCCTGAAATCGCCATATTATACAGGTCTTGCGTATTTCTATGGATACCTCGATTCGGCTATTAAAAGGGAGAAGAAAATTCAGGATGTGGAAATACGAACTTATTACAGAAACCAGGGCGTTTGGTTTCTGTTTTCCAGAATCTCGGGAGCCTTAAGTCAAAACTCTACAGAGCCCAGGAAGGGAGAGCAATGAATTCTTTAAAATCTTTTTGAACTTCGGGATTATGGGCGATAATATGAAAATGCTCTTTCTGGATATCGTGTGGCCTCTCTATCTGGCTGATGGTTCACTTATTCACAGGCATGAACTTGTAAGCAACCTTGTAAAGCTGAAGAATGAAGTTCATATCTTCACCACTGATAGCTCTACTCTTTCGCATCTGGATAATATCCGCTGTCATTACGTACGTCCTGGAAGCCTGCTTACCCTCACAATCAACTATTTCCGGAGCTCTGCAGGTCTAGTCGGTTCCGAATCCTTTGATGTGCTGTATACCAGAAATCCTAATTTTGGTTTTCTTGCAGGGCTCTTTTGCCGAAACCGGTGCAAAGTTCTGGTTTATGAATTAAATGGAATCCCAGAGGACGAATCCAGCCTCATCAAATCAAGAAGTGCTGAAGAAAAATCTTTACTGAAAAGAAGAACTGGAGGGCTATCCAGATATTTTTCTTCTGCAAAGTCCAGGTTAAAAATTTTAATTTTGAAGAAAGCTCTTGATTTTTCAGATAAAATTATCGCAGTAACTCCCGGAATAAAAGCGAATCTTGTGAGCGCTTACCAGATTCCCGGCGAAAAAATAACCGTGGTACCCAACGGAGCAAATACATCCCTGTTCAAACCCCTTGAGCAGGATGCATGCAGAAAAAGCCTTGGGCTTGACCCGGAGACTCTTTATGTCTGTTTTGTGGGAAACCTTGCCCCCTGGCAGGGAGTTGAGTACCTTGTAAAGGCAGCTCCTTCAATACTTTCCAGATATCCTGAGTGCCGTTTTCTTATTGTCGGAGACGGGGTTATGAAAAACGAACTTTTAAACCTCTCACTTGAGTTAGGGATTGAAGATAAATTTATTTTCACAGGTGTGGTTCCCTATGACAGAGTACCAGTCTACATCAATGCAAGCGATGTCTGTGCCGCCCCCTTTATCCTGGCAAGGAATGCAAAAATAGGGCTCTCTCCTCTGAAATTGTACGAGTATATGGCATGCGGAAAGCCGGTTGTTGCAAGTGATATCAGCGGAGTTGCTGATGCACTCGAGGCTTCAAAAGGAGGCCTTCCCGTCCCTTCGGAAAATCCAGAAGCCCTTGCAGAGGCTATTTCAAAGCTGCTTGAAAATCCGGAATTGAGAGCTGATATGGGCTCAAAAGGTTTAAGTTATGTTACCGAAAATTACAGCTGGTACAGTGTTGCGAAACAGGTAGACGGAGTCTGCAAATCAGGGCTCAAGGGCTGAATATAAAGAATTCATCTTTCTACTAATATATATTTTTACTAAATATGAATTATTACCTATTTAACGGGGCTTAAAATGGACGAAATTGAAGTCAGAGAATTATTACCGTCTGAATACAAAGAATGGGATTTGCTTGTAGAAAAAGCTCAACCCGGTACACTCTTTCATACAAGTGACTGGCTGGAAATCTGCAGGGATGTCCTTTCCAGAGACTTAAAGATTTATGGTTGCTTCAGAAATGGTGAACTCGTAGGTGGATGTCCTATTTTCATTAAAAACATTAAAGGCATGGTGAGAATCGCAAATTCGACCTGTAATATGACCGATTACTGTGGTCCCCTTATAAAAGAAGGGGCCAGTTCTAAAGCTAGCAAACGTATGCAGGACGTACACGAGATCTTTGGAGCTCTTAGAGAATTCCTCTGCAATCAGGGATTTGAAAGCATTACCCTTACACTTGCCCCCGGGCTTGAAGATGTAAGACCATTTACCTGGAAAGGATGGGAGTCGAGTGTGTATTATACTCATCATCTGGACCTTAAAGAAAATGTGGACAGCAATCTTTCGAGGAAAATCCGGAGAGAACTTAAGAGCGCGGAAGAAGCAGGACTTAAAACGAGAATCTCAAACGACCCTGAAACTTATTATCGCCTTCTTTCTCTTGTCTATGATAAACAGAATCTGGAACCTCCCGTGCCAAAGGAATTCTTTGAAAGAGTATTTAAATTGATTAAAGAGAAAGATGTTGGCTATATGTTTGTTTCAGAGACTCCTGAAGGTGAAGCAATTGCATCTCATCTGAACCTTTATGGTAAGAAATGCACTGTTACCTGGTCTTCAGCCCTTAACCCTGAGTTTGGTAGAATGGGTCCAAATGCACTTTTATATTATAATGAGTTTCTCGACCTGAAGTCCAGAAATTTCGAATATATGAATGTAATGGCAGCAAACATCCCAAGATTTACGGACTTTATAATGGGATTTTCCCCTAAGCTTGTTCCTTATTATAGAGTGACCCTCCGCAGCAAAAAGTATTCACTCATGAGGATATTATATCAGGCTACACACGAAGAAACCGAATAATTGAATAATATAAAAGAAACTCTTTTCCTTAAATAGGGGCAAAAACCGATATTGGGATTTTTCCCTAAATCGGTTTGATCAGTGTTTTTAATTTCTTTCTTAGCTCCTATTTTTTGCTTTTACAAGAAAAGATGAGAACATTTTTCTGAACATAGGATCTTCGTGAAGGGCTATTGCGTAATATATAACCGTTACGACAACAGCTACAGACATTGTTACATAAAAATTCGAAGAAATCCACTTTATCAAAATTAATGGGATCGAAACAACGAGGCTAATTATTGCGTATTTTGCAAGAACATCTATGCTTTCCTTCTTGCTAATTCCTGCAAGCCCCAGGAGGTATGCGTTGTTCCATAGCCAGAATACAGCCCCTGTAAAACTGTACAGAGCCAGGGCGAATTCGGGGGTTCCACTGGTTCCTCCTATGGCCAGTGCTATTACTCTTGAAACAAGGAGTGCTATACTGAAGGTGAGCCATACTTTCTGTTTTTCAAATACGTTATAAAGAGTCGTGATAGGTGAAGAAAGAAAGACAAGGAATATCCAGGGAACAAGGATTTTAACATACGTGCCTGCAACATCCCAACCATCTCCAAAAGCAAAAGTAAATATTTGTTCCCCAAGAATTATTAAAAGTATCATAGGGAAGAGACCTATTGAAATTAGTTTATTGTAAACCTCCCCAACTATAGTCTTCATGTCTCCTTCTCCATTCCCGTTCTTAACTTCACTTACCCTCTGGAAAAATACCTGCCCTATAGCGCTACCGACAATTCCCATTGGCAGGTTTACAACCTGATTTGCAAGTGAGAAATGCCCTACAACCGAGGTACTATAAAAGTAAGCGAGCAAAAAAGCAGGAACCTGTGGAGAAATAGTGTTCGCAACCGATGACCAGAAGCTGAATAGAGGAAAATCTTTGTACTGAATGGCCACTTCTTTCATTCTTTTAATTGACACTTTTTTGAAAACCTGGATATCTTTTTTCACACCCTTGAGCATGAAAAGGTCTGCAATTAGGTATCCTGCGATATATCCACCTATCAGACCTAATGGGGTAACACCCGGCTTTGCAAGTCCTATTTGAAATAATTTTGTTGATAGCGTGTTTGAAACTCTGGACCCTGCGATAACCCCGAATCGGGTTCTTCTTGAAAGCCAGTAGTTTTGCACAAAAAACATCCCGTTGAGGAATATTATTAGCGAAAGAAGAGGCAGGTATGATGAAATTCCAGGAGTATTGAAAATTTCATCGATATTTACTGGAATAAGTAATACTACGATACCTGTAAGTAAAGACGTAATTACTACCAGTACCGTACATAAGGAGGTGACGTTTGCAGCATCTTCCTCTGTTTTTGGAAGCATGATCGCAAATTGATACGAAAAAGTAGAAACTATTACAAGTATCCCTGAGATTGACATGAAAAGCTGAAAAATCCCAAAATCGTCTGGGTTATAAATTCTTGTGATTATGGGTATGAGAAGTATGCCAAGAACCTGTGAAGCAACACTTCCAGATACAAGTTTCAGTACGTTAGTTATGAAGTTTGACATGGGTTCTACCTTTTTAATATATTAAATCAGTTCGATTCGTGGATAGGTGTTTTCACTCAGGTGATTTATTTAATAGTTTCTGATGAATTTTTATTTTTTTACTTCTTTATTTTCTCTGAGGTAGGCAAGTACTTCTGAGTTGTCATACACCAGTTCATATTCCGGAGCTTCGAAGCTGTTGAAAAACTCTGCCGGTAACGGCTTTATTATGTTTACTCCATATTTATCCGGGTCATTTATGGATACGGGTTCAGTAAGAGCTGATCTTCTAAGCAGTATCATATGAGCGCCTCTTATTTCTCTCGACTCTACCTGGTCTGTATCGAAAGATGTTGCATTATTTACATCATATGCCGGATCCCTGTAAAAAAGACAGCTATCATAAGGGGAGTCTATTAAAATGCTTCCTGAATACACTCCAGATAAAGTCTTGACTGCCTGAATTTCGATGTTTTTGAACTGGTTTCTTACGGTTGTATCTTTTCCTACAAGAGGGTTGTCCTTGTTAATCCCTGGTGTAGTTACCATTACAAATGAGAATAATAACACTATAATGAAGACCGCAGGAATTTTCGCTTTTTTGGAATTAAACAGGCTTACCAGTTTTAACATATATGAAGCAGCTACCAATACCAGAAATACTGCTATTAATGGGAACCACCTGCTTGTAAGGAAGTTTCTCATACCAAGTAAAGGAATTCCGTAGGCTAAACCATACAGAATTGCAACCACCAGAGCAATTGAGAATTTATTTATTTTTTCGGCTTCCTTTCGGGAAGACCATGTTAGAACCCCCCCGATTGCAAAAAATGGCAGGGCAAGATAGCTTATATGAAGTATCAGTACCTCCAGCGGATCCTGACTTGTCGTTGTGGTCCCTATAATAAGTTCATCACTCGAGTAGCTGGACCCCATCTGAAGTACTTCTACAAGAGGTTTAAAGATCATCTCAAAAAAGGAGGTGTCCTGGGTGACATATGTAAACATCCAGTAGGTTTGCAGGCTAATTACAAAGAAAAGGATGTAATTAAAGCTGCCTGCTTCAATAGGTGAGCTTCCATAGAGAAGATTATGGAGGTATTTCCCTGCTAAAATCGAGATCAAAGCCAGAAAAACCACAAAAGTGGTAAGCTGGTGGGTCAATACCATCAGAATTGTAGCCAGAAGAAGAAGGCCTGTTTGTACAAGACCCGGCTTTTCGTTGAAGATCGCGTAGACAATAATTATAAAGTAGCAGAGAACGAGTGAACCCGGCGTTATGTTAGTAATTCCTGTAACAATATTGTGATTATTCAGGTTTATTAACAAAGCGGCAAGCAATCCCATCTGGGGACCTTCAAGTTTTTTTCCTATAAGATAAATTCCCGTTGTACAGAAGATGTTGGCAAAACCTATGGAATAGAATAAACCATCTTTGACATCCAGTCCGCCCATTAGCTGGGTTACCGAGACAAAAATATGGGCGAGAGGATAATAGAAATATTTACTGCTGACTTCTATCGGGGGGATAGTCCCTGTTTCTGTAATCAATTTTGCCATACCGGCATGAAAGTAAGCGTCGTAGCCCATAAGGCTTGGAAAATTATAATAAATTCCGGATCTTATCAGGATGGAAAGAAGGAATATTTGCAGCAGGATCGGAAATACCATATCTCTTTCCTTTACATAGAGAATTTCCGAGGCTATGATCCCAGCGAGTACGCATAACAGTATGAAATAAGATAGCGGTCTGTGATACGGATTCATGCTATAGATTAAAACACTTATCAAAAAGACAAGATAAAAGGAAAGATTGAGTACACTCTTTAATTTTTTCCCCCCCGGGTAAATAGGGGCTTCACTTTTAAACTTTTTTCTAAAAACAAAATAGATTAAGCAGGCAGAAAGGACAGCAATTCCGATGTCTTGCTGGTGTAAGTTAATCAGGTAATATAAAGAAACAATGAATACGCCTAAGCTGAATCCTATAAAGCTGAGAATCGTGTCAAGATTCCCGGTAAATTTTTCTGTACATTTTTTTACAATTTCCATATGGCCCACAACATAATAAACTTTCTTTGAGGTTATATAGTTTCCCGATAAAGTCTTTTTCTTTTACAATTCGAATTACCCTATTTCTCTGACTACCGTTTCTTTTTATCTTTCCTTCTGGGATTTATTCCTGTTTTTTATCTTCAAACTACTTATGTTTCTTTTAATTGATTACTCTTTTACTTTTTTAGATTTAAAAATTATCCCTGATCTTTTGTTCTTCTTTTCTGCCAGTTACAAACCTGAATCCCTGAATCCATTCATTTTCCTTTTCGGAGTAATACTGCAAAAACTTTTTATAAAATTCCCACTATTCATCTTAGTCTACGTATTATTTCGGAGAACTATTTAAACCACTTTGAAGTGTTCAGCCTTAAAGATCATTGTTTAAGGGCTCACACTTATCCTTTTTTTACCTCAATGGGTTTTGTAAACTTCATACTCTCCATGGAATCCAATTCTCTTCTCTTTCTCAATGAAGTTAATATCTCCTTTAAGTTCTTCAATGCAAAGATACATTTTCATTTCCCGGATCAAGGTCAGAAACATTGCGTAGAAAAATTGCTTATTATTCTTTTCTCATTTGCAAATAAAGACATTTAACGAGAAAATTCACAGATATCACTTCACCTGGCTTCAGTTTTATACTTAAACCATTATTTCTTCCCCTGTATGATTGGATTGCAGCTAGATCTACTTCCTGATCATGCTTTTCTTCTTCTCTTGAAGCTTGTATCTTGCCGCAAGTTCTTTCACCCTTGAAGAATTGGGATCGGATATCTCTATTAGTCTTACATCTTCCATTTCACTGCAGATCCTGACATGGTTCTCTCCCATGTAACCGGTTCCAACCACTTCTACACGTATCAATTCTCTTCCCCCCACAATAACCTATCAAGCACTTATAACTTGATTTGTCTGTTCTTTCTGAAGAGCACGCTAAAAGTATGATACTTTAACATGGATAGTATGAAGTAAATTAATACCCGGATCTTCAAATAGAGTTCTTATATATTTACTGCTCTTTTAAATTAGCTCCCTTCAGGTTTCCCTTATTTCCTTTCATAGTATGGATGACCTTCTGGAATATATGTCAGTTAAAATTTTAAATCCTCTTTTCCCCAATTGACGGCATGAGGCTTTAGCTGTATACCGTCTCCCTTTAAATGAGTAAATATTCTTTGAATATAAGTTTTAGCTTTTCACTAATATTTTTTGTTAGTATACTCTGATTATCTGTATATATCGGACTTTTCTGCTTAATTTTTTAAAGCCACTGAAACTTCGTATACTTTGCTTGACTTTTTTCCCAACCAGACAATCCTGTAACTGTTTCATCCTTTTTTGAAAAGGAGTGTGCAGAAAAAAATTTTTTATCTCGTTTTCTTATTATTGCAACTTTTCTTTTCTCTGTATTCAGAAGGGAATAAGTTTCATGTAAATATATTATTTTCCATAATAGTTATTTCTGAAGGACATGGTGCTGTTTACAGTGATTATCATGCGTTATTTTCTTACTGGGAGCTTATTATTCTTGTATCGAATGAATATTTCTTTCATAGCACTTCTTCATCTGTCCAATCATGAATTCGATTGAGTCCTTCCATATCAGATCCCTGAGAACTACGTTATGGCAGGTAACTGAGTCAGGGCATATGACTGCAAATTAATTCTCTTAATCTCAACTAATTTTTCTGCAGCCCTTTTACAGATTGGCTGTCCATCAAAAATTATACTTGGAAGGACATCTTTTTAATTTTATATACAGAACTGTTTTACATTTGCTTTTCGACTTTTACAGTGAGTTATCTGACTTTTATCGCTAATCTATTGTAAGCCTGCTCCTTTTCCAAGTATTCAGAAAATGTTCTTTAATTTCTAATGTCCAGGATGTTCAAAAGCCGTAATAGTGAAAGTTATAATTTTTATTTATATATCCGGAGGGCTCATTTTCATGAAAGAGATATTCTTATTAGTTATTAATATTTTCACAGATTATTTTCAGTCAGAGGTTAACTTTATATATATTTTAATCGAAATATCTTTCAAATGATAGCCTTTAATATTTTTGCATTTATACACATAAAGGGGGTTATAGTATAATGCATACTCATAAGGGGGTGGAGAGGGATTGTATTCAGCCCTTACACTTTGTCTCAATTCTCTAATTTCCGATCCTATCAGTATAGTTTCATCGCCATCTCAGCTTTCCGATAGACCTCTAAGGCATGAGTTTACTGTCTTGATCCCAGCTCAAAACGAAGAGGCTTCTATAGGTAGTAAGGTCCTGCTTGCGGCGAGCTATGCAGACCGTGTACTTGTGCTTGACAAAGGGTCTACTGACCGAACTATGGAAGTGGCAGCTCTTGGAGGGGCAAGAGTCATTCCTCTGTCAGGAGGAGAAGACGCACTAATTAAAGTCCTTTACAGAGCATCCCTTGATTCGGAGCTCGTGGTTCTTATCTATCCTGAGTGCATGCAGGATATAGACCTGCTAACTCATGTACTGGAGCCGCTAAGGCAGGGATTCGACCTGTCAGTAGGTTCCTGGCCGTGCCGGGTATCCTGTGAACAGGAGACTGTCATGCTTCTGAACGGGAAAAGCACCTTCAAAGAAAAAATAGGCTTCCTTGCCGTGACCTCAAGGTCACTTCAGAATATAAGTTCAGGCAAGGAGCACCTGTCTTTGAAATCTTTACTTTCTGCTGCAAAGACTGAAAGGCTTAAGGTTAACTATCTGAGCTTTGATGTCGACCCAGCGTTTCGGAAGCTTGAGAGTACCCGTATAGGCGTTGTTGTTCCTGCATACAATGAAGAATTACTCATCGGTGAGACTCTTAGCGGGATTCCCGAGTACGTGGATCGGATCTATGTTATTGATGACGCCAGTACTGACAGGACCGGAGAGATTGTAAAAAAGTTTGGAGATCCTAGAATCGTCTATTTACGCCATGAAGTAAACAAAGGTGTTGGGGCAGGGATAGTTAGTGGGTACAAGCTTGCTTTAAAAGATGAAATGGATATTGTAGCAGTTATGGCTGGGGATAACCAGATGGATCCTGTCCAGCTCCCGCGATTGATCTTTCCAATTATCGAAGGGTTGGCTGACTATACAAAGGGTAATAGACTTCTTACTGAAAACTTTATGACTGGAATGAGCAGGTGGAGATCATTTGGGAACGTTCTGCTGAGCTTTTTGACTAAAATAGGAAGTGGATACTGGCATGTTATGGATCCTCAGAACGGGTATACAGCTATTTCCAGGCAGGCCCTTGAGATAATTGATCTTGATTCAGTTTATCCTTATTATGGTTATTGTAATGACCTGCTAATCAAGCTTAACGCTTTTGGAATGAGAGTTATGGATGTGGTGATGCCTGCTCGTTATGGTAGGGAGAAGTCATCCATAAAATATGGTAGGTTTATCCGTAAGGTCTCACCCATGCTTTTCAGGGGCTTCCTCTGGAGGCTGAGGGTCAAATATACGGTTCTGGATTTCCATCCTCTGGTACTATTCTACTTCCTCGGGATGCTTGCACTACCTCTGAGTGTCCTTTTAGGCTTCTGGGGACTTTTGCAGCTACTGCTTCAAAACCCTCTTCCATCATATTACCCACTTCTTGGTTTCCTCGTACTGGGTACTGGGCTTCAGATGCTCCTGTTCGGAATGCTCTTTGATATGCAGGTTGAAAAGAAAAAGAATGAAAGAATAGGACTTGCTCGTTAAGGTCTGGAAGTTTATCTTCCATATCTTTTCAGCTGTATTTTTACTTACAAAAACAATAAGATAAAAATGTTTTATTCGGATTTTTCTGTATGCTTATTTTATTCTGTATTCATGATAAAAGTAAAAAAGACATCTGGATACAGGATATGACCTGCAATATCTGAACGTTGTCTTTTTATACTCCATAAGCTTCGCTGTTTCTTGGATCAGATCATTCGCTTGTATATTCTATAGTAAGTTTGGGCCTCTGGCTTTTGTTTTGCCATTCTGAACTGTAGAATGCAATATAGTCATTGTCTTCTGCTCTGGCTTTTATAAGGAAACCAGTATTTTCGTATTTTCCACTGATATATTCCTGCACAAGCTCTGTCACATCCAGATCGTAATACCTGTTATCAGGAAGAGTACTGCCCTTGATAATTATTGTGGAGTATGGATTATTACCCTGAGAGGTTCCATTTTTATCATACCAGTCTCCTCCGGGGTTATGCCAGGGAGTTTCTATTTCTTTTGCATCCCAGGAAACGTGTTCATCACACCATTTTTCCGGCCTGTATATTTCGAGAATCGTATCTTCAGGTCTGGCTTCGTCAGGGGAATACCAGAATAAAGAAAGAGTTGCTTTTTCAATTTCATCTGTTTCATTCAGCTGGTCCAGTTCAAACAATATAACGTCTCTGTATATCCCATCTTCCGCTCTCTCTCCCACATCTATGTATTCGGTCTCTCTGAACGTTATGTTAGGAGATTCTTCTTTTAGTCTATTGTCCGAAATAACTGGAGATAAGGCGATTTTAAATTCTTCGTTATCAGACTCTTCCGAAGTAAAACTTAATAAAATCCTTTTAATGAACCTCAGCATTTTTGAGACTGCTCTTTTAATATCCGATCCGAGGTCCTGTCCGATATTAATGCCGTCATCTATCTCATAAGGTATTTCTTGCGGACCTGCTTTTAAAGCCTCTGCACAGGGCAGGTTTTGTATTACTGAAGACCCGTTTTTTTCAATCTGTTCTATAATTGCAGGGTCGACTTCCGTATCCGATGAAGAGCTAGCATGCATATAGTTCCCACCGGCATTGTTTGCAAGACAATTGTTTTGAAGTATGAACGAGTGAGTGCCTTTTAGCTTGTTATAAAAAGCATAACCTTCTCCGGCGGCAGGGCTTGACTGTGTATTAATTATTATGTTGTTTCGCGCAGTGGTTGTATAACCTGATCCTGGGGATAAAAACTCCTCATCTACCTGTTTATGGGCAATTGCCGCTCCGTAACAACCATCGAATAGATTGTTTTCTATGAGGGTATCGTAAAAGCCATTGAGGACTATACCCCCTGACCAGTCAGCACCGGGATTTATACCAGTTTTGTAAAATTTGTTGTTGTGTATATACACGTTTTTTGCCGAGTCTTTTGAATATGCAGATCCATAGCCTGTAATCCAGATTCCCGCAGTATTTGTCTCATATAAAAGGTTGTTGAAGATCTCAATATCATCCATTACAGTTGAAGACCCCGTTTTCTGGATCTCAATTCCGGCTCCCCCTTCCCCTTCAGAATTAATAATATTATTATAGAATTTCACCTGATTTGCATTATATATCCTGAGTCCACTGTTTGTTCTGCATGTTATTTTATTGTTCCATGCCTCTATATCTGAACAATATATAATGTACAGAGCGTCATGTCCTAATTTATATACCGTGTTATTGTAAAACTGGATATCTGAACCTTTCACAACTTTCAGCCCATCTCCGTGGCTGTCATGCATGTACATGTCATAAACTCTAATATTTTTGCAATTGAGGAAATGGATCAGGTTATAATATCCTTTTCCTCTGCTTTTCTCTTTATTCCCATCATGATTCCCGTCAATTTCAAAACCTCTTACAGTAATATTCCGGCTTTCCCAGCTATCTCTCTGGGTAATGAGGGGCTTTTCCAATGGCCAGTCTGCTTTATCCTCAAGTTTTATCACGGCTTCAGGATCCCCTTCCAGAATGGTATTGCTTCCTATGAAAATACTATCAGAGATAATGTATGTATTAGGGCCCTTCAAATGAACGGTAGTAAACTCAGGGTTTTCTGCTACGTATGCAAGGGCTTCATTGATCTCTATCTGGTCATCTGTTCCATCACAGTTGAAATCTCCGCTCCCATCAGTATTCACATAAACTATCGTCTCAGATGAGGCAGTTGAGAGAGCAATAGTTACACTTGCGACCAGGATAAAGAGAATTAATATCAGGATTCCTTTTTTCTTTTTTTCTCCCTGTCCATATATCCAGTGATTTTCGTTCATTTCGTACCCCCTATACACTTAAATATAATTCTCTAAGCTTAAAAAAAGTTATCTGTTTACACACAGAAAAATTTTAAACGAGATGGTTTGACTCTTTTTGTAGTCTAAGGTCAAAAGTACTTGATTCCTTGATAAATCGCTTTTTAGCTTTCACAAGATTATTAATACGCACTCTCTTGAGTTTGTCAATCTTTGTAATGTGATAGGGATATAGGATTATAAAAATTAAAGAAGGGTTTAAGTGGGGGATCTCATAGAACCTGAGATCCAACTGCAAAAATTAAAGAAAATTCCTGAACATTTGAGTCAAATTCCCTTCCAGGGGCTGGAAAATTCAGATTCTTTTATTGATCACGCATCTAAAAATCATTAAATCTGAATTTTAAAGCAGAATAGAAGGAAGATTCTCAGGAGTATTCTGAATATCTTCCATTCAGGTGAAATTATCTGATTCCACCAGGCTACATACCCGGGCATTACTCCTGACCTTGATGCTTCCTCAGTGTTTCCGTATCTCCCTATATTGATCCTTTTTCCATTATCCTCAGGCTCATTTGAGTAATCTGAGTAAGGGTACCCGGAATCAATGCAGGGAGAGCTTTGAATGTCTTTAATCCACGTTTTCCCGTTCCATCTGCCACCTGCGGATCTCAGATGGTAATCATGATTTTTCTGGTTTGCAAAAAGCGGGTTTGAATAAATATCGCTTGTTGATGTTGCGTTTCTGTAATTTCCCGCCTTATTGTTGTAAAAGCAGTTATTTTCCAGTACAAAGCTGTGAGTTTCAGGCAGGTAATTGACGACACCATATCCTGTCTCGCTCGAGTTGCTCTTACGTTTTTCTGTATTTGTGATAATATTATTGCGGACAATGGTAGTATATCCGGTACTTTTAGGTGAGAGATCTGTCGAATAGCCCGTAGGGTACATCAGGGCGATAGCAGCATGGTATGTACCGTCAAAGACATTATTTTCGATCAGGGTATTGTAGAACCCACTGGTCACAATACCTCCGACCCAATCAATACTTGGATTCGTGCCTGTACTGTAAAATATGTTGTGGTGAATATGGACATTCTGTGCTTCTTCTATAGGATAGGAGCTTCCATAACCTACCAGCCAGATTCCAGGTCCATAAGTGTTGTGGATAGTATTATTATATACTTCTATATCATCCATAACAGCATCAGATTTTTGAATTTGAATTCCCGGTCCGCCTGCGCTCCAGTGATAAAAAGAATCAATAGTGTTGTCATGGAACTTTACATGATTTGAGTCCCATATTCTAAGCCCGCTATTGGTCCTGCAGGTTATTGTATTATTCCAGGCTTCCAGATATTGAGACTGGATCCCATAAAGTCCGTCGTGCCCGAGCTTATACACTATATTGTTGTAGAACTGAATATTGGAACTATTTTCTACTTTCAACCCGTCTCCATGGCTGTCATGCATATACATATCATAAATCTGAATGTTCGTTGAGTTCTTGAAATGGATCAGGTTATAGTATCCTTCTCCTCTCTTCTTTTCTGCATTGTCGTCATGATTTCCGTCTATTTCAAACCCCCTTACAGTAATATTCTGGCTTCCCGAGCTGTCTATCTGGGTAATGAGAGGCTTATCCAATGACCAGTCTGCTTTGTCTTTAAGCTTTATTACAGCTGTAGAGTCCCCTTCCAGAATGGTATTGCTTCCGACAAAGATACTGTCTGAAATAACGTATGTGTTGGGACCTTTCAAATGAACGGTAGTAAAATCAGGGTTTTCTGCTACGTATGCAAGGGCTTTATTGATCTCTATCTGGTCATCAGTCCCGTTACAGTTAAAGTCTCCACTCCCATCCCACGACACATAAATCGTCTTTTCTGGTGGTGTGATGGAAAGAGCAGTTGTTACCATTACAATCAAAATCATAAAGATCGTAATGTAAACTCCCTTTTTTTTCTTGTTTTCCCACCAGTTTTTCAGATTTTTTCCATTCATTTTTCATCCCGGTATCCTGAGATATAAACCTCCCAATTCCAAAAAAGGTTTATTGCTGGATGGAAGGTACTATCGCTGGAGTTTTTAAAAAGCCTGAGGTTTTCAGTGGTCTCACAGGTTAAATCTTTACAACAATCCAGTATAATTCGCTCAAAGCTTCTCTTTTTTCTTGATCATATACAGTATATTACATAAAGATACTAGTCATTGAATGCGGCAGTGTACAAATAGCTTATGTGCTTAAAGTTATCCCGATTGTTCTGAGCAGTTATTGAAGAGTTTCAGTCTCAGGAGGCTGAATTAAAACAGAATCTGGTTTCACCTGTTCAGTATGGGGATTTCTCATAAAAAATAGTCAGGAAGAACTGAAAGATTCGGGCAGGAGAGTTTTTTAATCTCTCAACTTCCGTTTCTTTTGGTTCTCTTCCTGAAGTCAGGGTTGTTAGTTATGATTTCTCTTCTATTGTCAGCATTGGGCGCTGATTCTCGTCTTCTACCTCACTACTGTAAAATGCCACATAATCTGCATTTTCAGTACGAGTTTTTATCAGGAACCCTGTGTTTTCATATTCCCCGCTAACATACTCTTTTACGAGATCGGTTACGTTCAGCTCGTAGTACCTGTTATCTGGTATATCGCTTCCGTTCAGAGTTATTGTAGCATATGGTGCGTCTCCTTGAGAGACGTTATTTACGTCGAACCAGTCTCCTCCGGGCTGTGTCCAGAGAACTCCATTATCCCTGCTATTCCAGGTTACATTTTCCGGGTTCCAGGTTGTAGCTGGTCTGTATATCTCTATAATCGCATCTTCTGGTCTTTCCATTCCATCGGGGTAGTACCAGTAGAGAGACAGAGTAGCGTTGCTGATATTTTCAGCATCATTGTATTCACTTAGATTAAATAAAACCAGGTCTCTGTACCTTCCTATTCCAGGCCTGCCTCCGATGTCGATATATCCTTTGTCCTGATAGACAGTATCAGGAGTGGATTCTTTGAGGCGATTGTCTATAATAATGTCTGTTGCATTCTCTTCTGTCAATGATGCGTCATCAGTTTTAACTGCCTGCTCAGGTGCGATCTCTGTTGTAGCAGTTTCATTGACTGTAGTCTGATTATTTGTCGTTACAACTTCTTTTTCTTCTGCCTCTGTTACAGTAGTTTCATTTACTGTTGTTGCAGCAGTTTTATTATCTGTTGTCTGATTATTGGTCGCTGCAACTTTATTTTCTGTCTCCGTTACAGCAGTTTCATTAACTGTTGTCTGGGAATCTGTTTCAGATGTCTGGTCTACAGTTGTCGTATCCTGTGTGCTTGATGCACTGCCGATAGAGCCGTATCCGTATCCTTTTGCTACCCAGTTCTCAACACTGTGATCAGATGGTCCCAGTATATTTGAACCTGAGCCTACCTCAACGTAAGGAGATACGTTCCACATGACATTATCATGAACGCTGATCGACCCGCCTGCGTTCCAATTTCCAACGCCTGCACTGCTGCTTGATCCTTTGTAATCATGCATAATGTTGTGATGGACATTTACATTTGTCAGTGTGTTTTCCAGCTCAACACAGCACCATCCAGATCCGGCACTGCCTGTGAAGGTATTATGATCCACTTCAATATTTGCACAGTTGTCTACTCTGACACCTGTGTTGGTCTGAACCTCAACATAACAGTTGTACATTCTGGAATCACTGGTGCCGGACAAAAATGACACGCCGTCATGTCCTGAGGACTTTATTCTACAGTTGTATACGTCTATTCCAGAACTGTCAGTGATTCTGACACCATCACCATACAGATAGCGGGTGAATAAAATGTCATGTACTTTACTATTGCTCGAAGACCTTAATTTTATGCAGTTTCGATAGTCTCCGTGACCTCCGTCACTGGGGCTGGTTGCTGTACTCTGGAACTGAAGATGAGATATTTCAACGTTGGAAACACCTGATCCGTATATATAGGCAGGTGATCCTTCGGAGTTGCAGACTGAAGAACCAGAACCATAGATTATTGTACTGTCGCCTGCTCCTTTCAGTACTACGTTGGATTTCAAAACTATAGGTGCACTTATCTTATAAGTGCCAGCACTGAGGACAACATATCCAGGGTTACTTGATGTTGCTCCTGAGGCTACAGAATTTATCGCATTATTTATTGCAGTCTGATCATTTGATCCAGACGGACTTACGGTTACTGTATTCTGTGCGCCTAACGCAGCGGGTACGGCTGTTAAAATAAGGCATGTTATAAGGAATAGGGTTCCTATCTGTCTTTTTAGCATCGTATCACCTTTGGGTTGGATTTGGAATTTGAGAGACTCAACAAGTTTTGCAGGATTAGAGTCTGAGCGTTCCCAAAGCACATACGGAAGTTAAACTAAGACAGAGTGTCAGGAATAGGGGGTCCTGCTCCATTTTTAGCATCGTATCACCTTTGGGTTGGATTTTAGATTTTGGGAGAACTCAAAAACTACAATAGTTTTATCCAACGGTTGATACGGTTGTCAAACGAAGACATGCTGTCAGGAACAGGGTTCCCAAATTATTTTTTAGCATCGTATCGCCTCTGGATTGGATTTAGAATTTGAGCAACTCAAAGACTCAAGAATAATAGTATACTCTTTCCCAGGTTTCTCAAAATTCCATATTACGTACTCGTAATGTTTTTTACGTACTCGTAATGTTTTTCCGAACTATCTAATCAGATCAAGTCTATAGTATAGATCTGAATTATGTCGGGTCTATACGGTAATTCAAAAATCTAATTACGTCTGCGTAATATTTTTGAATCTGTCCAATTCGGTTCTCTGCGATTTATGTGGGGCGGACACGTTGCACACAGAGTTTCACTCTCCAATCACATAATAGGGATCAGTTATTGGAGGTGACAGGACCTTCGAAGATCTGGCTCTGGATTTTTTCAAAAACCTGTATTTCAGGATGGTTTTTAAAACCAGTATTTCCTGTCTTGTTAGCCATTACTTCAGGTCAATCAACTCATTTACGAAAATTTTGTTTACTTATATACTCCTGAGTTGACTTTGAAGTTTATGTGGTTCTAGTATAAAATATTTTTGTTATTTTTTAAAATTATTTTATATAGTACTGGGAGACATTTTGGGTATTGTACACACTTTTGTATGTAAAAAAGTGGGTTTTTAAAGAGAAAGTTGTGCCAACTCTGGAGGTAAGTCTGTGAAATCAAAATTTAAGATCGTTTCTTGATTCTGTTTTCATTTTTTCTGAATTTATGGATGTATAATACTCTTTCTTTCCAGCCTGCAAGGATACTCCCTTAATAAGTTTACTCTGTTTTTATCCATTTATTTTCAACAGCCAGGATTTGGCATGAAAGTACTTCCAAATACTTTCATTCTTTGGGCATGTTATTCGATGAATATCATGTGCGTTTTTATCTTTACGGCTAATCGACTTTTTCAAGTAATTTTTTCATAAACCACATCTTTCTACAAATTTCTTGAAAACTCTGACTTAAAAGATTTATTTCGGGTTTTTATACAGTGAGAACCATTGTTTATGAATATAATCACTTCACCTGGAAGCGAGGTCTTTTAAATAAGGGCGAATAGGGCAATATATACTAATCATGTGGTATTTATACTTTTTCTCTTGGTAAAATTTATTCTTTCTTTTTTCGCTGTTAGAGTATTTTTTCTTTAATCCCTTCTTTCTTAGCCCTTTTCTTTCTTATGAAATTTCAAAAAATCTTTTATACTCTTAAGATGTTCCTTTAAATGGGGAGGCTTTCTAAGCCAGCGGGGAAACGCATAGTTGCTAAATTCCCATTTATTGAAACTTCCAGTCTAGTTTCACGATAACGTAATATATTTCGTATTGGGGGATTTCATGAACGGTAGTCTTTCGGTTACGGTTGATCTTGAAGATTGGTATCATATTCCTTCAGTCTGCAGTTCTCCTTTTTCGGTTTACAGGAGTGTGGACGAATTTTTTAAGAACTGGCACGGCAAGTATGATTACTTGAGTGAACCTACAAAAAGGGTGCTGGATATTCTTGATGAGTTTAATGTAAATGCTACTTTTTTTGTAGTTGCAGATACTGTTGAACACTACCCGGGATTGGTAGAGTCAATTGTAGATAGGGGGCATGAGCTCGCCTGCCACGGACTGAGCCATGCCTGTAAGATCGACCCTGAGACAAAAAAACAATTAATGAGTGTAGAAGAGTTTGAGCAAAGGACTCTGGCCGCAAAGAAAATGCTCGAAAAAATCAGCGGAGAAAAGTTGATTGGTTACAGGGCACCAAATGCCCTTGTAAGCGGGTGGATGATCGATTCACTCGAAAGAATGGGATTTAAATACGATTCATCTGTTTCGGTAAATTCCTTTTATAACAAAACTGATTCAGCTCTCAGCACAGTTTCGTCTTACCCATATTATCCTGCGCAAAATGAACTTGAAGTAGGTAACGACAGAGACTTTATCGAGTTTCCCTGGGCTTATTGTCAACATGGGCTGAGGTTTCCTGCATCAGGTGGTCCTATGCTTCGATTTCTGGGTTCTTCATTCATACTTGACGGGCTTATGCAGAGTCTTAAAAGAGGGCACACCATATTCTATTTCCATCCACTTGATATTTCCTGTGCCAGATTCCCATCTCTTGGAAATAAAAGGCCTTTTTACTGGTGCATAAAAGGGAAACTCATTGAACAAAGAATTCGGAATATCCTGAGTAAACTGAGTGACGTTGAGAAGATACCTTTGAGGGATTATCCGGGAGTAACATGTATTTAAACACTGATACTTTAAACAGAAATCAGATCTCTAAGGTTCCTGAGCATCGGGAATGTTTGAATTTTTAATGATCAGTTATGCAAAAATATATAGAATGATGTTAAAGGCGCCAGAGTTCGTAAGGAAATCGAACTTCTGCCCCTTGATACAATTTTAGAGCAATTTCTTTCTGGGTTTAAACCATGTATTCTTTTGTTTCATTTTCCAGCTTTTAAAGTCAGAATTTTTCTTGTGGATAAACCCTTATCCCTACATCTATATATTCTAAAAGTACTGGAAATATTCTAAACTTTTACAATCATTTCTCTAATAGTCCGAAAGCCTTTAATTCTTGAGGATTTTTATTTATGAGAACATTAATGCGAACATTAATTAGCTTTCATATATGTATCAACCTGCATACCGGGCACAACAATTAATTATTTATTAAGCGATTGCATACACGGAAAATAAAAGGAGAAGAATAATTAAAGATTCTTAGATTGAAGGAAATTTTGAGAACGTAAGTTCCCTTGCTGCAGAATGCCTATTAAAGCAAATTCTACGAGAACGATGCAGGCTCTGTCTCAGGTGTCGTCCTCTAATTTAATGCGGGAACTGGACTCTGTAACTTTCCGGAAGGATGGGGGACACATTGTCTAAACTCAACAACAAAATCTTAAATCTGATTACCTCAATTTCTCTGCTACTGCTTGTTTATAGTCTCTTTATTCTAAGGGAAATCAAGCCTGAAGGGTACGCAGCTAATATCTATGAGCAGCTTCCTTTCCATTTTTACCTGCTCCTGCTCTTCTGTTACCTTTCCTCCTGCTTTGTGCTCCTCGCATATAGAAAAAGTAGCGCAGCTTTCGCACTTATTCTTGTTCATGTTATCGTATTAATCATCCCTTACATGCTAGGTTACGCTTCAATAGGTAGGGGGGATGATTTCTTATATCCAGGTCTGGCAATAAATACAGGAATTTCAGGAACCTCATGTCTGTCTACTTTTTCAGATCTCTCTCCTACCGGACCTCTATTAGGCTCAACTCTATCTCTTGTTTCAGGCATGGGGGCGCAGGCACTAGCTCACTTTTTACCGATTCTCTTCTCTATTATATTCATTACAGGCATGTATCTTTTCTATCGCGGCTTTATGAGCCGGGAAAAGCTGGTTTCAGTAACCTTCCTCTCTTCGGTTATTCCATATTTTGGACATTTCCAGGCATCAACAGTCTCTTATTACCTTACTTTTTGCCTTATTCCTCTCTATCTCCTTTTGTTGTGGAATGCAATATCCGGTAAAAACAGAATGGCGATGACTGCCTGTCTTCTCTTTATGGTACCCCTGCTCCCGCTGGCTCATCCCTTTATCTTTATATACCTGCTTTGTTTCGCTCTGCTACTTGCTTTTGCAGGGAAAGTTATGCAGTCAGGTCTCCTTAAAAAAGTCCTCAGTTTTAAAAACCTTCATCGAGATCCCTTCTCCAACTCTTCTGGAAAAATAGTTCCTGTATTTATTTTCTTATCATTCACTTCAGGTGGCTTCTTGCTCTGCGCAAAGTACGCTTCAGGATTTTTTGATGTTTTTCTCCCGTTTCTTGTCTGGCGTATTGAGACACTGACAGCCGCAGGTTTAGCTACAATTCCGAGCACGGAATCCGGAATTCTTGAATTTATACACCTTTTCAATCTTTACTATGGCAAATATTATATTCCGTTAATCTTTGTTGTAATCAACACAATAATTGTATGGCAGAACCGCAAACGTTTTTGTCATCACTTTGTCCGCAGGTACCCTCGCTTTTTACTTCTGTATATAGCCTCATTCTTCCTGGAACTTGGCTTTCTCTTAAATCCCTTCATACCCTACCCACCGGATAGGTTTGTAAATCTGAGCTTCATTATTTTTGCCCAGATCCCACTGCTGGGATACTCTCTATATATTGTGCTCCTCAGAAAGGGATATCCAACCGGTCTTGGAGCTACAATTCTTGTACTGGGATTTCTATGGACGTTAGGGTTTTTTAGCTGTTTCAGTTCTCCATATACTGGCGGGATTTCAGAAGCTATCCCACAAAACGAGGTTGAAGGAATGCAGTGGCTGGTAGACTCAAAAGCAGAATATCCATATGTTATATCTTCTGGAGAAAAAGAAGGTTACGTGTTTTCAGGAAAGTCTTCCAGCAACCAGAAACCTTTTGACACCTTTTCAGAAGCTTCTGCTAATCCCGGGTCAACCCTTTCAAACCGTCCTGAGGATGCGGCTTCTTTAAAGAATTCCACTACAAATGGAGGACCTTTCTACCTTATAGTGACAACTTTTTCAGAGGCTATGGGTATGGAAAAATTAGCAGACTCCGAAATGGAATATTCTTCGTCCAGGAATAGTTCTGAAACTCCGGAAGGTAAACCTCTATACAAGATTTATGATTCTCTTAATATCAAAATTTACAAGCATACTCCTTGAGTTTCCAGAGTTCCGCCACCCGAGTTCCGCCTCGGGAGGGCGGTGTCCTTTTCGGTCGCTTTGCTCCCTCAAGAGGACTAATTTTTGGTTTAGAATATTCTCTTCAATCGCTCTAGAGACTATTTTATGAAGTGTAGAAGTGAGTGGAGCTTAAGAATAAGCTAAGAGTTTAGCTAAGCTGAGATGACCAATTTTAAGTTAAACAGTGAATCCCTAAAAAGAGAGTGTTCAGGGGTTTATTCTGTGATCTTCTTTCATTTTTGACCTGATATGGCTGCCTGCATACAGGAGAATTATCCCTATACCTATTATTTCCGGGATAAACACTCCTGAATAAGCCGGGTCATATGAACGATTCAGGATTCTTATTAAATATTCAATGAAACCTCCGGAAAATGTATCTCTTGGGAATTCCCATCCGAGAAGCGGCCAGAGAAAGGTTACAGGTGAGTTCCATATCTGGTCCTCAAGTACGTGGCAGAAAGAGGCGCCTGAAATAATAAGAGGGGTTGTCCAGCTTTTTGTTTGGAATACATAATATGCAGCCAGTCCCAGAAAGATTGCAAAGATAAGGGTATGAGCAAATATCCTTCCGCTTCCTATGGTTTCAGCCAGGATTATCCTGCCAAGGGGTTTGTCAATAAAGTCCGGAAGAAGTGCTCCAAAAGCGATCCATTTAAGATCTACCGGAATATTTTTCTCCGGAAATAAGCGACTCAGCAAATAAAAGATTCCCAGAGTTATGCCTATATGTCCAAAAATAAACATCAGATTAGGAAAGTAAATGGCTTTATAATTATTTTTTGGCCGGCCTTCCTGAAGGGCAGGCCAGCACAGATTTCCTGTGTTTTTTGTTATTTTTGATTCTCAGAGTTTTTCAGGCCTGGCACTCAGCTACAAGCTTTTCTACAAGTTCTTGCCTGATTGCAGTTCTTCTGTCTCCACCGCAGACCATGCCCCGGACACCAATTATATCTGGTCCTATCTTTTCCAGTACAGGGAGGTCCTCGAATTTCAGGGAGCCGGCAATTGCATTTTCAAGCCCGTACTTGTGGGCAAGGTCGGTAAACTCTTTCAGCTCTTTTTCATCCATGAATTCAAAGGTAGATTTCCCATCCTTGATACCTGTATCTACCATGACAACATCTACCCCTGCTTCTGCGGCAACTGCGGGGAGCAAAAAAGGAGAAATCGAATTGATACGTTTATAGTCAGAATACCCTGAAGCAACAACCTTTTTTGACGGGTCATAGTCTTTTACAGCTCGTGTAATCTTTGTGAGCAGCTCAAGGGCCTGTGATTCGGTCTGGATATCGAAAAGACCTACTTTTATATAATCTGCTCCTGCGACTGCTGCCCCAAGAGCTGCAAGGGCAGCAGTTCCGGGCTTGTAATTAAAATCTCCAATTGTTGCGCTTATCGGCTGCCTGCCATTCACAACCGCTTTAACTTCTCTGATTACCCAGGGGAAATTGGCTCCAAGGGAACCTTCCTTAGGGTTTTTGACATCCACAATGTCCGCGCCGCCTATAGAAGCGATGATCGCCTCCTCTCTGTTGATTGGACTCACAAGCAGTTTCATAGAAAGCCTCTAGTAAAGCATGAAGTTAAATCTTTTATAATATATACTCTTCCCTTTTATACAATTAAGTTTATTTTATATTTTTTTATAGGATGATGCAATTATCGAATAAGTATGTTCCGAGTAGTCTTCGTAATGGATATATTTAATCATGCCGTAGTTCTCGCAAAAGGCGGAATAAGAGAAAATTACCGCCCGGTTTCGGATTCAAGTGCAGTATGCAAGACCTCAATTCCTCTGGAAATACTTGAATTTTTACACCCTCGAGAAGTTTATATTGCTGACCTTAATTCGCTTCAGGGAAAAGGTCCTCTAGACATTAATGCAGAGCTTATCCGGGAGGTAAGTTCTAAGGCAGATACGATGCTCGATTTTGGAGTATCTTCTCTAAAAGATGTGGACAAAGCCCTTTCTATTGCAGGAACCACAGTTATAGGCACGGAGACCGGCACGCTTGCAGTAATCAGGGATGCAGTTTCCAGAAATCCTGGCCGTATAAGTGTCAGTATTGATGTGAAATTTGGAAAGATTCTCAAACAGGACCCGGAGATCCCTGAAGATCCATTTGAAATCGTAAAAATCCTTAATGGGCTTCCTTTGAAAGATCTGATTTTTCTCGACCTTGACAGAGTAGGCACAGCTTCCGGCTTTGACCCTGAGTTTCTGCGTAAACTGGCTGAGAGCTCAGTACACGACGTTCTGCTTGCAGGAGGGGTCAGGGGTATGGAAGACCTCTTTGCTCTTGACAGCCTTGGTATAAAGGGTGCTCTGGTGGCAACTGCAATACACTCAGGTTCGGTTCCTCCGGAAGTGATGACCCTTGGATTAAAAAAGGTTAAGAGTTCAGATTCATGAGTACACAGGGGGCTTTATTCCCTGCCTTATGCCTCGGGTATAATAATGTATTGAGCATCTTATATTAACCTGACAAACATTACCCATTTAGCAGATTTATATCGAATTATGGATTTCACTATAAATACAAAGAATTTTGAGGTTACAGCATGGCAACAAGAAAAGTAAATGAGGAAAGTATTGAAGAGCCTGTAGAAGAAAGCGAAGGAGTAAGCAGCGGAGACGGTTATGTGGAGATCAAGATGGGGGGCGGCTGGTATATGACCATTTCTCTTGCACACAGTGACCGATTTGAAAAGGAATATGTAGAGCTAGCAAAAGAGCGTGGGGGCATGAAAAAAGCCCGCTTCAATCTCAACCCTTCGCATGTTCGGATGCTGGGGGAAGCTCTGATCAAATTTGCGGACGATAACGGGCTCTAACCATCATTTTTATCTTCTTTTTTATTTTTCTTTCCTCTTATATCTAATTCTTTCAGGTTTGATTCTTATTCCCCGTAATATCCCTTTCAATCCCTTTGAATAAACTCAATAACCTTTTGGACTACTTCTTTTTCTATTTCTTCCTGGGCGCTGGAGGCATCGATTATCACGAAGCGCTCCGGCTCTTCTGCGGCGAGACTGAGGAAATTTTCTCTGACCTTTTGTAAAAACTCTATTTTTTCGTACTTTGTCTGTTCCCCGCGCTTTCCGCAGCGTTCAACTGCTATTTCAGGTTTAATATCAAAAAGAAAAGTAAGGTTCGGAATAACAGTCCATCCTGCATGCAGGCGCTTCACCCACTCAAGCGGGTTTTCAAACCTGCTTTTAAGAGTTACTCCCTGGTATGCATAGCGGCTGTCTGAATAGCGGTCAGAAATAACGGTTTTGCCCTTTTCAAGTGCAGGCTTTACAAGTTTTGCCAGATGCTCTGCATGGTCAGCTGTAAACAGGAAGAGCTCTGCAAGCTGGTCGGTTTCAGACTGGATGGCATTTTCAACGGCATTTCCGGTAAGGGTGCCTCTGGTCGGCTCCCTGGTAAAGATCGGATCAAAAACACGAATATCAGGGTTTTCCTGAAGTTTTTTTGCAGCCGTACTTTTTCCTGAACCGTCAATACCCTCAAGTGTAATCAGTTTGCCTCTCATAAGAACCGCCTTTTTATTTCTCAACAGGTTCTATTGAAACGCACTATCTGTATTTATAGCCTGAGGGGTTATGGCAAATGGCAGTTCAGGGCAGCAGTTCCGGATAAAATGAGTATCTATTTATGTGAACATTAAAAATAGCTTAAAGCAATGACTGTAATAGGAGTTATCACACGGGGCAAGTATGGGCACCGCCTGGTTGAATCTATAAAGGAACACAGTGACTTTTCGGTTGTAACTGCCGACCTGCCTGAGTTCGTGCCCGTATTTATTGAGGAGCCTGATGAATTCCTGGAGAATCTAAACTTCGACAGGCATGTCTTTTCTGCCGATATTATGGTTAGTTATGCCCTGCATCCTGACCTTACTTCGGCAATTGCAAAGCTTGCCGCAGAAGCCGGAGTGAGATCTTTGATTATTCCGGGAGGTCCTTCAAGGGCGTCAGTTCCCGAACTTAAAAAGATCTCCGAAACTTCCGGAATGGACATAGAGGTAGATGAAATTTGCTGTACTCTCGAACCCAACTCCTGCAACCGGCCCTTTACTGAGATTTTTGGGTCTCCTATCTTGAAAGTCAAAACCGAGAACGGAAAAATAGCTAAAGTTGAGGTTATAAAAGGTGCTCCCTGTGGAAGCACATGGTATATGGCAAAGGAGATTGTTGGAGTGCCGGTAAAGGATGCCCCTCCGAAAGCCGGATTGTTAGTCCAGCATTATCCCTGCAGAGCATCAAGAGGTGACCTTGGAGGTATTCACGAGTCTGGAGAATTGCACAAACAGGCGCTCATAAAAGCACTTGAGAATGAAGAGTGATTATATATTCTTTGGAAAAAATATACTCTAAATATGGCAGAAAAATAGGGCTCGTTTTTTATTTATCATATGCCTGTTTTTTGCCTGTACCGGTTGCAAAATACCTTTTGGGGGTGAAACCATTACTTCCCTATCTATCTCGGAAGACTCGGGGCCTGAAGACCTTGAGTCGTTAGCGGTTGCGATACATTCGTTAACAGGTCTCCCTACCACTATTAGAAGCTTGAAAAGGAAAGGGCTCAGGCTGGAAAAGGGAAAAGTCCTTGACAGAGACTACACAGGCCCTGTACTTGAAGAGGTATTAAAGACCAATAGAGTCATCCATGAAGTTCCCACAGAAGGCGTGTATCACGGAAAACATGTCGTGGTTGCTCCTCTCCGTTCCAGTGATGGGGCGGTTGTTGCGGCCATTGGAATTGTGGACCTTCTGGCTACAATTGATCTTTCATGTGTATTTTTGGAATATACCTCCGTACTGGAAGAAGTTGAAGGCGCAAAAAGTGAGACAGAAGATGTTAGAGTAGCAGGTTACAAAAAGAATATTATACCGAATGATAAAAGCTAATTGTACTTTTGCTGGATGTACTTTTGCTGGAGGATTTTGTCCCTCTCTCTTTTTCAGGAATTGAGAGGGACGTTTTTCCAGTTTTTGATAAGATCCAGGACAAGGTTAAAGAGCTGAAAATATTTTTTTTCAGCATTTACTCTGGCTTTTCGTATAACCTGACCTTTTTCAACAGGGCTCCGCCCTTTGCGTGGGGTTGCCTGAAGACTGTGTCATTGGATTTCTCTATTTCTCTTGCCTGAGCTGCGAGCAGGGCTGCAGCTCCCATGATCTCATGTCCGGCTGCTGCTGTAAGGCATATCTGATCAATTTCCTTTAACATGAAGCAGGCAGGGAAGTTAACCTGTGCAACTTTCTCAGCCATATGGAGGGCAGCAAGAGCTTTTGCTTTTGCATAAGGGTTTGCAAAGCCTGCATGTTCAACACATTTCTCAGGTTTTGCGAAGATGTGCGGGAGTTCCAGACTCTTTCCTGACTTCCCGGATGCAACCTGTTCTGTTACTTTGTCGAGCTCTTCCTGGATAAGTCTTACAACACCACAGATGGAGAGCACTTTCATAGCGTCGGAGTTAAAGGAGGCCATCTCTACAGGGTCAAGGAATTCTCTCTTTGCTCCGATAAGAGGATCTACCGGGAGGATAATGTATCCGAAACCTTCCTGCTCTAAAGCTTCACGGGCTTCCTTTTTTGTAGGTCCGTCTGAAACTACGATACAGGGGACGTCTTTCCAGATCTCACGGGCTGCGGTAGGACCTGGAGCTGCTGCATTCGGACTGATTATTACTACGAAGTCAGCATTCCACTGCTTGAAGCTTTCAGTGTCTGCGGCATCGGCAGGGCCCATTTTGGCACCTGTGCCGAACACTCTTACAGTGATTCCTTCTCGCGCTGCAATTTCATCCTGGATCAGATTGATAACCTGGCTCATTCCCAGGTTGCCCATTTTTATAAAGCCTATGTTGACCATTTTTTCAAAATCCTGTGTTGACCTTTTTCTTCAATAGTGGAATTCCCAAAGGGTTTATAATCCTTTTGGCAACTTCCCTCCCTTATCACCTTTATTTTATATATATCTGTCCTATTTATAATCATTATTCGATATATTTCATATCCCCTCCGAAAAGCTTAAAAGGGATGTGATTTATTTCAGTCAAAAACGTTGACATCAATGCTGTTGTTTTGTGGTTTTGTTTTAGCGAAACCCGCATTATAATTTGAACAATTTATCCGTTGGTGGGCTTTTAATGTCAGGGCACATATATTATATCAGGCTGCGGGGGTACCTCTGAAAACGGTACTTCGGGCAGTATGCCCTATTCGGGAATTATCCCGCTATATCTATAGATATTCAGGTCCAGGTTTTGATTGAGTGAACTGTCCTATACATAATTCTACTGAAAACAAACTCATTGTTTTTGACATGGATAGCACCCTAATAGACGCTGAGACCATCGATGAGCTCGCCAGGGCTGCAGGTGTTGTAAGCAAAGTAGAGGAGATTACGAAGAGAGCGATGTATGGAGACCTCGATTTCGAGCAAGCGCTTGCAGAAAGGGTCAGACTTCTTGAAGGACTTCCTGTGGAAACTGCCCTTGATGCTGTAAATCAGATTGATCTTATGCCGGGAGCCGCCGAACTTGTCCTGTACGTCAAAAACCGGGGTTATAAAACCGCGATGATTTCTGGTGGATTTACCATAGCTGCCGAGAGGATAGGTGAAGTGCTTGGTATTGATTTCGTTGTTTCTAACAAACTGCTTGTGGAAGACGGTTGCCTCACAGGCGAAGTTGTCGGTCCTGTCACACAGAGCGATTCCAAAGCGAAGGTATTCGAGGAACTGACAAGGATTTACAATGTCAGGCCTGAGCAGTGTGTGGTTGTCGGGGACGGCGCAAATGACGCCTGTATTTTTGAGTTAGCAGGTTTTGCCATAGCTTTCAATCCAAAGCCCATCCTTAGGGAGTATGCGGACGTGGTCATTACAGTAAAAGATCTTAGAGCCGTAATCCCTGTTCTTGAATCTCTTTCCTATCAATGTTGTAATCAGGCACAGCATGTCGACATCGAACACTACTAAAATGCCAGCTCTTTTGCTGGACCGGGAGGCACAATAAGAGATGCTAAAAGAATTGCAGAAAAAAAGATCAGATTTGAAGGAAATATCTGAAGAAGCCAAAGAGAAAAGGAATACTTTAAACGCTGAAGCCAGCGCTCTCGCCGCAAAGCGCAATGAACTCAACAAAAAGACAAAAGACCTTATCAACGAAGCTCAGGAATTAAAAGTTCTCAGGGACGAAATCAACGAAAAGGTCAGCGAATACAAGAATAAGCGCGATGAAACCAACGCCAGAGCAAATGAACTGTTTGCAAAGGCAGATTCCATCCGAAAGCAGAACAACCTTGGCGGACCCTCAATCAAAGCCTTAAGAAAAGATATTGACCGCCTTGAATTCGCCCAGCAGACCGAAGTCCTGAGCACCAGCAAGGAAAGAGAACTCGTTGGTAAGATTCAGCAGCTTCAGAAACAGTACCAGGTTAAAAAAGTACAGCTTGAAAGCAACCTCGAACTGAAAAATATCCTGGACGAAGCCCAGAAAATCAGGGATGAAGCTTCAGTATTCCATGATGAACTTGCCGAGTATGCCAGGCAGGCACAGGAATACCACGAAAAGATGATTGCAGCCTTCAAGGAAGCTGACAGAACCAGAGCAGAGTCAGATATCGCACACAGAGAATTTGTAAAAGCTCAGGAAGCAGCTGACGAACAGCACAAGATTTTCATCAATGCCCAGAAGGAAATAAGGGATCTTGACAAGGAAATCTTCAAGCTTAAGAAGAAAGACAAAGACGGAAAGTCCCGTGTTGTCAAGTCCGAACTCCAGAAAGATGCCAAGTCTATCTTCGAGAAGTTCAAGGGCGGAGCAAAGCTCACCACCGAAGACCTGATGACTCTTCAGAGATCTGGTTTAGTCTAATCAGTCTCATAGAATAGATTCGCTGGAATCTTTTATTTCAATTGCATGTGAAAGTAATTTCACTTTCATATGCACTCATTTTTCTATTATCTTAGCAGTACTTAAATTGCCGTTTATCCTGTCATTTAATTTTGGCATAGCCAGCACTTTCGGTTTCTCTGCTGCGCAGGAATCTCAGGTCAGGTACAACATATGGAAAAAAAAGAATTACTATTTGTTATTCTGCTTTTGAACCTGCCTGCTTCAAAAACCTGAAATTTGTCGAATACCAGAAATCAATATTTTTTAACTACAGACGCTTACTCCAGAAGTTTCAGATACTTTTCCCTGAAATCCGGATTTCTCATAAGGCAGCATTTTGCGTTATAAGCAGGGTCGTTCCTGATTTTTTTCCAGATCTCTTTTACCCTATCTTTGTGGACATTTCCGTATGGAATTGGAATGCAGGCGCAGGGCAGGATGTTCCCTTCTGGAGTGATATGCAGCCACTTCCTTCCTGCCATACAGCCTGTGGTTCTCATAACCTGCGGAATCGGAAAGATTCTTGGGCCTTCTCTTTCGCGTGCCTGAGCAACAAAATTGTCGAATTTTCTCAGATCTTTAGGGGTCATGATCTCAGAGGCGTGGTCCATCCACCTGCCTGTAGGAACTATTTCATAGAAAGAGAGTTCATGGGCTCCCAGGTCTGCTGCAAGTGTATAAAGCTCATCAAGTTCATTGACGTTGTCCCTCGAGAGCACCACATACATATTTACAAGCAGCCCTGCTGCAAGTCCGTTTTTAACTGCCTCAACCGCGCTCTTAAAAACTCCTTTCCTGCCCCTTACATAATCGTGTTTTTCTTCATATGCGCTGTCAAAACTGACTGTGAGGGAGTACAATCCTGCAGCTTTAAGGCTTCGTGCGCGTTCTTCGGTCAGCCCTACCCCTGAGGTGAACATTCCAGTAATGGCTTTTTCTGGATTAACATAGTTTATCAGGGCTTCCAAACCCGGATAGGTAAGGGGTTCCCCTCCATCAAAGATAATAAAGGTCGTGCCCATTTCGAGAACCTGATCGATAACGTTTTTAACTGTTTCGGGTGCAAGTTTTGCCCTGTTCTTCGTATCAGGAAGTGCACAGTGAATGCAGTTGTTAGGGCAGTCTTCTGTAATTGAGATCGTTACCTGGTCAGGCATGTTTTTCCCAAGCATTGATGAAAGCTGGCTTTTTACGAGGCGGTCAAAGCCAGTACTGGGAATAGGGGGCATCCAGGTAGAATAGATCAGACGGTCAGCTTCTACATTTGCAGGCTTTTCGCCGTCAAAAATTGAGATGTTTGCCTTAAGGACTTTTTTCATCAGTGGAGACGCTGCCCCGCCTGTTTTCATTGCCAGGCAACCGTCTTCAATTTCTGCATAGACCCTGAAAAGGGGGTTTTTGTAAAACTCGTACTGCATATTTTCCCTGCATCTGGATTTCTGGTGGCTTTTCCTTTCTATATTGTTCCGTTCTGTTTTTTCGATTTTGCCTTTTTCCAGTTCCTTTGACATCTGTCTTTTTTAGCCTGTATCGGCTTCCAGTTTTTATTTTCCTGTTAGTTTATCTTTTTGTCAGTTTCTTTCCCTGTTTATTTGTTCCTCAGGAATGCCCTGTACTTCAGCATAGCTGAGGGTTTCTTCTT
>ENA-UOYA01000921-UOYA01000921.1-activated-sludge-metagenome-genome-assembly--contig:-NODE-921-length-34360-cov-8.972511_pt1 | contig 34360 bp, 35 predicted proteins | sample MGYA00238163_ERZ764804 | MGnify/ENA primary metagenome ERZ764804 (study PRJEB28919, sample SAMN05720223) | activated sludge metagenome | isolation source: Anaerobic digester | place: Hong Kong... | reverse complement strand
AAGGACGACGACTTCTCGACCATTCAGGTCAAGGCCACCGCAGGTGACAACCGCCTCGGTGGCGACGACTGGGATGCCCGCGTCGTCGACTACCTGATCAAGCAGTTCAAGGCCACGACCGGCGTTGACGTCTCGGGCGACAAGATCGCCAAGCAGCGTCTGAAGGAGGCCGCGGAGCAGGCGAAGAAGGAGCTGTCGAGCCAGACCTCGACCACCATCCAGCTGCCCTACCTCTCCCTCACGGAGAACGGCCCCGCCAACCTCGACGAGACGCTCACGCGCGCCAAGTTCGAGGAACTGACCGCCGACCTGCTCGAGCGCACCAAGAAGCCGTTCAACGACGTCATCAAGGAAGCCGGAGTCAAGCTGTCGGATGTCGCACACGTCGTGCTCGTGGGTGGTTCCACCCGCATGCCCGCCGTCGTGGATCTCGTGAAGAAGCTCACCGGTGGTCAGGAGCCCAACAAGGGCGTCAACCCCGACGAGGTCGTGGCCGTGGGCGCTGCCCTGCAGGCCGGCGTGCTGAAGGGCGAGCGCAAGGACGTTCTGCTCATCGACGTGACCCCCCTGAGCCTCGGTATCGAGACCAAGGGCGGCATCATGACGAAGCTCATCGAGCGCAACACCGCCATCCCCACCAAGCGCAGTGAGACGTTCACCACGGCCGACGACAACCAGCCGTCCGTGGCGATCCAGGTCTTCCAGGGCGAGCGCGAGTTCACCCGGGACAACAAGAACCTGGGCACGTTCGAGCTCACCGGCATCGCACCCGCGCCCCGCGGCATCCCGCAGGTCGAGGTCACCTTCGACATCGACGCGAACGGCATCGTGCACGTGTCTGCCAAGGACAAGGGCACCGGCAAGGAGCAGTCGATGACGATCACCGGAGGTAGTTCGCTGTCGAAGGAGGACATCGAGCGCATGGTGCGCGAGGGTGAGGAGCACGCCGCCGAGGACAAGGCACGCCGCGAGGCCGCCGAGACCCGCAACACGGCTGAGCAGCTCGCCTACTCGACCGAGAAGCTGATCAAGGACAACGAGGACAAGCTGCCCGCCGACGTCAAGACCGACGTGCAGGCTGATGTGGATGCCCTCAAGTCCGCTCTCGCCGGTGACGACGAGGCCGCGGTGAAGTCCGCGTTCGACACCCTCACCGCGAGCCAGCAGAAGCTCGGCGAGGCGATCTACGCATCCGGACAGGCCGCGCCTGCCGACGGCGAGACCGCCGAGCCCGCGACCGAGAGCAGCGACGAGGACATCGTCGATGCCGAGGTTGTCGACGACGAGCCCGAGGACGGCAAGAAGTAGCCCATGTCTGACAACAACGACGAACGACACGAGAACGAGGAGCCGGTCATCCGCGACAAGCGGAGGATCGATCCCGAGACCGGCGATGTTCGCGAGCCTGACGCTGCGGCGGTGGGGGATGACACCCCCGCCGCCGAGGCGGTCGACGCCGATGGTGCCGACGCTGCCGAGGAGCTGAGCGACGCCGACCAGGCGCTGCTCGACCAGGCAGCACAGGACCTCGTCGCCGAGATGCGCTCCGACATGCTGCGCGCACAGGCCGAGCTGGTGAACTTCCGCACCCGTGTGGAACGTGACCGGGCGGCCAACCGCGAAGCAGTGATCGCCGAGGTCATCCGCTCGCTGCTGCCCGCACTCGACGATCTGGCCCGGGCCGAGGCGCACGGTGATCTCATCGAGGGCGCTCCGCTCACGATCATCGCCCAGAAGTTGCGGGGCGCTTTCGAGAAGTACGGATTGCGTCAGATCGGCGAGAAGGGCGAAGCCTTCGACCCCGCCTTCCACGAAGCAGTCGTGCAGTTGCCCAGCCCGGATGTCACGGTCAACACCATCGCGGACGTCATCGAGCCCGGCTATGTTTTGGGGGACCGCCTCGTGCGGCCCGCGAAGGTGGCCGTGTCGGTTCCGGCCGAGTAAGAGGAGTCACCATGGCCAGTCAGGACTGGTTCGACAAGGACTTCTACGCCGTGCTCGGAGTATCGAAGGATGTCTCCGAGGCGGACCTCAAGAAGACCTACCGCAAGCTCGCGCGCCAGTATCACCCGGACTCCAACCCGGGGGATGCGAAGGCCGAAGCCAAGTTCAAGGAGATCAGCGAGGCCCACTCGGTGCTCTCCGACCCGGAGATGCGTCGTGAGTACGACCAGATCCGGGCGATGGGCTCCGGCGCGCGGTTCGCGCCCAGCAGCGGTGCCAACGGCGGGTTCGAGGATGTCTTCGGTGGCATGTTCGGAAACCGCGGCACCTACCAGGGCACGAGCTTCGAGGACCTCCTGGGCGGCATGTTCGGCGGCTCGAATCAGGGCTTCCGCACCGGCCCCACGGCCGGTCGGGATGTGACCGCGTCGACGACCCTGGACTTCGTGACGGCCATCAAGGGCGAGACGATCAAGCTCCAGCCCGCCGGCGGTGCCCCGATCAACGTCAAGATCCCCGCGGGGGTCAGCGACGGCCAGAAGATCAAGCTGAAGGGCAAGGGCGAGCCGAGCCACGACGGCGGTGCGCCCGGCGACCTGGTGCTCACGGTCACGGTGCGCAAGCACCCGGTGTTCGAGCGCGACGGCCTGAACCTTCGAGTCGAGGTGCCGGTGACCTTCGCCGAGGCCGCGCTCGGCGCGACCATCGAGGTGCCGACGCTGGGCGGCGAGCCGGTGAAACTGCGGGTCGCCGCGGGAACGCCCGGCGGGCGCATCCTTCGGGTCAAGGGCCGAGGGGTCACGACAGCCAAGGGCACCGGCGATCTGCTCGCCGAGGTGCAGGTGGCGGTTCCGGGCAGGGTTCCGGATGACGCTGCCGCTCACCTTCGCGCGTTCGAGGCGGCCATGCCGCAGGAGAACCCGCGGGCCGAGTTGCTCGACAAAGCGAGGAGTGACCACTGATGTCAGCGCCGCTCGATGAGTTCTCGCCGGTCTTCGCGATCGCGGTTGCCGCCGAGCTCGCGGGCATGCACCCGCAGACCCTGCGTCAGTACGACCGCCTCGGACTCGTCAGCCCCACCCGCACGGCGGGGCAGTCACGCCGCTACTCGATGCGGGATGTCGCACAGCTGCGCGAGATCGCGTCACTGAGCGCACAGGGTCTCAACCTCGAGGGAATCAAGCGCATCCTCGAGCTGGAGAACCAGGTGGCAGCGCTGGCGGGCCGCGTGCGAGAGCTCGAACACGCCCTCGCGGACGAGCTTCTCGCCCGACCGGGACGACGCGTCTTCGCGGCCGGCGGATCGGGCGAGGTCGTGTCGATCAAGGCGGGTTCGCGAGTGGCGAAGTCCAACCAGGTCGTCGTGTGGCGACCGCTGCGCCGAGGCTGAGCGACATGACCGGGGAGCAGCTCGACACGATCGACGACCGGGTGCTCTCGGGGCTGCGCCGCTGGCCGGACGTCGAGGCGCCGAACCTGCACGCGGTTGACGCGAGCGACCGGCTCATTCTCGATGAGGCGGCCGCGGCGCTCGCCGAGTCCGGACCCGGCGAAGTTGTTGTGATCGGGGACGCGTATGGTGCGCTGACCATCGGTGCCGCCGCTATCGGCGCGACGTGCATCCGGGTGTTCCAGGATTCGATCGTGGGCGAGCGGGCACTCGCGGCCAATGCCGCCGGTGCCGTCGACTACGTGAGCCTGCCCCTCGGCGCCGACCTGGTGCGCGGCGCACGCGTCGTGCTGATGCAGCTGCCGCGCTCGCTGGCCGAGCTCGACGAGCTCGCGGCGTGGATCGCGTCGGCCGCCGACCCTGCGGTGCGGGTATATGCCGGCGGACGCATCAAGCACATGACGACGGCGATGAACGAGGTGTTGGCGCGCCACCTCGGGCGAGTGGATGTCACGCACGCCCGTCAGAAGTCGCGCGTGCTGATCGCATCGCAGCCACTGCCGAGCGAGCCGCCGACGATTGCGCGGGAGTTCCATACCGATCTCGGCATATGGGTGTGCGCCACCGGCGCGACCTTCGCGGGCACCCGCATCGACATCGGGACGCGCGCGCTGCTCGCGGTGCTGCCCACCGTGGCTCCGGATGCCACAACCGCAGCAGACCTCGGCTGCGGCTCCGGCGTGGTCGCCGCCGTTCTTGCGCAGGCACGGCCCGAGCTGGCTGTGCTGGCCAGCGACGTCTCGGCGGGTGCCGTGGCATCCGCTCGGGCGACGGCCGAAGCCAACGCGCTCACGAACGTGACGGTGACCCGGGACGATGCCCTGGGTGACCAGCCCGACGCGAGCCTCGACCTGGTGGTGCTGAACCCGCCGTTCCACCTCGGGGCGACCGTGCACACGGGCGCGGCCTCGAAGCTGTTCGCCGCCGCGGCCCGCGTGCTGAAGCAGGGCGGCGAACTCGTGACCGTCTACAACTCGCACCTCGGCTACCGGGCCGAGCTGACCAGAGTCGTCGGGCCGACCGACGAACTCTCCCGCACCTCCAAATTCACCGTCACACGATCAAGGAAGAACTGATGGCCAACATGCAGGGTGCCCCCGGCACCGACGAAGAGCAGAAGACCGCGCTTCAGCAGTACGGCGTGAATCTCACCGACATCGCGCGCAGCGGCAAGCTCGACCCGGTGATCGGGCGTGACGCCGAGATCCGCCGCGTGAGCCAGGTACTGACTCGCCGCACCAAGAACAACCCGGTGCTCATCGGCGAGCCCGGCGTCGGCAAGACCGCCGTCGTCGAGGGACTCGCCCAGCGCATAGTCGCCGGCGACGTCGCCGACTCGCTCAAGGACAAGCAGCTCGTGTCGCTCGACCTTGCCGCACTCGTGGCCGGCGCGAAGTACCGCGGCGAGTTCGAGGAGCGGCTCAAGGCCGTGCTCAAGGAGATCAACGACTCCGACGGGCAGATCATCACCTTCATCGACGAGCTGCACACGCTCATGGGCGCGGGCGGCGGCGAGGGCTCGGTCGCGGCAGCCAACATGCTGAAGCCCATGCTCGCCCGCGGGGAGCTGCGCCTTATCGGTGCGACCACGCTCGACGAGTACCGCCAGTACATCGAGAAGGATGCCGCGCTGGAGCGCCGTTTCCAGCAGGTGTTCGTGGGCGAGCCGAGCGTTGAGGACACCGTCGCGATCCTGCGCGGACTCAAGGAGCGCTACGAGGCGCACCACAAGGTGACGATCGCCGACTCCGCGCTGGTCGCGGCGGCGACGCTCAGCAACCGGTACATCACCGGACGCAAGCTGCCGGACAAGGCCATCGACCTGATCGATGAGGCCGCGTCACGGCTGAAGATGGAGATCGACTCCAGCCCGACCGAGATCGACCAGCTCAAGCGCGCCGTCGACCGGCTGCGCATCGAGGAGCTCGCGCTCAAGAAGGAGAAGGACGACGCGTCGAAGGCTCGCCTCGAGAAGCTGCGGGAGGACCTCGGCGAACGCCAGAAGGAGCTCGACGCACTGGAGGCACGCTGGAAGGCGGAGAAGGCATCCCTCACCGGTGTCGGCGACCTGAAGACCCAGCTCAACGACGCTCGCATCGATCTCGACCGCGCGATGCGCGAGGGCGACTACCAGAAGGCGTCCAAGCTCAACTACGAGACGATCCCCAAGATCGAGGCCGCGCTGGTGACCGCGGAGTCCTCCGAGCCGGTCGGCCCGCGCATGGTCAACGACCAGGTCACCGAGGAGGACATCGCCAGCGTGGTGGCGGCGTGGACGGGCATCCCGGTCGATCGTCTCACCCAGGGTGAGACCGAGAAGCTTCTGCACCTCGAGGCCGAACTGGGCAAGCGCCTGATCGGCCAGAAGGATGCCGTCGCCGCAGTCTCCGAGGCGGTGCGCCGCACGCGTGCCGGCATCTCCGACCCCGACCGGCCGACCGGCTCGTTCCTGTTCCTCGGCCCGACTGGTGTGGGCAAGACGGAACTCGCGAAGGCGCTCGCCGAGTACCTGTTCGACGACGAGAAGGCCCTCGTGCGCATCGACATGAGCGAGTACGGCGAGAAGTTCTCCGTGTCCCGGCTCGTCGGTGCCCCTCCCGGGTACATCGGCTACGAGCAGGGCGGCCAGCTGACTGAAGCGGTGCGGCGTCGGCCGTACTCGGTGATCCTGCTCGACGAGGTCGAGAAGGCGCATCCGGAGGTCTTCGACATCCTGCTCCAGGTGCTGGATGACGGTCGCCTCACCGACGGGCAGGGGCGCACGGTCGACTTCCGCAACGTGATCCTGATCCTCACGTCGAACCTCGGCAGCCAGTTCATCACCGACCAGAACCTCCCCTGGGAGGAGCGCAAGCGCGTTGTCAACGAGCTCGTGCGCCAGTCGTTCAAGCCCGAGTTCATCAACCGTCTCGACGACATCGTGGTGTTCGCGCCGCTGTCGACCGATGACCTCAGCCAGATCGTCGAGTTGTACATCGACCGCCTCGCTCGTCGCCTGGGTGATCGTCGCCTCGAGCTGGCGGTGACCCCGGATGCCCGCACCTGGCTCGCCGAGCGCGGCTACGACCCGGTGTACGGTGCGCGCCCGCTGCGGCGACTCATGCAGCGCGAGATCGACGACAAGCTCGCTCGCGCGCTGCTGTCCGGCGAGATCCGCGACGGCGACACCGTGCTCGTGGGTGTGGCGGACAGCAGTGACGGGCTGACCGTCGCGCGACTCGAGGGCTGACCCGCGCTCTCGCGGATCAGGAGATTGCAGCAACACGCCGCGGCGCCCGCTCATCGTGACGGAGTGTTGTCCGGATCTCCTGATCCGCGAACGGGAGCCGGGCGGGAGCCGGGCGTCGAGGAGGGCGGCTCGCGGGCTCACCGGCGCGCGTAGGCTGGCAAGATGCGCGCAACGGTGATTCACGGGGAACGAGACATCCGCTTCGAGGAGGTCGCCGACCCGGTGCTGAGCACCGGCGGAGACGCGATCGTGCGGGTCGTCGCTGCGTGCGTGTGCGGCTCTGACCTGTGGCCGTACCGCGGCATCACCCCGACCCCTCGCCCCAAGCGCATCGGCCACGAGTTCGTGGGAATCGTCGAGGCGATCGGCCCCGACGTGCTCACCATCTCGGTCGGCGACTTCGTGATCGCGCCCTTCTACGACTGCGACATGACGTGTATCAACTGTCTCAACGGCGTGAGCACGTCGTGTCTGCACGGCGGCTGGTGGGGCTCGGATGACCGCCTCGGCGGCTTCGCGGACGGCGCGCAGGGCGAGCGGGTGCGTGTGCCCCACGCCGACGGATCACTCGTGGCGACACCCGGAGCGCCGGCCGAGCACCTCGTGCCGAGCCTGCTCACGCTCGCGGACGTGATGGGCACCGGCCACCACGCCGCGGTGTCCGCTGGCGTGACGCACGGCTCCACCGTTGTGGTGGTCGGCGACGGTGCGGTCGGGCTCTGCGCTGTGCTGGCCGCGAAGCGGCTCGGGGCATCCCGGATCGTGGCCATGTCGCGGCACGCCGACCGGCAGGCCGTCGCGCGCGAGTTCGGCGCGACCGACATCGTCGAGGAGCGCGGCGCGGAGGGCATCGCGCGCATCAAGGAGCTGTTCGACGGAATCGGCCCCGACTGCGTACTCGAGTGCGTCGGCACAAAGGAGTCGATGGACCAGGCGCTGCGGTCGGCCCGTCCGGGCGGGATGGTCGGCTACGTGGGCGTGCCGAATGGCGGCGCCGAGTTGCCGATCGGCCTGATGTTCGGCACCAACGTCGGAGCCAACGGCGGGGTTGCACCGGTGCGCAACTACATCGACGAGCTGCTGCCTGAGGTGCTCGACGGCCGCCTGAACCCGGGTCGCGTCTTCGACCTCGAGCTGCCGATGACCGAGGTTGCTGAGGCCTATGCAGCCATGGACGAGCGCCGCGCGATCAAGGTCCTGCTGCGCCCCTAGGTGTTACGCGGGAACCGCCAGGCGCACCAGGGTGGTGCCCAGAAAGAACACCCCGACCGACAGCAGGCAGGCGATGAGAGCCACCAGCCACGAGCGTTTGCGTCGCGCGATCCACACGACGGACACGATGATTCCGGCGAGGGCAACGACCGGCGTGCCGATCATCACGACGAGGGTACCCACGCTGATCACGAGGTAGTTGCACGACGACGAATCCGCGCAGCCCAAGGCGGAGACGCTCAGCCCGAAGCCGACGATCACGAAGACGCCCGTGAGGATCAGCAGAAGCAGCAGCAGGAAGATCGTGAGGAAGAAGTCCCAACTGCGCGGGGGACGACCCTCCGGGGTGTACTCGACAAAGCCTTCGTTGCTCATACTGATAGTTCCGTTCTCAGGGCCGCGAGGAACGCGTCGATGTCGTGCTCGGTCGTGTCGAACGCCGTCATCCAGCGCACTTCGCCGGTGGCCGGGTTCCAGTCGTAGAACCGGAAGCTCTCGCGCAGCCTATCTGCCACGCCGGGAGGCAGGGTCACGAACACCGCGTTGGCCCGGGTCTCCTGCGTGAAGTTCACGCCGGAGATCGAGCCCGTCGAGATCTCTTCCTCAAGCCCCGCCCTGAGCCGGGCGGCCATCGCGTTCGCATGAGAGGCACTGCGCAGCCACAGCCCGTCGGAGAGCAGCGCGATCAGCTGGGCGGAGACGAAGCGCATCTTCGACGCGAGCTGCATGTTGAGCTTGCGCAGGTACTTCAGTCCGTCGGAGACGGACGGGTTCAGAACCACGATCGCCTCGCCGTACAGCAGACCGTTCTTGGTACCGCCGAAGCTCAGGATGTCGACCCCGGCATCCGTGGTGAACTCCCGGAAGCCGACGCCCAGGGCCGCAGCCGCGTTGGAGATGCGCGCGCCATCCATGTGCAGCACCATGCCGCGCTCGTGGGCGTAGTCGGCGATCGCCCGCACCTCGTCGACGCTGTACAGCGTGCCGAGTTCGGTGGTCTGCGTGATGCTCACGGCGAGCGGCTGGGCGCGGTGCTCGTCGCCCCAGCCCCACGCCTCCTCGCCGATGAGGTCGGGGGTGAGCTTGCCGTCGGGCGTGGCAACGGGCAGCAGCTTGAGGCCGCTGATGCGCTCGGGTGCTCCACCCTCGTCGGTGTGGATGTGCGCGGTGGAGGTCGAGACGACCGCACCCCAGCGCGGCAGCACGCTGGTCAGGGCCGTGACGTTGGCGCCGGTGCCGTTGAACACGGGGAACGCCTCGGCGGCTTCGCCGAAGTGCTCGCGCATGACCTCCTGCAGACGGGCGGTGTAGACGTCCTCGCCGTAGGCGATCTGGTGGCCTCCGTTGGCCTCGGCGATCGCCGCGAGTACCTCCGGGTGAACGCCGGCGTAATTGTCACTGGCAAACCCGCGCAGCTGGGGATCGTGGAGTTGCGTCACTCCACCAGTCTGTCAGGTGCAGGATGTGTGGTGGGGGATCAAGAACGGAGGACGCCATCGCTGCCAGTGACCCGCACGCGGTCGACCCGCACGCTGCGGCCGAGCCCGGACTTGCCGCGCGCATCCGGACCGTGCTCTCCGAGTCGGCGATCTACGGCGTGATTCTCGTCTCGGCGCTGATCATCGTCACGGGCCAGAAGTCCGACACCTCGTGGGACACCTTCCTGAAGGTCTTCGGCACGATCCTCGTCTTCTGGGTCGCGCACGTGTTCGCGGTGGTCGTCTCGAACCTCGGACTTGCGGTCGGCGGCGACAAGTCGTTCGGGGCGCTCCTGCTCTACGGCGTGCGGCACTCGAGCGGGCTGCTGCTCGGTGCGCTGATTCCGTTGCTGGTGATCCTTCTCGGCGCCGTCGGGGTGCTCTCGGATGACACAGCCGTCTGGGCTGCACTGTGGATCGACGCTGTGCTGCTGGGCGTGATCGGCTACCTCGCCGTCGCGCGCATGACCCCGAAGCCCTGGGCACGAGCGGTTGGCGCGGCCGTAACCGCCCTACTGGGTGTCGTCATCATGCTGATGAAGGTGCTCATCCACTGAGCGTGACTACAGCGTGAAGCGCGCCCCGTTGAGCTCGGTCGCCGGCTCGTCCCAGAGGGTGACGATGCGGTCGGCGAGCACGCCGACAGGAGTGCCATCGGGCCCGAGTGACCCCACGGCCAGAATCACGGATGCCGCGGTGCCCCCCTTCGCGAACCCCGACGCCGCGCTGCGCGCCCACGCCTCCGCTGCGGACTTCGCCGCGACGTAGTTCGCGTTGGACCACGTCGGCACCTCCACGGAGGTCGACGACACCATCACGAGCCGCCCTGCGGGCGAGGCCTTGAGGTCCTCGAAGAAGGCGCGGCTCGTGTTGCGGAACGTCTCGACCACCCGCGACTCCAGCCACGCCCAGTCGTCATCGGCGCGGCCCGCGCGCCAGCCGCCCACCAGGTGCACTACCCCATCGATCGGCCCGTGCTCCGCGTGGATGCGGGACGCGAGACTGTCCACGCCGCGGGGGCTTGCGAGGTCGCACTCGTAGCGGGATACGGCGGGGGTCTCGGCGAGGCGGCGCAGGTCGGAGCCGACGGCGAGCACCCGGGCACCGGCATCCGTCAACCGGGTGGCGACGGCGCGGCCGGAGTCGTTGGAGGCGCCGGCCACGAGCACGAGCCGGTTGAGTAGGCCGGAGGCCGTATCGAAACCCTCGTCGGGTTGGTTTCGATACGCGGCTGCGCCGCTACTCAACCAGCCCTCCGGTAATCCCCGACGTCGACTCGATCACGTCGGTCATCTTCTTCGAGAGCGCCTCGTAGAACATCGACAGGGGAAACTCGTCGTCCATGACCGCATCGGTGAGCTCGCGAGGCAGCCCCTCGAGTGCCAGATCGCGCACCGCCCACTTCGACGCGGGGTGCGGCGTGAGCGTGCCCGCGACGAGGTCGTAGGCGGCGAGCCAGTGGGCGATCTTGGGTCGGTCGATCGACTTCCAGTACAGGTCGTTGATCGCGTCGGAGAGCTCCACCACGACGTCGGGCACCTCGGCCCAGTCGATCGTGAGCTGGGTGTCGGTCCAGTGCAGCACGTGGTGCTGGTGCAGCCAGGCGAACAGCAGCTGGCCGCCGAGCCCGTCGTAGTTGCGCACGCGCGAACCGGTGATCGCGAACCGGAAGATGCGGTCGAAGATCACGGCGTACTGCACGAGCTTGGCGTGCGACCGCGTGTTCTCGTCGGTCTCGGGCGCGCGCTCCAACCGCACCGCCTCGCGGAACGCGGTGAGGTCGCACCGCAGTTCCTCCAGCGAGTACAGGAAGTACGGCATGCGCTGCTTGATCATGAACGGATCGAACGGCAGGTCGCCGCGCATGTGAGTGCGGTCGTGGATGAGATCCCACATCACGAAGGTCTCCTCCGTGAGCGCCTGGTCGTCGAGCAGAGCCGCGGCATCCTCGGGCAGGTCGAGCTTCGTGATCTCGGATGCCGCGCGCACCACCCGACGGAACCGTGCTGCCTCGCGGTCGGCGAAGATCGCCCCCCACGTGAAGTGCGGGATCTCGCGCATCGCCACCGTCTCGGGGAACAGCACGGCCGAGTTGGTGTCGTAGCCCTCGGTGAAGTCCAGGAACCGGATTGGCACGAACAGCGCGTTCGAATACTCGCCCGCCTCGAGGTCGGCGATGAACTCGGGCCAGATCACCTCGATGAGCACAGCCTCGACGCGACGATCGCTGGAGCCGTTCTGGGTGTACATCGGGAAGACGACCAGGTGGCGCATCCCGTCGACGCGGTCGCGCTGCGGCTGGAAGGCGACGAGCGAGTCGAGGAAGTCGGGCTCGCCGAACCCGCCCTCGGCCCAGCGGGCGAAGTCGGCGTCGAGCGCGGTGAGGTAATCGGCATCGTGCGGGAAGTGACCGGCCAGCTCGCGGATATCGGCGCGGATGGTCGCGATCAGGGCCCGGCAGTCGCCGTGCATGCTGGCATCGGGGATGCTGCCGTCCTTGACCTGATGCGTGCGCAGCGAGCTGACAGCCGACTTGAGGCGACGCCAGGCGGGGAGGCCGACGATGTCCTCGACGACCTCGGGCTCTCCTATGATCGCGTCGCGTGTGGGGGTAACAGTGACTCGGGACATGGTTCACCTCCGATCCGAGATTCAGGAAACGTGCATCATTTCCAGCGTATTCGCACGGTCGTGGCGTTTGGTTGCGATTGACGAGAGAAACGTGCGTGAAAGGCGGTCTCGACGCCGCATCCGGCGTGATGCCCCAGACTTGACCCATGCTGGGTGTGCTCGTGGGGTTCGCGATCATCGCCGCGGTCATCCTCGTGGGCTACATCGTGGGCCGGTCGGGGGTGCTCGGCGAGCGCGGCGGGTTCGTGCTGGGGCGGCTCGCCTTCTACGTGCTCGCACCCTGCCTGCTGTTCACGACGCTGGCCGATGCCGACGTGCACGCGCTGTTCTCGTCGCTGCTCTTCGTGTCGCTCACCGCGGCCGTCGTGTCAGCAGGAGTGTTCGTCGTGGTTGCGCGAGCCCTCTGGAAGCGCCCCGTCTCGGAGACCGTCGTCGGCGCCCTCGGTTCCGGCTACGTCAACGCCAACAACATCGGCATCCCGGTCGCCGTCTACGTGCTGGGGGATGCCGCGACCTCCGCCCCCGTGATCCTCCTGCAGCTGCTGCTCTTCGCGCCCATCGCGCTCACGATCCTCGACGTGCAGGCGCGCGGCCACGCCTCGATCCGGCGCATCCTGCTCGGGCCGGTGACCAACCCGATCATCCTCGGATCGCTGCTGGGCGTGCTGCTCTCGATCTTCCAGGTGCGCTTGCCCGACGCCGTGATGGAGCCCTTCCACCTGATCGGTGCGGCTGCGGTTCCCGTCGTGCTCATCAGCTTCGGGATGTCGCTGCACGGCACCCGCCCGCTGGCTCCGGGGTCAGCCCGCCGCGACGTCATTCTCGCCAGCACCCTCAAGCTCACCCTCATGCCGCTCGTGGCGTGGCTGGTCGGCGGCGTCGTGTTCGGCCTCAGCGGGCACCACCTGTTCGCGGTGGTGGTGCTCGCCGCGCTGCCCGCCGCCCAGAACGTCTTCAACTACGCCCAGCGCTACGACCGCGGCGTGATCCTCGCCCGCGACGTCGTGCTGATCACGACTGCGCTGTCGCTGCCGGTGTTGCTGGTCATCGCGGCGCTGCTCGCGCCTGCGGGTTGAGTAGCGCGGGGCGCGGCTGGACATCCGGGTCGCTCTGGGCTCGCCGTTCAGGAGAAATGCACGACACGCCGCCCAAGGGATGCCCGCGGCGCGGCGTGTCGCACAGATCTCCTGAACGGCGAACGCGGGAGGTCAACGGAGCCGCGGGCCGAGCGCCGGGCGGCAGCCCTAGAGGAACATCGGCCGATCGTCGTCGTCTTCGACGTCGAGCGCGAGGTCGACCACGACGGGCACGTGGTCGCTGGGGGCGTCGCCCTTGCGCTCTTCGCGGATGATGCGGGCATCCGTCACCAGGGCATCGAACGCTCGCGAGCCGAGGATGAAGTCGATGCGCATGCCCTCGTTGCGGGGGAAGCGCAGCTGCTGGTAGTCCCAGTAGGTGTAGCCCTCGACGCCGCGGGAGCGGAGGGCGTCAGTGAGGCCCGCGGCCTCTAGGGCGGCGAAGGCGTCGCGCTCTGGCTGGCTCACGTGGGTCTTGCCGGCGAAAGCGGCGATGTCCCACACGTCGTGATCGAAGGGGGCGATGTTGAAGTCGCCCATGAGCGCGAGGGGAAGGTCGGGCTCGGCGGCGAGCCACGCGCGCGTCTCGGTCGCGAGGTTGGCGAGCCACTCGAGCTTGTACGAGTAGTGCGGGTTGTCTAGCTCACGGCCGTTGGGCACGTAGAGGCTCCACAGCCGCACACCCTCGACGGTCGCACCGATCGCTCGGGCCTCCTGCGGCAGCGTGCCGTCGTCGAGGGGCTTGCCGAAGCCGGGGGCCGACGGGAAGCCGATGGAGACATCCGTCAGGGGAAGGCGGCTCGCGATGGCCACACCGTTCCACTGGCTGAGGCCGTGCAGCTCGACCTCGTAGCCCGCCTCGGAGAACGCCTCGAACGGGAACTGCGCCTCGGTGCACTTGATCTCCTGCATGGCGAGCACGTCGACGTCTTCACGCATCGCCCAGTCGACGACCCGGCCGACCCGGCTTCTGATCGAGTTCACATTCCAGGTGGCGACGCGCATGACTCCACGCTACAAGCTTCAACCGACGCTCGAACCACGATCGGTTCGCCCCCGTACTGGGACGCGACAACGAGACATCCTCAGCCCTAGAGTGCGAGTGTGGTGGACCATGACGAGCTTCTTGACGCGGATGCCGCGGCGGCCGATCGCCGCGACCTGCGACGCATCGTAGTCATCACCACCATCTCGCTCGCGCTCGTCGTGCTGGCCAGCCTGCTGCTGGTCGCCAGTACCATCCACGTCTGAATCCGGCCTCGGATCGAGTCGCTAGGCTGGTCGGGTGACCGACGCCAGGCAGCAACTCATCGATTTCATCGCGGCAGAAGCGGTGTTCCACGGTGACTTCACGCTCACCAGCGGCAAGAAGGCGACCTACTACGTCGACCTGCGCAAGGTCAGCCTCGACCACCGCGTCGCCCCGCTCATCGGCCAGGTGATGATCGACCTCATCGTCGACGTGCCCGATGTCTTCGCCGTCGGTGGCCTCACCATGGGTGCCGACCCGATCGCTGCTGCCGTGCTGCACCAGGGCGCCGCGCGCGGCCTCAGCTACGACGCATTCGTCGTGCGCAAGGAGCCGAAGGACCACGGCCGCGGCCGTCAGGTCGAGGGCCCGGATCTCGCGGGCAAGCGCGTCATCGTGCTCGAAGACACCTCGACCACCGGGGGTTCGCCGCTCGCCGCCATCGAAGCCCTGAAGAAGGTCGGCGCCGAGATCGCCGGCGTCGCCGTGGTCGTCGACCGCAACACCGGTGCCCGCGAGCGAATCGAAGAGGCCGGCTATCCCTACTTCGCGGCGATCGGATTGGCCGACCTGGGGCTTCCCGGATGACGGACGACCGCACTCCGGACGACGAGCTCGACCCCAGCGACTGGCTGGCGAGTCAGTTCGGTGCTCCTGAGCCCGAGGTCGTGGCACCCGCGGATGCCCGCCCGCCCGTAGCCCCGCCACTGCCTGTCGCGCCGCCGCCCGCCGCGCCGCCGACTCCCGCCGCACCCCCCGCGGCGCCCGCTCCCGCCGTGCCGCCGTTCGCCGCCCCCGCTGCGCCGCCCCCCTCGTCTGGCGCACCGTTCCAGTGGGGCCTGAGCCCGTCGGGCGCTTCCGACCCGACGCTCGCGCCGCAGCAGCCCGCCCCACCCGCGCAGCCGCAGCCAACGGTTGACCCGTTCGCGACGCAGGCGTTCCCGCAGCTTGCGCCGCAGCCTCCCACGCAGCCGTACGTGCCGCCCGCCGCGCCACCCATTCAGCCACCCGCCGCCGACGCACCCCCCACCCTGCCGCCGACCCAAGTCTTCACCGCGCCGTTCGACCCGGGCGCAACCCAGGCGATGCCCGTGCAGGGCCAGGAACTCGAGCCGCAGGCGCCCGACCCGATGCGGTGGATGGCGGCTCCGGTCGATCCCGCGCTCGACGGGATGACGGAGGTGATCGAGGCTGAGATCGTGGGGCTCGCGACGCCCGAGGGCGAAGGGGTCGAGGCATCCGCGATCGATTCACTGTTCGGCGAGACGCAGTTCAAGGAGTACGCGGACGAGATCATCCCAGCACCACCGCCGCGCGCGAACGCGGCCGGAGGCGGAGGCGGTGCGACGAAGCCGCCCGCAGGGCCGCGTGGCGCCCTGCCGCGCAACCAGAAGATCCTGCTGAGCGTGGCCGGCGGCCTGCTCGCCGTGCTCGCGCTGTTCGCACTGTTCCTCGTCGGCACCAAGCTCTCCGCAGTGCTCGGCCCCGCGCCCGCGGTCAGCACGCCCAGCCCGAGCCCCAGCCCGAGTTTCATCGTGCTGCCGATCGGCCCGGTCGCTCCCGGCGACTACCAGTGGGACGAACTGCTGGGCGGCGAGTGCCTGAAGCCCTTCGAATCGGCCTGGCAGGATCGCTACACGGTCGTCGACTGCACCGTGCCTCATCCGGCCCAGATGATCTACCGCGGCGAATTCGCCGACGAGGCCACCGCGCCCTACCCGGGCGTGGAGGAGCTGCAGAAGCGCATCAACCTGCTCTGCACGGCACCCACGGTCATCGACTACAGCAAGGCGGGTGCGGCCACCGACATCCAGGTGCAGGCGAGCTTCGCAGCGGATGCTGAGGACTGGGACACCGGCAACCGCACGTTCTACTGCTTCGTCAACCGCTCCGGCGGGGAGGATCTGACGCAGTCGATTGCGATTCCGCAGGTTGCGCCAACCCCGACGCCCCTACCGGCCGGTTGAGTAGCGCCACAGGCGCGTATCGAACGCCGGTTGAGTAGCGCCACAGGCGCGTATCGAAACCAGGGTTGAGCAGGCCGAAGGCCGTTTCGAAACCTAGCTCTCGCTCTCGACCGGCTCTGCGTCGAGCAGGTCGGCGACCGAATTCATGATCTCGTCGGGCCGGAAGGGGTAGCGCTCGATCTCGGCCTGGTCGCTGATGCCGGTGAGCACGAGGATGGTGTGGAGCCCCGCCTCGATGCCGGCGACGATGTCGGTGTCCATGCGGTCGCCGATCATGCCGGTGTTCTCGGAGTGCGCACCGATCTTGTTCATGGCCGAGCGGAACATCATGGGGTTCGGCTTGCCCACGACGTAGGGCTCCTTGCCGGTGGCCTTGGTGATGAGGGCGGCGACGGCACCCGTTGCGGGCATCGGGCCCTCGGGGCTGGGGCCCGTGGCATCCGGGTTGGTGACGATGAAGCGCGACCCGTCACCGATGAGACGGATGGCCTTCGTGATCGCCTCGAACGAGTAGTTGCGGGTCTCGCCGACCACCACGTAGTCGGGGTCGCTCTCGGTCATGATGAAGCCGACCTCGTGCAGCGCAGTCGTGATGCCTGCCTCGCCGATCACGAACGCGGAGCCGCCCGGAATCTGCGAGTGCAGGAAGTCCGCGGTGGCCAGCGCCGAGGTCCACAGGCTCTCCTCCGGCACCTCGAGGCCCGATGCCTTGAGGCGGGCGCTCAGGTCGCGTGGCGTGAAGATCGAGTTGTTGGTGAGCACGAGGAAGGGCTTGTCCTGGTCGCGCCACTGCTGCAGCAGGGCGCTCGCCCCGGGGATCGGCCGGTTCTCGTGGACGAGAACTCCGTCCATGTCGGTCAGCCAGCACTCGACATCCGCTCGCTTGCTCATGTCGTCATGGTACCGGCCCCGGTGGTCGAGCGAGTCGAGACCTAGGCGCGTGCGGCCGGGCGCCGCCTGCGCGACAACCACCGCTGCACCGCCAGCGTCAGGATGCCCGCCGTCGCGATCGCGCCGAGATTGATCCCCAGCTGAAGTGCTGATCCCCACGCCTCATCGGGCACGCCGTACGCGATCGCGACCGCGACGTTACCGGCGGCCGGGACAGTGGTCACGGAGATGAGCACACCGATCAGCGCGCCCGACTTGGCGGTGGTCAGCGACAGGATGCCCGCGATACCCGCGAGGAACGCGATGACCCAGGACAGGGCATCCGGTCGCCAGATGAAGTCGGTGAGGGGGCGCGCACCGAGGAGCATCTCGCGTGTGACGAGCCCGCCCGCGTTGAGTGCGAGGGTCGACAGCACGGTCACGACGATCGCGACAGCGAATCCGACCGTAAGCGCGAGCAGCGAGCGCCCGATCACCCGCGGGCGGCGCCGGATCACGCCGACCGACAGGGCCGCGAGTGGCCCGAACTCGGGGCCGACCACCATGGCGCCGACGATCAGAATCGGCTGATCGAGCAGCACGCCGATTCCGGCGATGACGGTCGCGATCGACAGGAACAGCAGGAACGTGACCGAGAGCCGTGACTCCTCGCCGGTGCGCTGCTCGATCTCCTCCCAGACGACGGCGTCGTCGCCGGCGCCCGGTGCCGCCTTCTCCGCCTCGCTGCCTCGGCTGGAGAGGGCGACGCCGACCGCGTCGAGGGCGATCGAGCCGTTCCTGTCGAGGCCCATCGCCTTCAGCTCGCGCAGCACCTCGTTGGCGGACTCGCGGGCGACATCCGCGATCACCACGTCGCCGGCGGGGTCGACGGCCGCCCCGCGGTGCACGACGAGGTTCGCGACGGCTGGCTCGGCGACCAGGTAGGAGAGCACCTGTTCGGTCGTCTCGGAGGGGCTGATCACCCTGAGGTGCATCACTCGAACACCACCCCCTCACCAAGTCTCGCGCGCATGGTTGCCAGCGCATCCGGATTCTCGTCCACGAGCACGAACCGACGGCCGAGGCTCGCCGCGACTGCGCCGGTCGTGCCGCTGCCGGCGAAGAAGTCGAGTACCCAGTCATCCGGTGCACTCGACGCCTGGATGATGCGGCGCAGGATTCCCTCGGGCTTCTGCGTCGCGTACCCCGTCTTCTCCCTGCCGGTGGGTGACACGATCGTGTGCCACCAGACGTCGGTGGGCAGCTTGCCGCGCTCGACCTTCTCCGGTGTGACGAGCCCGGGCGCCATGTACGGCTCGCGATCGACGGCCGCGTTGTCGAAGTGGTAGCTCTTCGGGTTCTTGACGTAGACGAGGATCGTGTCGTGCTTGGCCGGCCACTTGCGAGTCGCGCGGGCGCCGTAGTCGTAGGCCCAGATCAGCTCGTTGAGGAAGTTGTCGCGGCCGAAGAGGGCGTCGAGCACGACCTTCGCGTAGTGCGCCTCGCGGTAGTCGAGGTGCAGGTACAGCGTGCCGCGGTCGTCGAGCAGCCGCCACGCCTCCATGAGGCGGGGCTCGAGGAACTCCCAGTAGTCCGCGAACCGGTCGTCGTACTGGGTGAGGGTGCCCTTGATGGTCTCGTAGCTGCGGCCCTTGAAACCCGAGCGCGCGCCATCCGCGCTCTGCTTGGTGGTGATCGTCTGACGCCGCTGCGTGCGCCCGGTGTTGAACGGAGGATCGAGGTAGACCAGTCGGAAGCTCTCGTCGGGCAGGGTCGCCGTCACCGTGAGGTTGTCGCCGGCGATCACCAGGTTGGGTCCGTCGGGCGTCCAGGGCATGGGGCGAGATTAACAGCCGCACGTGGCCGCAACGGGCTCGACGCGCTCGCCCGGCGTCCCGAGCCGCCAGAGCCCACCTCCACCCTGTGTCGATAACTCCTGCAATCCTCCGGTCGACGCGATCCCCTCTCGCGGAATACCGCCGCACTGCCGCGACACTGCGGGAACCGTGCAGGAGTTACGAACATCGGGGGTTGGGGGGCGCCGAAGCCGTACGCTCGTACCCGTGACCGACGAGCCGAACCCGAGCCACGAGCTCACGACGCACGGCGTCGGCCCGTGGCGGGGGGAGTGGCCCACCGAGGCGCACTACGACCCGGAGCTGCTGGCCAAGGGCGACACCCGCAACGTGATCGACCGCTACCGCTACTGGAGCATGGAGGCGATCGTCGCCGACCTCGACACCCGGCGGCACCCGTTCCACGTCGCAATCGAGAACTGGCAGCACGACATGAACATCGGGTCGATCGTGCGCAGCGCCAACGCGTTCCTCGCCGACACGGTGCACATCATCGGCCGGCGGCGGTGGAACAAGCGGGGCGCCATGGTCACCGATCGTTATCAGCACGTGCTGAATCATCCGGATGTCGCGACCTTCGTCTCCTGGGCCCGCGAACATGACCTGCCCATCGTCGCCGTCGACAATCTGCCGGGCAGCGTGCGGATCGAGTCGACCACTCTGCCGGAGCGCTGCGTGCTGCTCTTCGGCCAGGAGGGTCCGGGGCTCAGTGACGAGGCGCTCGCCGCCGCCGACCTGTCGGTCGAGATCTCGCAGTTCGGGTCGACTCGCAGCATCAACGCGTCGGCCGCCGCCGCGATCGTGATGCACGTGTGGGTGACGCAGCACGGTCTCGACAAGCTCGACCACCGATAGGTCTCGACAGGCTCGACCACCGATAGGTCTCGACAGGCTCGACCACCGAGGCGCCACCGATAGACTGGGGCGTAATCCCCACCACCTCTATCAGGGAGATAGCCCATGCCAGCCATCGTGATCATCGGCGCCCAGTGGGGTGACGAGGGCAAGGGCAAGGCCACCGACCTGCTCGCCGACCGCATCGACTACGTGGTCAAGTTCAACGGCGGCAACAACGCCGGCCACACCGTCGTGATCGGCGACCAGAAGTACGCGCTGCACCTGCTGCCTTCAGGCATTCTCACCGACGGTGTCATACCGGTGATCGCCAACGGAGTGGTCATCGACATCGAGGTGCTGTTCGACGAGCTCACCGCCCTGGCCAGCCGCGGCGTTGATGTCTCGAAGCTCGTCGTGAGCGCCAACGCCCACGTGATCACGCAGTACCACCGCACGCTCGACAAGGTGACGGAGCGTTTCCTCGGCAAGCGTCAGATCGGCACGACCGGTCGCGGCATCGGACCGGCGTACGCCGACAAGATCAACCGGGTGGGCATCCGCATCCAGGACCTGTTCGACGAGAACATCCTGCGCCAGAAGGTGGAGGGTGCACTGCACCAGAAGAACCACCTGCTGGTGAAGATCTACAACCGCCGTGCCATCTCGGTGGACGAGATCGTGGATGACCTGCTCAGCTACGCAGACCGCCTGCGGCCCATGGTGGCCGACACCGGCCTGCTCCTGAACCAGGCCCTCGACGCCGGCAAGACCGTCGTCTTCGAGGGTGGGCAGGCCACGATGCTGGATGTCGACCACGGCACGTATCCGTTCGTCACCTCCTCAAACTCCACCAGTGGCGGTGCCGCCACGGGATCCGGGGTCGCCCCCAACCGCCTCGATCGCGTCATCGGCATCGTCAAGGCGTACACGACGCGCGTCGGCGCCGGGCCGTTCCCCACGGAGCTTCACGACGAGTCGGGTGAGTGGCTGCGCTCGAAGGGCTTCGAGTTCGGCACCACCACGGGTCGTCCGCGCCGGACCGGCTGGTACGACGCCCCGATCGCCCGCTACTCGGCTCGCATCAACGGGGTGACCGACTTCGTGATGACCAAGCTCGACGTGCTCACCGGGCTCAAGGCGATCCCGGTGTGCGTCGCGTACGACATCGACGGCGTGCGCGTCGAGGAGGTTCCGGTGTCGCAGTCGGACTTCCACCACGCCGTGCCGATCTACCAGGAGTTCCCGGGCTGGGACGAGGACATCTCGGGCGTGCGTCGTTTCGAGGATCTGCCGAAGACCGCGCAGGAGTACGTGCTCGCCATCGAGGCGATGTCGGGTTCGCGCATCTCAGCGATCGGCGTGGGGCCCGACCGCGAGGCGATCGTGGTGCGCCACGATCTGGTGAACGGCTAGCTGAACCAGGCCAGCGCGGTCAGGTAGCCGGCGAAGACGGCGATCACCGCGATGCCCAGCGACAGGATCCAGCTTCCGGCGCTCGGCAGGATCGCCGTGTCCGGGTTCGGCGCTCGCGGCGACATGAGAGAGCGCCGCGCGTTCTCGCCCTCGTAGTACTGAGCCCCGTTCGGCGCGAACTGACCGAGGAAGACGCGCTGCGGGCTGCCGCGCAACTCCAGCACCAGGGGCGTGAGGCCCATCAGCACGAAGAACGCTCCGATGATCAGGCCGACGATGTCCTGACCGAAGATGAAAGCTGCGAGGAACGCCGTACCGAGGCCGACGAACAGCACCGGCCACGCCCAGGTGGTGAGCGGAGTGCCGAAGCCCTGCGCGAGAGCGATCGAGATACCTACCGCGATGAGGCCTCCGAAGATGCTGAGCGGCGCGAACAGGGTCACGTTGTCGGGGCACTGCACAGCGATGTCGTAGGGACCGCCGCTCGCGCACGAACCGCCGAGGGCCATCACCACGAACGTGACCAGGTACAGCAGGGTGAAGCTCAGCGAGAAGAGGAACCAGGAGGCGGCGGAGCCGACGATACGCACGAGCGGGGAATCGCGCCACGATCCGGTCATGGTGCAACTGTAGTGTGGACGGGTGCCGGCGAAGCGACCCGAACCCCGCGTGATCGAGGGGCGTGTCATCCGTCTGGAACCGCTTCTCGACGAGCACCTGCCCGAGCTGTATGCGGCCATCGGCGCCCCCGAGGTCTTCGCCGGCGGCTGGGGTGGTGGCCCCGCCGGACATCAGGCGAGCGAGGCCGACTTCGTCGAGTTCGCCCGCGGCTACTTCGCCTGGGGCAGGAACAACGTCTACGCCGTCAGGCTCGCCAGCGGCCCGGATGCCGCGGCTCTCGTCGGCACGTCGACTCTCGGCGACTTCGACGAGGCCAACGAGCACGCGCACATCGGCTGGACGGCGTACTCACCGCAGGTGTGGGCCACCGCGGTGAACCCGGAGGCGAAGCTGCTCATGCTCGGTGAGGCCTTCGATCACGGGTTCGGGCGCGTGAAGCTGCAGGCAGACGCACTCAACGATCGCTCCCGCGCGGCCATCCTCAAGCTCGGCGCGAAGTTCGAGGGGATCGTGCGGCGCGACCGCCTTCGCGCCGATGGCACCTGGCGCGACACCGCCGTGTACTCGATCCTCATCGACGAATGGCCCGCCGTGCGGGTGGGGCTTGAGGAGCGGCTCGCGGCCTTCGGCGACGAGACCCCGTCGCTGCGGAAATAGCACAGCGCACCACCGGTAGATTGTCGGCATGAGCGACACGCAGCCCGAGGCCCAACTCACGAGCCTGCGCCAGAGCATCGACAACATCGACGCGGCCCTCGTGCACCTTCTGGCCGAGCGCTTCAAGTTCACGCAGCAGGTCGGCAGGCTGAAGGCCGCCACCGGGATGCCGCCCTCCGATGCCGAGCGCGAGCGCGTGCAGATCGCCCGACTGCGGGCCCTCGCCGAGGAATCGCACCTCGACCCGGCGTTCGCGGAGAAGTTCCTGAACTTCATCGTCGCCGAAGTCATCCACCACCACGAGCAGATCGCCAATACGGGCACCATCGAGACCCAGCCGTGAGCGGCTGGGATCCGACGACCCTCCCCTCACAGGCGGGTCGAACGATTGTCGTCACCGGTGCGGGACGCGGTGTGGGCTACTTCACGGCCGAGCAGCTGGCGGTGGCAAGCGCCCGCGTGATCATCACCACGCGCGGCGACGCGACCAGAGCACTCGAGTGCCTGCGGCGGGCGGCACCCGGTGCCGATGTGTCGGCGGTGACTCTGGATGTGGCATCCCTCGACTCGATTCGTGCTGCGGCACCCGAGCTAGCCGCGCTCGGTCCGATCGACGTGCTCATCAACAACGCGGGCAAGACCTCGGGGTCGAAGCGGCGCGAGGTCACTGTCGACGGCCTCGAGATCATGGTCGGCACCAACGCGCTCGGACCGTTCGCCCTGACCGTGCAGCTGTGGCCGGCGCTCGTCGATGACGCCCGCATCATCAGCCTCGGCAGCATGGCCACCCGGCTGGCCAAGGCCGACCTCACCGACCTTCAGGGCGAGCGCAGCTACTCGACATCGCGCGCCTACGCCCTGTCGAAGCACCTCATGCACGCCTTCGCGTTCGAGCTCGACCGGCGCCTACGAGCCACCGGCAGCCACCGGATGTCGCTGCTCGCCCACCCCGGATTCGCCCTCGACGGCAGCGCCTCCCGCAGGCCCGGGGTCACCGACCTGGCGTCCCCCGCCCAGCGCTTCGGCGAGCGACTGCTGCGCCCGATGGCCCACGGCAAGGACCGGGGTGCCTGGCCGGTCGTGCGCGCCGCCACCGATCCGGATGCCACGGGCGGCGAGTTCTACGGACCCCGCCGCAACGTCACCGGCCGCCCCGTGCTCACCACGCCCGTGGCTCAGAGCGCCGACGCGGCTTTCGGCGCCGAGTTCTGGCGGCTCGCCGAGCAGGCAACGGGAGTCACGTTCACCGTCTGACCCCGCGAGTTCGCGTCATGTTCTGCGGCGTTCGGTGTCTCAACGGTGAGGGGGGTCGCTCGTCGTCCCCCCTCGCACCTCCGAGCCACCCACCCGATGCCGGGCGAGGGTGCACCGTGAGGCGCCATCACCGGTTTCGGGGCGGCGTGAGCGGGGCATCCGTTGCGGACGTCAGGTCTCCGGGTGGGTGGCCGGAGGGTTCTAGGGCTGGCCAGGTGCCGGGGGTGCGGCGGGCGGCTTCGGCTGCACGGGCGCCGTCGGCAGCAGCCGCGTCTGCACGACGTGCAGCACCTCCACGACCAGCCAGCCGGCGCCCCCCACGATGAACGCGGCGAGCAGCAGCGGGGCTGGGGGCACCCCAACTCCGAAGAAGTTGCTCACGAAGCCGACCGTGAACAAGGCCACCCCGCCCAGGTACATGGCGATGATCAGCGCGATGCGCACCGGCGTCAGTGGCCGGGCCAGAACGCCGAGCACCCCGAGCCCGAGAACGGTGAGCGTGATGACCGAGGCCGAGCGGATGTCGGCGATCTCGAAGCCCGACGTGTGCGCGTAGATGTTGAGGGCGATCATCGACGTGCCGACCGTGATACCCGACGGGATGCAGAACGCCGCCGCGCGCTTCAGGAACCCGGGCACGTAGCGCGGCGCTTTGGGCAGCAGCGCGAGCACCAGGGCGGGCAGTCCGATCGTGAGCCCGTCGACCGCCGAGAACTGCCGCGGCAGGAACGGGAACGGCCACAGCACCGCTCCGAAGAAGATCGCGAGCATCATCGCGAACACGGTCTTGGTGAGGAAGAGCTTCGACAGCCGCTCCACGTTCGCGATCACGCGGCGGCCCTCGTCGATCACGGTGGGCAGGTGCGAGAACTGGCCGTCGAGCAGCACCAGTCGTGCGACCGCGCGCGTGGCCGCGGCCCCCGAACCCATCGCGATGCCCATGTCGGCCTGCTTGAGCGCCATGGCGTCGTTGACGCCGTCGCCGGTCATCGCCACCGTGTGACCCGCCCGCTGGAGGCCGATCACCAGGTTCTTCTTCTGCGCGGGCGTCACGCGACCGAAGACCGTGTGGTTCTCGAGCACCGCCGCGAGTTCATCGGGGTCATCGGGCAGCTGCCGGGCATCGTACGGTTCGCCCACGATGTCGAGGCCGGCATCCCGGGCCACCGCCGCCACCGTGCGGGGGCTGTCGCCCGAGATGACCCGGATGCCCACCCCCTGCTCCCTGAAATACGCGAGAGTCTGCGCCGCGTCGGCTCGCACCCGCTCGCGGAACGTGATCACTGCCACCACCCGCAGGGCCTCGGGCAGCCGCTGGTCATCGCCGTCGCGCACCACGAGCATGTCGGTCGAGTACGCCAGCACGAGGGTGCGCAGACCACTGGATGCCAGTTCGCTGGCCTTGCGCGGCAGCGCTTCATCGTGCTCGTGCGAGCCCACCACCATCTCGGGTGCTCCGAGCACCCAACTGCCGGCGATGCGAGCAACGTCGAAGGCGACAGCGCTCCACTTGCGCCGGGAGGAGAACGGCACGTCGTCGACGCACTCGGTGGCGTCGGTGTCGCCGTACGCCGGACGCAGCGCGCGGGCTGTCGCGTTGGCGTTGCGGTCGGCGGCGAACCAGTTGAGTACTGCAGAGACGGTCGCCGGGTCGGCGTCGTCGGCCAGCAGCACCGCGTCGAGCGTGACGTCGCCTTCGGTGAGCGTGCCGGTCTTGTCGAGGCACAGCATGTCGACGCGGGCCAGACCCTCGACGGCGGGAAGCTCCTGCACGAGCACCTGGTGGCGGCTCAGCGTGATCGCGCCGACCGCGAAGGCGACGCTCGTCATGAAGACGAGCCCCTGGGGCACGAGCGCGACGATACTTGCGATCGCCGCGATGGAGGCCTGACGCCACGATCCCGTCTCGATTGCGACCGCCCAACCACCGACCGCCTGCATCTGTCCGTTCACGATCAGGGCGGCGACCGGAAGCAGCACCCAGCTGATCAGTCGGATGACCTTGGCGATGCCGCTGCGCAGCTCGGAGTCCACGAGCGAGAAGCGCCGGGCATCCGAGGTGATCTGGTTGGCGAAGGAGTCGGCACCGACCCGCACCACCCGGGCCGTGCCCGAGCCACCGACCACGCTCGAGCCTGCGAGCACCTCGCGGCCGGGCTCCACCAGCACCGGGTCGGCCTCGCCGGTGATGATCGACTCGTCGATCTCGAGGTTCTGCGCCTCCACGACGGCGGTATCTGCGGTGAGCTGGTCGCCGGCGCGCAGCACGATGAGGTCATCCATCACGACGTGGTCGCGGGAGATCTCCACCAGTTCGCCGTCGCGCAGCACCCGGGTGGTCGGGGCGTTGAGCAGGGCGAGCTTGTCGAGCGTGCGCTTGGCCGTGAACTCCTGCACGACCCCGATCGCCACATTGGCGACGACGAAGAAGCCGAACAGCGCGTCAGACCACGCGCCGAGGATCACGAGCAGAGCGAAGCTGCCGAAGGCGATCGCGTTGAACAGCGAGAACAGGTTGGCCCGCAGGATGGTGCCGAGCGTGCGGCTGGTCCCCTCGTCGAAGTCGTTCGTGAGCCCCGCGGCGACGCGTGCCTGCACCTCGGCGGCCGTCAGGCCGGTGGTGGCCAGGCGCGCGTCATCCACGCCGGGGAGCTCGCCGCTGACCGCGTCCATGTCAGCGGATGACCGGATCGCCCGACGCGCCCAGCAGGTCGAGGTCGCGTCGTCGCGGGGCGCTCTCCCAATCGCCGCTGCCGGTGCAGGCGAACGCTCCCGCGCGAACGGCGGTGTGCAGTCGCACGGCGAGTGGCTCACCCGCGACCCGTTCGGCGAGGTAGCCCGCCACGAACGCGTCGCCGGCGCCGACGGAATCCACGACTGACACCGGCACCGCCGGCACCGAGAGCGTCTCGTCGCCGTCGCGCGCCGTGGCGCCAGCCGCACCCCGCTTGAGCACGACCTCGCGCGGGCCGAGGGCGGCGAGCCCGGCGATCAGCTCGTCGTCGCTGAACGCGACGGTGCTGTCGGTGCCACCCACCACGAGCGCGGCCTCGTCCTCACCGGCGAACACGATGTTTGAGCTCGCGACGAGTTCGCGGTACACGGGCACGGGGTCGCGGTCGGTCCAGAGTCGCGAGCGGTGGTTCACGTCGAACGAGACCGGAATGCCGTCTTCGTGCGCCGCATCGACGAGCGTGCGCACCGCGGCCGCCGCCGACTCCGACAGGGCGGGGGTGATTCCGGTGACGTGCACGAGTTGGATGCCCGCCAGTTCGCCATCGCGCTCCAGCGCCTCGACATCGGCGGGCTCCAGGGTGCGCCCCGCGCCCGCCGAGCGGAAGTAGGTGACCCGCGTCAGGCCCGCCGTGGGGTTCTCCTTGAGCATGACGGCGGTCGGCGCGGTGGGATTCACGCGGGCGATCACTCGAACTCCCTGCCCGCGCAGTTCCCGAACGACCCTCTGGCCTAGCCCGTCGTCGCCGACGACACCCACCCAGGTGGCCGGTGTGCCGAGTCGGGCGAGGCCGATGGCGACGTTGCCCTCGGCGCCACCGATCGCGACATCCATCGACGCGAGGTGCTCGAGCGTGCCGATGCCGTGCGCTCGCAGGAGCCCGAGGCTTTCGCCCATGGTCAGGATGCCGCTCATGCTGTCAGCGCTTCCGTGGTCTGCCTCGAGATCCGTTCGATCTCCCCGAACTGCTGGCTCGCGATCAGCTCGCGCGACACCATCCAACTGCCGCTGACCAGAGACACCGACGCCAAAGCCAGGTACTCCGGCGCCGAGGCGAGTGACACCCCGCCCGAGGGCATGAACTGCATGTCGGGGAAGGGTCCGCCGAGCGCGCTGATGAGCGTCGCACCCCCGATCACCCCGGCGGGGAAGAGCTTGACCGCCTGAAGTCCCAGCCGCATCGCGTGCTGCACCTCGCTGGCCGTTGCGACACCGGGCAGGGCCAGCACGTCGAGTTCGCGGCAGCGGTTCACGACCGCCTCGTCGAGCCCAGGCGACACGATGAAGCGCGCGCCGGCATCCACCGCTCGGTCGACGCCCTCGGGATCGATCACGGTGCCGGCGCCGACGATGAGGCCGCCGACCTGTGCCATTCGGCGGATCGCCTCGAGGCCGGCCGGGGTGCGCAACGTGACCTCGGCGGTGCGGATGCCGCCGGCGACGAGCGCCTCGCCGAGCGCAACCGCATGCTCGGCGTCATCGATCACGATCACGGGCACGACCGGCGCGCCAGCGGAGGCGGCGAGTTCGGTCGCGGTGATTGCCACGCTCAGCCGCCGACAACCGGTCCGAATGCGGCGGCGAGGGTTCCCCGGTGCACCGCGCGCAGCTCGTCGATCTCGACGGTGAACAGGTCCTGCAGCTCGAGGGCGCCCGAGTCCTCGGTGACGCCGATGCGCAGCACCGGGTAGCCGCGACCCTCGCACAGGCCCTTGAACTTCACGTCGTCTTCGCGCGGAACGCTCACCAGCATCCGGCCGGTCGACTCGCTGAACAGGGCCGCCGTCGCATCGACACCGTCGCGCTCGAGGATCTCGCTGATCCACACCCGCGCGCCGACACCGAACCGCAGCACCGCCTCCGCGAGTGCCTGCCCCAGCCCGCCGTCGGCCAGGTCGTGAGCGGATGCCAGCAGGCTCTCGCTCCCGCCGGCCGAGATCAGCGTCGCAAGTGTCTTCTCCGCGGCGAGGTCGACCGCGGGTGGCAGGCCGCCTAGGTGCCCGTGGATCGTTCCCGCCCACGCCGAGCCGTCGAGCTCGTTGCGCGTGACGCCGAGCAGGTAGATGTTGTTGCCCTCGTCCTGCCAGCCGCTCGGGATGCGCGCGGCCACGTCGTCGATCACGCCGAGCACGGCGACCACCGGGGTCGGGTGGATGGGCACATCGCCGGTCTGGTTGTAGAAGCTGACGTTGCCGCCGGTCACGGGGATCTCGAGCTCGAGGCATCCGTCGGCCAGGCCTTCGACGGCGCGGGAGAACTGCCACATGACCTCGGGGTTCTCCGGGGAGCCGAAGTTGAGGCAGTCGCTGACCGCCACTGGGCGCGCGCCGGTGGCGGCGACGTTGCGGTACGCCTCGGCAAGTGCGAGCTGGGCGCCGAGGTAGGGGTCGAGCTGGCAGTAGCGGCCGTTCGCATCGGTCGCGACAGCGAAGCCGAGCCCGCTCTCCTCGTCGACGCGCACCATGCCGCCGTCGTCGGGGAAGCTCAGGGCGGTGTTGCCCATCACGTAGCGGTCGTACTGGTTGGTCAGCCACGACTTGTCGCTGAGGTTGGGCGAGCCCAGGAGCGTGAGGAAGTCGGACTTGAGGTCGGTCGAACGCGGCAGGCGCGCGGTCGTGTCGGCCTGCAGCGCGTCGATCCAGGCGGGGTAGGCGACCGGGCGCTCGTAGACCGGACCATCGACGGCCACCGTGCGCGGCTCGACGTTGACGATCTCCTCGCCGTGCCAGTTGATGATGAGGCGACCGGTATCGGTGACCTCGCCGAGCACGCTCGTCTCGACATCCCACTTGGCGGTCACCGCGAGGAAGCCCTCGAGCTTGTCCGGCGTGACGATCGCCATCATGCGCTCCTGGCTCTCCGACATGAGGATCTCCTCGGCCGTGAGAGTGGGATCGCGCAGCAGCACCTTGTCGAGCTCGACGAACATGCCGCCGTCACCGTTGCTGGCCAGCTCGCTCGTCGCGCAGCTGATTCCCGCTGCTCCCAGATCCTGGATGCCCTCCACGAGGTCCTGCGCGAACAGCTCGAGGCAGCACTCGATGAGCACCTTCTCAGCGAACGGGTCGCCCACCTGCACGGCGGGACGCTTGGTCGGCCCGCCCTCTGAGAACGAATCCGAGGCGAGAATGGATGCCCCGCCGATGCCATCCCCGCCGGTGCGCGCCCCGAACAGCACGACCTTGTTGCCCACACCCCGGGCATTGGCCAGGTGCAGGTCCTCGTGGCGCAGCACGCCGACGGCCAGAGCGTTCACGAGAGGATTGGCCTGGTACACCGGGTCGAACCAGGTCTCGCCGCCGATGTTCGGCAAGCCGAGACAGTTGCCGTAGAACGAGATGCCGGAGACCACGCCGTGCACGACGCGGGCCGTGTCGGGGTCGTCGATCGCGCCGAAGCGCAACGCATCCATGACGGCAACCGGGCGAGCGCCCATGGAGATGATGTCGCGCACGATGCCGCCCACGCCGGTGGCGGCGCCCTGGAACGGCTCGATGTAGCTCGGGTGGTTGTGGCTCTCGATCTTGAAGGTGACAGCCCAGCCCTCGCCGACATCCACGACGCCGGCGTTCTCGCCCATGCCCACCATGAGGTCCTTCTTCATGGCGGGGCTGACCTTCTGGCCGAACTGCCGCAGGTAGATCTTGGAGCTCTTGTAGGAGCAGTGCTCGCTCCACATCACCGAGTACATGGCGAGCTCGCCGCTCGTGGGGCGTCGCCCCAGGATCTGCTTGATCTGCTCGTACTCGTCGGGCTTCAGGCCGAGGGCAGCGTAGGGCTGCTCGCGCTCCGGGGTCGCTGCGGCGTTCTGGACAGTGTCAGCAACCGGATTCACGGCCCAATTCTATCTAGCGCCGCTCGCCCCGTTCGCGGCACCCGGCTAGGAGCCGTCGTTCGCGTACGTCATGCAGTAGTTGCCGAGCAGCAGCTTGTCTCCGTAGGGCTTGGCGTCGCCCACGGTCGCACCGCTGATCGCGAAGATCTCGGCGACGACGGCCGTGCCGACGAGTTCATCGTTGCCGAACTCCTTCAAGGCGGTCGAGTAGGTGCCGTCGCCACCGGTCGTCGGGTCGAAGGCCAGGCTCGCCACCGTAACGGGGCCGCCGGTGTCGCTGACGGTCAACAGCTCGACCTGCGGCAGCAGCCCGGCGTCAATCGCCTCCTGCGAGAGAGTGACCGACAGCTCGGTGCCGTCACCGTAGGTCTGGCCCTCGGCGGGACCAGCAGCGATCGCTGACGAGGTGAACAGCATGAGCTCGGGATCGGTCGCCCCGGCGAAGATGCTGCAGTCGGCGGTCGCGCCGCCCGCGGCGGCGTCGGGCGCGTCGCTGTCACCCGTGGTCGTAGCGGGGGCGGTGGGCGCGCAGCCAGCGAGGGCGAAGGTCGCGATGATGGCGGCGGCAAGAACGGCACGTGCGGCTGGAGTCGTCATGAAACCAGTCTTACCGAGAACGGTGCGAGAGGAAGTGGGGATTGTACGCATCTTCATCGGGCTGCGGGTGCGGTTGCGGCTGTGCGAAGCTGGTGCCGTGCCCGCCGCCGACACGCTCGACACCCCGCGCCCCGCCTGGAGCTGGGCTCTGCTGCCGGGCATCCTGCTGGCGGGGTCGGCGCCGCTCATGTTCGCGTTCCGCGGCAGTTCGGTCGCCCAGACCCTGGCCGCCTACGGGATGCTCGTGGCCGCCCTCGTCGCCGCCTGGCTGCTTGACCGCGCTCGCCGCACCGACGGACTCTTCCGCGACTTGCTGCTCATCGCGGTGGGCATGCTCATCGTCAGCACGGTCTCCGTCGAGGCGGACATCTCGTGGGTCAACTTCTTCCTTCTGGGCTTCGTGCTCGCGGCCGCTGTCGCGGTGCCGTACCTGATCTCGCGGTTCGTGTTCCGCGACCGCGTCATCCGGTTCCCGTGGCGTGGCGGGTGGCCGTGGTCGCGCGTGCAGTGGGGTTACATCGCACTCGTACTGGGGCTCGGATGGCTCATCCTGCCCTTCTACTTCATCTCCTCGGGTGTCTACCTCAACTGGCCGGCAGTCACCGAGTGGCACGAGATACTGCGACTGTTCATCGGCGTCAACGCGGTCGGCACGTGGGACGAGCTGTTCTTCATCCTCACGGTGTTCGTGCTGTTCAAACGGCACTTCCCGGTGTGGCAGGCGAACCTGCTGCAGGCGACGATCTTCGTCTCGTTCCTGTGGGAGCTCGGCTACCAGTCCTGGGGTCCGCTGCTGACGATCCCGTTCGCGTTGCTCCAAGGCTGGATCTACTCCAAGACGAAGTCACTGCCCTACGTGCTGACCGTGCACCTGCTGTTCGATGCGATCGTGTTCCTCGTGATCGTGCACGCGCGCAATCCGGGGGCGCTGCCGATCTTCCTGTTGTGACGGCAGGTTGAGTAGCGCGAAGCGCGTATCGAAACCAATGCTGCGGTTTCGATACGGCCCTGCGGGCCTACTCAACCAGCGGTGGGCAGCTGGGGCGGGCCGAGGCTCAGCAGCACCACGAACAGCACCACCACGGCGGCGGCGATCGCGAGGATCAGCAGCACGGGGTGGCGAATGAACCACCTCGCGAGCCGGTCGATCCACACCTTGTCGCGCGGGTCATCCGTCGTTTCGCGACGCCACTCGCCGTCGAGACGCCCGGTGCGGGCGAGCCAGAGTTCGACCGGGATGGTCGCGTAGGGCACGATCGCGCTCACGATCGCGATGGCGGCGACACCCGGGTGCCAGTGCTGGTTCACGGCGAGCAGCACCGCGGTGGCGCCATAGGCGAGGAACACGAAACCGTGGATGCCTCCCGCGATCGTCACGGCGGGCGCAAACCCGGTCACCGCGCGAATGATGAGCGCGGCGATCAGGAGAGTCCAGGTGACGGCTTCGGCGAAGGCGGCGAGACGGAAGAGGGACTTGGGGGGCATGGCGATCCTGCGGGTCGGGGTGGGCGGTTGAGAGATCTCGACGAGCTCGATCAGCGTCAGACGGACGCGGCGAACGACGACACGACGCTCGTGAAGAAGGTGAGTCCGTCGGTGCCCGAGCGCATGGCCAGGGCAGTGTCGGGGCCGAAGCCGGGCTCGGTGGCGTGCTCCGGGTGGGGCATGAGGCCCACGACGTTGCCGCGCTCGTTGGCGATGCCCGCGATGTCGTTCATCGACCCGTTGGGGTTCACGTCGAGGTAGCGGAACACGACGAGACCCTCGCCCTCGAGCCGGGCGATCGTGTCGGCGTCTGCGATGAAGCCGCCCTCGCCGTTCTTCAGCGGAACGGTGATCTCCTGGCCTTCGGTGAACCCGTTGGTCCACGCGGTCGAGGTGCTCTCCACGCGCAGGCGCTGGTCCCGGCAGATGAAGTCGCCGTGGTCGTTGCGCACCAGACCGCCGGGTAGCAGGTGGGACTCCACGAGAATCTGGAAGCCGTTGCAGATGCCGAGCACGGGCATCCCGGCATTGGCGGCGTCGATGACCTCACTCATGATCGGCGAACGCGCGGCGATCGCGCCGCAGCGCAGATAGTCGCCGTAGCTGAAGCCGCCGGGAAGCACGATCGCGTCGACGCCCTTGAGGTCGTGCTCGCCGTGCCAGAGGCTCACAGCCTCCGCGCCGCCGAGGCGCACCGCGCGACGGGCATCGTGGTCGTCGAGGGAGCCGGGGAAGGTGATGACGCCGATGCGCATCATGCTCAGTGCGTCTCCCCTGCGGTGACCGTCTCAGTGTCGAGGGTGTGCACGCTGAGAACATCTTCGATCACCGTGTTGGCGAGCATCTCCTCGGCCAACTCGCGCACCTCGGCGAGCACCGCGTCATCCACCGGACCATCGACGGTGAGTTCGAAGCGCTTGCCGATGCGCACCGACGTGAAGTGACCCTTGCCGAGCCGGTGCAGTGCCCCGGCGACGGCCTTGCCTGCTGGGTCGAGAAGTTCAGCCTTCGGCATGACCTCGACGACGATGGTGGGCATGCGTGGCTCCCGCTCGTGAGTCGGTGGTGGATTTGTGCACCAGTCTACCGGCGGCGCGTCGGGCTCACGGGAGCTCGACCACGCGGTCTGCGCGGGTCGCGGTCGCCTCGATGAGCTGCGCATTGCGCTCGTCGGGGCCGTGGGCCCACGCACGGGCATCCGCGGGGCTCTTGCCGAAGCGCTCGTGGCGCTCGATCAGGCGGTCGAGGCGGATGCCGCGGTCGACCCGCACGAAGACCGTGGCATCCAGCATCGGCGCAACGCGCCCCCACCCGCCGGACTCGAGCAGTAGGTAGTTGCCCTCCACCACCACTGTCGACAACTCCTGCAAAATTCTGATGGCATCGGGCACGGGCTCCTCGATTCCGCGGTCGAACCCGGGCGCGAGCACCGGATTGCCGGAGTTATCGACAGCGCGGAGGGCGGACAGGGTCGCGAGGAACCCGTCGACGTCGAACGTGTCGGGCGCGCCCATGCGGTCGCGGCGGCCCAGTTCGACGAGACGCGCCTGCGGCAGGTGGTACCCATCCATCGGCAGCACGACCGCCGAGCGCAGTCGGGCGACCAGTGCCTCGGCGATCGTCGACTTGCCGGCGCCGGGGCTGCCGGCGATCCCGATGATGCGTCGGGGCGAGGTTGGCAGGGATTCTACGAACTGCGCCAACGACTCGATCGAACGCAGCGTGCTCACGCCCTCACGCTAGAGGAGACTGGGCGGATGAGTGATACCGCAGTGCAGACCCGAACCGTGCGCGTGCTCGTCACCGGTCAGGTGCTTGCGGGACTCGGGCAGGGTGCGACCCTCGCCATCGGTGCCGTCATCGCCGCCGAGATGGCGGGGGAGGCGTTCGCGGGTGCCGCGGCGGTGGCCAGCACTCTCGGTGCGGCAGCGGCATCCATACCGCTCGCTCGCTTCGCGCTTCGGC
>ENA-UOYA01000918-UOYA01000918.1-activated-sludge-metagenome-genome-assembly--contig:-NODE-918-length-34421-cov-7.753012_pt1 | contig 34421 bp, 28 predicted proteins | sample MGYA00238163_ERZ764804 | MGnify/ENA primary metagenome ERZ764804 (study PRJEB28919, sample SAMN05720223) | activated sludge metagenome | isolation source: Anaerobic digester | place: Hong Kong... | reverse complement strand
CCTACCAGCGTCAAGCAGCAGGCTCCCGGCGTCTACATCTTCGACCTCAAGCAGAACATTTCCGGCGTGGCGCGGCTGAAGGTTCGCGGAGCAAGGGGCGCGAAGGTGCGACTGCGTTTCGGCGAAATGCTGCACCCCGACGGCCGCCTGATGACCGAAAACCTACGTAGAGCGCGCGCCACCGACACCTATATCCTTCGCGGCGACCCCAAGGGCGAGACCTGGACGCCGCGCTTCACTTATCACGGCTTCCGCTACGTCGAGGTGACCGGCTTTCCGGGCAAGCCCGATCGCGACGCCATCACCGGAGTGGTGGTGCATTCCGCTACTCCACTCGTAAGCTCGTTTGAAGCGTCCGATCGCATGGTGAACCAGTTGTTCCGCAACATCGTCTGGACGCAGCGCGCCAATTTCTTCGAGGTGCCCACGGACTGCCCGCAGCGCGATGAACGTCTCGGCTGGACCGGCGACGCGCAGGCCTATGCGCGCGCGGCTACTTACAACGCGGATGTGGCGGCGTTTTTCACCAAGTGGCTGGACGACCTCGAAGAGGCACAACAGCCCAACGGAGCTTTCACCGACTACGCGCCGTATCCCATGCGTCACGGCGGTAGCGGTGAGGCCTACGGTGCAGCCTGGATGGATGCCGGCATCATCTGTCCGTACGCCATCTACAAGGCGTACGGCGACACGCGCGTCATCGACCGCCATTGGGACGCCATGATGCGCTTCATGCAGTTCCGCCGCTCGAACAGCCCCGAATTTCAAGGCGCAAGCAAGGGCAACGCGTGGGGTGACTGGCTGAGCATCGGAAGCGCGACACCCATCGAGTACATCGACGCGGTGTACTTCGCACGTACTTGCCGGCTGATGGCCGAGATGGCTCGCGCCACGCATCGCAGGATGGACGCGGCGATGTTCAACGAGTGGTTCTCGAGGATCCGCGCGCGTTTCGCGCAGGACTACGTGCTCGATGGCGGACGGCTCAAGATCGACAACCAGACAGCTTACGCCCTGGCGCTCGACGCCGGGCTGCTTGCAGGCGAAGCGCGCGCGGGCGCCGTGAAGCGGCTGGCCGAGTTGATCGGGCAGAACCAGTTCCGCATGACCACGGGCTTCCTTGGCACCAAAGCCCTGCTGCCCGTCTTGAGTGCGCATTCGCAGAACGACCTGGCCGTGCGGCTGTTCCAGAGCCGCGAGTTTCCGAGTTGGGGATATGAAGTCGCGAACGGCGCCACCACCATGTGGGAGCGTTGGAACAGTTACACCAAAGAGAAAGGCTTGTTCGAACCGGGCATGAATTCTTTTAGCCATTATGCCTTCGGTGCGGTGGCGGAATGGATGTTCTCCACTCTCGCCGGCATTGATACCGACGGAGCCGGCTTTGCGCGCATCGTCATCAAACCGGAACCGCCGTCGCCGGACTCGAATCCCGACCATCGCCCCATCGGCTGGGTCTCCGCCAGCTACGATTCGATTCACGGACCTATTGCGAGCGGCTGGAAGCGCTCCGCGGAAGGCTTCGCGCTCGAAGCCGTCATTCCCGCCAATACGCAGGCGACAGTGTACGTGCCGGCAGGATCGCCCGAAGGGATCACTGAAAGCGGTCGTCCTGTTCGGAGCGCGAAAGGCGTGAAGTTCCTCCGCATGGAGGATGGACGCGCCGTGCTGGAAGTCGCCTCGGGTGTTTACCGGTTCCGGTCCTCTCCGCGAAAACAGCGACAATAGTGGTTACGTGTGAGTAAGAGAATACACATTTTGGGCGGCGGGCTCGCCGGGTGCGAAGCGGCCTGGCAGGTGGCTCGCGCGGGACTTGACGCGACTCTTTACGAGATGCGGCCCGTGCGGTTGACGGCCGCCCACAAGACAGGCCGGCTGGCCGAACTGGTCTGCAGCAACTCTCTCAAGAGTGAGCAGGAGAACTCCGCTTCCTGGCTCCTGAAGCAGGAATTGCGCCGGCTTGGTTCGCTGCTGATCCGTCTGGCAGACGAGTGCCGCGTCCCCGCGGGCCACGCTCTGACCGTCGACCGTGACGTGTTTTCAGGACTCGTGACAGAGGCGGTTGAGCAAGAGCCGCGCATCGAGATCCGGCGCGAGGAAGTCACGGCGCTCCCTGAGGAAGGAATCGTAGTGATCGCCACCGGCCCGTTGACCAGCGACGCGCTGGCCAACGAGATCGCACGCCTTACCGGCTCGGAACGCTTGTTCTTCTTCGACAGCATCAGCCCCATTGTCGACGCCGAGACCATAGACTATTCGGTCGCGTTCCGGGCGTCGCGCTACGGCAAGTCGCTGGAAGGGGGCGATGATTACGTGAACTGCCCGTTCGACAAGGCCCAGTATGAGCGCTTCCTGGAGGCCCTGCTCCACGCAGAAAGCGCGGACGCGCACATTCCGGACGACGCGGTGTACTTCGAAGCCTGCCTGCCCATAGAGGAACTGGCGCGCCGCGGCAAGGACACTCTGCGCTTCGGCCCCATGAAGCCCGTGGGATTAGTGGACCCGCGTACCGGACGCCGTCCCTATGCCGCGGTGCAATTGCGCGCCGAGAACGCGCGACAGTCCAGCTACAACCTCGTGGGTTTTCAAAATCACTTGAAGTTCGGAGAACAGCAGCGGGTGATGAGGATGATTCCCGGGCTGGAACGTGCTGAGTTCCTGCGTCTGGGGCAGATGCATCGCAATACGTACATCAATGCGCCGGCGCTGCTGACAAGCACGCTTCAGCTAAAAACGGATCCACGGATCTTGTTCGCAGGCCAGATCTCCGGCGTCGAGGGCTACGTCGAAAGCATCGCGACGGGCTTGGTAGCCGGGCGCGGTGCCGCCCGGCAGGCGCTTGGAAGGACATCGCTCGCGCCGGCGCGGGAGACCGCGCTCGGCTCGTTGTGCCACTATGTTTCGTCGGCCAATCCCAGGGGCTACCAGCCGGCGAACATCGCTTTCGACCTGCTGCCTCCCGCTGAGGAAGCGGCCGCTACCCGCGACAAGAGCGTCCGGCGCGCGGCCGTATGCCGCCGTGCGATCGCGAAGATCGAAGAATACGCGGTGCCGCATGAGTGACCTCGCGGGATGGATCGGCAAGTTCGTTGAGGAACTGCGGCGGCAGAACGTCTCCGGGCACACGCTGCGCAACTACCAGAGTGACCTCGAACAGTTTCTCGCTTACGTCACTCCGCCGGGCGGGGAAGCGCCCGCGGTGGGGCAGATTGATCTGCTTCTGCTGCGTGAGTGGCTCGGCAGCTTGTATGACCAGAAGCTCAGCGCCGTCTCGATGCGCAGGAAGGTTGCCGCGCTGCGCTCGTGGTTCAAGTTCCTGATGAGGATGGGCGTGGTGAAGGTGAACACGGCGCGGTTGCTCAGGCTGCCGAAGGCGCCCAAGAAACTGCCCCGCGTGATGACCGAGGAGCAGATGAACTCCCTGCTCGACGAGGTGGCCGCAGGCAAACTCGAACGGCCCCATCCGGCGCGCGATGAGGCCATCTTCGAACTCTTGTACGGCTGCGGCGTGCGCGTCAGCGAGTTGGCGGGCCTCAACCTGGAAGATGTCGACACGCGCGGCGGCTGGGTGCGGGTGCGCGGCAAGGGCCGCAAAGAGCGGCAGGTGCCCATCGTGGGCAAAGCTGCCCGCGCTCTCGAACGGTACTTAGCCGGCCGCAATTCCGCTGAGTCCGCGCAGCCCGTCTTCCTCAACCATCACGGCTCGCGCCTCACTGATCGCGGCGTGCGCGCCATCGTGAGGCTTTACGCCAGACTGCTCTGTAGCGACACGTCGATTCATCCGCATAGTTTCCGCCACGCTTACGCCACCCACCTGCTCACGGCCGGTGCGGACTTACGGTCCATCCAGGAACTTTTGGGCCACGCCCGCCTCTCGACTACGCAGAAGTACACGCAAGTATCGCTTGCGGACTTGATGGCCGTGTACGATAAAGCGCACCCGAAGGCGTAACGCTGCTATCCTGTTCTGCATCCGTATGGTTTTCACACGCCGAGAACTCTTGCGGGGCAGCGCGGCCCTGCCCGCATTTGCCAATGCCGCCCCATTCGTACAACCGCAAACGCCGCCTTCGTTCAAAAGGCATATGCGCGATGATAACGATCTCTCGCTCGCCGACTGGGGCCCTTACACGCAGCGCTACGCCGGCATCTCGCATATCGCCGATGTCCGCCGCGGCCTGCGCTTCGACCTGAGCGTTCTACCCGGTCTGTACCGGCGCAAGGTCGTGGTGCCGAACGTGCGCTGGGAATCCGATTACTACCCCTGGGAAGCTTCGGCGGATCTAAGCTATTACGCCTTCCGGCTGGAAGTGGAATGGAAGGACCAGGTCTACTGCGACGTCTCCTTTTCGCGCATGAGCGACCACGCGCGCCTGGTGCGCGCCGAGTGCGTCAATGCCACGCCGCGCAATCAGAACATGGTGCTGCACCTTGTCGGCTGTATGAACTTTCCCGCACGTGGTTACGACGTCGAGTTGCTACCTGGGGCGAAGTGGATTCCCGCGCTGGACTACAAGGATCTCACCTATGCCACGCCGCGTCCCACAGACAGCCTGGTCTACGATGGGTTGCAGCGCGGAGAAGCCAGCGATCCTCAATTCACCGGAGGCTGGGGGATCGGCAAGGGCTTCGGCATGGGCAATGGCGACCGCGTCGACTACGAATACACATTGGACGAGCCCATCCACAACGCCGCGTTGCTGGTACGGGCCAGACTGCCGAAAGGGGCCGTGCTTGAAACCTCGCTTGGGACCTTACGCGGAACCGGCGAATTCACGGTCACGCGCTTTTCCGCCGGTCATCTGCCGGTGGGCCGCCATGCCTTCTCGCTGATCAGCCAGGGCGGCGCTCCACTCGATCTGGACGGCTTCGTCCTGGTCGCCTCTCCGATCGCCGACGCGATCCAGTTCAGGCCGGCGCACCGCGATCCGGTGCCGGAGCAGATTGCGCCCGGACCGCGCAAATCCAGCGTCCTGGTGAAGTACAAGGACCTGGACACCTGGTACGGCATTGCCTGGAATTTCCCAACTGTCCAGGTGCGACAGTGGTTCTGCGAGGAACTGGACCGCTACTTTCGCGACGTCGTGCAGAACCACTTCTCGCTGGTGCTGCGCGGTCCGGGCGAAGGACATTTCACCGACGTCTTCATGCGGCCGATTCCGATGCAACCGAATTCCCGCCGCGTGGTGAACGCCATGGTTTGCGACGGCAACCGCGAGCAGGTCTCGGCCATGCTGGCCCAGTTCCCCGATGACGCCGCTTGCGAAAAATCGTACGAGAGTGCCCGCACGAAGCGCGTGATGATGGCCGGCCGCGCCGAAGGCCGTCCTTACGAATTCAGCCAGAACCGCATGGCGGCGACCAACCTCACCAACGTCTTCTTTCCGCTGCACGTTCGCAAGCACTACATCCGTCACAACACGCCCACGCCGTTCGCTCCCATGCTGTACTCCTGGGACGCGGGCTTCAGCGGGCTTGGACTACTGGAACTCGATCCCGAGCGCGCCGTCGGCTGCATGAACACTTACCTGACGCCGCCGGGTGATCCACAACTGGCCTTCAATCACCACGGAACGCCGCTGCCGGTGCAGATCTATTTGTTCCTCGAACTATGGAATCGCACGCAGTCGCGCGAGTTGCTGGAGTTCTACTATCCCCGCGTGCGCCAGTATCACATGTTTCTGGCGGGCCGCTATGGCAGCTCCACCACGCGCAGGCTGAAGTCCCAACTATTGCAGACCTGGGACTACTTTTACAACACCGGCTGGGACGACTATCCGCCCCAGGTCTACATGCACGAGCAGAAGCTGCAGAAACAAATGGCCGCGGTCACTCCCACCGCCCACGCCATTCGCACTTCAAAGATTCTCGCCATGGCCGCTCGGGCGCTGGGCATCGAGGAAGATGTTCGTACCTATGAACAGGACATCGCAGTCTGGAGCGATTCCCTGCAGCGCTATTCATGGGACGAAGAAGCCGGCTATTTCGGCTATGTGCGGCACGACGACGGCGGCAATCCCGTGGGCATCCTGCGTCACCCGAGCGGCGCGAACTTCAACATGGGCATGTGCGGCGCCTATCCGTTGTTTGCGGGAATCTGCACGCCGGCGCAGGAGAAGCGCCTGGTCGCCCACTTGATGAACACGGGCCGTTTGTGGACGCCCATCGGCATGACTACGGTGGATCAGTCCGCGCCTTACTTCACGCCCGACGGCTATTGGAACGGCGCGGTATGGATGCCGCACCAGTGGTTCTTCTGGAAAGCCCTCCTCGACCTGGGCCACGGCGACGAAGCGTGGCGTATCGCCTCGACCGCGCTCGACGTGTGGAAACGCGAGGTGGACGATTCCTACCTCTGTCTGGAGCACTTCATGGTGCAGAGCGGACGCGGCGCCGGCATGCACCACTTCACCGGCCTCTCCAATCCCGTGATGATTTGGTTCAACGCTTACTACCGGCCTGGACGCATCACCACCGGTTACGATGCCTGGATCGAGAGATGCGAGTTCGCCAACAGCAGCAGCCGTCTGGAGGCCGACCTGCGGTTGACCGGCCCAACTGGCCGCCGCTCCCTTGTGCTGGTGGGGATGCAGCCCGGCCTTCGCTATCGCGCCACATGGGCCGGAAAGGAAGTGACGCCGCGCGTGCTGCCGAGCGGCGCCCTTGAGTTGAGCTTAAACAATCTACCCGGCTCGAACAGGTTGACGATCGCACGGGCTGTCTAGGTCAGCGCTTGCTTAAGTCGCGGATGAGGATGTCTTTGAACAACATGTCGCCCCGGCCGCCCGCGTGCAACTGCAGCGCTATGGGCCCGTCCAGAGCGTTCGGCTTCGGGTCCGTGAAATCCAGAACCTGCACGCCGTTCAAGCGCGCCACGTAACGGTTGCCTTCCACTTTCAACAGATACTCGTTCCAATCGCCCTGACGGACCACAGTTTCGTTTTCAGGCGAGGGCCACACGATCCAGGCACGCTGATTGTCGTAAACACCGCCTGTATGGCGATTGATGGCGCAATCCACTTCGAACTGCATACCGCTGGAAACATCGGCCGTGCCGGGCTTGAAGGCGACGTGGAAGAAGACGCCGCTGTTGCCGTCGCCCACGCACCTGAATTTCAGCGAAAGGTGGAAATCCTTGTACGCCTTCTCGGTCTGCAGATAACCATACTCGCGCGTGACCGCTTTGCCATGAATGATGCCGTTCTCAACCGACCACTCCTCGTTGCCGATCTTGGTCCAGCCGCTCAGGTCCTTTCCGTTAAACAGCGAAACCCAGTCCTCGCCCGGCAGTTTGGGCTTTGCAGTCTGCGCCCAGGCGAGGCTGGCTAATGACAATGCAAGAACGGTTCTCAGAAACATTTTTCGATTTCTCCTATAGAAGACAACTACGTTAACTCCGCGCGGATGGCCTCCGCAATGCGCCCGGCAAGTGAATCCACCAAGTCTTGCTCCGGGCCTTCTATCATGACGCGGGCAAGCGGCTCGGTGCCGGAGTAGCGCACCAGGACGCGGCCATGTGCGCCGAGCTTGTGCTCGGCCCGCTGGATGGCGCTCACCACGCGTGGCAACTCGTCGAACGGCCTCTTCTCCTTGACGCGCACGTTCATCAGCACCTGCGGGTATGTCCTAAAGTCCGAAAGCAGCGCGTCCAAGTCCCAGCGATTCGCGGCGCCGATCTCAAACACGCGCAGGGCTGTCAGTAACCCGTCGCCTGTGGTCGCGTGCTCCAGGAAGATGATGTGTCCGGACTGTTCGCCGCCAAGCAGGATCTGCGACTCCAGCATCTGTTCGAGCACGTAGCGGTCCCCGACAGCTGAACGTAGCAGGCTGATGCCGAGAGCTTTGAACGCCACTTCCAGGCCGATGTTCGACATCACCGTGGCTACCACCGCGGGCTCCGTGCCGGGCTTCACCAACTTGCCGCAAGCGTGCAACGCGCGGCCCGCCAGGAACAGAACCCCGTCGCCATCCACGATGCGGCCTGAACCCGTGACGAACATGGCCCGGTCGGCATCGCCATCGAATGCCACGCCCAGCATCGCGCCACGTTCCACCACGGCTCTGCGCAACGCCTCCAAGTGCAGGGACCCGCAGTTTAAGTTGATGTTACGTCCGTCGGGAGAACCGCCTATAACATGCACCCGTGCGCCGAGACCTTCGTACAGGCGCGGCGCCAGGCGGGAGGCGCTCCCGTTGGCCGCATCCACCACCACATCGAGACCATCAAGCCGCGTCTTGCACACCGAACTGAGGAACTTCAGATAGGCCTCTTCCAGCGATTCGTCCAGGCGCGGCTCGGCCGAGTACGGGTGAAGATCTTTCGCAAGAATTGCGAAGATGCGGTGCTCAAGGGCGAGTTCCGTCTCGTCGGGCAGCTTGTAGCCGGAGTGATCGAAGACCTTGATGCCGTTATCGCGATACGGATTGTGCGACGCCGAGATCATCACCCCTGCGACAAAAGGCCCGGTGCGCGTGAGCCAGGCGATGCCTGGTGTCGTGGTCACGCCGGCCAACCGTGCCTCCACGCCGGCGCGCGCCAGCCCGCCCGCCACTCCGGCGGCCAACGCGGGTCCGGACTCGCGCGTATCCATCCCGATCAGGACTTGGGCAGGCGATTCGTGCTCCTTGGCCCATTCGCCCAGCGCGATCCCCACCGCATTCACCGTGGCAGCATCCAGGGGATACCTTCCGGCTACGCCCCGGATGCCGTCAGTTCCGAACAGTTTTCTTGCCACGCGGTAGTTGTTCCTTTAGCGGAGGAATTCGTTCGACAATCACCTTGACGGTGACACGCGGGGAGCCCTCGAAACGCACATGCGGATCGTCAACGAACGCGTGCACGTGGAATTCGCTGGTTCCCAGCACGGTGGAGAGATCGACGGCGTCGGTTTCGGCGAAGTCGACGTGGCGCAGACGGCCCTCCGGACCAACCACTTTCAGGGTTGCCGGCCGGGCCTCGCTATGCGCAACCCGGTAACCTTCCGGCGGCATGCCGGCGAACCGGACTTGCACGGGCACTTCCCGGGAGGCACGGCGATCGAAACGAATACGCAACTGGGAAGGTACCGCACGCACCAGACGCACGCCGCTTGGCAGCCGCAAATTACGCTGATCGATCGTGAAGGTGCGCTCGCCCGACTTGTTGATGCTGCCCAGGTTCAGAACCACGGCCGTGCCGCTCAGGTTCATTTGCCGCAGCCGGATAGTCGGACCTTGCACTTCCAGGTGAACGCGCTCGGAAATGTCCGAACTGATCTCGTAATCCTCCGGAATATTGATGTACTCGATGGGCGCCGAGATCGATGACGCCATCTCCGGTTCGCCCACGATAGCCAGCCATAATCCGCAAGCCATCACCAGGGAAAGAAGCTTCCAGCCCAGATTCTTGAAGAGGCCGTGGAATTTCATTCCTGCGCCTCCCGCCATTCCTCCTCGGTTTGCGTGTCCCGCCCCGCGGAAGCCGACTTGTGCTCGGCGCTTCCGTGTGACATGGCAGGCCAGCGCCGGCCGAAGTGCTCCATGATGCGTTCGCCGGCGCGCTTCAGGCTGACGTCCATCTCGATTTCGCCGAAAGCCGCCACCGAAATCCGGCCTGTCTCCTCGCTGACCACCAGCGAGAGGCAATCGGTTTCTTCTGTGACGCCGATGGCCGCACGATGTCGCGTGCCGAGTTTGCGCGAGAGAGAGGGATTCATGCTCAGCGGCAGGAAGCAGGCCGCCGCCGCAATGCGGTCTCCCTGCACGATCACGGCTCCGTCGTGGAGTGCTGTACCTGGCTCGAAGATTGTGAGCAGCAAGTCGCGCGATTGCGCGGCGTCGATCAGCACCCCGCTCTCGATGAACGTGCGCAGCCCGATGTCCCGCTCCAGCACGATCAACCCGCCGACTTTCCTCTCGGACAACCGTCCCAGAGCCAACAAGATGTCGTCGGTGGATTCCCGGCTCTGCAGGCGCGTGCGCACACTGAAGAACCCTCGCCGCCCGATGCGCGCCAGCATGCGCCGGATTTCCGACTGAAACAGCACTACCAGCGCGAAGCCGGCGTATGTCGCCAGATTGCTCAGAATCGCCCGCAGTAGTTCCAGCCCCGTCCACACCGATACAAGATAGGCGAGCACCAGCACACCCAAGCCCGCCAGAACATGCGCCGCCCGGCGTCCGCGGATGATCATGATGAGCTGGTAGAGCAGGACGGCGACGATCAGAATATCGATCGCGGCCGTGATGGTGAGCTTTTCGAACGCGGATGTTAGCGGCGTAAGATTCGGCATGACCGGCTCGAAGCTGAATAGATGCCTAATTTACTATCTTACACTCAGCTATTCGTCTTCGAGCACATCATACGGTGTTGGAAATCCACACCGCGCCGGCCTTACAGCAAAGAATCCAGCTCCCGCCAATCTTTGTTCTGCGACTCGGCGACCGCCGCGCAAGTGATGTGACCGCGGTACGTGTTCACGCCTCCGGCGATGGCCGGGTTCTCCTGGGCCGCGCGTTCCAGGCCATAGTTGGCAAGTTGGAGCAGATAGGGGAATGTGGCGTTGGTGAGCGCGAAGGTCGAAGTGTGCGGTACAGCGGCCGGCATGTTCGACACACAGTAGTGTAGGACCCCGTCCACCAGGAAGACCGGGTCGGTGTGCGTGGTCGGGCGCGAAGTCTCCAGGCATCCGCCCTGATCGATGGCGATGTCCACGATCACCGTGCCGCGCTTCATTTTCGAGATCAGCTCGCGTGTAATCAGCCGCGGGGCCGACGCGCCAGGAATGAGTACCGCACCCACCACCAGATCCGCCTGCTGGACCGATTCGCGGATCGTCCAGGTGTTGGAGGCCAGCGTTACCACCCGGCTGTTGAAGATATTGTCAAGCTCTCGCAGGCGGTCCAGGTTCTTGTCGATGATGGTAACGTGTGCGCCCATCCCACATGCAACCTTCGCGGCATTGTGGCCCGCCACGCCGCCGCCTACGATCACGACGTTCGCCGGAGCCACTCCGGGCACGCCGCCGATCAGCAGGCCGCGTCCCCCGTTCGGTGCCATCAGGTACTGCGCGCCAACCTGGATCGACATCCTGCCGGCGACCTCGCTCATAGGAGTCAGCAGCGGCAGCGATCCGTCGGCCTCGCGGATGGTTTCGTACGCCACGCCGGCTACCTTGTTTTTCACGAGACAGTCGGTCAGTTCCGGCACTGGCGCCAGGTGCAAATACGTAAACAGCGTCAGTCCGGGCCGCAGTAGTTCGTACTCGGAGGGCTGCGGTTCCTTCACCTTCACCACCAGGTCCGCGCCCGCCCAGGTTTCGGAGGCGCTGGCTACGATGCGCGCGCCGGCAGTTGCGTAATCTTGATCGGAGATGGAGCTTCCATCCCCGGCTCCGGCCTGGACCAGAACTTCATGGCCGGCCTCGCATAGAGCCATCACACCGCTCGGCACCAGGGCCACCCGGGTTTCGTGATCTTTCACTTCCTTAGGTACGCCAACGATCATGGTTGTGACCTCGAATCCGCTTCCGGTGGAACTCCCTGTGGGATCTGGCCGTTCTGTGAATTTGTTTCACGCTTGGGCCCCAAGCCCAAGGCAATCAGGGCGAGTCCGCTGGGCTTACCCGTCTGGGTCAGATTCTGATCCTTCTGAAAACGCTTCATGGCGTCCACCGACCTGGCGTCCCAGACACCCGTGGCAACGCCGGTGAGATAACCACGCTGCATAAGCGCTTGCTGTATCTCCTTGTACCGCTCCGGTGTGGGGGATCGCTGCGACATCCGCCGGCTCGATCGCTCCCCGGACGAAGAAGCGCGCCGCTTATCCGTCGACTTCGCACCTTTCTTCTTGTGTCCGGAGGCTTGCCTTCCTGTTGTCTGCTTCTTAGATGTCCGCTTCTTGGCGGTTTGGTTTCCGTGAGTCTGCTTTTGGGAGGTCTGTTTCGATGCGGATTTCTTTCTGACCGAATGGGTGGAGGCCACGCTTGACGGGACGATAAGCGGTCCTGTCGCTATGAACGCAGCTATCAGGATAGATATGAATGAACGCAAAATATGAGTCTAGCAGAAGGGGAGGGAAGTGAAGCCATGCGCTCCGCCCCTCCCCATGTTCAGAATTCTACTCGTTGGATGGCAGCGTGCCCGCCAGGAACAGGCTGATCCATTCGACCGGCCGCTGGCGCCGGTCCGCGCGCATCACTCGGAAGGCCACCGCATCGCCCGGTTTGATCGACGCTTGTATGCGCTTCACATCATTGACCGAACTGACCGGCTGGCGATTGATCGAAACGATCACATCGCGGGGTTGCAGCCCGATCTCGCTGGCGAACGAACCCTGATCGACATTAGTGATCACTACGCCGTGTGTGTCCTTGAAGTTGGACTGGTCCTTCTCGGTCTGGGTGAACTCCCGGATCGAGATGCCGAACTTGGCCTGCTGGGCCTCTCCGGACTCCGGCTCGCCACTTCGGCGTGAAGTGCCTGCTTCATCGGGGAACAGCTTGGCGCGGTCTGCAATGGTGACCTTGAGGTCCATCTTCTTGCCGCCGCGGTCCACTGTGAGAACCACCGTCGAACCGATCGGCGACTCGGCAACTCGCTCCACCAGGTCGTTCCCATCCCGGATGGGCTTGCCGTCCATGGCCAGGATGATGTCTTCCACCTTGAGGCCGGCCTTGGCCGCGGGACCATCCGGCGTCACCTCCGAAACCGGGACGCCCTGCTTGACTCCAAAACTCTTCAGCAACTCGGGCCGATCTTGAGCAGGGAAACGAACACCGATGCTACCGCGCGTAACCTTGCCGCCGCGGATGATTTGGTTGTAAACCTTGACGGCCGTATTGATCGGCAGCGCAAAGCCCACTCCCTGCGAACCTCCCGAGGCCGTGGCGATCATGGTGTTGATGCCGATCACCTCGCCGCGGACGTTGATGAGCGGACCGCCGCTATTGCCTGGATTGATGGCCGCGTCAGTCTGCAGGAAGCGTTGGAACTGGCCGCCTATCCGGTCGCGCCCGGTGGCGCTAATGATGCCGGCCGTGACCGTAGCTTCCAGTCCGAACGGAGAACCGATCGCAACGGCCCAATCGCCAACCTCTACGGCGTCGGAATTGCCAATCTTCGCGAACGGCAAACTCTTACCCGCATCGATCTTAATAACCGCAAGGTCCGTCGCCGGATCGTCGCCGATCAGCTTCGCCTTGTAATCGGTATTGTCGCCATGCAAGCGAACCTTGATCGTCTCGGCTCCGTCCACAACATGGTTATTGGTGATGATGTACCCTTTTGCGTCCACAATCACGCCGGAACCGGTGGCCGCAGGCCGCACACGCGGAACCTGAAAGCCGGGACCCGGCTGGCCGAAGAAGCGCCGGAACAGATCCATGCCGTCGTCACCTTCTTCGTCGTCCGATGGCGTCTGTTGACGCCGCCGTGGCTGTGCTGATCGTTCCTGCTTAGCTTCATAAGACGAAGTGATGTTCACGACCGCGGGTTCCAGTTGCCGCGCCAACTTGCTGAACTCGCTGGACAACTGCACGGGGCTTGGGATTACCAGCGGTGTGGCGTCCGGCGCGGCGTTCTGGCTTTGCGAGCGTGCCGCCTTTACTCCGGTGTTGATGAGCGTGCCGATCAGGATGCCGATTCCGAGCACGAGGACGAGACCGCCTACTGTGGCAAGCCTCCGGTTGGTCATGGATCGTAGAAATCTCATTGCGATGAAAACCTCCGAGCGTCGCCGCTTTCTCTAATCATTATAAGAGACGCAGCCTTTCGAGCATCTGTTTTCATGGATGCGAACGGCGGCTGAATGGTTTCAGATCGACCATTACGATGCCCGCCAGAATCAGTGCCGCCCCCACGCCGCCCCGTGGAGTGAACATCTCCCCCTCCACAACGAACGAGGTGAGCGCCGCGAAAACCGGCTCCAAAACTAAGAATAACGCCGTGCGCGTTGCCGTTGTGTGCTGCTGCGCCCACGTCATCACGGTGAAGGCGAGCGCTGTCGCCAGCAGGCCGGTTATGACCAGGGCCGCCAGCAGGCCGGGACGCCAGACAACGTACGGTGTTTCTACCCACCAGAAAGTGCCCAGGGCAATCAGGGCGCAGGTCACAATCTGGATCACGCTGAGCGCCTCGAACGCGCCCGCGCGCGTGTAGTGTCCTAAGACCATAATGTGGATCGCGAATCCGAAGGCGCTGATCACCGTCAAGGCATCGCCGGAGGAAATCGTTAAACTCTCTTCATTCAGGGTCATCAACGTCAAACCGAGGGTTGCCAGCAGCACCCCCGCCACCTCGTCTACTTGGGGCGCCTTTTTATAGACGAGCGAACTCAGCAAAGGTACCAGCACCACCGAGAGGCCCGTTATGAACGCCGACTTGGAAGGAGTGGTCGAACGCAATCCGACCGTCTGGAAAACGTATCCGCCGAACAGACAGACTCCGGCAAGAACGCCGCCCGCAAGCAACCGTTTCTGGGCGAAGAGTGCGGCGCGCATGCGGCGGAACACCACGAGTAGTGCCAGCGCAGCCAACCCGAAGCGCAAGGCGAGAAACAACAGAGTGCTAACGCTCTCCAGGGCCTGCTTGACCATTACGAAGGTCGAACCCCAGATCAGAGTAATGAGTACGAGCGCGAGTTCCGCTTGCCAGCGCCGCGCCTTCGAGCGGCGTTCCGTCATGAAAGCCCGCCGGCGCCCTGGCTTAGGCCCGCCATCAGGCACATGGCAAGCAGCATCCGTTTGAGCCCCAGGTCCCGTCCCTCCGGGTTGTACCACTCTGCGGTTGTATGCGCCCCGCCCCCCTGGCCTCCCGCGCCGATGGACACCGCGTCGAGGCCCAATGAAATCGGAATGTTGGCATCGGTCGAGGAGCAGTCCAGTTGCGCGCGGATGCCGAGGTACCGATCCACGTTGCGCAGCACACCGAGAATGGCGGCCCGCTCCGAAAGACGGCCGCTTGGACGTGATCCGATCTCCCGGACGCGCACAGAGAGTTTGCCGCCGGTCGCCCTTTCGTTCTCGGTTTGCAGGGCGCGCTCCACGCATTCGTTCAGCAGATCGGCTAGCTCATCCATCCTGGGTTGAGTCTCGGCGCGAACGTCGATTTTCGCCAGCGCCTCGGATGGAATCGAGTTGATGCTCACCCCGCCGTCTATGATGCCGAAGTTGAACGAACTGCGCGGTTCATCAGCCGGCGGGCAGCTACCCTGCGTATCGCTGAAAAGCACCACGGCTCGGCACAAGGCGTGCACCGGGTTTGCGGTTCCGTAATCGGTCCAACTGTGTCCGCCCGGTCCCGCGAAGATCACCTCGAAGCGGCGGCTGCCGAGCGCGTGGGCGGTGATGGTATCCGTGCCCGGGCCATCCAGCACGACGAAGCTCTTGAGTGTCGCGGCCAGAGGGGATTGCCGGCACAGGTAACGCATTCCGCTCAGGTTGCCTTCGCCCTCTTCGCCCACGTTCGCCACCAGCGCGATGCGCTGGCCCCAATCGCTCGCGGGCGCACTCTTCAGTGCGGCCGCCACGGCCAGCAGCGCGGCCAGCCCCGCCCCGTTGTCCGCCACGCCGGGCCCGAGAAAGCGGCCGTCGCCGGAGACCAGAATCTCTTCGGGCCTCCGCGGCGCGAGCACCGTATCCAGATGCGCCGTGAGGGCCGCGGAAGGCTCCTGGACCTGCTCGGAACAGGTGGCGATCACATTCCCGGCCCGGTCCGTCTCCGCCTGCCAGCCCAGCGTCCGGAATTGGGCCGCCATCCACTCGCTGCGGGCCTGTTCCAGAAAAGTGGGAGCCGGAATGCGGCAGAGTTCCAGGTGGCGCTCGTTGATCCACTGCTTCTCGCGGGTGAACCATTGCAGGCACTCGCGCACACCTCGCGCTTCCGCGGCGTTGGCCACGCACACGGCGTCCACCGGCATTGGCGCGGAAGCCATTCTTTAAAATAGTGTATCGCGCGGCGTCGACGCGCCGTTTGCGCGTTCGGTGATAGCATGGTCGTTTCGGACCATGTCCTCCATCAAGCGAATTGCCGTGCTGACCAGCGGGGGAGACGCCCCGGGAATGAACGCCGCCGTGCGTGCCGTAGTGCGCGCGGCCATCGAACTGGGCGCGGAAGTGTTCGGCGTGCGTCATGGCTATCGCGGATTGGTTGACGGCGACCTCATGCCCTTGGCTGCTCGCGACGTGGGCGGCATCATGCAGCGCGGGGGCACCTTCCTTGGCAGCGCCCGCCTGCCGGGATTCAGCGACATCGAGGTGCGGCGCGGCGCGCTCGGCCTGCTATCGGCCCGCGGCATCGGTGGCTTGATCGCTATTGGCGGCAACGGCACTCAGACAGGGGCGAAGTCACTCTCCGATATGGGCTTTCCCGTGGTGGGCGTGGCATCGACCATCGACAACGACCTCTATGGGTCGGATGTGACCATCGGCGTGGACACGGCCTTGAACGTGGGCCTGGAAGCCATCGACCGGCTCAAAGTGACGGCCTCCAGTCATAACCGTGCCTTCGTCGTCGAAGTGATGGGGCGCGATTGCGGCTACCTCGCCCTCATGACTGGCATTGCCGGCGGCGCCGAGGCGATTTGCATCCCCGAAATCGAGGCGAATCCGGAGGCGGTGGCCGGCGAAATCCGCGATGCTTACGAACGCGGCAAGCCTCACGCACTGGTGGTGGCCGCGGAAGGATCGAAATACAACGCGAATGGGCTCATGCAGTACTGCGCCAGCCAAAAGGGGCGTTTAGGTTTCGAGTTGCGCGCCACGATTTTGGGCCACACGCAGCGTGGCGGCGTTCCGACCTTTGCTGACAGGATGCTGGCCACGGAACTGGGCGCTGCGGCAGCCAGGCGCCTGGTGCGCGGTGAACACGGAGTGCTGGTAGGCAAGATCCGGGGGGAGATTGCCGCCACCCCGTTCGATGAAGTGGCGGCTAAGAAGAAACCGCTCGACCCGGCGCTTATGGACCTTGCGCGCGTGCTCGCGAAATAACCAAGCCTTAGTCGGCCAGCTTAACTTTCTTGAAGACCTTGATGAGCCTCTTTATGGCGCGGTCGGCTTCCTCCTCGGAAAGGATGTAAGGCGGCAGCAGGCGGATGACCTTCTCGTGGGTGCAGTTGATGAGCAGGCCTTCGTCGAGCGCGTCAAGCACGATCTGCTTGCCGGGGACGTCCAGTTCCACGCCGATCATCAACCCGAAGCCCCGAACTTCCTTGATGAAGCTGAAATGGCGCTTCATCTCATTGAATTCGGCGCGGATCTGCGCGCCTAACGCGTGAATGTGCGGGAGCAATCCTTCGAGGATGTCCAGGAATTCCAGCGCTACGCGGCAGGCGAGCACGTTGCCGCCGAATGTGGTGCCGTGCATGCCGGGGCCGATAGCAGCGGCGGCCTTCTCGTTCGACATGATGACGCCGAGGGGCAGCCCACAGGCGAGCGGTTTGGCTGCCACCATCACGTCGGGTAGTACTATGGGATCCGCCAATTGATAAGCGAAGTAGCGGCCCGGACGGCCCACGCCGCATTGAATTTCGTCAAAGACCAGCAGTGCGTTCGCCTTAGTGGCCAACTCTCGCGCCTTGCGCGCATAAGCCACGCTCAGCGGGTAGATGCCACCTTCTCCCTGGATGCACTCGGCCACGATCCCGGCCGTGCGGTGGGTGACAGCGGCTTCAAGCGCCGCTACGTCATTGAGCGGAACGAACTTAACACCCTCGAGGAGCGGCTCGAAGTCTTTGCGGTACTTGGTTTGCCCAGTGATGGAGAGCGCGCCGAGCGTGCGGCCATGGAAGGAGTTCTCCAACGCCACGATTTCGTACTTTTCCGGCGAGACTTTCCGGCCATGGCCGCGCACCATCTTGAGGGCGCCCTCCATGGCTTCGGTCCCGGAATTGCAGAAGAATGCGCGCTGTAATCCGCTGATTTCACACAATTTCTTCGCTAGCGGGCCCTGGTAAAGGTGATAGTAAAGATTGGAGCTGTGGACGAGCATCCCCGCCTGCTCCCGAATCACCCTGGTAATTCGCGGATGAGCATGGCCGAGTGCGTTGACGCCGATGCCGGCAACCAAATCCAGGTAACGCTTACCATTGATGTCGGTTAGCCAGGCGCCTTTCCCCTGGCGCAACACGACCGGGTAGCGGCTGTAATTCTGAAGTAGATAATCGCGCTCGAGATCCATGACGTTGACGTTCATGTCGGAGATCGCGGGCGGCTCTGTCGGACTTCCCATGCCTACCATGATACAGCAGCGTTATGTCGCGGGGCTCCTCTTGCCGAAAACTCCAGCGTAATCAACCCATTGCGGCCAGATGTCGCGAATCCATCGGTGCGCCAGCGCAACATATTCGCCATAGCGCGCTTTCTCGATGAAAGGAAAGTCGCTGCCCGCCACGAGTCGCTCGGGACCGAACAATCGGATCAGTTCCTGGGCGAAAGGTTGAACGTCGGGGTGGGGAAACGGCCGGCGGGAGAACGTCAGCAGGCTGGAAATCCCAATGATGGCTGTAGGGATGGCGTGCAAGGCGCGTATGGAATCCCGCCACGCGGGATCGTCCTTGCCCTCGTTTCGCGGCCAGCCGAGGTGAGGCACGTAAATGCGCAGGCTCGGATGCGCCGCTGCCGCCGCGCGTGCGTTCCTCACCAGACGCGCAATGCCGCTTTCCGCGTGGATCAGCAGGTACTTGCCTGACGCCTCCAGTCCGGCGAGCCACGCCGTATCCTCCTCGAGTTGCGCCGTGCGCACGCGCAGGGCCGCTACCGAGGGGGCCGTCATGAACCGCTTCACCAGGGCTGGTGACTCCGGCCGGTAGCAGAAAGCCAGGCGAAAGCGCGGGTCGCGCTCTTTCAACAGCGCCAGAAGATGCTCACGGTTGTCGCCATTGAGGGTTTCCACCACGAGGGCGCGGAGGACTCCGCCCGTCGCCATCCTGGACCGCAGATCTCCAAGCGGGTCGTTGGCGGTGAGATCGATGTGCGTATAGCTATCGGTCATTGTCTTGTGGGCAGCACTTCGGCTTGTCGTTCATCGCCAAAGTACGCCAAACACCCGCAGGCAGTCAAATGCGCTTGTGAAAGTCCAGGTGTCGCCGCAGACTGGAAACATCCTTATCAACTTTCCCAAAAGCCGGGCCGGCGTTCCGCTGGCTCGGCTTTTTTTCGTGGGGCCTATGCAGGAGTTCAGAGAGCGGGATCCGATTCTTGCGCCGGGCAGCGCAGCCGGGCCAGCAGCAAGCCGCAGACGAGCACTATCACCGCCGCCGCGCGGAAGGAGCCGTCCAGTCCGATCACGGACTTCAGGAAACCGGCCAGTGCGGCGGCCGTACCGCCGGCCAGACATCCGGCCAGGTTGAAGATGCCGTAGCCCGTGGACCGCTGCTCGGCGCGGGCGAACTGGCAGAGCACGGGCATGGCGTTGCAGTCGTAAAAGCCGCGGCCGATCCCGTAAGCGACGAGCCCCGCTATCAGGATCCACTGCGTGGCGGTGGAGGCCGCCAGAAACAGGAACGGTGCCGCACCGAGCAGTCCGGCGACCTGCGTGAGAATACGTCCGCGCGGGTTCTCCTGGCTCCAGCGATCGGCGAGCCACCCGCCCGCCAGGATGCCGATGAAGCTCGCCGCCTGGATGTAGAAGGCACCCTGAAAACCGGCTGCGGCGAGGCTCAGCCCGAAGCGCTCGTACAAGTAGTAGGGCATCCACGTGTAAATGAGCCAGTTGGCGATGGACATGCCGCCGAACGCGACGGTCATGTAGAGGAAGCCCGGTAGACGGAGCAATTCGCGCAGCGTGGCGATCAGTTTGACGGGCGGCTTTTCGTCCGCGCTCCCGGAACCGGCGGGCGCCGGGGGCTCGCGCAGAGCAAATGCGAGCACGGCGCAGTAGACAATTCCGGCCAAGCCCAGGAAGGCGAATGGGGCACGCCATCCGAAATGCTCGCCGGCCCATCCTCCACCCGCGCCGCCCAGCACGGTGCCCACGTATACACCGCTCAGGTGAAGCCCGGTGGCGAGCGAACGCGTCCTCGCGGGATGAAAAGCCGCGATGAGGGCCAGTCCGGCCGGCAGGTAGCAAGCCTCGCTCACGCCCATCAACGCACGGGCCGCCAGCACCTCGGGAAAATTCCTCGCCAATCCGGTGGCATAAGTCACCGCGCTCCAGATGAGCAGGCTGGCCAGAATCACGCGGCGGCGGCCGAAACGGTCGGCGAGATAACCCGCCAAGGGGCTGACGATCCCGTAGATCCACAAGAACACGCCGCCCAGAAGTCCCAGACGGCTCTCCGGGACGTGCAGGTCGCTAGCCAGAAGCGGCAGGACCGAGAAGATGACTTGCCGGTCCAGGTAGTTGAGCAGCGCCACCGCCCAAAGCAGCGCCACCAGGACCCAAATGTAGGTCTTCTTCACCAGAGCGTCCCGCTACCGGGTGGCTCCGGCCGACATGGCATGGCCGGCGCCGGGAATGCCGTTCGCTGCGCGGCCCCGCAATCCCGACCACTCCTCGCAAAGGAGGATCGAATTGGCGGGATTCCTGGAAGAGTATTTCAAAGTCACCGGTCCGATGAAAGAAGCCAGGTCCCCTTGCAGGTACTCGCGCAGGGTGGATACGTCCTGGCTGGCGGCGTAATCCACGCCGCGGAGCGAGTAGTTGTAATAGAGAACGTCCCCTTGGCAGTCGACGACCATTCCATCGCCAAAGCGCCCGTAGCGGTTGACGGCGAGACGGCGCCTTCTCTCGCGCTCGCGCGGGTTGCGGCGCTTCCACATGACGATCACCACGGCCGCTGCCAACAACAGAACCAGAACGACGGCCAGCGCGGACACCTCCGCAGCCGGGGTAAGTCCCACGCTGGGCAGGGAGAAGTTACTCATGTCATTCAGCTTCCGGTAGTCCTCACTTGCTTGCGACTACGACGTTCTCGAGCTTGCCAACGCCATCGATCTGAACCTGAACCTTGTCGCCGACCGTAATCGGGCCGATGCCCGAAGGGGTTCCCGTGGCAATCAGATCACCAGGCAGCAAGGTCATGAACTGCGAAACGTAGGCGATTATAGCACTGGGCGGAAACATCATATCCAGCACGGAAGCGTCCTGCTTTAGCGTACCGTTGACCAGGGTGCGGACTCGGAGACTGGCGAAATCCACCTGGTCGCGTGGAACGATCCACGGACCGACAGCGCAAGAAGTGTCGAAACTCTTCGCGCGCGTCCAATTGGCGTCTCTGTTTTGCAGATCGCGTAAGGTGAAGTCGTCGACGCAAGTGTAGCCGAAGATGGCCTCGTTGGCCTCACTGGCGCTAAGGTTGCGCACGCGGCGGCCGATCACGATACCGAGCTCGCCTTCATAGTCGAGACGCTGGCTGATGGGCGGGTAGACCACGGCGCCGCCCATCGCGTTCAGCGCCGAGGGCGGCTTGAAGAAGATAATCGGCTCAGCGGTCGGCTCGTTGCCCAGTTCCTTGGCGTGTTCCAGGTAATTGCGCCCGACGCACACGATTTTGGATGGGGAGCATGGCGGTAGCAACCGCACTGTGGTGCACGGATGTGAGGCTCCATGATCGGTGGAAGTGAGCGAGGAGGTTTCGATGACCTGATCGCCCTCAATAATGCCGTAGCGGACGTCCTTGCAGCCGTCCGGCGTAGTGAAATCCAGATTCGGGTTAAGACTGAAACGGACTCTTCTTTCCATAATGATTCCTTACTGCTTGATTCCAGCTTCGACCGGTTGCGAGCGGGCGCTCTCGTTGCCCAGCAGATCGACGGCGGAAACCGCGTAGCGGTACGGTTTGCCACGGGCGGCCGTACGGTCGCCGTAGCTGGGTGCCTGGAGCGAGTCGGCGATCTTCTCGAATGCGGTACCGTCCAGAGAGCGATAGACGCGGTAGAAGGCGAAGTCCGGTTCCGTGTTGCGCTCCCAGGTAAGCTCGACGCTCTCCTGAGTGGAAACGGCCGCCAGCCCTACCGGCACGGCGGGTGGGAACTTGTCCACCGGCACAATCTCGACCGGCGGCGAGATCTCGCTTTCGGCATCGGATTCACCGGTTTTCACTACCGCCTGCACACGGTATCCGTACGGCTTGCCGTAAGCCGTGGACGTGTCGATCCAGCCGGAGGCTGAGGCCTCCGCAACCATGCTGTCCTCCTTTTCGGCCCCGGCGCGGCGGTAGACGCGAAAACCAAGAGCCTCGCGCGGCGCCGCCCGCCAGCTCAGCCTCACGCCAGTGGATACGGCTTCCGCGCGCAAGTCCTCGGGCACACGGACAGGTTCCACCACGCGCAGGTCGTTCGGACCGGCCCAATCCGAGAACCGCCCCTTGGCTTTGGAGGCGCGCACTGCGAACAGGATTTCCTGGCCGGCCCAATTCCGAACTGGTATTGTTACTTTCACGGGTCCCGGCGCCGACGCGGTGACCGGGATCCGCGAGGCCGATTCGCACCAGCGGCCGAAATCGAACGGTTGCGGCCCGCCCGGACCCATGCGGAGTTCCACCTCGCCCAAACGCACGATCGGAAGATCCTCGGTGGTCCGGTCGGGGATAGTGAACTCGACGATGATGTTGCCACCCCGTTGGATCGCCCGCAATCCGGTCGCCTTGTTAGGCATATTGAGCGCCGGCGGCATCGGTTCGCCAACATACCCGCAGCCCGCGAGAACCAGGCACGCGGCGAACGAGGCGATCAGTGCGAGCGGGCGCATATGGGGTCAGAGAATGTAACGGGTAAGGTCCTGGTCCTTTACGATTTCAGCGAGTTGCTTGCGCACGTAATCGCCATCCACCTTGAGGTTCTTCTTCTTCAGGTCGGGACCTTCAAAGGAAGCCTCCTCGAGCAGTTTTTCCATGATGGTGTGCAAACGGCGCGCGCCGATGTTTTCCGTGGACTCGTTCACCCGGGCGGCGAATTCGGCGATGGTGGCGAGCGCGTCGGGGGTAAAGGTGAGCCGGATGCCTTCGGTTTCGAGCATTGCGGTGTACTGCTTGACCAGGGCGTTCTTGGGTTCCTTGAGGATGCGGATGAAGTCTTCCTGCGTGAGCGATTTCAGTTCGACGCGGATGGGGAAGCGGCCCTGGAGCTCCGGGATCATGTCACTGGGCTTGGAGACGTGGAAGGCTCCGGCGGCGATGAAGAGGATATGGTCTGTCCGCACGAAGCCGTGGCGGGTGTTGACGGTGGTGCCTTCGACGATGGGCAGGATGTCGCGTTGCACGCCCTCGCGGCTCACGTCCGGCCCATGCCCGGCTTCGCGGCCGGCGATCTTGTCGATCTCGTCGAGGAAGATGATGCCGCTGCGCTCGACGCGGTCCAGTGCCACTCGGATGACCTGGTCCATATCGATGAGCTTTTGCTCCTCTTCCTGCGTGAGGTACTCCATCGCCTCGCCGACACGCATCTTCCGCTTGCGGGTGCGCTGCCCGAAGATGTTGGGCAGGACGTCTTTCAAATTGACGTCCATCTCCTCGACGCCGCCGGCGGTACTGATTTCGAACCGGGGGCCGGGTTCCTTGACGTCGATCTCGACCATGCGGTCGTCGAGCCTTCCGGCGCGCAGCCTCTCCCGTAGTTTCTCGCGGCTCTTGTTGATGCTTTCCGAGCCTTCCGGCTGCGGCGGCATCAACAGGTCGAGCATGCGCTCCTCGGCATTGCGTTCGGCGCGGTCGGCGACCTCCTCCAAACGCTCCTCGCGGACCATGTCGATCGCAATGTCTACAAGGTCGCGGACCATGGATTCGACATCGCGGCCGACGTAGCCCACTTCCGTGAACTTGCTGGCTTCCACCTTGAGGAACGGAGAGTTCGCCAGGCGCGCCAGGCGGCGGGCGATCTCGGTCTTGCCGACGCCGGTGGGGCCGATCATGAGGATGTTCTTCGGAACGACCTCTTCGGCGATCTCAGGCTCGAGTTTCTGGCGTCGAATGCGGTTGCGCAGGGCCACCGCTACGGCGCGCTTGGCCTCCTGCTGCCCGACGACGTATTTATCCAATTCCCGCACGATTTCGCGCGGCGTCAGTTCGTCGAGGATGGGCCCCTCTTCGGACTGGCTTGGCAGGTAGATAACCATGCTCAGCCCAACTCCTCGTATGTGAAGTTCTGGTTGGTATAAATGCAGATGCTCGCGGCGATGGTCATGGATTTTTCGACGATGCTGCGTGCGTCGAGGTCGGTATTTTCAATCAGCGCCGTGGCCGCCGCCTTGGCGAACGGGCCGCCGGAGCCGATGGCGCAGACTTCCTCATCCGGCTCGATCACGTCGCCGGTGCCGCTGAGAATGTACGTCTTCTCGATGTCGGCCACCAGCAGCAACGCCTCCAGGTGGCGCAGGACCTTATCGGTGCGCCACTCCCTGGCGAGTTCCACGACCGCGCGGGCAAGATTCCCGTTGTGCTGTTCCAGCTTGCTCTCGAAGCGCGCAAACAGCGCGAAGGCGTCCGCGGTGGCGCCGGCAAAGCCGGCGAGAATCCGATCATTGTACAAGCGCCGCAACTTCCGCGCCGAGGCTTTCAGTACTTCCTGTCCCAGCGTGACCTGGCCGTCGCCCGCCATCACCACTTTGTGGTTCCGGCGGACGCAGAGAATGGTCGTAGACCGTATTCGATTCTTCATGGATGAGTGGAAACCTTTATTTTACCGCAGCCTGCTGTGGGCGAATGTGTTCCCGCCACATCCTCCCGAACAGATGGAAAGCTTCCAGCTTTCGTCCGCCGGTCAGGTACCGCACGAAGCCGAGCACGAACCAGGCGAAATAAGCGACCGTCACGTACCAGTGGATGTGCTGGGCCAACGTGCGAATGAAGCCGGGGCCGGGCTGGATGGGCGAGAGTACGAACTGAACGCCCCACAGGGTGAATAGAACCGTGGCTTCCCACCAATCCAGGCGCATGTTGATCAGGAACATCATGCCGACCAGCGACTGGCCGATGGTCATCAACAGCTCAAGTTCCTGCTGCTGGTCGAAGACGATTGGCGTGGGAGTCCCGCAGCTCATCGAATAGAGGATGGGAAGCATCGCGGCAAGCAGCGTCCACTGGTTGATGTTGCTGGAAACCATGTTCATCAGGGCCATGGAAGCGCGGTCGATGGTGCGCGCCCAGTAAAAGGCGCTGACCTTTTCGGGGAACTCGCTCACAAATGGCGCGACCCACTGAACAAAGACGAAGGGCTGCACGCCCAACGCCACCGAAATCGCCAGGAGGCTTCCCAAAAACGGTTCTGCCATGAAATAAATCAGCAGACCGCCGATGACAAACAAGCCAGTGATCACCGCGATGCGGATCGGGCGGCGGCTCTTGACGATGGTGCGAGGGATTACTTCGAGTTCCTCGACGCCCTCCGCTTCCTGTGGTGGCATCTTACAGAGGATCATCAAGTAGATCGCGTAGATCAGGACCAGGATCAGGCCGTCCCAAACCGTCAACGTGCCTTTGACGTAAATGACCATCGCGTAAAGCAGTGCCGCGAACAAACCGAGCACCTCGACGCAATGCTCCTCGGAAAGGTGAATGCTCTTGAGAGGTTTCTTGCGCCGCACACGGTGGGCCGCGGCAGCGACAAAATAGATCATGGGCCAGCCCAGGCCCGTGAGCAGCCGCAGCGAGCCGGTGAGGTTGGCCATCAGCAGGTCGGTGCGCTGACGCCATGCCAGTACGGCCTCCACGGCGAACTCGGGGAGCGTTTGCAGCCATGCCAGGATGGCCAGCGCGAAGCCCTGCGCGATGAAGAACTGCGCGGACTCCGCCGCCCAGGCGATCACCATCGCCGCCAACAAGATGGCAGGAGTGGCCCACAGGGCAGCCGAGGGCTCCATCTGGCGTATGGTGGGCACCGCCAGCATCAACAAGAGCAGCGGCATTACGAGCGTTGTCTGCGACGGCTGTGGCTGATTGCCTCGCCAGGACGAAGACGGCTGGCGGCGGGGATCAGATAAACTTAACTTCATTCGTTTTCGTGATGAGAGAGTGCTTTTGGAATTCATGGAGCGTTTCGGGGAAATCGGCGCGGAAGTGAGCGCCGCGGCTTTCCCGGCGCGCCAGGGCGCAGCGCGCCACCAGCCCGGCCACGGTATGCATATTGCGCAGTTCGTAGAGCGCTGTGGTCGCTTCCCGGCAGGGGATCATGGGCGTCAGCGCCAGCCGTTCTATGATGGCTTCGAGTTGCTGTGCGTGGCGCCGGATGCCGCAATCCTCCCATGTGAGCCGGCGCAGTTCGGGTTCCTCCATCACCGGCAGCAGCGGTTCGGGAACCTCCCCCGCCGCGGCGGGGGCTCGCCCGATCCACTCCTGCATCGCCTTGCCGGCGCGCGCGCCGAACACCACTCCCTCCAGCAGCGAGTTGCTTGCAAGCCGGTTGGCGCCGTGCACTCCGGTCGAAGCGACTTCTCCCGCTGCGTATAAGCGGGGGATGTTGGTCTTGCCGTCCAGGTCCGTTCGCACGCCGCCCATGGAGTAATGCGCGGCGGGAGCCGCGGGAACGAGGGAGGACGTGATGTCCATGCCGTGCGCCAGGCAGGTGTCGTAAATCCGTGGAAACCTCTGCCGCACAAAGCCGGCATCCAGGTGGCGCAAATCCAGGAAAACGTGGTCGGCGCCGGTACGGTGCATCTCCTTGAAGATGGATCGGGAGACCACGTCGCGGGGGGCCAATTCCGCACGCTCGTGGTAGCCGGGCATGAACCGTTCGCCCTCCGTATTGATCAAATACGCACCTTCGCCGCGCAGCGCTTCGCTGAGCAGGAAATGCGGCGCGCCTTCCAGGTGCAGCGCCGTGGGATGGAACTGGATGAACTCAATGTCGGAGATTTGCGCGCCGGCGCGGTAAGCGGCCGCCACGCCGTCGCCCGTGGCAACGTCCGGGTTGGTGGTGTAGCGGAACAACCGCCCCATGCCTCCGGTGGCGAGCAACACGGCGTGCGCGTAAATGCGCATCTGCCGGTGCGAGCTCTCGTCGTAAACCAGCGCTCCGGCAGCTTCGCCTCCTGCCATCAGAAGGTCCACGATGGCGGAGTGGCTGCGGAAGTGAATGTTGTCGTGCGCGACGGCCTCGCGATAGAGCGTGCGCGATATCTCGCGGCCCGTCGAATCGCCCTTGGCGTGGAGGATGCGGCGCCGGCTGTGAGCGCCCTCCAGCCCGAACAGAAAACCATCGCCCTTGCGGTCGAACTGGGCGCCCCAGTCAAGCAACTGTTGAATGCAGGCAGGACCTTCCTCGACCAGACAGTGGACGGCGGCGGGATCGCACAATCCGGCGCCGGCGGCGAGAGTGTCCTGCTCGTGAAGCTCTACCTCGTCGTCGTCGCTCAAGGCGACGGCGATGCCGCCCTGTGCGTACTCCGAGGATGATTCCCGGAGTCCGGCCTTGGCGATGACGAGGACCTCGCCGAAGCGGGAAAGTTCGATCGCGGCGCGCAATCCAGCAACGCCCGCGCCGACCACTAAAAAGTCCGGGGTCATCGTGAAAGTGAAAGTCCTGCGACTCCACCATGGTACAACGAATGTATGCGTTGTTACCCGATCGCTACACCGCAACGCCGCTACGAAGCGTGTATTGAACGCGGTCTGATGCGATCAGTGGGGCGTTTTTTGCCTCCTTCCCGCGGGACAATTTTCGTCCTTTCGACCGAGGATGTATGGCGCCTTCACGGCAAATCGCTCGAGGAGGGGTTGGGGGACCGCCCGCACAAGGTCCTTTTTTACCCGGGAGGCGAAGATCACAAGCGACTCTCGACGCTGGAGTCCCTGGCCGAACAAATGGTAGCAGCGGGGGGCGATCGCACCAGTCTTGTCCTGGCCTTCGGCGGCGGCATCGTCACGGATGTGGGCGGTTTCCTCGCGGCCAGCTTCATGCGCGGAATTCCGGTGGTGCAGGTGCCGACAACACTGCTGGCTCAGGTAGACGCCTCGGTGGGCGGCAAGACGGGCGTGAACCTGGCGTGCGGGAAGAACCTGGTGGGCGCGTTCCATCAACCGCTGGTGGTGCTTATCGACCCGGACGTCCTGGCGACTTTGAGCGACCGCGAGTATCATGCAGGGCTGTTCGAAGTGATCAAGTGCGGCGTCATCGCGAGTCCCGGCCTGTTCGGGCTCCTACGCGGCCGGCACACGGAAGTGGCGGCGCGGGATGGCGATGTGGTCGAAGAAATGATTGCCGAGAGCGTCCGCATAAAGGCCGAAGTGGTGACGGCGGACGAGCGCGAAGGCGATCTGCGCAGGATCCTGAATTTCGGCCACACTTACGGGCACGCGCTCGAAGCGGAGACCTCATACAGCCGGTTCCTGCACGGGGAGGCGGTGGCTTTCGGCATGATCGCCGCGACGCACTTGGCGCGGCTGCTCGGCATGTTGAGCGCCGGCGATGCGGACGAGATCGTGAACGTCGTCCGCATGTACGGCCCCATCCCGCCGCTGGATGCCATCGAGGCCGAGGCCCTGGTCGCGCGCCTGAAAAGCGACAAGAAAACTTTGGGGGGAGACGTTCACTTCGTGCTGCCGGAGGCTGTCGGCCGCGTAAAGGTGGTCTCGAAAGTGGACCCGCGGTTGGTGCTCGCTGCCGTCGAGGCGGCGCTCGGATGAGAGGCACGACGCCCCCCGGCACGTCCAGTGAACCCGAAGCCGCGCGGTGGGTGCGCGGCATGTTCGGCCGCGTGGCCTCGCGCTACGACCTGCTCAATCACCTGCTTTCCTTCAACGTGGACCGCTACTGGCGCCGCCGCACGGTTCGGCGTGCGCAGGAGTTCCTGGCCCGGCCCGGGGCGCGAGTCCTGGACATTTGCTGTGGCACGGGCGACCTGACGCTTGCCCTGGCCGCAAGGGCCAACGGCAAGACCGTCTTCGGCAGTGATTTCTGCCATCCCATGCTATTGGAAGCGCGCAGAAAAGTGCGCGAGCGTTGCGCGTTGTTCGAAGCCGACGCACTGAAGCTGCCTTTGGCGGATGGCTCGCTCGACCTGATCACGGTGGCCTTCGGCCTGCGCAATTTCGCCAACTACCAGGAGGGCTTGCTAGAAATGCGCCGCGTGCTGAAGCCTGGCGGCGCGGCGGCCATCCTGGAGTTCTCCCGGCCGCCCAACCGGGCCTTCGCGGCGCTATACGACTTCTATTCGCTGCGCATCCTGCCGGCCATCGGCGGCATGGTGTCGGGTTCCCGCACGGCCTACCAATACTTGCCCGAATCCGTGCGGAAGTTTCCCGGGGCGGAGGAACTTGCCGGCAGGATGCGCGAGGCCGGCTTCGCTAAAGTGAGCTACGAGCGCATGACAGGGGGCATCGTCGCCCTGCACATGGGTGTGCGCGGGGAATGAAGGGAAGCCCCGCTACGCCCCCATCAATTCCTTGCGGCTCCGCATCGGCTTGCCTCGATAGGTCGGCACTCCGTCCTTTTCTTCCAACCATGTGAGATGCTGGCGTCGCTGCTTGCGCTCGTTGAACAGATCCAGGAACTGCTTGCGCATCTCCGGAGCCATGTCCGACAGGCTCACGCCGTCGCCGTAGCCGTTTGAGATGGTCACCGGTGTGTCGAACGTATTCACCGCGTACTTGGTAAGAGCGAAGCCCGTAATGGGATACCAATTGCAGGACCAGAGGTTGTTGCGATAGTTGGAGAACAGCCCGTAAGGCCAGTATTGGGGCTGGGAAGAGGAGTCCTGGTAAGTCCCGTGAGAAACCAGTGCAGTGGGGGGAGTTTTGTCGCGCCCGGGGCCGAGGTTGTCGCTCGAAAACAGGGCCAGGTTCGGCCCAGCCGCGGCCACACGGCGGGCCACGTCACGCACCAAGTGCATCATGGCGCGGCCTGCGTAACCAGGGTAGGCCTCGTTGCCGAGGTCGCCGGCCTTCACATAAAAGGTCTCATCCCAGATGAAAGCGTCGGTGAGCCGGCCGAGTTCGCCGAGTAGCGCGTCTACGTATGTGAGATAGAAGCCGCGCACGTCGGGGTGCAGCGGGTTCTGGGCATACGGCTTCCCGCTGACCTCGGGTCCACGCCAGCCGCCCCACCGCAACACCTTGGACGGGTCGAACGTCTCTTTCACGCCATCGCAGGCGAGGATGCCGTCGGCGAAGTAAACCGCCACGCGGAAACCTCTGTCTTTGGCGTACCGAACGCGGCGGCGCATTTCGGGCCAGGACATGTCCACCGGGTAGGTATTCTCCAGCACGTTGCGGTGGAATCCCACACCCCACTTCAACCCCGGGTCGGGCGCCTTGGCAAGCGCCTGCACCTCCGGAAGCCGCGCGCACGGCAGGGCTTTCCAGGTTTTGTCGAAGCTGCGCGAGCGATAGTTGAAAGCGTAGCGGCCGATGTAGTCGTACCAGCCGTGCAGGGCGAGCAGAACCTTGCTACGGTCGGCGGGCCGGATCAGCCGCTCCAGTTCGTCGATGTCCGCAAACCAGCCGCGCCCGTTGCCGCTCAGGAAGTCGTAGCCGATCATGGACACGTCGTGGACCCAATCGGGCCCTTCGCGAACCTCCTTCAAGCACGTTGCGTAGAACGCACGCATAGCGCCGTCGAAGCCGCCCTTGTGGAGAGCCGTCACCACGGTGCGCTGTTCCTCATTGGCGAGTCCGATCTTGCCGGAGTAAGTGCAGCGGAAGCCACCCGGCCTGTCCCCGGTGGGGAGACGGAAGGCGCTGGTGAACCAAGGATCGCTCGCAAACAGGAGGCAGAGATCTGTTGATGGGGAAGATTCGTCCACCGCTGGAATGGCAAGTCTTTCGTACGGCGTTTCAGGAGCTGGTCCAGTGATCTGGTAGGCGCTTTCGGTGCCATCGGCGGGCCTGCGGCGCCCGATGCCGTTCTCAAGCGGCAGGAAGACTTCTCGGGCACGCGATGGAAGCAGAATGTTGCGCGGCAGCTCCACCGTCACGTCGCCGCTGAGCGGGCTTGCGGCGTGGACGGCAACGCGCTGTACCAACGCGGCACCGTTTGGAATCGCCTCGATGTTCACCTCATACCGCACGGCGATTTCCGGCATAGAAGAAACGCGATACTCATATACGGCCGAACACCCCTCCCTGCGCGCCCGGACCGGCTTGTCGCACACCCAGGCCGGCGCGCCGGCCACGGTAACGCGCGGATGATTCGGGCCGAGCCGGGGGTTCACCAGCTCCACACCGCCTTGCCGCAGCGAGACGATGGCTCCGGTGAGATCCACCTGCACGCGCCAGCCGGCGGCTTCCATCGATTCCAGGCGGGCTGCGGAAGCGTCGATCGCAGCCGCAGCCATACCGGCGAATTGCCTTCTCGTCATTCGATTCACGGTCTTATCGCTCCAGAGCCTTTTCCAGCGCCTGCTCGAGTTCCTCCTTGCCGAGCGTGGTGCTGATGAACAACTCCTGCCGCGCCCCCGCGCTCAGCGCCAGGGCCTTCCATCCGTTGGCAGTGGGGACGGTGACACGAAACTGCACCTTGCCGCGCGCGTCGCGCACCGGGCGAATGACCCCGGGGATGACCGAGCGAATTTCCGGATTGGCTGCGAGCAGGTTCTCCAAGGCCCGGCGGACGCCGTCGATGATGCTGTGCTCGATCTTGAGCCGGTTCTGGGCGGTTCTCAGTCTCACGTGCTTACCTCCATCCATGTTCTCCGCGTAGAGGGACGAAGCGGACTCCGGTCACCGTGCGCGTATGCGTCTTTCCACCGCTCTTTTCAATTATCAGAAGCTCCTGCTCGAACAAGTCGCCCACGGGGATAACCAGGCGGCCGGGATCGTTGAGTTGATCGAGCAACGGCTGGGGCGTGGCTGGCGCCGCCGCTGCGACGGAAATGGCATCGTAAGGCGCCAGCGGCAGGTATCCCTGCGATCCGTCGGCCGTAACGACGCTCACGTTCGCCGCGCAGCCGGCACGCGCAAGGTTGGCCTCGGCCATCGCGGCGAGCTCCGGCAGGATCTCGACGGCGACCACGCGCCTGGCCAGCGCTCCCAGCACGGCGGCATGATAGCCCGAGCCACAACCCACTTCGAGCACCATTTCACGGCCTTCCAGGTGCAAACAGGCGGTCATCAAGGCGACGATGTAGGGCTGGGAGATCGTCTGGTCCCATCCGATGGAGACAGGCTCGTCGGAGTAACTTGAGGCGCGGCGCGGCTCCGGCACGAATTCCTCGCGCGGGATGCGGGCCATGGCGTCCAGCACGCGGATATCCCGGAGGCCGCGGGCCCGGATCTGGCATTCCACCATGCGCGCCCTTTCGGCCGCCCAATCTACGCTGCTCGGCTTGTCCGGTTTCACTTGAACGATTTCCGGTAAAGAAACTCAACCTCGAAGATTCCATTTTCTTCCCTGACGGCCTGGATTGACCACTGCTTATTCACGTTCCATTGCAGGCCCACGATCTGCTGCTGGCCCTTGTTGAGGTTGGTGATGTAAGTAAAGGTGACGTCCTTGGAGATCTGCTGTTCCACGGTGAGTCGCGCCTGAGGGTTATTCTCGATACCGCGCAACTGCGGGTCGATCTTGATACGGCTCACTCCGAAAAAGCGCTGCAGGCGGCCGGTGACCGGCGTGGCCAGGGCCTGCCCCAGCAGCACACCGGCGCCGACCTGCTGCCAGTCCAGTCCAGTATCGAACTGCCGCACCGCCACGCTGGGATTCGACGAGGGTGCGCGGCCAACCGTGAGCAGGGCCATCAGCTCCTGCAGTTGCAGAGGCGGGTCGGAGCGGTAGGTCATATTCAGCTTGTTGGGTGGCCCGGTCAGGTTCACGGTGATGTCGATGCCGCGAATGCGTGTTTCGAGGTCCAGATTCACCGCCGGTTCCAGTTTCACCGGGTTGACGAAAGAGACCTCGCCGCGCGCGATGTTGTACTTCGTGCCGAAGAAACTCAGTTCCCCCTGGGTGGCCGAAATGCGGCCGAGCAGGATCGGTTTGGCGGGGCTGCCCCGCAGGCGCAGATTCGCCTCGATCTGGATGTCGCGGGTGAGGGTAGTCTCGAGGCGGGCGTTCGGCACGGTCTCGACGCGCACATCGAACTGCATGCCGCGCAGCAGTTCGTTGGAGATCACGGGCGTGACAACGGCCTGCGAAGATTGCGCGAGCAGGCTGCTCATGTCGACGCCCGTGCTGATGCTCGACCGGGCGACGCGCACGGTTCCCGCGAGCAGGCTGCGGTTGGCTGTACCCGTCAGGTTCAGCGTTGCGTTCGCGGTGGTGCTGATTCCTTCCGGATAGCGCACGCGGACCTGATTTGCCGTAGCTTGCAGGCGGTACACCGTGTCGTCGCCGCCGAAGCCGAGGAACCCGCTCAATGTCAGCGTGCCGCCTCCGGTCTGCGCGGTGAGGCTTTCAATAGTGGCGCGGTTGCGGTCAAAGAAAACCGTTCCGTTGGCCCTGTCCAGGCCGTTCGGTACACCGCTGAAATAGAGTGAGGCGTTCACAAGCTTGAGCCGTCCGTACAGGCCAGGATCGTCCAGCGGCCCGCGGACTTCGGCATCCAACTCCGACCTGCCCGATGCGGAGAGGTCCTTTTCGAAGTCACGGAGCATGGCAAGGTTGACGCCGCCGTGGAAACGAAGGTCGAAGCGCCCTTTGCCGCCAAGCATTACCTTGCCGCCGATTTCGAGGTTGGTATCATGCCCCAACAGGCGGGCGCGCGAGACGCGCCACTCGCCGAGCGTGCCTTCGACGACGATGGGTTCGGCATTGCGCAGCCCCAACTCCTCCAGTTTCGAGCCGGTGGCGCCGACGCGCGGCTTGATCTCCAGCAACCCGATATCGGCGCGCGCCTGCCAGCGCAAAGGTTCCAAGCCCTGGCCACGGATCGTTAACTTGCCTTCGCTGAACGCTTCGACCGGCAGGGGATTGGGATTATTCTGCGCCCACCAGGAGCGCAGCGTGGACAACGCCAGGCGGCGGAACTGCAGTTCTCCCGCGACGGAGTGAACCGGGTCCAATCCGACGCGAACCACACCGGAGACGGTTGCTCCGGCCAGTTCCGCGCGCGGGTGGATCTCCATCATGTCGCCTGACGTAAGGGCGCGTATGCGTATGGAGCCCAGCGGGCGCTTTCCCAGCGTCACGTTCAGCGATTCGGCCAGCGCCGTCAGTTGTCTTATACGGATTCCCTTTTCATCGATGCCGGCCTCGCCTTCCAGTTGTGCGTTCAGCCGTCCGTCCGCCGCGGATAGCGTCGACTTCCACGCCTCGATGTGCGATAGCGGAACTTCGGCGGCGGCCAGTCTCACGTTGAGAGAACCTCGCTGCCAGTTGCCGGGCGAGTGCGCGTAAACGGCACTCCATTCGACCGGCGCGCCGCCGATCGTCGCCTGCGCTTTGGAGATAACCAGCCGGCTTCCTGCGTAATCGATCGTTCCGCGAACAGCGTCGAACGGCTGCGAGGCGGCCGAGACCTTGGTTAGCTCCACATCGCCCCGGACGGCCGGCTGATCGAAAGTGCCTTGCAGCTTGAGGTGTGCCGAAGCCAGATCGGAAGAGCACACGTCTGAACTCCAGTCACATGCCTGTATCTCG
>ENA-UOYA01000916-UOYA01000916.1-activated-sludge-metagenome-genome-assembly--contig:-NODE-916-length-34569-cov-10.288173_pt1 | contig 34569 bp, 25 predicted proteins | sample MGYA00238163_ERZ764804 | MGnify/ENA primary metagenome ERZ764804 (study PRJEB28919, sample SAMN05720223) | activated sludge metagenome | isolation source: Anaerobic digester | place: Hong Kong... | reverse complement strand
TTAATTCCATAAAAATCGAAGAAATATTTTGAGAACATATATAAAAACAGTATTTTTGTACTGGAAAAAGGTCAAATAAATCGACTTTAATTAAAATGGACATTCAAACTGATAAGAAATTACATATTATGGAATACAAAGAAAAAGCGATACGAGGCATTGTTGCCTCGTTCGTGAAGGCATACGCCGCTGGGTTCTCTGACCGTCACATCTCAGAAAAGGATGATGAAGACGGAGTTATTAACATGAAAATCCACAATGTCTTTATTGCGGCACTAGGCTCTGAAATACAATATTATTCTGCCTTAGCTCGTTCGCTTGATAGCTCACTTGGCAACATGCTAGAGAAAATGGCTATACAGATTGCCGAACTACACTACAAGGTTACTCAACACGTAGAAGGTAAACTATATAAAGCACAAACAGACTATATTGCAGAAATTCTTGAAGAATATAAAAATCATGCTCGTTACCCATTCATAAAAGACTATAAAGGGATTTCTTTAAAAACAGGCGACTCTATAACAAAAAGACATGAGAGTGACTATTATCTTGTTGACGAAGATAATGGTATGCACTATCTTATAGAGTTGAAGATAGGTGGTGACCTTGACAACAAAAAAGCGCGTTCAGAAAAAGAAGCCTTACTTGAACAATATTGCATACTTACTAATGAACTAGGAAGCGAGGAAAATGTCAAAATCCTTTTTGCAACAGCATATAATCGCTACGGCGAAGGTAAACCTTGGACACAAGGACGCGTATTGCAATTCTTCTCAAAAGATGAGCTATGTATCAGTAGCGATTTTTGGAATCTCGTATGCAAATCTGAAAATGGATATGATATTGTGATTGATGAGTATAAGAAAAATGCCCATTATATCAACGAGGCGTTAGACAAGATTAAAAACGTATATCTTGACTAATGGGAAATCCAAATTGGAGGAAATGTCTGCTTTGTGGAAATAGTAAGGACATTATTAAACGAATACCAGATAATTCTATCGACTTTATACTTACCGATCCACCATATAACATTGGACAACATTCAACAGGTAATATCCCCTTGCCGGGAAGAACACCTATGAATAATGATGTAGCTGAATGGGATCATGTGAACTTCAATCCAGAAGATTGGGCTGAGGAATTTATACGTATCTTAAAACCTACAGGTAATCTGTTTATTTTTACATCTTACAATCAACTTGGACGATGGTATAATTGTCTAGATCATAGATTTGATACTTCAAACTTTATGATTTGGCATAAGACAAATCCTGCCCCAAAGATTTTTAAAGCTGGATTTCTAAATAGTTGTGAGATGATTTTCACTTGTTGGAACAAAAAGCATACGTGGAATTTTATTTCACAGAGAGAAATGCATAATTTCATGGAAAGTCCCATCTGTATGCGTCCTGAAAGATTATCTGATCCCAAACATCCTGCACAGAAGCCCATTAAAATATTAGAAAAAATGATACAAATAGCTAGTAATGAAAATGACATCATTTTCGATCCATTTATGGGTGTTGGTTCAACAGGAATTGCTGCTATGAAACTTAATCGTAAATTCATAGGTATTGAATTAGATAAGAAATATTTTGAGGCTTCTGTCAAAAGAGTAAACGAAGAACTACAAAGAGTTACGAATAACAATAATAAAACAAATGCTGATAATGTCAAAGCTGGATTGGTTTGCGAGGCTTCAACATTAGAACAGCAAAAATGTATTTCCATGGAACAATTAAATTTATTTAGTACCTTACCAGATTGGGCTGAGATGCTACAAAAAGAATCTAAAGAAGTTAAGAAAGAAAAATTGCATAAATCGCAAGAAATAAAATTGACGAAGATGTTAAAACCCCTTCTTAAATGGCCTGGTGGAAAAGAGAAGGAATTGAAGTTTATCATTCCTGAATCGCCAAAGTTCAACAACTATTACGAACCATTTGTTGGTGGCGGTTCTGTATATACAGCATTTGATGCTAATCATTTTTATATAAATGATAAATCGGAAGAACTGATTAATCTTTATTGTTACATTGCTACTAAAAATGTCGACTTCTTTGGCTGGGCTGGAGCTATAGATCAATCGTGGAAAAATATGTTGTCATTTTCAGAGCGAGAGATCGCATTAAAGGATATATATTTTGATTTCCGCCTTGACAAGATAACGGATCAGGAATTACTTACCATGCTACGCCAACACCTAAATGGTGAAAGAAGACAATTTGATGAATGTCTAAGCATACAATTCGTTTGGAATCGCGATGATTTCTTCTCATTGTTATACACAACGCTAAGACGTAAATTACTGCGTATGAAGAAAATAGAAAAAGAGCGAGTAATAATGCCAGATGAAGACATTATGGATAATATTGAGACAGCATATATGGGGACCTTATATACTTACTTACGTTCGCTTTATAATGACAAACACTTATATGTTGAAAATTCCCCACTGCATACAGCATTATTTTTATATCTGCGTTATAACTCATATAGCGGAATGTTCCGCTACAATGACGACGGCGATTTTAACGTTCCATACGGGGGCATATCATATAATCATAAAACCTTGGAAAAAGTACTTGCCTATTACCAATCAGAGGCATTATGTCGTCATTTTGAGAATACCACAATGGAGAATTTAGACTTTGAAGAGTTCTTTCATGAGCATCAGCCGCAAGAAGATGATTTTGTATTTCTTGACCCGCCGTATGATAGTGAATTTAGCACATACGCTCAGAATGACTTTACCCAAAATGACCAGAGACGATTAGCAAATTATCTTATTAATGAGTGCCACGCAAAGTGGATGATGGTCATCAAGGCAACTCCATTTATTCTTTCATTATACGAAAATCATGGGCTAAACATCAAAACCTTTGATAAGACTTATCAGGTTAGTTTTATGAACAGAAATGATAAAGATGTAAAACATTTAATTATAAAAAATTACGAATAATGATCACAGAAAGAAATTTAATATTACCATCTCTATATCTAATGCGTAACAATGAGCATGGCATCATTTCGACCAGTGAACTAATACCATTACTGGAACGTATTATGCATCCGTCTGGGCATGATAATGAAATTATCGCAAATCGTAATGATACATATTTTTCTCAGAAAGTGAGAAATTTGAAGTCACATGATACTCTTTTAAATGCAGGTTATGCTGAATATTATTACGATAACCAATGTTATAGGATAACAGAAAAAGGAATAAAATATCTTGAAGATAATATTGATGCAATGAACTATTTACTTAACAATAGTTTTGATTACGATGATGTCGTAAATAAAATAGAAAAGTCTATTGATACAAAAAAAGGAATACCACTAACTGAAATTATATATGAAGGAGGCCTTACAATTCGCAATCAAAAAATCCGTGAACGATCAGAACGACTAAGGAGTGCAGCATTAGAATATTATAAAGGTTATCAACTGTACCATTGTAATTGCTGCGGTTTCAATTTTTCAGAATTTTATCATTGCGATGAAAATGACTCTAGCATTGAATTTCACCACATCAAGCCTATCTTCATGTATCAAGACGGGAATGAGAAACAGACCATTGAGGAGGCATTAAAAAACTTATTACCAGTATGTCCTAATTGTCATAGACTTATTCACAAGGAGCATATATTAAAAGAGCAATTGCCTGATTTCGTAAAAAAAATCAGATTGATACATCCAACATTTCAATTTACTTCAATCATTGGTTAAACTAAATATAAAACTCCAATAATATAACAATAAATTATATTTTACTAAGTTGATAGCATCATCAATTATCAATTAATTCCGCGAACGGTACGCCATACGGTTCGCCCATGATGTCCAAATATACTTCGCAGAAACGTTTGTAAGCATTCATGGCGATGTTCATTTTGCCATTCTTGTTGAGCACGTAGCAACAGGCGGCGAGAGCCTTTTCGCTGGTCGGATCGTGCATGAAGATGATATCCGTGAGGCGCACCACGACGTGTTCCTCGGCATGGTCCTTCGACGACTGGAGCATGCGATGCAGCAGGTCGAGACTCCTGCGTGAAAAGTTGTCCTTGAACGAGTCCAACCAATCTATACTCATTTCCGTGAGCAACGGACCGCGATAGAGCAGTTCGGTGATGCGTTCCATAAATTCACCTTCGCCGTTGTCACCGCACGCCTCGTAGCTGTGCAAGAGCTTCGTGCCATGGTGATAATCGCAATTTACGTCGCTTCCGAAATTGATGCTAAGAAAGCCATCCTTATTAATAATCTGCACGTCGCCCACGAGTTTGAGCAATTTTCTGAGATTGGAGATATTCACATTGCGGTTGTTGCTTTCCCTAGCCTTGTCCATGTTCTTCCAAAATAGTTCGGTGAAATCTTTTATAGATATTCCCTTTTTGTGTTCCGCACTGAACATGATGAGCGCAATGAGGATTTTGCGCAGTCGCGGCTGAAATCTGGCGGTGATGTCCTCGCCCTCGCTGCTGTACACGCAGAATCTATCGAGCAGGCAAATGCTGGAATGTGAAAAGACGTAATGATGAGTGGGAATGTTGATCTTAATGGCATCGGGCACATAGCTGGCGGCGGGCACCCGTGAGTTTAATGGTTTGGATTGTTCTTTGGCGGGCAGCGGTACGTCATTGTTAGCAGATTCTCCTTTGTCGTCAGGTTCTTCTTCGGCATTGGATTTTTCTTCGGGAATCAGTTTGTATTCACGATAATTTCCCTCTTTGGATAAGTTCTCGTTTACGCTAATTTCAGTGGGAACTTCAGCCTTGCGATTTTTTTCAATCATAGTCACCTTCCAAGCAATCACGCCAGAGAAGGTCGTCATTAAGAAGAACAACGACGTGTTGAAAGCAATCCAATATAATGATGAGTTGCTCAAATCATGGGTAGGTATCACAAATAGTAGATGTGAGTTTAATAGTATTATTGTTTTCATGGATTGCAAAAGTATTAAAATTCTGTTACATGACCAACAATATCGGCCCTAAATATGATAATGGATATTTTACAAAAATGGAGATGTATTTGCTCAATTCAATAAAAGATGTTATCTTTGCAGACTACAAATAATAAAGAATCAATCGACCATCCACGTATGAAATGCACCAGCCATTGCAAGATATGGCTGCTGATGATATACATAAAAGGGAGAAATGACAATGAAAAACCTTATTCAAATTCAATCTCAAGATAAAAATGCTGTTGCCAACTTCACAGAAGTGGTGAGCATGATACGCCATACACACCAAGAGGTGCTGCACGTCGCCAATCAGGCAATGGTAGATCTGTATTGGCGAATCGGTGAGTATATTTCCCTGCGAGTTGCTAAGTCAAGTTGGGGAAAAGGTGTCGTGGCGGAGTTGGCAAACTACATCGCTTCCGTCGTTCCAGAATCAAAAGGTTATTCTGCATCCAATCTTTGGCGTATGAAGCAATTCTATGAGACTTACGCAGGAAATGAAAAACTCGCGACACTGTTGCGAGAATTGTCATGGAGCAACAATCTTGTAATCATGAGCCGTTCTAAATCAGCAGAGGAACGTGAGTTTTATATAAGATTAGCCAATAAAGAAAGATTGTCAAATCGTGACTTGGTACGTCAGTTCAAGGCGTGCACCTTCGAGCGCACGATGCTTGGTAATGCAAAACTCGCACCAGTGTTGCGAGAATTATCGCCCCAAGCAGAGACGGTGTTTAAAGACAATTACGTATTGGAGTTTATCATCTTAAACAAAAAAAGCGGGGCGACCGCCAATCTGGCATCGCCCCGCAAAACTAATACACTTTTGAAATCTGATGACAATCTTAATACCTTTTGTCATGAAGAACTTTATTTCGTTACATCTTCATCTGCTATTGCATCTTCATAATTCGTCCACATCGGAATGGTTTCGTCATAACCGTCGTAGCCGTAATTTTGGCGCAATTGTGCTTTGTTGTTGGCCGTGATAGCGGAATTAGGTACAGGCCAGAAGATGTTGTGCTTGTTCACCTTGTATTCGAATGTCTGGCTGCCCTGCGAACCCTTGCCGTAAGGACGGTTGAACACGTTGTAAGTGGTGCAGCGACGATACCAGTAGCTACCGCCTGTGAGATCGGTGCCTTCCTGCTTGTCCCAAGTATTGATGTCGTAGACATTTCCCCATTCATCGGGCTTGCCACTCTTGGCGAGACACCAAGACACGCGGGCCATCTCTGCCTGACGGAATTCTTCCATATAGAGTTCGCGGGCGCGCTCGCTCATGATGTCACCGATGGTGACGGTGGTGAACATTTTCTTGGCGTTGGCACGGCGGCGGATGGCATTCACGTCTTCGGCTGCCCCTGTGGCGTTGCCCTGATAGAAACGAGCCTCAGCACGGAGAAGATAGGTGTCTGCCAAACGGAAAAGATACATATCGCCGTTGCAGCCTTTGCCCTGCGCTCCCTGGAACTGGTTGGCATTCAAGTTGGCTTCTGCCACGGCATCGAGGATATAGAGCTGATACAGAGGAGTGGGATACCAGCTGCGGATGGTGTCGGAACAGAGGATGTCGCCCTTACGAACGACCGTCTTGCCGTCTTTGACATAATCCTCGGTGGCATAGAGCTGATAATTTTTGCCATAGAGGTCGGATTTCGGGTTATTATACTTGAAATCTTCCATTTCCATCCAGTTGCCTACTTTGCGGTTGTGGCGCAGATCTTGCCAGTCGGTCTCGCCGTCATAGTTCCAAATGGTCTTGTTGTAATAATAGGAAGTACGGTTCAGGGCGATGCCACGTCCAGCCACGCGCACCCAGTCGAGAGTATCTCTATAGTTGCCGTTGCTGCGTGCATAGTTGGAACCCGGACTTGCCATGCCGTGAGGATCACGTATCACGCTGTTGCTCCAGTGGGCGAAGTTGGCACGCATGATGTTATAGGTGGTAAAATTCTGATCGTTGGAATTGATGATCGGCATGATGAGTTCCTTGTTAGCCGAATTGCAAACGTTAGGCGTACGGTGCAAATCCCAAACCACATTACGAGTCACCTTCCAAGTTTTCTCATTGCCCGAAGGCTGCCATGTGCCGAAAGGTTCGGTCATCAGTTTCAGCCCGTGGTTGTTGATGAGGTCGGTGGCCATGGCCTCAGCCTTGGCGTACTCTCCCGTGACGAGGTAGCATTTGACCAGAAGATGCATACATGCCTCCTGATTGACCATGCCCAAATATGTCATATCCTTTTGTGCCGGCACATGAGCCACGGCAAATTCCAAATCGTGGACCAGCATCTTGAAGATAGCTTCTTTGCTCGTAGATTTGTAGTTCTGCTTAGGAACCGTCATCAGTTTGGTGATCAGAGGAATATCGCCAAACTGCAACGTCAGGTTGTAATAGGCGTAAGCTCTGTGGAAATAGGCACGGCCCTTGTAAGCGTCTCTGATCGCATCGTCGAGACCTGTGACCTTGTCGACATAGGAAAGCACCGAATTGGCATATTTCACGGCATTGAAGCCCTCGTTCCAGAAACGCTGCATATAGTTGCCGTCTCCACCAGTAGCCATACCGGATGTAGGAGTCAACTTGGCATCGAAATTGTCCTGGAAGCCGCCGCCCATATCGGTTTTGGCATACATGCCCACATCCGTGAGATAGTAATTGGTGGAGAGGCCCACATTGTTCCAGTTGCCGTCGAGGATGTAGGTTTTCAACTGTTTGTCGCACATGGTCAGTGCAGACTGCAAGCCCGACTCCGTGGAATAGGTAGCCGTGGGCTCATAGAATGACAGCGGGTCCTGCTTGAGAAAAGAATCCGAGCATGCCGTCATGGTGACTGCTGCAAGGACAACAGCACCAGCTTGATATATCAAATTAATATGTTTCATATTGTGTTTTCAATTAAAGTGTTACATTAATGCCGAACTGGAACTGGCGATTTGCGAAGCCTCCTGTCTCGGGGTCGCCGTAATCCCAACTGTCGAAGGTGCAGACGTTGTTGATGCCTGCAGTGATATGAACTCGTTCTACCATAAACTTGCGGGTGAGCTGCCGTGGCAATGTGTAGCCGACGGTGATGTTGTCCAGGCGCACGAAGTTGCGGTTGTAGAGCTTCATCACACCAGTGCAGCCACTAGGGCCAACGGCGTTCAGGCGGGCGAACTTGTTGGTTGGATTATCCGGTGTCCAATACTCTTTCTTGTATGTGTTGCAAGTGTTGGTGAACATGGAACCGGAGTTGTCATTGTTCAGATAGTTGCCAGAAAGGCTCTTATGTCCCATATAAGAATACATGGAGAATGAGAATGTCCAATCCTTGAAGATGGTGAAATCATTGCGGATGTTCCAATAGATCGGAGGATTGGTGGTACCCAGATAGACTTTGTCTTTGTCGTTGTAGACAGGAACGTGTGTACCGTCGGCGAGCACTTTGTCGTCATCGGTGCAATGGTTGATGACCTTCGGGTCACCGGGCTTCTGGTTTACGAGGGCAGCCTGGGCAGCTTCGTCTTTCTGCCAGATGCCGTCGGTTTCCCAATACCAGATTTCGCCTACAGGTTTGCCGATATACCAGCCGTTGCTTGTGTCGTTGATTTCCTTGCCATTTTCGTCATATTCATAATAGAGATGCTTAATGGTGTTCTTGTTGTAAGAAAATCCTGCGGAAGTGTTCCACTTGAAGTTCTCCGTATCAAAGTTGCGGGAGTTTAATGTGATTTCCACACCAGAATTGGTCACCTCTCCCAAGTTGGTGGTGATGCTGCTGAATCCTGTGAAGTTAGGCAGGCGCTGAGCCATAATCATATCGTGGGTTTTCTTGAAATACCACTCTATGCTACCCGTGAGCCGCTGTTTGAGCACGGCGAAGTCGAGTCCCACATTATAGGCAGTGGTCTTTTCCCATTGCAGATTAGGATTTGCCAGACGGCTGATGCTCAATGCCTGGATGACGGCTTGTGTGCCGTTGGTGATATAGCCCATCACGCCACCGTCTGACAAATTGGAAAGTGCCAGATAGGTGTCTGCCAATGAGCGGTTTCCGTTGGTACCATAAGACACGCGCAGTTTGCCATAGTCCAGCCAAGGCACTTTGCAGAAGCTCTCTTCCGTGAAAGCCCAACTGCCGCCGACAGACCAGAATGTGGCCCATGGATTATTGGTACCGAAGGCGGAATAACCATCCCGACGTACAGAACCTGTGAACATATAGCGGTTGTTATATCCATAGAACAGACGGCCCAGATAAGCGGCGGCTGATGAGTGGGTGTCATAAGTGGAGAAATCACTTTGCTCCTTGTTGGCACCAGAGATATAATGGAAGCCTAACACATCGGTAGGCGTGATGTTGCGTGCATAGATATTGTCAGACCAATAACGGTTTTCCTCTGCCTCCTGCACCAATGTCACGGTGAAATGATGCTTGTCGTAAGTCTTATCCCATGTGAGCGTGTTGTTCAGAGACCAGTCGAATTCTTTTGAAGTGCTGCGGTTCACACCACGGTCGGCGGCTGTGCTATTAGGCAGTTCTGCCGACATGAAATAACGATCGTAGAACCACTGGTAGCGTGGAGCGATATTAAACTGATAAGTGAAACCGTAAGGCAACGTGACTTTTGCATTGAAAATGGTATTCAGCACGGTGTAGCCTTTTTCCAGGTCGTCGTATTGGTCATTGAAATGGAAGTTGTAACCGCCATTGGTGGGATTGCCGCTACGGGGATACTGCAATTCTTTGCCATTATCGTCGTATCTCAACTCATAAGGAGATTCGCGCAACTGGTTGTTATCCCAATAGTTGCTGCCCAGAGGCACGGCGTTGGACTCATCGCTGCGGTCTTGGAAATTGACGTTGGCACCCACTTGCAGCCAATTGGTGATATCGGCAGTGATTTTCATGTTGGAACGGAATGCGTGATAATTATCACCTTGTATGGCTCCCTGATTTTTCAGATAGCCGAAGCTCATGTAATAGTTCACTTTGTCGGAAGCCCCGGACACACTGGCATCATAATCCTGGTTAAAACCGGTGCGGAACACGGCTTTGTTCCAATCATAAGTCTTGCCTGCCAGATAATTCTGCATCACCAAAGCGGCATCTGCATCCAAACCCATACGGCGGGCATACAATGATTCGAGACTTTCACCGCTCTGGAGAGTCTTAGGACCCGTGGTAGACCATGTATCGGTAGAAATGCCATACTTGGACAGATTGTTGATATTGTCATAATAGCCTACAGGAATTTTCCCGTCTTTGCTGTAATATCCCCAGTTGCCGTCGGCATCATATCCATAAGTGGTCGCTTTCAGCCAGTCTTCACGGTATGTCATATATTCAGACGCATTGAACACATCCCGATAAGCAGCCTTCGTGTTGGCAGCGAGATTTGCGCTGACATTGATGATAGGCTTGCCCTCCTTACCTTTTTTGGTGGTGATGATGATGACGCCACTGGCAGCTTTCGCACCATAGATGGCTGCCGAAGAGGCATCCTTGAGCACATCGATTTGGGCGATGTCATCAGGATTGATTTCGGAAAGTTCTCCGTTGAAAGCCATTCCGTCGAGAACGATTAATGGCGAATTGTGAGCCCCTGAAGTGTAGAGCGAGTTCTGACCACGCAACTGGATGGAAGCGCTGCCGCCCTTGGCGGATGAGTCGAAACCAATCTGCAAACCTGGAGTGCCACGCAACAAATCCTGTACTGCGCCCGGATTCTGGTCAGCAATCTTGTTGGGATCGATTTGTACGACCGAGCCTGTCAAATCTTTCTTGCGCATTGTACCGTAACCTACGACGACCACTTCGTTCAGTGTTTTGTCATCCTCTTTCATCGTTACATTGATGGCGGTTCTGCCATTAACGGCTATTCGCTGCGTGGAATATCCGATGTAAGACACCGAGAGATTGCCTCCCGACACATTGTTTAGAGTGTAATTACCATCAAGATCGGTAACCGTTGCGTTTTGGGTGCCCTCGACTCTCACTGTGGCACCGATAATCGGTTCACCTTTGGCATCGAGCACTTTTCCCTTCACTGTTTTGGCCTGTTGCACCACATTCGTTTCGTTGACACTGGCAAACATCGTTTGTGGCAGCCCAACGAACATGACAGATGCCAAGACCGACGAAAGCATGATTCGCTTTGACGATAGTTCAATTGTTTTGTTCTTCATGAAATGTAAATTTAAAAGTATAATTTGATAGTTATGTGATACTTATAGAAGAGTAGATTACGTTTGGGTTTCAATGTGCGGAAGATCCGCAAGTTGTTGGTATTTAGATTATCATTTTGCAAATATATGTAAATATTTCCAAAAAACCAAGAATTATTATCGTAAAAAACAGGCATTTTTCGTAAATTTCCCATTATGCACAATAAAATGCCCACAACGTGGAAGAATGAATCCATGCTGTGGGCACTATTTCGAATCAAAATGTATCTCGATTTATTTCATCAATCCATCGATTTCTTGCGCACTCATTTCTGCAACGGGGTGAAACGAGGGCGAAAGCATGTAACTCTTCAGGCTATAGAGCAACTGGCGGGCAGCGGGATAGCCTGTGAACGGGAAGGCGGCGCAATGGAGCGTGCCACGCATCTTTCACGCCCACCTAGGCGGTAGATAGCAAAACGCCATGTGCCCGTAAGGTTCAGCCTCTGTGCATTTGCCAGCATCGGGCAAAGCAAAAGGGAAAGTAATAGTCAATAGTTAAAAAGTAATAGTTAAAAGAAAATTGCCACTACGACTATTGCTTTTTAACTATTAACTTTTACTTTTAAACTATTAACTTTTCACCCATTGATTCCCGCGCCAGCAGAGACGAACCATCCTTTGCCTTTGAACGCAGAGGGATGGCGATGGTTTTTGGCGTTGGCATCCAGGAATCTGACGTATTCACAAGCCGCGAGCAGGAATGCGCCCGTGCCGAAGTTGGCCTGTGAATCGGCATTAATCATCTGCCCCGGGATGGCTTTCTCTCCTATCGGCTGCACATATCCGACTTTTCCGTCACTCTGCAGCGCTATCGATGTGAGATATTTCCATGCCCGATTAATCACAGGCATGAAATCTTTCTGATTCAATAGTCCGTTGTTCACGCCCCACAACATTCCATAAGTGAAGAATGCCGTGCCGCTGGTTTCGGGGCCCGGAGCCTGTTCGGGGTCCATCATACTGCGTGTCCAATACCCTTCCTTTTGTTGCAAAGCAGCCACGGCATGAGCCAGACGAACATATTTATCCACGAAAAATTGGCGGTGTTTGTAATTGGTCGGCATGTCCTTGAGCACTTTGGCAAGTCCTGCCAGCACCCAACCGTCGCCGCGCGCCCAGAAATCCTTCTTGCCACTGTTGGTCTTGTGCATCGGATAGATGTATTTGCCGTCACGGAAATAGAGTCCGGTCTCAGTATCGAGCATGATGCTGTCGGAATATTGAATGTTGTCATAGAGTTTGTCCAGATATTTCTCATCCCCCGTGAGTTTGTACATCTTGGTCATCACAGGCATCACCATGTATAGAGCATCCGCCCACCACCAATAGTCGTGCGCCCGGCTGTCAGCCTCGAATGACATCACCTCCACGGCGCGTGCGATACGGTCACGATAAGGGGAATCGCTGAGCTTATACTGTCCGCCGTTGGCGATATTGAAGAGGTCGATATACGTCTGAAAACAAATCTGCCAGTCGCCGAAGAGCACGTGCTGTTGGTCTTCGCCATACTTGCGATACTGCCAACGGGCAGGGTCGGTCTCGGTAGCACCCTTCCAATGATTATATTCAGCCCATTGTTCGGAATACTGACGGAACTTATCATTTTTTGTCAGCAGATATGCCTCCATATTTCCTGTGTGATAAGCCGCATGGTCCCAAAACGAGCGCACTTCGGCCTTGTTGTTTGCCTGCCAGTAATTGTTCACCTTATTGATGATGGCCACCACGTCACGTGCCGTCCATTTCTTTGCCTGCATTCCGCACGCCAGGCAAAGCATGATTGATAGAATCAGAGATTTCTTCATGATAGATTAGTACAATATATGTTTCTTATGCAAAGGTAATCATTTAAAATGATATTCATTGATTTCACCATATTATTTTTAATCCTAATTAGGCTTTGAATCTTTGGAATTTAACACGTGAAAATTTCCAAACTAGAAATGAATTGTTAAAATAATGGAGGTCTTCACGTGCTTTTTCAGTTCCCATTTTCCCATTGACATCTTTTTGAGTCGCATCTTGGTGCATTTCATCGTCTGTTCTGCATCTTTTCGCAGCCTCGTATGATGCAAAACAGAGCCCATTTTCATGTTCGTTGCTGCATTTTATATGTTGACAGCTCTGTCGATAAGATGCAAATTTATCACAAGTCACTGATTATCAATGTATAACCAAACCGTTCAAATACTCGCTTCTTTTCGACAAACGGATTTGTCTTGAGCGTACAGCGAAAATATGGAGACATTTATTGTCCTATTTTTAACACATTCTTCTCTAAAAACATCATAATACGCCAATGAGGCAAAACATCAAGACACCTCGCCAAGCAACCTTGCGAATGCTGACTATATTCCGCTCAAATGCACTAGGTCATTCTCGAATGTTTCGCGGTTGATGGCACCCCGTTTCATGGTGGAACGGTAATTGTATATTGTGCGCGGCGTGTAGAAGAGCAAGGTCGCGATGGCGGAACTCTCCATCACGCCAAGCCGCATCAATGCCATGATACGGACTTCGGGGGTGAGGCGGTTGCTGTCCTTCTGGACCACCTGACATTCGGGGAGCAGAAGGGTATTCAACTGCACTATGAAACGCGGATAAAGAGAAAGGAATGTGTTATCAAATTTCTCCATAAACTCCGACGCTTCTTGCTCGCTGAGCATCGTGGTATTGGAATATTTCAACAAATCATCCGTCTGTCGTGCCTTCACCTTGCGCTGAACCAGATTGCGATAGCTGTCAAACTTATTAATATTTGCCGCACACAAGTCCAGAAACATGTGTATATACTGTTCACGCAAGTCGTTGGTGGCGGATAGCTGACCGTTCAGACTGCTTATTCTGTCGTTTGTCTCCTCCGGCTTCTGACGTTGGACACTCAGTTTCTTGCTCTTTTTCCGAATGTCCATGAAAGCGAATATCAATACAATGGCGATGACAGAAATCACGATTCCGCTGGTCTGCAAGACGTGGTTGCGAAAAGACAACATCTTCTGATAAGCCTCAACGATATCCGGAAGGATGTTGGAAATCTGCACGATGCGCAACCTATTATTATAGAAGCGTGCATCTTCCAGCGAATATCTGATATATTTATCGGCACGCTGTATCTCGTCGGGATAGGTCTTCTTCAGATACAGGGCAAACTGCTGCAAAGCGAAATTTTCCTTCAGAGGGCACACCACATCGCTGATGGCAGCGAGTTGCACATATTTCTCATATTTGTCCATCATTCCTCTGTCACGGTAACAATTCGCCAGACTCATCGCTGTCATCGCATAAAGGCGCTCATTGATCTTGATTCCGTTCAGACAAAGTTCAAAATCGCGGCACGCTTCGCTCAGTCTGTTGCTGTATTGGGCTTGCAGACCTATATAATAATAGTACCAAACTTTCGGATTCGAGACATACGAAGCCCCGTTCTTCCCAGCTGTTATCTCGATGCACTTTTGCACAAAATAGTCATGCTGCTCCTTGTACGCCGCTTTATATTCCGTGCCCGAAGCATACTCTTCCATATAATTATAAGCCCAAAACATCGACTTATAGTACTTGTATTTCAACCGTGGATCCAGTGACGCGGTGTCTATTTTGTCGATAAGTTCTTTCGTTTCCAAATAGAAACCGCCCGTAGAAAGTTCCACCACCTTATGAATAGACGTAAGTTGCTGATAATATTTACTGCCTGAGGCATCGGCCAACTGCTGCATCTGGTCGAGACAAATCATCGTGGAATCGAAACGGAACGTGTAATATTCGTCATATAGCTTGTCCATCAGCTCCAATCGGCGCAGGGTATCGTTGGTGGACTTCAATTGTTCTTCCACAGAAGCAATCCTTGCTCTCTTCTTTGCCACGAATTCATCTCTGCGGTTGAGATATGAGTCGAGTTCCGAGAACTTTTCATCACCACAGCTAGATGTGAGAAACAACACACTAGCAATAATGAACAAAAAGTATAAATTTTGTTTCATGATGTCAGATTTATTACTTTATCGGCGTAAAAGTACAAATAAAACTTGAAACAATGGCATGTACTTAGAAGTATTTTTCAGAAAGTTTTTCTCATTGATTATTAGCAAGTTACGAAAATGACTTTTGAAATTCATGTACTTTGATGTTACATGAACTTGATTTACATCAAGATATGCGATACTTTTGCAAACGAAAATAGGCTAATTGATATGATACGTATTAGTTTTAGGTGAAAGATTGTTTTTCAGGAAGACACTTAGAAAGAACAATAATAATACTAACAATATGAACAGTTTAATAAAAAGATGATCATGAATTACAAAAAACTTAGTCTTGCTTTCATTGCCATATTGGCATTGACGCACACACCTCTACAATCATCAGCACGGGAAGCCACTATGACGACTTCTACTGCAACAGAACAGGCAAACGACGAGATCAACGTAAAAGGTCATGTCGTTGATGAAACCGGCGAACCAGTCATTGGTGCTAGCATCATCCAAAACGGTACGACCAAAGGTACTGTTACCGACCTTGATGGCAACTTCTCTCTGAACGTAAACAGCGGAGCCTCCATCACAATCTCTTACGTGGGTTATACATCACAAAACATGAAGGTGACGAGCAGTGCGCCTCTGAAAATCACCTTAAAAGAAGAAAAGACCAATCTGAACGAAGTCGTAGTTGTGGGTTACGGCACGCAGAAGAAAGCCAACCTCACGGGTTCCGTCTCATCCGTAGATTCCAAAGACCTTGGCAACCGTGCCCTCACAAGTGTGGCATTGGGCATTCAGGGGAAAATGCCTGGTGTGACAATCGTCAACGCAGGAGGAACTCCAGGACGTGACGACAGCGGAACCAGCATACATGTACGTGGAACAGGATCTTTCAACAATTCTTCACCAATGATTGTCGTCGACGGTATCGAAAGTACCATGTACGACATCGACCCGAACGACATTGAATCCATGTCAGTATTGAAAGATGCTGCATCGGCAGCCATTTACGGTTCCAAAGCTGCCAACGGCGTCATCATCATCACCACAAAACGCGGACAAGTAAACAAATCCGTAGTTTCCTATTCGGGAACCTTCGGCTGGCAGTCGCCAACGCGCCTTGCCAATTATGTGAATTCGGCTGACTACGCCCGACTGACCAATGAGGCTCGCGCCAATGAGGGTTATTCACCGATGTACACCGACAAAGACATAGAACTCTTTGAAAACGGTACCGACCCCGACGGACATGCCAACACCGACTGGCAGGATCTCTTCTATGACCAAAGTGGTTTCCAGACTACTAACAACCTGCGTATTTCGGGAGGTTCTGAAGCCATACGCTACATGGCAAGCGTGGGATACACCGACCAGAACGGTATCATCCGCAATTCAGGTATGAACAAATATAATATCCGTCTGAATCTTGACAGCAAGGTGAGCAACCGTTTGGACGCTTCTTTCAATATGGCTTACACACGTGAGGACATCACACGCCCCACAGGCCCTAACGGCAACGACTACACCACATATTTCTATGTGCTCAACAAGTTGTCGCCAATGGTACCATGCTACAAAACCGATGGCACTTACGGATATATCGGCGACGGCAACCCTATCGCATGGTTTGACAACAACTCAGTACAGGACCAGTTCCGTAACAACCTGCAGACCATCGCATCTCTCACTTACCATATTCTGCCAGAACTGTCACTGAAAGGAACGGCTGCCTACAAACTCTATTATGGCGAAACACATGATATGCACAAAGCCATTCAATATGACGACATCTATAATCAAGGTACTGTGGACAAACTGAGTGAGAATATTTATCGTGACGACAGGGTGTCGGGTGATATTCTGCTGACATACGAGAAAACTTTCGGCAAAGTACACAATCTGAAGGCTATGGCAGGCTATCATGCAGAGTTGTATCGCAACAACGGCCTCACAGGCTATCGCGATAATTTTGCCAACAGCAACCTATATGATCTGGATGCAGCCAGTGCACAGAACATGTCAAACAAAGGTAACTCAGTGAAATTCTCCATGCTTTCTTATTTCGGACGTGTCAACTACGACTACATGGGCAAATATCTCTTCGAAGGCGACCTGCGATATGATGGCACTTCACGATTTGCAAGTGGTCACCGCTGGGGTATGTTTCCTTCATTCTCAGCAGGATGGAGAATGTCTGAGGAAAAATTCTTTGAACCTCTGCGCAAAGTTGTTGACAACGTGAAGTTGCGCGCTTCATGGGGACAATTGGGTAATCAGGATATTATAGGATATTATCCCACCGTGTCCACATTAACACTCGGACAAAACTATCCTTTCGGTGGAAGCATACAGACGGGTGCAGTGACAGTGAATGCAGTGAACAAGAATCTGAAATGGGAGACAACCACCACATGGGGCGTAGGTCTTGACATGAACCTGTTGGGCAAACTGAGCGTTGTGATGGACTATTACAACAAGACTACAAATGGCATTTTGATGACCATCAACACACCTATTACCTTTGCGCTGAGCAATTATTACGACAACGTGGGCAAGATACGCAACTCCGGATTTGAATTCTCAGCCACATGGAACGACAAGATTGGACAGGTGGGCTACTCAGTGGGTGGCAACATCGCTTTCAACAAGAACAAAATCCTCAGCATGGGCGGAACGGGAGACCAATATATGTATGATACCAACGGTGCCTGCTACGGCATCATGCGTGAAGGAGAGGCTTTCCATAGTTTCTACGGTTACAAGACCGACGGATACTTCCAAAGCGAAGATGAGATTGCAAAGGCTTATCCCAAAGGACATATTCAATTGAGCGGACGCGACCCCAAACCTGGAGACATCAAATACGTAGACGCAAACGGTGACGGCAAATTGGATGCCAATGACAGATGCGTGCTTGGCTCATGGGATCCGGGTATCACCTTTGGATTCAATCTCAGCGCCAACTGGAATGGATTCGACATCATGGCTGTGCTGCAAGGGGCTACCGATGTTCACGGATACATCACACGTGAAGGCGTGGGCTACATCAACGGAGACACATCCAAACCTACCACTCTATGGTTGGACCACTGGACAACAGACAACAGAAACGCTGCCATGCCAAGACTGATACAGGGTATGGAAGGCTGGAGCATGCCTACCACCACCAGCGACTTCTGGATGCAGGATGCCACCTACCTACGCATGAAGACTCTGCAAATAGGTTACAATCTGCCTAAGACATGGCTCACAAAGATTGGCGTTGCCAATATACGTCTGTTCTACACGGCAGAGAATCTGTTCACACTCACGAGTTTTATGAAAGGTTACGACCCCGAAGCTCCTGTTTCGGCAGACAACATGAAGGGTAACTATTATCCTCAGACAAAGACACATTCATTCGGTATAAACTTAACATTCTAATATATAAACATTGACTATTATGAAACTTTATAAGATATTTGCAATAGCAGCTGTAGCACTGATGACAGTAAGCTGCTCGGAAAGTTTTCTTGATCGTGAACCTACTGACGCATTGTCGCCATCCATTTTTTGGAAGACGGAGAAGGACGCCAACTTGGCTCTCACTGGTTGTTATCACCAACTCTACAGCCCATACCGCCCAGAGGAGATGTGGTTCTGGGACACCGCTTCAGACAATGCCTTCTGCTATCACAACAACAAGGATTACCGTGCAATCGGTAATGGCACGATGGCTGCATCGGGCGTGAGTGTGCACAACTATTTCACATATACGCAGATACGTACCTGCAATGAATATCTGAAGCAGGAAAACACCATCAACTTCTCATCAGAAGCCAAGAGAAACATGTATCGTGCTGAAGTCAGAATGATCAGAGCTCTGTCGCTCTTCTTCCGAGTACATGTGTATGGCGACTTCCCATTCTCCGAGGATGTTTATGAGACCGTGGATGAATCGATGGTACCACGTGTGGACAAGAAGACCTTGCTGAGTTATATCAAGAAGGAAATGGAAGATGTGATTCAGTATCTGCCAGCCAAAGCCGATGCCGGACGCATCACCAGCGGTGCTGCACAGGCTTTCCTCGTCAGAGTATGTCTGTATATGGGCGAATACGCTGAAGCTGCTCAGGTGGCTAAGCAGATTATTGATTCAGGAAACTATTCCATGCCAAACCTCTCTTATGAGGCGTCTTTCCTCAAGGCCAACGAGTATAATTCTGAGGTGATGCTCTCTTTTGAACACAACAAAGCCGGAGGCTTCGGAATGTGGGTGTTCGAATTCCTGCCCAACGGTGCTTATGGTGGCTGGTCATCCATCGTTCCTACCCGCAGTCTGCTGGATTCTTATGAGACAATCAACGGACTCACTATCGACGAAGACCCTGCTTACAATCCTGAGAACCCGTTCGCCAACCGCGATCCTCGTCTGAGAGCTACAATCGTTTATCCCGGAGAGAAATGGGACAAATATGCTAATGAGACCAAGTATCCTCATGGTTACCCTACAATCATCAAAGGAAGCGGCGACTACTGGAGCGATGCCGACAATGCCACACACACAGGTATGAGTTTCAAGAAATTCTATGCCGACCCTAACGAATATCCTGATGTGCAGAGTTGCGACCGCAACTTCCCCATCCTGCGCTATGCCGAAGTACTACTGTCTTATGCAGAAGCCAAAATCGAACTGGGACAAATAGACCAGACTGTTTATGATGCCATCAATCAGGTACGTCATCGTGCTGGTATGCCGAATGTGGACCAGGCGAAATACAACAACCAGAGTTCTCTGCGTACGCTCGTCCGCCGTGAACGCCGAGTGGAATTCGCTTATGAAGGTCTGCGCCGCCTCGACATCCAACGCTGGGGAATCATGAAAGATGTGATGCCTGAAACCATTTACCACATGAACGGAACAATTCTTGATACCAAGAATGAGTATGGAGATTTCAACGTGAAACTTGTCGACGACAAATCAGACGTAGAAGAGGTTCGCAAGTTTACAGTTGGCAAGAACGAACTGCTGCCTGTTCCTCAGACAGTGATAGATGTGGATTCAAAGATCACGCAGAATCCCGGATACTAAACAAATGTTAATGATGCAAAGGCAACCAATGGAATTGATTTTCATTTGTTACCTTTGCACCTATCTTATTATCAAGAAAACGACAAACGACAATGAAACGAATACTTTTGCTTCTTGCTTTCATCACGGCAGGCCTCTGCATCACAAGAGCCGCTGAAGAAAAGAACATCCGCATCTCTACAGATGCCACAGACCTGGTGCTGCACGTGGCTCCAAACGGTCGCGTCTATCAGGCTTATTACGGCGAACGGCTCAGAAATGATGCCGACCTTGCCAACTTCACACTGAATCATCCGGGACATGGTTCCGACAGTTCGTCGCCGAAACAGGGATGGGAGGTGTATGCCGGTTCGGGCAACGAAGATTATTTCGAACCCGCCATCGCCATCACCCATGCCGACGGCAATATGTGTACCTATCTCTATTATCAGAGTGACGAACAGCACAGCGTGAACGGCGGCACAGAGACCGTCATCCGACTGAAAGACGACAAATATCCCGTGAACGTGACGCTGCATTACGTGGCTTATCAGAAGGAAAACGTCATCAAGACGTGGAGCGAGATTTCTCATCAGGAGAAGAAACCCGTCACACTCTGGCGCTATGCTTCGACGATGCTGTATTTCAATGCCGACAAATATTTTCTGACGGAATATCACAGCGACTGGGCAAAGGAGGGACAACCCGCCACACAGGAACTGCAGTTCGGCACCAAGAGCATCGAGACCAAACTGGGCACGCGCGCCGCCATGCACGCCGAACCGTTCTTTGAACTGGGACTGAACGCACCCGCCAAGGAAAACGAGGGCGAAGCGGTGCTGGGCACCGTGGGTTGGACAGGCAACTTCAAACTCACATTCCAGATTGACAATGTGGGCAACCTGCGCCTCATACCCGCCATCAACCCTTATGCTTCCGACTACCAGCTGAAAGCCGGCGAAACGTTCACCACACCCGAATTTGTCTTCGCCCGTTCCAGTCACGGCACTGGTGAGGCGAGCCGCGACATACAGGACTGGGCGCGCCGCTATCAACTCAATGATGGCATGGGCGACCGAATGGCGCTGCTCAACAACTGGGAAAACACGTATTTCGATTTCAACCAAGAGAAACTCGCCAACCTGATGAAGGATGCCAAGGAACTGGGCGTAGACTTGTTCCTGCTCGACGACGGATGGTTTGGCAACAAATATCCACGCAAAGACGATCATGCGGGTCTAGGCGACTGGCAGGAGACTCGCACCAAACTCCCTGGTGGCATTCCCGCCCTCGTCTCTGCCGCCAAAGATGCGGGGGTGAAGTTCGGCATCTGGATAGAACCGGAAATGGTGAACCCCAAGAGCGAACTCTTCGAGAAACATCCCGACTGGGCGATACACCTACCCAACCGCGAGACGTATTATTATCGTAACCAACTGGTGCTCGACCTGAGCAACCCGCAGGTGCAGGATTATGTCTACGGCATCATCGGACGGATTATGAAAGACAATCCCGACGTGGCTTATTTCAAATGGGACTGCAACAGTCCGATAACCAACATCTACTCGCCGTATCTGAAAGACAACCAGTCGAACCTGTATATCAACTATGTGCGCGGACTGTACAACGTGATGCGCCGTGTGAAGAAGAATTATCCCAATCTGCCGCTGATGCTCTGTTCGGGCGGCGGCGCACGCTGCGACTATGAGGCGCTGAAATATTTCACCGAGTTCTGGTGCTCTGATGATACCGACCCATACGAGCGCATCTACATCCAGTGGAGTCTCTCCAAATTCTTCCCTGCCAAAGCGATGTGCGCCCACGTGACCAACTGGAATACCAACACGTCAGTGAAATTCCGTACCGATGTGGCATCGATGTGCAAACTGGGTTTCGACATCGACCTGAAAAAACTGTCCAAAGACGAATTCGCCTACACACAGCAGGCGGTGAAAAACTGGAAGGCGCTGAAGCCTGTCATCCTGGACGGTGAACAGTATCGTCTGATTTCGCCTTATGAGAGTGCCCATGCCGCCGTGAACTACGTCAGCAGCGACAAAGCCAAAGCCGTGCTCTTCGCCTACGACCTGCACCCACGTTTCAGCAGTCGTCTGCCGATGGTGCTTCTGCAAGGTCTCGACCCCGCAAAGACGTATCGTGTGGAGGAAATCAACCTTATGCCCGGCAAGACATCGTCTGCGTCCTGCAACGGTCAGAAATACAGCGGCGACTATCTGATGAAAGTTGGGCTCGACGTGCTTTCATCCAATGATGGACAGAGCCACGTATTCACCTTGTCAGCAGAATAAATTTAAATCGTTTATTGAATTAGAGAAGTTAGAGAAGTTAAAGCCGTATGCTAAGACCATATCAATTAAAAACTCTTTATTAGAGCTGATAATGGCTATTACTTCTTTAACTTCTCTAATCTACAAGTGATACACGGACTATTGATCAAGCAGCCAATCCAATGCATACATCTGCTTGATGCCATTATGCATCACGACCGGGTCGTTATCCAACGTGAGGAGATATTTGGGATAAGAATCCGCTACGCCTAACAAGGGAGCCAATTCTCTATTCAAAGTTCGCTCATCGCGCACACTCAACGACACCTGGTAATACGTCTTTTCATTGCCATTCAAGGTGATGAAATCTATCTCAGCATCACCAGCCTTACCCACATATACCTCATTACCGCGTCTTAGCAGTTCCATAAAGATGACATTCTCAAGGATATGTCCCAAGTCTCCAGTCTTCGTGCCGATGATGATATTCCTTAATCCCATATCACACAGATACAATTTCTGACCGTTTTTGAGATACTGCTTACCTTTCACGTCATAACGAGAAACAGAATAAAAGATATAGGAAGCCAACAAAGCGGAGATATAATTTTCCACGGTATGGGCGGATATCTTTCTTCCTGCCGAGGTCATTGTGTCGCTGATTCGTTTGGTCACAGAAATGTTGCCGATATTGTCCGTTAAAAAATTGACGACGCTCTCAAGCATCATCACGTCTGAAATCTTTCTGCGCGCAACCACATCTTTTAAAACGATGGTGCTGTACAAGCCCGACAGATAGTCCTGGACCAGAATCCGGTCTGCTTCCAATTGGGTGACATACGGGAAAGCACCGAATTCGATATATTTTCTGTAAGCCGATTCTTCACTTATATCCTTAGGCTGAACAGACATGTATTCTTTGAATGATAGCGGATACATCCGTATTTCGACATATCTACCAGAAAGGAGTGTCGCAATTTCTCCCGATAGCAGATAGGCATTGGAACCTGTGACATAGATGTCTACGTTCTCTATCAATTGCAAACTGTCTATCGTCTTTTGGAAAGAAGTCACCATTTGTATCTCATCAAGAAAAATGTAATTCATTCTATCCTTTTGCAATCTGCCCTTGATATAAGTGTACAGAGTTTTATAGTCGAGATATTGTTCATTGTCGATATCCTCGAGATTCAAACTCGTTATCTGTGCCTCGTCGACGCCTTCAGATAACAGTTTGTCACGAAACATCTTCATCAGAGTAGATTTCCCACAACGACGGACACCAGTGATTACTTTGATTACTGGTCTGTTTCTCCACTTTTCCAAAAGTGATATGTAATAACTTCGTTCTATCATAGCAAAAATGAATTACGTTGCAAAGATATAAAAGAAAAACGAATAAAAATGAAATGGATTTCATTTTTTCTCAAATTTCGAGAATAAATGAAATCCATTTCATTTTTCGTTGCACACAATATCATGTATTGTGCATTTTAATTATTAACTATTACTTATTAATTATTAATTAAAAATTATTCATTCCCAATTGTGCATTGTGCATTATGCATTGTGCATTAATACAAGTCTTTCGTCACGATGTCGTCGCTCCAGTGATGGTCTTTGGGAAACGGCTTAGAGTTCCATGCTTTTACCTGTGTCCAGTCCTGCGGGGCATCGGTCCAGAAAGGATCGGTGGCAGGCAGACCGAGGGGCATGAATGAGAGGGACGTCATGTAGAGGCTGCCGTTGTTGGTGTACCAATCGGCGACATTGGGCTGACGGCCCACGAAACCGATGGTGAGGAAACCCTTCTCGTTGAAATTCTCACGACCATCGAACATGCGGTGCATCACCTTGGTGAGAGCGGCGCGCACCTGTCCGTTGCTCAGATCCTGCGGCAACGTCTTATACCATGCCATCAATGCCAACGGTTGCATGGCAGCCATGCGATAAGGAATGCTGCGGCCGAATGCGGGGAAAGTGCCTTCGGGCGAGATGAAGCGTTCGAGGACAATAGCAAACTTCTGCGCACGTTTCAGTTCACGGTCACGATATTCATGGTAGGCGATGCGCGTGCCAGCCTTGGCATCAATCATGTTTTGCAAGGTCTCCAAATACATCGGGTGGAACACGTAACTGCTGTAATAATCGAATGCGAAACTCGGTCCGTCACTATACCAACCGTCGCCCACATACCACTCTTCCACCTTGCGGATGGCGGTATTCACACGGAAATGGTCGCACGGCGCACCCGCCTTGGCGAGAAAACTCTCGATGGAACTGGAAAACAACAGCCAGTTGGTGTATGGCGGGTCTATGCGGCGCAGACGAGTGAACTCATCGATATACCGAGCTTTGGTCACGCTGTCGAGCGGCACCCATAGGGCATCATATCCGCGCGTGAGACTCTCGGCGATGTATGCAGCGTCCACCAACGGCTGACCCTCTTTGCGCCACAACAGATAGTCGGGGCTATTAGGATCTACGGCATTCTTGTAACTTGCCAACGCCCACTGGCGTAACTGCGCACGCTGTCGGCCCTCGGCGGTACCATCGTCGGGTAAGGATATCCACGGGGCAATGCCAGCCATCAACCGTCCAAAACACTCCATATAGGTGACACGTTTGTCACGCTTGTCGAACGTAGGACTCACCTCTATCTGCATGTTCTTCTGCAGTTCGCCCTTTGCCATATTCTCCAGCACGGGCTGCGCCATCTTGTATGCCAACGACACCCAGTACTCACGGTCGGTCTGCGATGTCTTCGATTTTTTACTACTGCTATTATTTTTTGCCACTGAATATTGCAAAGGCAACATCAGCATCACCAACAATAACGAAACGATTAGATTTTTTCTGTTCATGATATTTAATTTCAATGTTTTTCTCCAATCTGATAACTGAATTTATCCTGCAACGATGATGATTTCAGTGTCATCACGATACGAAACATCTTAGGTCCCCACACACTCTTCAGCAAGGGGTCGAGCAACATATCTAGCGGCTCCACTGCCACGCTCGCCTTTCGGAAATCATACGTCAACTGCCATTTCCCCAGAATAATTTTTCCTGCCGCCGATACATCAGGCTGCTGACAAGTGATGAACATCAACCGTGACGGACATAGATACTGTGCCAACTGATAATCTTCGGTCACTGCCACCTCGCCACCTGCGGTCAGACTCACCGTCCGCCGCCATGACTTCACGGCAGCCTCCTGAGGATAGGCCCCCGCAATGTTCAGTTGCAGTTTGGCTGGATGGTAAACGGCATCACTGGCGGCATACTGTTTCCCGTCGTGCTGGTCACAACCGTTGATCTGCGGCAGATTATGGTATGCCGACTGCATGGTCCAAATGGAATATCGGTCTTTGCCGAACGTCTTGGAAGTATATTCGCCCACGCCGACATCTACGAGAAGCGGCTCACCGTCACCATACACCACGAAATTTCCCACGTCGTTATGGTTATGACTTTCACCGTTGCTGCCTCCTTTGGCAGCCACAAACAGTCCGCTCACGCTGCCGGCTTTCCTGCGGGCAGTCATAATCTGCAAATCAGACAACCACGAGTTTTTCAGCAAAGGTTCGTTGACTTTCTCGTTCAACAGTCGGTTCACGCCGCCCAGCATCACGAGTTCACGTCCCAGAGCGGGGAAGTTGCCACTCTTCGCATACAGTGTGGCGGCATCTCCTTTCAGATTCTTCCGTTTTGCCAGATATGCCGCGAACTCTTTCATCAATGGGTCGCCGAGATATTCGCCGAAAGGATACAGCACATCCACCTGCTGCAAGGTTTTGTTGTCATGCGTGTCGGCGAAAGTCACGCAATAGTCGTTGCCGATATAGGTCTTATACACATAAGCGCCCATTGCCTTGATTTTCGGTTCGGCAGCAAGAGTCACCTTTCCCTGCGTGGCTGTTTTCAACAGATACAGACAGTCGAAAAGCGATGCGGAAGCACGGTCCCAGTAGCCCGGTCCCTCGTCGCATCCGCCATCATCATGATAGGCATCGATGAACGTGTCCAGAGATTTCAATATCTGTTCCACCTCCGCAATCTGACGGTCACGGTCTTTCTCGCACATCAGCACACAGGTGAGCCAGTTGCTGCATATCCACGGGTTCCAGTTCATGCCGGCTTTCTTCCACCAGTAATCATGTTCCAGGGCGGGGCGCAATATTCTGCGGTTCATCTCACTGTCTATACGACGGCAGATGTCGGGAGAAAAAGCATCGAGTTTGTCACGCAACATATATTCCGTCCATGCCATCAGTCCTGCCGTTTCTGCATTAAACAGGTCTACGGTCTGCTCGTCGGGCATCGGCACAGGATGACCGTAATGGGCTGGTATTCCCCACCACGTCTCTTCGCACATACTTTGCAGACCGTCGACGATATCGCCCACGAATCTGCCTTTGTCTTCCATCACCTCCGCCATGACCAGTGCCGCCAGATGTCTCCGTTTCTCAAAGCATTGCTGTTCGTAGTTCACGCGGTTGCCTGTCTTCTTGAACTGCGCGAACACCGAAGCCTGCAACGACTGCCATGGTTTGCCCAGATAGGTTTCGCCATAAGAGATGTAGCTTTGCCTCATCGTCTGCGGAATGGAGTCACGCCAATAGGCATCGCCCGACCGCGGCACAGGACGGAAGTCGCCGGGTGCGCAGAGATATTGTTTCAAGTCTCCACCGAAACGTGTTGTCAGCATCTGTTTGTTCGCGCCGAAAACAGGGAGCGACAACAACAGCAAAAGAAAGACACTCAGTTTATTCATAATTGGATTTTATGATGAAGTTAATCATCCATTCCGCTCAACGTTTTCGCCATCCAGACATCCATGTAGCCCTGTCCGCGATGTGCCCATGCATAATAGGGTATCAGCGTGAGCTTCACGTCCTTGGTCACCAACTTTCCGTTGACATCGAAAGATGCTTCCTGTACTGGCGTGGTAATCTCGGTCACATTGAATGTCTTGCCGTCGCCCTGCGTATTGGCAATGCTTACAGACGGAACGACATCAAACTGTGGTTTCTGGTTCAGAATGGCATGATGCAGATTGAAACCCTGGTTATCGGGCCACTCGGCACAATAGACCAACGGACCGCGCTCCACAGCCACCTTACCTTTGTCGTCTGCCACCTTATTGTTGGCAACCACCATGCGCGGCTGCATGTCGAAATGAATGCGTACCACATCGCCCTTCTTCCACTGACGGGCTATCTTCACATAACCCTTGTCGATGCTTCCATCAACAATTTTGCCGTTCACCGATATCTCATACTTGAGATTCACATCATCCGCATATTGGTACAAATCGCTCGGCACCACCTGACCACGCACCCAACCGGGAACGCGAATCATCAAATTGAAATTCTTGGCTTTGGCATTCGCCACCTTGATGGCGATATCGCCGTCCCAAGGATATTGCGTGGTTTCTTCCAATGTCACGATTTTACCGCCCACACTGATGTTGGATGTATTACCCGCAAAGAGATTGACATAGATGCTGTTTTCTTTCACGGCATACATGTAACCGGGCACCGACGGGATGAAACGGCACAGGTTGCTAGGACAGCAGGCACACCCGAACCACGGCTGGCGCGTTGTGGTGTTGTCGGCATTGAAAGCATACTTGCCGTCAGAAGACAACGGATTGGGATAGAAAAACTTTCCACCGTCTACGCTCATGCCACTGATGACACCATTATATAATGTACGTTCCAGACAGTCGATGTATTTGGCATCGCCATGAAGCAGGAACATACGCTCGTTGAGATACACCTGCGCAATAGCGGCACACGTCTCGTTATAAGCCGTTTTGTTGGGCAGTTCATAGTTGGCGCCGAAGGCCTCGCCGTCGTGGCGGGCCCCCACTCCACCTGTGAGATAATATTTCTCACCCACGATATTGTTCCAGATGGCGTCCACAGCCTTGATATAAGCCGAGTCGCCCGTGAGAGCAGCCACGTCGGCCATGCCCGCATACATATAACCTGCACGGACGGCATGTCCCACAGCCTCTTTCTGGTCAACCACTGGCACCTGACTCTGTGAATAGAGATTCTTCACCGTCGTCTTACCACGGTTGTCGAGGAAGAATTTAGCCTCATCGAGATATTTCTTTTCACCTGTGAGCACATACAGACGTGCCAACGCCATCTCGGCAATCTGATGACCGGGCACCACCCGCATCTGACCTGCACCGGGACCCACCTCGCGAACCACGCAGTCGGCGTAGCGCTTGGCGATATTCAGAAATTTGGTAGAACCCGTTGCCTGATAGTGGGCGCATGCCGCATCCACCATGTGACCGAGGTCGTAGAGTTCATGACTGGCATTTTCTTCCCTCACCCAACGTTTGTCGCCCGACCATGAATGGGGCTTCGCAGGATTGATGGTGCGCGCGGTGTAGAGATAACCGTCAGATTCCTGAGCGGCAGCCACCACGTCGAGCACACTGTCTATATAGGCTTTGAGTTTTTTGTCGGGATAGGTCTGGAGCACATAGCTTGCTCCCTCTATCGTCTTATACACGTCGGTATCATCAAACGGGAATCCCATGAACTTGCTCACGTCATAGTCTTTGCTCGGATGAGCCGCCTTGACGAAATTGTCGTATCGCCCTTCACTCTTGCATTTGCTGAAAGCCAAAGGAATCGTCACTTCGCGGGCAGCATGTATGCGCTGTCCCCAAAAAGTGTTCTGCATCACCTTGACCGCTGTGAATGGCACCTGCGTATAGGGATAACCGTTACTGATCGTTTTCTGTGCCTGCATCGAGACCACCGCCACGGCACAAAGGAGAACTGTAGAAAATAGTTTTTTCATGTTGCGAGAATAGTTTTTAGATATGATGATGCAAATATAGCAAATATTATTTAAAACTCACCATGAATGAAAAATAAAGGATGAAGAATTGGCGTGCAAACCGAATGCAAAGCCGAACTTGTTCGAGCTATGCTGAGGTGAAGCCGACAATCGACGAAGTCAATGAAGAATAAAGAATGACACCACAAGAGTAATCATAATTCTCAATTCTCAATTCCGAATTCTCAATTATCAATTCTCAATTCTCAATTCCTATCCTTGGTATTCCATGATTGAATTTGATAGGCAACCAGATGTAACGGGCATCGCTCGGATGCTCAGGTCGCCATATATCCGCCATGAAGATAAACGAGTCTTTTTCACCCGCCACCTTCAATATATAGGTGCTCTGTCCACCGAAAGTGGTGTCGGAATGAGGTCCCACACACGGATTGTCATATTGTTTCCACGGTCCGAAGATGTTTTTGGCACTAAACATACGTGCCTTGTTGGGTGCCCACCCCGTGCAACCGCTGGTAATCATCCAGTAGGTACCGTCTTTCTTGAATATCGCGGGAGCTTCGTTCTGTCCGCCAGCAGCCACACGGGCATACCGGCCTGTATGAGCGGTGTAATCTTCCGACAACTCCGCTATCTGCAAGGTCATATTGTCTTCCGACGAATAGATATGATAAGCCTTGCCGTCATCATCCACGAACACGGTCTGGTCGCGCGCCATCTGTCCTGTTTCCAAATCCCGTTTCATGAACAGACCTTGTTGGATGGCATGGCGCCACGACGGTGTCCACCATGTCTTGTAGTTGTTGGCATCCAACGTGTCGAGGGCGGCGATATCCGCTTTCGTCATCTCCACGGGATAACGATAGGCGTTCACGCGCTCAGAACGCAGAAACTTGTACGGCCCCGTCACCTTGTCGGCTACTGCCACGCCTGCACGGGCGGCACGATATCCCAGACCTTTGAGTTCGAGATGAAACCACATCACGAACTTCCGAGTCTTCGCATTGTATATCACCTTCGGCCTCTCCAAGATGCAACCGCGTTCTATCTCACTGCCCTTTTCTTCTGAAACCCGCAATGCCACACCGCAATATTTCCAGTCGGCGAGATTCTTCGACGAATAACAGGTCACTCCCACCATGGCGCTACTGGTGGTATCGGCCTTATGTTCGCCGAACCAATAATACGTACCTTGATGATACAGCACGCCTCCGCCATGTGCATTGATGTGGATGCCACGATTATCTGGCCACAACTCGCCCCGGCGAATGACACTCTTCGCTGATGACAAAATAGGAATTGCAATAAAAATTAAAATCAATAATAGTTTTCTATCTTTCATTTTGTTATTAGAGGTATATGATTTTTATGATGCAAAATTACAATTATATTTCATCATACAAGGTTATTAATTTATGATTAAAAGGGGATAAAATGATATTTCCGCCTATTTTAAACGCAAATAGGTTTATTTTTCGCCTTGTCGCTGCGGTATTGCAACGGAGAGCACCCCGCATACTGTCTGAAAAAGTTGGTGAACGCACTCTGGTCGTGAAAGTTGAGTGCATCGGAAATATCGCCCATCGACATATCAGTAGACTTCAACAATCGGCACGCCTCATTATAAGTAAGGAGATGCAAATGTTCTGCCACCGTGTTCCCAGACATCTCTCGCACCACGCGCGAAAGATAGGTGGTGGTCATGTTCAGTTTGTCGGCATAAAATTGCAGACTGCGGTCGTGACGAAAATTGTTGTTGGCAAGATACAGGAATATCTTAAAGATGTTTTGCTTGTGCTGGAAATCATTCTCCAAGATATCAAAGCCATAAGGAAGTTCACAGATAAAGAGCAGACATACATGAACGAGCGAACGAATCATCTCCATTTTATAGATATGCGAGAGTTGTATCGTCTTGCGAATCTGCTGGAAGATGCCACTCTGTTCCGCCATTTTCTCGGCATCGAGATGATAGATGAAGTCCTTTTTCTCCGATATATTCGGAATCTTGACATCCGTCTGGGTGCAGACCAAAGAGAGACTGTCGTAGAAAGCACTCTCGATGAGCAAACCCTCGGTGACCACATCGCTGGGGAAATGACATTCTATCGCCTGGAAAGGCATCAGCACGAGCAGGTCACCGGCAGTGAGGTCGAGTTTTTTTCCGCCTACAGAAATCGAAGCACGTCCCTGCTTGATCAAGTGCAATTCATAACAACTGATACGGTCGGTGACGGCACGCAGATTCTTTTCGCCCCCTTCTTTGGATGAAAAATAGGCGACGCTGGCTCCATAGATATCAGAGATGTTGTATCGGGCGGCCAATTCAGGTAAGCTCAGATTCCCGCGACCAGGCATAATTGATTATTCAAGTTTACAAAAGTACATAATTGTTTCGTATTTTACAAAAAATATATCGTATTTTGTAAAGAATTTTATACAAAACCATTGTAAATTTGCAACCGATAATATTACTAACCTATAACTAAATAATTAAAACCAATGGCAACAGCAATCATCATCCTCCAGTTGTTTATCGTGCTGGCTCTCATCTTCATCGGAGCGCGAGTAGGAAGTATTGGACTCGGTATCTATGGCATGGTGGGTGTATTCATCCTCGTCTTTATCTTCGGTTTGAAACCGGGCAACGTTCCTATCGACGTCATGCTGATCATCGTATCCGTCATCACCGCGGCATCTGCCTTGCAGGCGGCAGGAGGACTCGACTACCTCGTAGGATTGGCAGCCAAATTCCTGCGCAAGCATCCTGACCACATCACATATTACGGTCCGCTCACCACATGGCTGTTCTGCCTTGTTGCCGGCACCGCCCACACATCTTACTCGCTGCTCCCGATTATCTCGGAAATCGCGACAAACTCCAAGATTCGCCCTGAGCGCCCGCTGAGCGTGGCTACCATCGCAGCCTCTTTGGGCATCACCGGTTCACCTGTCTCCGCTGCCACCGCCGCCATCATCAGCACCGACCTGCTGGGTGGAAAGGGCATCGAACTCAAAGATATCATGCTGGTCTGCATCCCTGCATCCCTGATTGCCATTCTCGTTGCCGCATTCGTACAGAATCATATCGGCAAGAATTTGGAAGACGACCCCGAATATCAGCGTCGCGTGAAAGAGGGCATCATCAACCCCGAAGCTGATGCCAAGGCCATGGAGCAGATGGAAAGCCATCCTAGCAAATATGCCAAATATTCCGTGCTCGCCTTCTTGTTAGGTGTATTGCTCGTCGTTGTTTTCGGTTCCGTTCCTTCACTGCGCCCGTCGTTCATGATCGATGGTGAAATGACCAAGATGAAGATGCCCGAAATCATTGAAATTCTGATGATGGCTATAGCTGCATTAATCTTGATTGTCGGCAAGGCAGATGTGAAAAAAGCTGTCACGGGGAATATCTTCGGTGCCGGTATGAACGCCATGGTTTCCATCTTCGGTATCGCATGGATGGGCGACACGTTCTTCAACGGCAACCTCGAATTCTTCAAAACTCATATCGCAGGTCTCGTCACACAATATCCGTTCCTTTTCGCCATTGCCCTGTTCATCATGTCTATCATGTTGTTCTCGCAGGCTGCCACGGTGCGCACGCTTTATCCGCTAGGCATCGGACTGGGACTGAGTCCACTGGCACTGGTTGCCATGTTCCCCGCCGTGAACGGTTATTTCTTCATCCCTAACTATCCCACCGAGGTGGCAGCCATCAACTTCGACCGCACGGGAACCACCCGCATCGGCAAGTATGTGCTCAACCATTCGTTCCAGTTGTCGGGCTTCATCACCACGATTGTGTCGATAGGCATCGGCTATCTCATCATCACTTTCGCATATTAATAAAAAAATAATATTACTAACCTTTTAAAAAATTAGATTTATGAAAACATTACGTATTAGTTTGTTAGTGTTATTCACTGTGTTATCGGTTTCTATCATTGCGAAACCTAAGATCAGAATCATTGCCACGGGTGGTACTATCGCCGGCGTGGCTGCATCCGCTTCCAACTCCGCTTATACAGCAGGACAAGTTGGTATCGCCACCCTCATAGAGGCTGTTCCTCAGATCAAAGACCTCGCTGACGTCAGCGGCGAACAACTCGTCAATATCGGTAGTCAGGATATGAACGACCAGGTATGGCTGAAACTTGCAAAGCGCATCAACCAGTTGCTCAACAACGAAGGTTATGACGGCGTGGTTGTCACTCACGGAACCGACACGATGGAAGAGACAGCTTACTTTCTCAACCTGACCGTACACAGCGACAAACCAGTTGTCCTCGTCGGTAGTATGCGTCCATCCACAGCTATCAGTGCTGATGGTCCCGCTAACCTCTACAACGGTGTGGCTACAGTTGCCGACGCTGCTTCCAAAGGTCACGGTGTACTCTGCTGCATGAACAACCAACTGCTCGATGCCAAGGATGTCATCAAGAGCAACACCACCGACTGCGCCACATTCAAGGGCGGCACGTTCGGCAGCATCGGTTATGTTTACAACGGCAAACCTTACTATTATCGTCAGGTAACAGCCAAGAACACCATCAACTCTGTATTCGATGTTGACAACCTCACCGAACTGCCAAAGGTAGGTATCGTCTATGGTTATGCCAACTGCTCACCTCTGCCAATGGAGGCTTTCGTAAATGCCAAATTCGATGGTATCGTACTAGCAGGTGTCGGCGACGGCAACTTCTACAAAGATGTATTCGATGTAGCTGTCAAAGCTCAGAACAGCGGTATCCAGATTGTTCGTTCATCACGTGTCCCCACAGGTCCTACCTGTCTGAACGGTGAAGTTGACGATGCAAAATATCATTTCGTGGCATCTCTGAACCTGAACCCACAGAAAGCACGCGTCCTGCTCATGCTCGCCATGACCAAAACTCACGACTGGCAACAGATCCAGCAATATTTCATCGAATATTAATCAAAAGGAATTTAAAGGGGTTAATGGGGAGCCAAAAGGAGTTAGGAGTAGTTATTGGGGAGTTAAGAGACGTATGTCTCGTTTTTTCTCCCCAACTCCTACACCACCTACCATCTCCTACTCTCCCTACCCCACATACCTCTTCTCAAAAAAAATCTACAGAATATGAAGAAATCAATTTTGATAGCTGCGCTTTTCGGCGTAGCCCTGGGAGCTAATGCTCAAGGAAACAATACTGGCATGGGCGGCAACGACGGTGATTATCAGTCGATAGCCGAGCGAGTGCTCAAAC
>ENA-UOYA01000912-UOYA01000912.1-activated-sludge-metagenome-genome-assembly--contig:-NODE-912-length-34662-cov-16.535845_pt1 | contig 34662 bp, 24 predicted proteins | sample MGYA00238163_ERZ764804 | MGnify/ENA primary metagenome ERZ764804 (study PRJEB28919, sample SAMN05720223) | activated sludge metagenome | isolation source: Anaerobic digester | place: Hong Kong... | reverse complement strand
TAAAAGTTACCAATGCCCGCTTTTTAACTTATGGTAAAATGCATTCTATGGCAAATGTTACCTCTGTTGCCAAGTATGTAGTAAAGCCAAAACGTACAGGGCCGATTGTTTTAGGTATTATTGGTTTAATTTGTTTTGCTTTTAAATGGTGGTTGGCTGTTCTGTTGCTTGCCGGTGCAGTAGCCTGGTGGATGACACAAAAGAACAACTATGTAGTATCGTTGGCAAGCTCATCGGGAAATCAGGAAGCTCTTTCCAGTACCGACGAAGCATTTATTGACCGAGTTGTCAATGCTTTGAATGATGCTATTGCAGAAAGAGGTTGAGCTTTTTCAAAAGAATTTGAACCTGCCGGTATTGACTTTTGCCGGCAGGTTTTTTCATGAAAACAGGTAACCTTTATGGGAATATTAGTTTAGGTATATTTGTCTGAAAATCTTGCAAATAGGATTTGTTTGTTTTTGGGCATCTGAGTTGTCGGTATGGATAAATTTTAACATCTAATTTCATTATACATTATGGCGGGGAAAAAATATCAATTTTCAAAAAGTTTTCCTGAAAATCCCATTTCAAAAGCATGGGACAATGAAGAGCTAATAGAATGTTTGGCCTATGGAGAAGGCAAATGGCTATTGGTAACTGATCCCGATAGTTCCTATTCGGGTCAGCGATGGAGTACCCGTTCCGAGTTTCCGAAAGATGCTATTTCCACCGGATGGAATGATGGCTTGGATATCAGTTGGCTTGGTTATGGAGAAGGAGTTTGGTATGTTGTCATGTCGGGCAGTACAGGTGTAGAAGAGCAGCGATGGATTACCGATGGAAATTTTCCTGCCGACGAAATAAAAGAAGCCGTTAAATCGGGTGAATCGATTATAAGGCTTGTGTATGGCAATGACAGATGGGCAGCGGTGTTCGGAAAAATGTCGAAATATGGGACTCAAATTTTTGGACTCTACAGTGATTTCCCTGCCAAAACCATAAACGATTACTGGGCAAAAGGATATTTTATTACTTCACTTAGTCCTGCCAACGGGAAATGGGGTTTGGTGATGACGAAAGATGCACCTTTTGAAAATCAGTTTTACGTTTCTCATAAGCAGTTTCCGGAAGAAGATGTCAAATCAAAGCTCAATGAGGGTTACGAAATTACCAACGTCAGTTATGGCAACGGTATATGGCTGGTAGTGATGTCTATACCTTTTGAAGAACCGGCCGACAACAAGGAAGAAGAATTTACCTTTGATCCGGATGAATCGGAGGTCGAGCAGAAAGCCCAGCCGGCTAAGGAGTTGAATATTTCGCCCAAAGCCATGAGATATTATCAGACGGGCATGGAATATTTTGACAGAAAAGAATATCAGAAAGCCATTGATTATTTTGAAGATGCCTTAAAACTTTCGCCGGAGTTTCCATCAGCCTTGAACAGTATTGGCGCGGCATGGTCGTGGCTCGGTGATATGGAAAAGGCGCTGAAATATTATCAGGAGTCCTTTCGACTCGATGCTTCCAATCCGGTTGTATTTTCCAATTTGGTGTATGCATTAAATGACGCGGATAAAAAGGATGAATTATTCAAAATAGCAATGGAATGTTCTTCTTCGGTATTGAAAGAAGTGGATGATGCTACTCCTTTGTATCAGGCAGGAAGAGTTTTACTCGAGAAAGGGAAAAACGAAAAGGCCAAAGTTTATTTTAAACTGGCTTTAAAACTGGAACCGGATGAGAAACTCTTTAAGGAAGCGCTCGAAGAAACCGAAGCAGAGCCCAAGAAAACGCCAGAACCGTCCTCTACGCCTTCCAAGTCGGAACCTGCTCAATCGCTGGACGAATTGCTTTCCGAAGTAAACAAACTGGTTGGTTTGAACAATATCAAAACGGATATTAACAATCTGATGAAGTACATCAGAATAGAAAAAATGCGTAAGGAGAGAGGGTTGAATTCCAATCCCATATCTTTGCATTCGGTATTTCAGGGCCCTCCGGGGACGGGAAAAACCACAGTTGCCCGGCTTCTCGGGAAAATTTATCAATCGTTGGGATTATTGAAAAGCGGACATGTGGTGGAAGTGGATCGTTCGGGTCTGGTGGCCGAATATATCGGACAGACAGCTTTAAAGACCAATAAAGTGATTGACAGCGCACTGGACGGCATTCTTTTTATCGATGAAGCATATGCCTTGATTCCGGAAGGAGGAAAAGGGAATGATTTCGGGCAGGAAGCCGTCGATACGATACTGAAAAGAATGGAAGATTCGCGCGACCGACTCATAGTAATTGTTGCCGGTTATCCGGCCGAAATGAATCGATTTATCTTGTCCAATCCGGGACTTCAACATCGTTTTAACAGATATTTTACTTTTAATGATTATCAGCCGGAGGAATTGCTGGAAATTTTCAGAAGAATTGCAGAATCGGCCAACTTTAAAATTGCTCCCGATGCAATGGAAAAAGTTTCTAAATATCTGAATTATGTTTATCAATCGCGTACCGATACTTTTGGAAACGCACGTCTGGTGAGAAATCTTTTTGAAGAAGTTGTACAGTTGCAATCAGCTCGATTGGCCGAAATGGAACATATTTCCGACGAAGACCTTTGCACTATTACGCTGGAAGATATTGATAAGGCGGTATCCGATGAGTTTAAGGAGGAAATTACGGAAAGTTTGGATGAAATAATGGCTGAGTTGAATGGTTTAATCGGACTCGATAATATTAAAAATGATGTCGAACAGTTGCTCAATTATATCAGAGTAGAAAAAATGCGTTCGGAACAAGGCTTGACAACTCAAAGTCTGTCGTTGCATGCTGTATTTCAGGGACCTCCGGGAACGGGAAAAACAACAGTTGCCCGATTAATGGGCCGAATTTACAAATCTTTGGGACTGTTGCCCAAAGGTCATGTGGTAGAAGTTTCACGGAACGATTTGGTGGGAGAATATATAGGACACACAGGGCCAAAAACCGATCAGGTGATTGACTCGGCAATGCACGGCATTCTTTTTGTCGACGAAGCTTATTCTCTTAATCCTGGCGGGCAGGGAAATGATTTTGGTCGCGAAGCAATTGAAACTTTACTGAAAAGAATGGAAGACGATCGCGACAAATTTGTCGTTATTTTGGCAGGTTATCCCGACGAAATGAAAGATTTGATTGAGACCAATCCGGGACTGAAATCGCGTTTCAATCGCTATTTCAATTTTGTAGATTATAAGCCTGATGAATTGATGGATATTTTTGAAGGCTTTCTTAAGAAACGTTCCATGCAATTGGAACCGGCAGCCGAAAAACGTCTTATCGGACATTTTATTGATGCTTGGGAAAGTCGCGACAAACATTTTGGAAATGGACGTTTTGCACGGAATTTATTTGAAAAAATAATGCAGGCACAAAGCGACCGGGTTGCAAAAATGAGTGAGATTTCGCCAGAAGATCTTTGTCTTATCACTGCGGAAGATGTTGAAAGTGTCATTTCAACCGTTCAACCCGATCAACCCAAACAACGTCCAACCATCGGATTTAAGCCACCCGAAGGATAATAAAAAGTTGGAAATAATATACATTCATTACAAATGAAGAGTAAAAAAAGGGGAGGCTGTCTCAAAAGTAGGGACAGTCTCTTTTACTTTTTTGGTTGTATTCTTATTGCTGCTTCGCACAAATTATGTAATTTTGCTGAATGATTAATGTTCCATTTTTGTAATTTTTTCAGTAGATAGGTCAATTTGAAACATTTATTTTATTCGGACAAATGAGAGCTGGTTTTTCTTCTTTGTAGCGGATATTATTTAACTTGTCCTTTCTCGAAAAGGAGTGATTTTTTAAGTTTACAGATAAAATTTTTCATAAATAATGAACGATAAAAACATGTTGAAGCCTGAATACATATTTGAAACAAGCTGGGAAGTTTGCAATATGGTTGGTGGAATTTATACCGTTTTATCTACTCGTGCTGCAACATTGAAAGAAGCTTACGGAGACAAACTGATTTTTGTTGGACCTGATATATGGATACAAAAAAACAACCCGCTTTTTGTTGAAGACAGTACACTTTTCCCGGGATGGAAAGATTTTGTTCAACAGCAGTTTCAGCTGAGCATCAGGATAGGGCGTTGGCAAATTCATGGAAATCCGATTGCAGTTTTGGTTGACTTCATGCCGCTTATGATGCGGAAAAATGAAATTTATGGACATGTTTGGCTGCAAACCGGAGTCAATTCCTTGCCTGCCTATGGCGATTATCACGAATCATCGATGTTTGGCTATGCTGCCGGCATGGTGATAGAAAGTTTTTATCGTTTTTTCGGTTTGTCCTCGCAAAATGATGTGATGGCCCATTTTCATGAGTGGCAAACATCTTTCGGTATTTTTTACTTAAAAGAGCACTTGCCTGAAGCTGCAACCATTTTTACTACTCATGCCACTACTGTGGGACGTTCCATAGCCAGCAATCACAAGCCGCTGTATGATTATCTGCAGGAGTACAACGGAGACCAAATGGCTGCCGAATTGAATGTTGTTTCCAAACATTCGGCCGAAAAAACTGCCGCTCATCTTTCCGATTGCTTCACAACTGTAAGCGACATTACTGCCGCTGAATGCCGACAATTGCTGGAAATTAAACCTGCTGTTGTTACACCAAACGGTTTTGAAGATGATTTTGTGCCCAAAGCCGATACTTTTATTCAAAAGCGACAGGAAGCACGAACTTGTTTACGCAAAGTCGCTGAAACTTTGTTGGGTTATTCTTTACAGGAAAATGCTCTTTTTGTGGGTACTGCAGGACGTTACGAATACAAGAACAAAGGTATTGATGTGTTTATCGAATCGATGCGGAGGTTGATTGAATGTCCTCATTTGAACAGAGAAATTGTGGTTTTCATTATGGTTCCCGCCCATGTGATGGGCCCCAGAACCGATTTACTTACAGCTTTAAATCATCCAAATCTCAAGTTGCATTCATGGAATTTGTTCACCACACACGAACTTTACGATTATCAGAATGATAATATCATGTCGGCTATTCGGTGGTTTCATTTTACCAATCAATCGTCGCAAAAGGTTAAAATGATTTTTGTACCCTCTTATTTGAATGGTTTCGACGGCATATTCAATAAAAAATATTACGATCTGCTCATTGGGCTCGATGTTACTATATTTCCGTCGTATTACGAACCGTGGGGCTATACACCTCTTGAAAGCATTGCTTTTTCAGTGCCGACTATTACCAGCGATCTGTCGGGTTTTGGCCGCTGGGTGGCAAGTCAACCTCAGGATATTACCGAAGGTGTGGGTGTCGTTCATCGTTCCGACTACAATCAGTATGATGCAACTGTGAAAATTGCACAAATGATTTGTCAGTTCTCGAGTATGGAACAATCTCAAGTAGAAGATATACGCTCAAAAGCCGCTTCAATTTCCCTGAAAGCCTTATGGGAGAAATTCATACAATATTATTATGAAGCATACAATATAGCACTTGCTAAAAAAAATTCCCGACTCGGTAAACATTCGAGATGAGACAAAAAAAATCGAATTTTACGGTTTACCTTGCATTGAAATAATTTTAATTTGTTGAAATAGAATTTATTAACAAAAATTTTTTAATAAATTGCAATCGTTTGCATTTGTTTTTACTCCTTTTATGAATTGTTTTATCATAGCTTTTTGGAACTTTGCTTAACTTTGTTCTCCAAATTTATTTGGTATAAATTTTTTTTTGAATTTCACTAACTTAAAGTAAAGAAACATGTCTTTGAAATTAAATCAGGTAAATGAACCGCGCTGGAAAGAAATAAATGTCAAGTCTTTTTTGCCCGATGGCTTGAAAAGATTGGAAGAAATAGCGCAAAATATATTTTGGGTATGGAGAAGTGATGCCCGACACCTTTTTCGTGAATTGGACAAGGATGCTTGGGCGGAATCAGGCTATAATCCCGTGCAAATGTTGAACATGCTCAGTTACGAGCGACTGGTAGAAGTGGAGAAAGATGTCGATTTTATGTCCAACTTAGACAGGATTTACAATGAGTTTCAGGCCTATCTGCATCAACCTTTTGCACCCGATAAACCTTCGGTAGCCTACTTCAGTATGGAATACGGGCTGACGGAAGTTTTAAAAATCTATTCCGGAGGGCTTGGAATTCTGGCGGGCGATTATTTGAAAGAAGCCAGTGATTGTGGCGTTGATCTGACAGCTATCGGATTGCTTTATCGTTATGGGTACTTTACACAGTCGCTCTCGGTCGATGGCGACCAAATTGAAATTTATGATAAACAGAATTTCAATACTTTGCCCATGGTGCAGGTTCGTGATGAAAACGGACAACAGGTTGTTATTGAGGTTCCCTATCCGGGTCGCACCGTGTATGCCAATTTGTGGAAAGTATGCGTTGGACGAATTAATCTTTTCCTCTTGGATACCGATAATGAAATGAACAGTGAAGCCGACAGAAGTATCACTTTCGAGTTGTATGGTGGCGACTGGGAAAATCGTCTGAAACAGGAAATCATGCTGGGCATCGGCGGAATTCTGACATTGAAAAAACTCGGCATCGAAAAGGATGTTTATCATTGCAATGAAGGCCACGCAGCATTAATCAATCTTCAACGTCTGGTAGATTTGGTTACTGAAAAAAATCTTTCGTTCTGTGAAGCTTTAGAAATTGTGCGAAGCAGTTCGCTTTATACCGTACACACACCTGTTCCTGCCGGACACGACCGCTTTGATGAAGTTCTGTTTGGGAAATACATGAAAGATTATGCTACCTTGCTGAATATTTCATGGAACGACTTGATGAATTTGGGACGTGAAAATCCCGATGATCCCAACGACAAATTCAGCATGAGTGTATTTGCCTGCAATACCTGTCAGGAAGTTAATGGCGTAAGTTGGCTGCATGGCAAGGTTTCGCAAGAAATGTTTCAGCCAATATGGAAGGGTTATTATCCTGAAGAACTGCACGTAAGTTATGTTACCAATGGCGTTCATTTACCTACATGGACTACTTCCGAATGGAAAGGAGTTTACGAAAAATATCTCGGGAAAGATTTTTATGACGATCAGTCGAATATGAAACTCTGGCAGGCTATTTACGAAGTGCCCGATCAGGTTATCTGGGAGACGCGCGTCAAAATGAAAAACAAATTGATCGATTATATTCGTTTGCAATTTCAGGAAAACTGGTTGAAGTCGCAGGGTGATCCTTCCCGCATCATGTCGGTTCTGGAATCCATGAATCCCAATGCTTTAATTATCGGTTTTGGTCGCAGATTTGCAACTTACAAGCGCGCTTACCTTTTATTTACTGATTTGAAGCGTTTGTCGAAAATTGTTAATGACCCGTCAAAACCTGTGCAGTTTATTTTTTCCGGCAAGGCTCATCCTGCCGATCAGGGAGGAAAAGCCCTTATCAAGCGCATAGTGGAGGTTTCGAGAATGCCCGAATTTTTGGGAAAAATTCTTTTCCTCGAAAATTACGACATGCATCTGGCAAAACGATTGATTTCCGGTGTCGATATCTGGTTGAATACGCCTACTCGTCCATTGGAAGCTTCAGGAACTTCAGGTCAAAAGGCACAAATGAACGGCGTATTGAACTTTTCGGTTCTCGACGGATGGTGGTTGGAAGGTTACGTGAAAGGAGCCGGCTGGGCCATTACCGAAAAACGAACTTACGAAAACGATGCGTATCAGGATCAGCTTGATGCTGCAACCATTTACAGCATGCTCGAAAATGAAATTATTCCCTTGTATTTTGCAAAAAATTCCAAAGGAATTTCGCCCGAATGGATTCAATACATCAAAAATTCCATTGCACAGATTACGCCTCGTTTTACCACCAAACGAATGATCGACAATTATGTGGAGCAATTTTATACCAAACTTAGCAATCGTCATGCATTGTTAAAGGATCACAACTTTACTCGTGCTAAAGAAATTGCAGCATGGAAACAAAAAATTGCCGAAGGATGGGATAAAATTGAAGTTGTAAGCATGGATATTCCCGAAGGTTTGTTACAAAATCCTCAGGTTAGCGAGGTTTATCACATGAATATTGTCATCGATATCAAAGATATTAACGACAAGGGTATCGGTATAGAACTGGTTGTTACCAAGCCCGACAAGGACAATAAATTCCGCCTCCACGATTTGGAAGAGTTCAAGCTGGTGAAAACGGAAGGTTCACTATTGTATTTCAGTCTCGATTATCAACTCAATAGAGCCGGATTATTCCAGTTCGGATTCCGGATGTTCCCAAAAAATGAAGATTTGCCTCATCGTCAGGACTTTTGCTTTGTTCGTTGGCTGTAAAAATTAAAACGACTTGTAACTCCAGAGAAGTAAGTTAGAGATGAGATGATTGGTCGGAAATAAATCATATTTTTTGTTCTGAAAGTAAAAAACATTAAAGAGAAATGTTTTGAATTTTTTTCAAATCCTTAGGCAGAAGAAAATTTTGCCTAAGGATTTTTTATTTGCCGACTGTCTGTCAAAAAATCGGTTTTTTTGACAGAAAAAAGGCTTATTTTTTTTGAATACTTAGCAGTCGACCTGTAGCCGGGTCAATAAATACTTTGTTATCAGAGTCTTTCAGCCAATCAGACGGTAAGCTTACCACAGCCCCAAATTGTGGCATCAAAAGCTGTTGAGAAAAATAGGTGTTTTTTCCATCGGAAACCGAAACCTGAGTTGGAGAAGGAATAATGTAATAGAGGCATTCTGTGTTGGTTTTTTGTTTGCTTTGTTCCGGAGAACTAATTTTAGAAGGAATGACACTAATGTAATAAGGTGCACCTCCCAAATCATCGGCTGGAAGCAATCCTTTCAATGTCGAGAGACGGAAAAGGACTTCATTTTTCAAAGCTTCATGCGGTTGCAGATAAAGCGTTTGTTTTTGAATCTCTTTTGTAGTGCTCCCGATAAAAAGTTCGGTCAGCTCTTTTTCCTTTTCGTCCAATTCTTTCAGAATAGTGGCAAACGAAGCGCCATCGGCCGGGAAATGGTCAACATCTCCGGTCAGCAGACTCAAACGGCTTTCACGAATGCGATAAATTTGTTTGGCGGCTCCTTCTGCCAATTTGGCCACCGAACCTACCAACATGTATTCTTCACCAAGAGGAAGAACATTTTTGTCAATTGTCTGTTCTGCGCATTTTCCCGTTGCAATGGGCGTAGAAATTTCAGGTAATTTCTGAGGAAGTGGAACATTTACTCCGCACAGTAATCCGTTGGGGTCGACGCAAATAAAACGAAAAGGAGAATTTTTTTGTGGATTTAAAGAAAACGTTCTGCTCGCATCAGGCACAGGTCGTGGTTTAATAGTAATGCTTTTGAGCGTAAAAAAAGTCTTTTCTTCGGTTATCACATCAGTAACTGCCAGATAACGTTCCGAATAGCGATAAAAAACACCGGGTTTTTGTGTGGTTTTCTCCAATTCAACTTCAATAGAAAGCTCTGTAAGAGGTAAAGCATATACCAGTCCGGAATTACTTTCTTTCATGGTGGAAGTACTTTGGGCAAATACCGGAAATATTGCTGAAAGTAGCATCAAAAAAATAGCTGTTCTTTTCATCTGCTTAACAATTAATAATTTACATAATACATTTAATCCGAATTTTTAGCAAATAGATATTGGTAAAAAATTCCAGATTTTCTATTAAGATTTTGTTTGTGAATGATTTGTAGAAAATTTTTTAAAAATCAAACGGCCTATAAACTTTCCCTAAGATAGACTTTATTTTATATCAAGGAATATGCCACAGCAAATGTATGAAAAACGGCTGCAAATTGCAAAAAGTTTTTTAATGAAGAAATTTGAGTTCAAAAATCATGCTGTTACTGTTTGATAAAAAATCTTATTTCTGTTTCACAAGGCAGAGTGTTTATAAAAGTATAAATTTATTTTTATTATCTTTGTCCAGCTTAAAAAATCGTTTTTTGGCAGCAAAAAGGGGTTGAGCTTTGCCTACTTGGAAAAATTTAATGTCGAAATTTTAAAAGAATCATAAAAAAAGAATTAATTGCCTTATTAATTTTATGGGTAAAATTATATCGTTGGCTAATCAAAAGGGTGGCGTAGGAAAAACTACTACCGCCATTAATTTAGCAGCTTCTTTGGCATCGTTGGGTAAAAAAGTTTTGCTGGTTGATGCCGATCCTCAGGCAAATGCCTCTTCGGGATTGGGAATAGAAATTCAATCGCTGAAATATACCATTTACGAATGTTTGATTGATGGTGTGTCGCCACAGCAAGCTATTCATGGAACGGAAATTGAAAATTTGTCGGTGCTTCCTTCTCATATCGATTTGGTTGGAGCAGAGATTGAAATGTTGAACATGGAGGAGCGGGAAAAAGTGATGCAGCAGTTGCTGCGCCCGTTGAAACCCGATTTCGATTTTATTTTGATTGATTGCTCCCCTTCATTGGGTTTGATAACGGTAAATGCACTTACGGCTTCCGACTCGGTGATTATTCCCGTGCAATGTGAATATTTTGCATTGGAAGGTATCAGCAAACTTTTAAATACCATCAAAATAATTAAAAGCAAGTTGAATCCTTCGCTTGATATTGAAGGCTTTTTGCTTACCATGTACGACAATCGTCTTCGGTTGGCAAACCAGGTTTATGCCGAAGTCAAAAAACATTTTCAGAACATGGTTTTTGAAAATGTCATATACAGAAATGTACGGCTCAGCGAAGCGCCAAGTTACGGGAAACCCGTTATGCTGTACGATCCCGAATCGAAAGGTTCTTCCAATTACCTCGATTTGGCAAAGGAATTGATTGACCGACAAAAAAGTTAATATAGCTTGCAATAAAAAATAAAAAGAATAAAATCTCGTTTGCAGTTATGGTAAAAAAATCAGCATTGGGAAGAGGACTTGGAGCGTTGATCGACACCGACGACATTTATACCAGTGGTTCTTCTTCCATTAGCGAAGTGGATGTGGATTTGATTTTTCCAAATCCCAATCAGCCACGTTCTCACTTTGATGAGGAATCTTTGGCCGAACTGGCTTCTTCCATACGTGAATTGGGAGTTATTTCACCCATTACGCTTCGGAAAAATGATGATGGAACATATCTGATCATTGCGGGTGAACGGCGTTATCGTGCTTCTAAAATGGTGGGGCTCAAATCCATACCGGCGTATGTTAAAACGGCAGCTGACGAGCAAGTGGTGGAAATGGCACTGATAGAAAACATTCAGCGCGAAGATTTGAATGCCATTGAAGTGGCTTTGGCTTTTTACCGACTGTTGGAAGAATATCATCTTACGCAGGAACAGCTTAGCGAACGAGTTGGTAAGAAAAGGGCTACCATTGCCAATTACTTGCGTTTACTTCGTTTGCCGGCCGAAATCCAGGTGGGAATTAAAGATAAAAAAATCGACATGGGACACGCCCGTGCTATCTTGGGATTGGAAGATCCAGCTGTACAACTTCAACTCTACGAAGCTATTCTGGAGAATTTTTATTCTGTCAGAAAAGTGGAAGAAATGGTCAGACTCTACGCCGAAACCGGAAGTTTTGAGGAAAAACATGCTCGCGTTTCCAAACCCAATCCGGTAAGAAAATTAAAAGAATACGAAGAATTAAGGAATCAACTGAGTAAAACTTTCGGCACTAAAGTACAATTTAGTTGTAACGAGCAAGGAAAGGGAAAAATTTCCATACCTTTTTCAAACGATGAAGAATTATCCCGTATCATGGGATTGCTGGATAAAATTTAAACCAAATTTCAAGTGAAAAGATTTTTTCTGATAACGGCAGAAATATGGTTTATCTCCCTTTTCGGAATTGTACTCAATGCTCAGAATGTCAACGAAAAAAGAGAGATTGTTCAGGATAGTATAAATCGGCTGCCTGAAAAATCTTTACAAAAAGAAAGCCAAGTATCAATTGATACTCTACAAAAGCCGGTTTACATGCCCAATCCGTCGAAAATTGTTTGGATGGGTGCAGTAGTACCCGGTTGGGGACAAATATTGAACAGAAAATACTGGAAATTGCCAATTGTCTATGGCGGATTGTTGGGATGTTATTATGCCTATTCATGGAATGCAAGCCGGTATAATTCTTATCATACCGCTTATTTGGATATTATTGATTCAGACCCGACGACAAACAGTTTTCTGGATATTTTGCCCGAAGGATATACCCTTGAATCGATAGGTGGAACCAGTAGGTATACTACCATTTTAAAAACCGGACAGGATCAGTTTCGTCGGCAGAGAGATTTGAGCGTAATTGTTTCGGTGGCATTTTATGCTCTTACGTTGGTTGATGCTTTTGTGGATGCACAGTTGTATGGTTTCGACATTAGTCCCGATTTGTCGCTTGAAATCAAACCAATATATCTGAGAAATAACGTTGATGCTTCGGGAAGTTTCGGTATGCAGTGCAGTTTCAGGCTTAAATAACAAATTTTAAACCCTTTCAAAAGGATTAAAAATGAATTTTAGAATTTCTCTTTTGCTTGTTTTTTTTGTTTTAATGGGTTTTCAAAGTATATCTTCTCAAAACTCAAATGATAGCAGTTTCTCAAAAGTTGACAGCATGATTGGATTGCCCGACGATTATGGTTCTACTTTGGATCACTTACTTCATCTTTGGGCATTACAGCAAATGGATACTACCGAATGCAACTCGGGTGAACCTCCCTTGCCTGTTTCCGATTCGATATACAAGCACCGTTTATCACAAATACCCTGTTTAATTGAACTCCCCTACAACAGCACTGTTCGTTCCTTCATAGAACTCTATACCGTTAGGAAACGTACCCAAATGGAATATATGTTGGGCATTAGCAATTATTATTTCCCTATTTTTGAACAGGCTTTGGATGCTAACAAGTTGCCGCTTGAGTTGAAATTTTTGCCAATTATTGAATCCGCTTTGCACCCGACCGCCATTTCAAGAGTTGGCGCTGCAGGCTTGTGGCAATTCATGATTCCGACCGGACGAATGTATGGATTGGAAATCAACACTTTGGTCGACGAACGACTGGATCCTCGAAAGGCTTCCAATGCTGCCGCCCAATTTCTTAAAGATTTATACGCCATTTACGGAGATTGGAATCTGGTCATTGCTGCCTACAATTGTGGACCTGGTAATGTGAACAAAGCCATCAGAAGAGCCGGCGGAAAAACCGACTATTGGGCAATTTATCCTTATTTGCCTTTAGAAACTCGTGGTTATGTTCCCATTTACATAGCTGCCACCTACACTTTTCATTATTTTCAGGATCACAATCTTTGCCCGGCAATAGTGAAAATTCCCGCCCTGACCGATACTTTTATGATTAAACAAAGAATTCATTTGGAACAAATTTCGGCTGTGCTCAATATCCCCATCGAGGAGTTGCGCTGGTTGAATCCCCAATATAAAAGAGATATTATTCCCGGAGACTTGAAACCTTATGCCCTAACTTTGCCGGTTAATTATTCCAGCATTTTTATGCAAAAACTCAATGAAATAGCTTGTTATAAAGCTGAAGAATTGATCAACAACCGAAGAAACGAAATTGAATCTTTCCGATCAACTTCTTCTGCTAAATTGGGAAGTTCTAAAAATGTTACCTACCATAAGGTAAAAAAAGGCGAAACGTTAGGTGGAATTGCTGCAAAATATCATGTTACGGTAACTGACTTAAAAAAATGGAACAACATTAAGGGCAGTAAAATTAAAATTGGTCAACATCTGAAAATTATCAGATAACATCAACATGGAAAAAGTATATTATTCCATATCGGAAGTGGCAGAAATGCTGAATATTAGTCCTTCCAACCTGCGGTTTTGGGAAAAGGAATTTCCTCAGCTTAAGCCAAAGCGAAGCAATAAGGGAACACGTACCTATACCAAAGAAGATATTGAAATTATTAAAATGATTCACTTACTGGTCAATGAGCAAAAACTCACATTGGAAGGCGCAAAGCGTAAACTTTCGCTGAAAAAGGAGAAAGTTTCCAAACAACAGGAGTTGGTGGAACGTTTACAAAATGTGAGAAACGAATTGCTGATGATCAGTAAGGCTTTGGATGAATAGGCAATTTACAAATAGAAAATAAAATGAAAAAAACGAATTTTTGTTTAGGCTTGATAGCTGCATTAATTTTGATGTCAGCTTCGGCTGTTGCCGAGAAGAAGCCAAGAAACGTAATTGTGATGATTGGGGATGGCATGGGTTTAGCCCAAATGTACTCGGCAATGACTGCCAACAACAATCAACTTCAGCTCGAACGGTGCACTTTCACTGGTCTCTCAAAAACTTATTCTTCAGATCATTATACTACCGATTCAGGTGCCGGAGGAACAGCTATAGCTTGTGGCGTAAAAACAAAAAACGGCATGATTGGCATGACGCCCGATTCCGTAAAAACAGAATCTATTCTCGAACTCTCCGAACGCAATCAGTTGTCCACCGGAATAGTAGTAACTTGTGCAGTAACCCATGCAACACCGGCCAGCTTTATCGCTCACCAGGTGAACCGGGATATGTACGAAGAAATAGCAACCGATTTTCTTAAAACCGATATTGATGTTTTCATTGGTGGTGGACTGAAATATTTTAATAATCGTAAAGACCATGTAAATCTGGTAGAAAAGTTGAAAAGCAATAATTATCAAATAGCTTATTCACTCGACGAAGCTGTAAAAGTAAAATCGGGAAAATTGGCCGGACTCTTTTATGAAGACCATTGTCCACCCATGCCCAAACGCGGAGATATGCTTCCAAAGTCGGTGATGGCAGCCATAGATATTTTAGATAACAACAAGAAAGGCTTTTTCCTGATGGTAGAAGGTTCACAAATAGATTGGGCTGCTCACGACAACGACAAGAAACAGATCGTAAAAGAGATGTTGGATTTTGATGAAACCATTGGAAAGGTTTTGGATTATGCTCAGAAAGATGGCAATACGCTGGTAATTATTACAGCCGATCACGAGACCGGAGGAATGACTATTTTAAATGGAAAATTCGGATCTGACGAAATGGATGCCTATTTTTCTACCAAAAATCATTCCGGCGTTCCGGTACCGATTTATGCTTTTGGACCCGGAGCCGAACAGTTTACAGGCATTATGGAAAATACAGCGTTTAAAGGGAAAATTGAAAAGTTACTCGATTTAAAAAAATAATTCTTCATTATTAGTTGAGAAACAATTAAATTTTTAACAGTTTGGTCGTAAATTCCTCTGATATTCTGATATATTCATTTTCAATTTAATAAAAAGACAATATAATGATAACAATCGAACAACTTAAAGACGTTACAGAACGCACCGAAGCGTTGAGGAGGTATCTTTGACGTCGATAACAGGCAAATTCAAATAGAAGAAGAAGAACTTCGTACGCAGGAACCCAACTTTTGGGACGACCCGAAAAAGGCAGAAGCTCAAATGCGAAAATTAAAAGAGCTTAAAAATTGGGTAACCGGTTACCAGGAAGTGAAAACCGCAGCAGATGAGCTGGAGCTTGCTTATGATTTTTTTCGTGAAGGCGTGATTGAAGAACAGGAATTGGACGAAACCTATCAGAAAGCTTTACAACTGATTGAACAGTTGGAAATGAACAACATGCTTTCTCATGAGGAAGATCAGTTGGGGGCTGTTCTTAAAATTGTTGCCGGAGCCGGCGGTACGGAAGCTCAGGATTGGGCGGAGATGTTGATGAGAATGTATCAGCGATGGGCAGAAAGAAAAGGTTATAAATGGGAGATTACCAACTTCCAGCCCGGCGACGAAGCAGGTATCAAATCCGTAACCATTCAAATAGAAGGAGAAAGAGCTTATGGCTATCTGAAAAGTGAAAATGGCGTACACCGTTTGGTGCGGGTTTCGCCATTCAATGCTCAGGGCAAAAGAATGACTTCCTTTACATCGGTTTTTGTTGTTCCGCTGATTGATGATTCCATTGAAATAGAGATTAATCCGGCCAATCTTTCGTGGGATACGTTTCGCTCGTCGGGAGCTGGCGGACAAAATGTGAATAAGGTAGAAACCGGCGTAAGGTTACATTACACGTTTAAGCATCCCGTTACGGGTGAACAGAGCGAAATTGTTATAGAAAACACCGAAAGCCGTTCACAATTCGATAACAAGGACAATGCTCTGCGTTTACTCAAATCGCAACTTTACGAGCTTGAACTTCAGAAACGAAGGGCTGAACAGGAGAAAGTTGAATCGACCAAAAAGAAAATTGAATGGGGTTCGCAGATTCGCAGTTATGTTTTTGACGACCGTAGGGTAAAAGATCATCGAACCAATTATCAGACCTCCAATGTGCAGGCAGTGATGGATGGTGATATTGATGAATTTATCAAAGCGTATTTGATGGAATTTCCCGACTGATAGAACAATTTTTAAAAAGGGCTCGCGTTAGAGCCCTTTTTTAGTAAGTGTGTGATATTTTTGAAAAATACTGAAAACGTTTGGCTTTCCACGCTGACATCATTTTAGTTTGTCATGTGGAAGAGAGCTTATTTCCCTATAAAAATTGTTTCTTTAACTTGATGATCGATTTGGACCAGATTGCCGTTAGATAAATCTTTTGCATCAATTGTTCCATCTCCATTCAAATCTTTATATTGATATTCAAATTCCGAAGATTGACCTCGCACTTTATCGAGATTGTTAATCAATCCATCTCCATTGGCATCGGCAAGTTTATTTCCTCCCACTCGTGCATTTGCGTAAAATGCTGATTGTGCTATGTCTTCTTCAGAAGTATAAACACCAATAATCAAATTCCCAATTGTCATGTCTCCTTCCACAGAAGTATTGATCAGATTGCACAAATTATCTTTCTTAGCCACAATTATATAATCACCTTCTGTAACATTGGAAAAAGTTGCAATTCCTTTATTATCTGTAATTACAGAAGAAGTTCCAGAGTCTGATATTAAATTGACAGTTGCGCCGACAACCGTGTCCATTTTGTTTGTGGTAGGATTCCATGTGTCTGTGCTGAAGACTTTTACTTTAATTTCGTTTTTCAAGGTTACTGCCGGTTCTTTGTTTTCATCGCAGCTTATCAAGGTAAATAAGCAAAGGAATGCAAGATAAATGTACTTTTTCATTTTTTAGATTGTTATTGTAAATTAACTTTTAAAAATTTCAACAAAGATAATTATAAGAACATGAAATAAATACATTTCAGGAACATAAATTTTCTTTTTGATTAATTTTTTTAAAATTTATTCTCTTACTTGTCCATTCCCTTTGATGATCCATTTATAGGTACAAAGTTCGTTTAACGCCATTGGACCGCGAGCATGCATTTTTTGTGTACTGATGCCAATTTCTGCACCCAGTCCAAATTGAGCGCCATCGGTGAAAGCAGTAGAAACATTGGTATAAACGCAGGCTGCATCGACCATTGCATCGAATAAGGCAATATTTGCATCATTTTCGCTGACAATACACTCACTGTGTTTTGAACCGTAACGGCTGATGTGTTGAATGGCCTCCTGAAGCGATTCAACAGTTTTAATGGCCATTTTGTAGTCGAGGAACTCGGTGCCGAAACTTTCTTCCGTAGCTTTTTGAAGCAAATGCACGGGATATTTGCCTACAAGAAAAGTATAGGCTTTGGCATCTGCATAAATAACGACATTTTTTCCTGCCAGCTTTTCACAAAGAGCAGGAAGGTCGTTCAATCGCTTTTCGTGAATAATCAAACAATCGAGCGCATTGCAGACACTTACTCGTCGGGTTTTAGCATTGAGAATTATTTTGCTGCCTTTTTCCGTATTTCCAAATTCATCAAAATAAGTATGACAAATGCCGGCTCCGGTTTCAATCACAGGAATTTTTGAGTGTGTCCGTACAAAGTCGATTAATCCTTTTCCTCCACGTGGAATAACTAAATCCACATATCCTGTAGCATTGAGCAAATCAGCTGTGGCTTCGTGCCCAGATGGCAACAAGGTAATGATATCCGGATTTAGACCAAAACGATTTAGAACTTCACGAATCAGGCTGACAATGGCAGCATTGGAATGGTATGCATCGCTGCCACCTTTCAGTACGCAGGCATTTCCCGATTTCAGACAAAGTGAAAACACATCGAAAGTTACATTGGGACGGGCTTCGTAAACAATTCCTATCACGCCAAACGGAACAGTAATTTTTGAAATCTTCATGCCATTTGGGCGAACAGTTTCCATTAATGTTTTTCCCAAAGGAGAAGGAAGACCGGCAACATTTCGAATATCTGCCGCTATATTTTGAAGCCGCTGTTCGTTGAGCAGAAGCCGATCATACATAGGATTTGCCTTTTCCATAGCGGCGAGGTCTTCTGCATTTGCTTTTAAAATTTTTTCCGAACCGATAGCTATCTCATCGGCAAGGGCAAGTAAGGTTTTGGAAATTGCTTTATCGTCGATCAGTTGAAGGGTGCGTGCAGCATTTACAGCAGCCTCTTTCCAGTTGTAAGAATCATTGGTTGCGTTCATCATCAAAAAATTTTATAGGTTGAGAACTAAAAGTTAACTGAATGACTGCAAAATGAACATGCAAAGAGTTTACATTCTGAAGTCGAAACGTTCACTGCGGGTATTTTCGTAAATTTCCCGATCGAAGGTATAATACCTGGCCGGTTTGTGGGAAACTCCGCTTTGTAACTCGTCCGTTTGAATCAAATAAGGCATTTTGTTGACCTTGCGTCTGAAATTGCGTTTATCGTATGTTGTGTCAAAAATTGCTTCATAAACTTTTTGCATTTGTGTCAGTGTAAATTTTTCTGGCAAAAGTTCAAATATTAAAGGTTCGTGCAGCAAATCGTAACGCAATTTCTTCAAGGCTTCGGTAAAAATATCATTGTGATCGAACATCAATTCCCGAATTTCATAAGCATTTTCCCATTTTGCTTCTTCAAGCAGCTTGCTATTGTCCACATCATGAATATTTACCAGAGAATAAAATCCAACCGTCAAAACTCTGTCATCCTGCAAGCGCGGTTTTACCCATTCGTAATCTCTTTCGCGTCGTTTGAGGCGGTCAGGATCACTGAAAACCATAAACTGTTTCATGAAAATATTCTCAAGCCCGGTTTGCTCTTTCAAAATACGGGAAGCGGTTGCATCTATTTGCTCGTTTCTACGGACGTGGTTGCCGGGCAATTTCCATTCGATAATGATATTTCCTTCAAATGGAACATATTCCCTTCGCACCAGTACTTTCAGCAAATTGTCTTCGTAACCGAAAATAACACAATCGACCGACACGCTTGGCAGAGTTTGGAATTCTGTATTTTCTAAAACATTTTCAAATTCGGGCATGATAAAAACAATATTATTTTTAATCGGACAAAGTTAAGAAAAAAAGATATTTTTCGCTAAAAATTTTTTTCACAAAAAATTGAAAATCATGGTTTCAAAAAAATATTTCATACTTAGTGTAAAAAAAACACATTTTTATTTGGAGAATAAAATTTTAGCTTCTATATTTGTCCCTGAAAATTTGTTTTATCTACATTAAAATTTGTACAATTCTTTTATAAAACTATTAATATCATGAAAAACAGAAGGTTAATTTCATGCTACCTCCTTTTATTCTTCATTCCGATTTTTTCTGCTATTAGTGCTCAGGAATCCGTCAGTGATCGCGTTGAAGAATTGCTTTCCAAAATGACTATTGAGGAAAAAGTCGGGCAGATGGCTCAGATAACTTTGGATGCTATTGGCAACGGAGCTACCGTTTTTGAAAGCAAAATACCTTTTGCCATTGATTCGGTGAGATTACATAAAGCCATAGTCGATTATCACGTCGGCTCCGTAATCAATACCACAAACAATTACGCTTTGAGTGCTCTACAATGGAATAGTATTATTGACCAAATTCAGAAAACAGCAATCACTAAAACATCTCTGCGAATACCGGTAATTTACGGAATAGATGCTATTCATGGCGTAACGTATACCTCCGGATCTACTCTTTTCCCGCAACAGATTGCCATAGCTGCCACTTTTAACCCGGAAAATGCCTATAATATGGCAAAAGTTACAGCTTATGAAACACGAGCTTCAGGCATTGCATGGAATTTTTCCCCTGTGCTCGATTTAGGGGCCGATCCTCGATTCTCCCGTCAATATGAGGGATTTGGAGAAGATCCTTATTTGGCTTCGGTTATGGGAAGGCAAGCGATAAAAGGTTATGAAGGAATTACAGACAGCATTTGGTATAGAGAAAAAGTAGCTGCCTGCGCCAAACATTTTTTAGGTTATTCGGTACCTTTTTCGGGAAAGGATCGCACGCCCGCCTACATTCCCGATCATATTCTCAGAGAATATCATTTGCCTTCCTTTAAAGCTGCCATCGATGAAGGAGTAGAATCGGTCATGATCAATTCGGGAATTATTAATGGAGTTTCGGTTCATGCCAATTACAATATTGTTACCAAACTGCTTAAAGAAGAACTGGGATTTCAGGGTGTTGTGGTAAGCGACTGGATGGACATTATCAATCTCGAAAAAAGGGATAAAATTGCAAAAAACAATAAGGAAGCCATTGCTTTGGCTATCAACGCAGGCATAGATATGTCGATGGTTCCTTACGATTACGAACAGTTTTGCAAGGATTTGACAGCGCTTGTGAAGGAGGGAAAAGTTAAAGAAAGCAGGATAGATGATGCCGTTCGTCGAATTTTAAAGTTGAAATTCAAACTCGGTTTATTTGAAAATCCCGTTACAAATTTGAGCGATTATCCCGACTTTGGTTCCGACAAGCATGAAAAATTGGCTTACAAGGCTGCCGCTGATGCCATTACGTTGCTGAAGAACAAAAACAATATTCTTCCGTTGAACAAAAATATCAAGATATTGGTAACCGGTCCCAATGCCAACAGCATGAGAAGTTTAAATGGAGGATGGAGCTATTCGTGGCAAGGTGAAAAAACCGAACGTTATGCTACTCAATACCATACTATTTTGGAAGCTGTACAGCAAAAAATTGGCGAAAAGAACGTCCTTTATGAGCCGGGCGTAAGTTATGTGGAAACGGGTCAATATTTTGAAGAGAAAGAAAATGGTTTGCAAAAAGCAGTTGCTGCGGCTCGTAAGGTAGATGCCATTGTGCTTTGTTTAGGGGAAAATTCTTATGCCGAAAAGCCCGGAGATTTAAATGATTTGAATTTGAGCGAACTGCAAATCAAATTGGCCAAATCGCTTTCGGCAGTCAATAAACCTATTATTTTGGTTTTGAATGAAGGGCGTCCGCGTTGCTTCAGTGCTATTGAATCCAAAATGAATGCCATTGTACAAACTTATCTTCCGGGCAATTACGGAGGCGATGCATTGGCCGATATTCTTTTTGGAGATGTCAATCCTTCGGGAAAGCTTCCATATACTTATCCGGCCTATCCTAATTCGATAGTGAACTATTATCATAAATTTTCGGAAGAACAAAAACCTTCCGAAGGAGCTTATAAATATGAATCGGATTATAATCCGCAGTATGAGTTTGGATTTGGATTAAGTTATACTACATTTGCATACAATAACTTAAAGATTTCATCTTCGGTTATTCGTCCCAACGAAATATTGGAAGTGAGCGTGGAAGTTACCAATACCGGTACGAGAGAAGGAAAGGAAACGGTACTTTTGTTTACCAGTGATATAATAGCCAGTATAACACCGGATATGAAAAGATTGCGACGGTTTGAAAAAATCAATTTGAAACCCAATGAAACGAAAACGGTTAAATTTACTTTGTCGGCCAATGACTTGGCTTTCGTTAACACGGATAACCAATGGACAATTGAGCCCGGAGAATTTGAAATTAAAATAGGGAATCTCAAAAAATCAATAAATTATCAATCAACAAATTAACCAACTAATTTATCAATCAATGGAAAATGTAAAGAAAAATTCCGGAAAAAAAATCGTGTCTCGGTATGTTACGCGATTTTTAAAAAGATGGTTGCCCTTACTGGTGATTATTGTTGTGCCGCTGACACTGTCGGCGCAAAAGACAACGATTACGGGTGTTGTTGTCGACAGCAATAACGAGCCGGTTATTGGAGCAAGTGTTTTGATCAAGGGGACTTCTACGGGAACTGTTACCAACTACGAAGGGAAGTTCACCATCGAGGCATCCAGCAATGATGTGCTGGTATTTAGCTATATTGGAATGGTTCCACAGGAAATTAAAGTGGGGAATTCAAAAAACATCAATGTAGTACTGAAAGAAGACATTAAAATTCTTTCTGAAGTTGTAGTAGTGGGATATGGAACGCAAAAGAAAAAAGATTTAACTACCGCAGTATCCACCGTTTCTGCTGAAGATTTTGATGTTCGACCCATCGTTTCGGCAGGGCAGGCAATTCAGGGAAAAGCTGCAGGAGTTCAGGTAATTCAACCCAATGGAGCACCGGGAGGAGAAACAGTGATAAGAGTACGTGGAACAACTTCTTTTAATGGGAATAGTGATCCATTATACGTTGTAGATGGAGTGCCGGTGGACAACATTAATTTCCTTTCACCCAATGATATTGAGAATATCAATATACTCAAAGACGCTTCTTCGGCAGCTATTTATGGGTCTCGTGCCGCAAATGGGGTTGTCATTATTACTACAAAACAGGGCAAGTCGGGAGAATCCAAAATTGCTTTTAATGCTCAATTGACTGCCAAAAATGTTACCCATAAGATACAATCTCTTAATGCCGCTGATTATAAGGATTTAATGGAAGAGGTTCGCCCGGGCTCGTCTTCTCAAATGAGTTCCGATGATATAACCAATTGGTATGATGAAGTTTATCGCACCGGGTTGCAACAAAGTTACCAGCTTTCTTTCTCAAATAGTACTGAAAAAACAAGTTATTTTCTTTCTGCCGGTTACTTGGATGAAAAGGGTATATTCCCTTCGGCTTTCTTTAAGCGTTACTCTTTCAGAGCAAACATGACCAATGAGATAAGAAAATGGCTGAGTATTGGTTCAAATATATCGTATTCAGATAATTCCAACAATGGCATAACTACCGGCGCGGGTTCAAATCGAGGCGGAGTAGTATTGGCTTTAGTAAATCTTCCAACAAGTTTACCGGTTATCAATCCTGAAACAGGATATTATAATCGTAGTTTTTATGGTCAGAACATTACCAATCCCGTAGAAGCAATGGAAAACGGGAAAGACGATATTACGCGTGAAAACCGATTAATAGCTTCAGGTAATGCCACGATAACTTTTATGAAAGGAATGAATTTCAAGTCAACATTTACGCTCGACAGAAGGCATGGGTTACAAACGGGTTTTAGTCCTGTGATACACGTTACAGGTATTGACGAATACGGAAGTGCATGGGACAATAGAAATATGAATACGGTGTTGACTTGGGATAATATTTTTAATTATCAGAAATCGTTTGATAAGAATAATATTGAATTGATGCTGGGTTCGTCTTGGACAGATTCAAAGTACTCCAACAGTTGGATCAATGGTTCAAATTTCAGAAACAACGAAATAAAAACATTGAATGTTGCCAATAAAATTGCTTGGGATAATACGGGAACAGGTGGTTCCACATGGGGAATTATGTCTTATTTTGGGCGTGTTTCGTACAATTATAACAGTAAATATTTGTTTACAGCCAATTTTAGAGCTGATGGTTCTTCTCGTTTACATCCAGATCATCGTTGGGGATATTTTCCTTCTTTTTCGGCTGCATGGCGTTTGTCGGCAGAAGAATTTATGCAGGGGCTCAATTGGCTCGACGACCTCAAAATACGTGGTGGTTGGGGACAAACGGGTAACCAAAGCGGACTGGGCGATTATGCCTATTTGCAGAGATATTCCGTTACCCGCCAACAATGGTGGATAACCGGTCAGGAAAATATCTTACCAATCATTACTGCCAGTAATCTGCGGACAACAGACTTGACTTGGGAAACTACAACTCAGTCAAATGTGGGTATTGATTTTACGGCATTTAAGAGCAGGTTGAATATTATTATGGATTATTATTACAAAAAGACCACCAATATGTTGCTCAACATTACTTTGCCTTCGGGGGCCAACGTAACGAGTATTCAGCGTAATGGCGGATTAATGCGCAATAACGGTTTTGAACTTTCCGTAAACTCAATCAATATCACGAATAAAAATTTTAAATGGACTTCCGATTTGGAATTTTCGCTCAATCGGAATAAACTGGTAAAGCTTGATTTAACAAAGATTTATTATGACGCCGCTACTTCCGATGCTTTTCATGGGATTCAGATTGTACGCAATCAGGAAGGACGTTCTCTTGGTGGTTTCTACGGCTACATTAGCGATGGGGTAGATCCAGAAACGGGGGAACTTATTTATAGAGACATGAATGGAGACAATAAAATAACTGCGTCTGACCGAACTTTTATTGGAGATCCCAATCCCGATTTTATTTATGGATTTACCAATACATTCACGTGGAAAGGTTTCAGTCTTAGTATTTTCTTGCAAGGAACTTATGGAAACGACATTTTCAATGCTTCAAGAATAGAAACGGAAGGAATGTACGATTTGAAGAACCAATCGACGCGTGTATTGGATCGTTGGAGACGTCCGGGTATGATAACCACCATTCCCAAAGCCAATTTCAATCTTCAACCTTCGTCCTATTTCGTAGAAGATGGAAGTTATTTAAGATTGAAAGATTTGACATTATCCTATAATGTGACGGCTCCGTTTTTGAAAAAAACCGGAATCTCCCGGTTACAACCTTATATAACTGCTTCCAATTTATTGACTTTTACAAAATATTTAGGTATGGATCCTGAAGTCAATGAGTGGGGTAATTCAAACGCTGTTCAGGGAATTGACTGGGGAACATATCCTCAAGCAAAATCCTTTGTTTTTGGTTTTAATATTGAATTCTAAAAAATTTATTACTATGAAAATAATAAAATATATACTGATTTCCGCTGTGGTATTTGTTGCAGCATCATGCTCGCTCGATTATAACCCCATTGATACCTATTCCGATATTACCGAAGGAATTGATACTACATCAGCTTCCAGTCAAGTAATATTAAAGGATAGGGCAGCTGTATTAAATCAACGACAGGTACTTTATCAGCGGTTGAAAGACGGTCAGGAACATTGGTATCTTGATATATTGTTGTTGGCAGAATCTCATTCCGATAATGCTTACGCCGGATCCCCAAATGCCGAAACAACACCTTTTGAAATAAATTCTATTGAAGGATCTAATCCAAATCTTAAACGTGATTGGAATGGACACATGGATAATATTGCCCAAGCCAATCGACTTATTCAAGGTATTGATGAGTTGAAAGATCCTTCCTTGACGGAAGCAGAAGCTAAACAAATTCGTGCCGAAGGACTTATTTTTCGCTCACTGGTTTATTTCGACATGGTGAGAATTTGGGGTAGAGTGCCTCTTATAACTACTGTAGGAAAAGACATAACTGCCGATAATATCGAAGAAGTTTATCCTGCATATTTTCCCCAGCAAAGTGAAGAAATTGATGTTTATAAGCAGATAGAAAAAGATTTGCTTGAAGCTGTTAAATATGCACCCAGCAATAATCCGAGTGATAAAACTTTACTTACCAAATCGGTGGCAAGAGCTCTTTTGGCAAAAGTATATGCCGAAAAACCTTTGCGTGATTACAATAAAGTTATCGCTTATGCCGATTCTGTTGCAGCCGATGGTTTTGAATTGGTTTCCGACTTCAGCGATTTGTGGGGTGTGCAACTTCAAAATCCTTCTGCACCTCCGGGAGAAAACAATTTTGCCATTGATGCAAAAAAAAGAAACACATCGGAAGCCATTCTTGAAATTCAGTATCCTGTTGGATCAGGGAATTGGGTAACATGGATGTTTGGCCGTTCGCTTGACAACTGGAATTTTTGGTTCGATTGGGCTAAATGGATAACTCCTTCTCGCGATTTGATCAATGCTTTTCAGACTGCTGGTGATACGAAGCGTTATAACGAAAGTGTGGTTTGGTATTCTTGCAGTTGGAATATTTATTATCCTTCCAGCAATTATCCATTTATGTACAAAACCCGTTCGGCCTATAACAGCATTATTAAAATTCGGTATGCCGATATTCTGTTATTGAAAGCTGAAGCGTTAATTCAAACCGGAGACTTGAGCGGTGCTGCTTCAATTATTAATGATAAAATTCGCAAGCGCGCAGGGCTTGCTGCATTGCCTGCTTCTGTAACAAATGACAAAAATGCGTTGTTGAATGCTTATCTGAATGAACGCCGTCTTGAGTTGGCTTTCGAAGGACAACGCTGGTTCGATTTGGTAAGATTGGATAAAGTGGAAGAAGTTTTGAATACACTTCCTTCAAGAGATTCAGGTCGCCCTGCGCTCCGTTATCCTTACGATAAATACTCATATAAACTCCCTATTCCTCAGGATATTATAGATCAGAATCCAAATTTGGTACAAAATCCGGGTTATTAATAATTAAAATTCTATTCAAATGAAAAATATAATCAAACTAACAATATTCGGACTGCTGGGGTTATTCGCAACATCTTGCCAGCAAGAAGAACTGAGAGTGCATTATCCTGCCTCCAAACCCGTTTTCGACAGCATTAGCGTACCGGAAACCAATATTGTTTATGGCGATTCCATTACATTAAATGTAGGTGTTTCCGATCCTCTGACTCCACTATCCACGCTCCAAATAAAAGTGGTTGTAAACGACGAACTCATTGCTTCAGAAACTATTCGAACAAAAGGGAATCAGGCAACTTATCATCAACGTTACGGAATTCCTTTTGTGGCGCGTATGCCCGATAATGCAGAAGTGGAAATTCATTTGACTTCCATTAATGTGGAAGGAACCAAAACGGATAGCATTTACGTAAATACCATAGCCAAACGCCCTACTATTACGGATCTTTATTTGGTTGTTCCACTTAAATCGCCTGTCAAAATGAAATTGACCGATGCTCAAAATTATATTTATACGGCTGACAATTTAAGTCTGGAAAATACTGTTTCTTTCCGACTGGCTACCAAATTGAAATATGGAATAAGCATCGATTGGACAGGTTTGGTATTCGGCAAAGTAGGAGATGGAATTGGATTGATCGATATTAATGGAAGTCCCATTACTCTGTCTGATGCAACTTTGATAGGTTACAAGAAAATTACGGTTGATCTGTTCAACTTTACGGTTAAAGGAGAAGGCGACAAGCTGCAGCCTTCTACAGCAATGGATATCAGTACTTTCGGAACCGTTTCGCTTTCGTCGACAGATTACTTGAATGTTACTACCAAAGAAGACTGGAAAACGAAAAAAATGTATCTTGGAAAAGGCACCGAAATGACCATCAGCGGTATTCAAACGACAAATCTTGCCAATAATCTGACTCCTGATTTCTTTGAGGTTACAGGAGCCAATACGGCAAAATTCCTAGGCGAAACCGGTATCTATACGGTTTATTATTTGCCCAGACTCAATTTTGTATTTGTTGAACAGCCCGATGCCGTATATCCGGATGCCATGTGGCTTTGTGGGGTAGGTTTTGGGCCGGCACGAACGCCACATATAAAAACTTCTTCTTGGAATTGGAACACGCCGCTCGAATATCAGTTCTGCAGAAAAGTTTCCGATGGTGTTTATCAGGCAACATTCTATGCACTTCATCAAATTGACGATACTGCAGCAGAACCCTGGAGATTGAAATTCAGTGTGAAATTTTTCCACCAAAAAACTTGGGGCGGAGAGGAAGATGCCCGTACCTATACTTTAAATGCCAATGGTTTGCTCTTTGCTCCGACTGAGAGCGATCAAGGTAATTTTGCCGGAACCGATGCGTTTAAGGATAAACCGGGGATTTATCGACTTACTATTGATGTGAACAATAAGACGGCTAACTTTGAAAAAATAAGTGATTAATTTATTTACATCCATCCCGCAAGCAATTTTTTGCGGGATGGATAATTTTCTTTAAGATGAACAAAAAAAGTATATTCGTATTTTTATTTCTTCTTTGGGTTTTTATTTTTTCTACGGGATGTAAGCATTCGGGAGATGAACCGGTTCCTACTCCTACACCTCAGGATTCGGTAGGGGATGTAAGTGTATGGTTGACCACCGGCAATGAATCTTGTCTGTTAAAAAAAATGGCACCGATTAATTTTTCCAGAGATTTTGCCGATTTTACCATTGTCATCGATACTACAACAACCTATCAATATATTGATGGTTTTGGTGCAGCGTTGACCGGGTCTTCAGCACATTTAATACATCAAATGAGTGCCCAAAACAGGAAAAAACTTTTGGACGATCTGTTCGACCCTCAAAAAGGAATCGGTATCAATTATTTGCGAATAACAATTGGTTCTTCCGATTTTTCTATAGGTACATACAGTTATTGCGACAGTCCCGATATTAATAAATTCGATATTCCCGAAATAGACCGAAATGAACTTTTGCCGGTATTGAAAGAAATTCTTGAAATCAATCCATCGATGAAAATTCTGGCCAGTCCGTGGAGTGCGCCGGCATGGATGAAAAGTAATAACAGCATGTATGGCGGAAGTTTGAAAGGTGAAGAAGTTTACAATGACTTTGCAGAATATTTTGTTCATTATGTTCAGGTTTTTGAACAGGAAGGCATTCATATTGATGCGCTGACCATTCAAAACGAGCCTATGTACGAAACAGGAGGATATCCGACCATGAAAATGCTTTGGCAGGAACAAAACAAAATTATTCGCGATTATTTGGGCCCTAAGTTTATTGCCAACGGCATTCAAACGAAAATTGTGATTTGGGATCATAATTTCGATATGTCCTATTACCCTATCAATATTCTAAATGATCCGGTTACCCGACAATATGTAAATGGTACCGGCTGGCATGGATACGGAGGAAATGCTTCGGCCATCGATCAGGTAACTGCACTTTACCCCGAAAAAGAAACTTATTTTACCGAAATCTCGGGTGGAGGATGGAATACGGATACCCGCATGGGAAACATGTTTTATTACATGAAAGATTTCCTTATGGCTACGGTCAATCGTGGCTCTAAAAATTTTCTTATGTGGAATCTCGCTTTAAATCCTCAACATGGACCAACTACCACAACTTGGGGTGGTTGTCAGGATTGCAGAGGTGTGGTAACTATCAACGAAAATGAGACTTACATTCGCAACGAGGAGTATTATTTGCTGGGACATTTTGCTAAAGTGGTACGTTTGGGAGCTGTACGTGTAAACAATTCCTGTTACAATTTACCTTCAGGCATGACCATATCTTCCTTTATGAATGCCGATGGCAGCAAAGTGGTGGTCATTTTGAACAGAAGCGGGTCGTCTCGGAAATATAATGTTCGCTGTGGAACCCGAAAATTTTACTATCAGCAAGTAGATGAATCGGTTGTATCATTCAAATTCTGATTTTTTATCGAGAAATTATTTTTTTTTAAATAAAAAGTTTATCTATGAAAATAAGAGCTTTATTTTTTTTAATGGCCTTTGCCATTGTTACCAATTGCAATTCGGCAGGGAAAGTAACTGTTTGGTCATCGCTGCCCGATACCAAAGCTTTATTGGTAAAAAAGGCTATCAAGCTGAATTCAAAACCTGCACAAATTAATAAGAAAGTTGAAATTTTTCCCGATCAAACCTGTCAATCGGTTGAAGGTGTTGGAGCTGCCCTCACCCATTCTTCAGCTTATGTTTTCCATCACAATCTGACAGCCCAAAGAAGGGATTCATTGTTTAAGGTACTTTTTACTCCTGCAGGCATCGGCATCAATTATACGCGGCTTTGCATTGGTGCTTCCGACTTTGCCTTTAATCTTTTCAGTTACAGCGAAACGGAAGATTTTTCGTTAAGTAATTTTAATATCCAGGAAGATGAAAAAGATGTAATTCCCATGCTGAAGGAAATTTTGTTCATCAATCCAAACTTGCAAATTTTGGCTTCACCCTGGAGCCCTCCCGGATGGATGAAAACTTCCGGAAGTATGGTTGGCGGCAAATTGCGTCCCGATTGCTACGATGTGTATGCCGAATATTTGATCAAATACATTGAGGCATATCGGCAACATGGGATAACCATTCATGCGCTTACGGTGCAGAACGAACCGGAATACGGAACTGCAGCTTATCCTTGTATGGATATGACGGCAAAGGAACAACAGATTTTCATCCGTTATTTTTTGGGCCCCAAAATGCAGAAAAAAGGAATAAAAACCAAAATCATTCTTTTCGATCACAATTGCGATAACCCGGACTATCCGATAAGTATTTTGAATGATCCCGATACAAAGAAATTTGTAGATGGTTCAGGATTTCATCTTTATAAAGGAGAAATATCTGCGCTTTGTAAAGTTCATGAAGCACATCCCGATAAAAATATTTATTTCACCGAACAATCGGGTGGAGGTTGGGCTCCCGACTTTGATCAAAACGTTCGTTGGTATGTTGGAGAATTGTTTGCCGGCGCCATGAACTGCTGGAGTAAAAATGTTCTCCTCTGGAATTTGGCTTTGGACGAAAACGACGGACCAAAAAATTTCGGTTGCCAAAATTGTTGGGGCGTAGTACGCGTTACTTCGGATGGAAGAATCGAAAAAAATGCTGAATTTTATGCCATTGGTCATTATGGGAAAGTGGTACAACCAGGAGCTGTCCGACTCGTTTCAAATCAGGATATTTTAAAAGGCGTGGCTTTTCGCAATCCTGATAACAGTTTTGCCTATCTGGCCGTTTATTATGGCACAACTCCGCAAACCATAGGCATTCAGTGTGGAAACAGTTCTTTTGTTTATACTTTTAAACCCGGAGAAGTAGTATCTTTTCTGTGGTAGAGTTGTAAAAATAAAAAATTGCTATCGATAGCAGTACAGATAAAAATCTGTCCAAGCCGATAGCAATTTTTTTTGTGAATTTTCGAGCGAAACTTTCGCTGAATATGTTTCTAAAATGTAATTTTTCTCAAGAAAGCAATTTTTTTACCATTTCCGAAATCGCTTTCCCATCTGCTTTTCCCACCAGCTGGCGAGTAGCAACTCCCATTACTTTTCCCAAATCCTGAGGCCCTGTGGCACCGGTTTGAGCAATGATTTCCCTCAGAGTTTCTTCCAGTTCGCTTTCGCTCATTTGAGCCGGCAGATATTTTTCAATTACGGCAATTTCGGCCAATTCATTTTGCTCGAGATCAGGACGATTTTGCTCTTTGTAAATCTGCGCTGTTTCCTTGCGCTGCTTTACCATTTTCTGCAAAATTTTTATGGCTGCTTCATCCGATAATGTTCCATCACTTCCTTTGGCAGTCTTGGCTTCCAGAAATTCCTTTTTAATTCCCCGAAGGGCTTCCAATGTAACTTTATCGTGCGCCAACATAGCTGTTTTTATGTCGGCACTTACTTTTTCAAATAGCTGTTCCATTTGTATTTTAAATTAGTAGATTTGTCTTTTTGTAATTCTCGGGAAAACTCTTTTATTTTCCGTGTTTTCTCTTCCAAGCAGGAATTTTTTCAATGTGTTTCAAAGTTTGATCATTTTCCAAATCTTCCAGGTTCACTACCGGCAAGTCCAATTCCGGTTCTTCTATAGGCTTTTCATCGGGAATGGATTTTCCATAATAGCTGTTTACGGCATTTTCAATAATTTTTTCCTTGCTTTCCGGTTGATCTTCTTTGGGTTTCAATTCGGAGAAAACTTCAATTTTGTCAGTAGTAGTCTCTAACCTTTTTTTATTTTTAATGACCGATGCAGGCATGCCGGGTATATCGCTCACATCATAACCGGTTGCTATAAGGGTTATTTTAACTCGATCTTCCAATTCGTCATCAAAAGTTGCGCCCCAGATTACTTGAACGTTTTCGCCAACTTTTCGCATGAAATCATGGATTTGTTGTACTTCCTCCATCTTAATTTGATGAGTCGAAGAGCAATACAAGCTCAAGAGAACTTTAGAAGCTCCGCTCACATCGCTGGTATTCAGCAATGGGGAGTTAAGCGCATTTTCAATGGCTTTGGTGATGCGGTTTTCACCCGAAGCATAACCGGTGTTCATAATGGCTACTTTGCCATCTTTCATGATGCTGTAAACATCGGCAAAGTCGGTGTTGATATAACCCGGGATGGTAATGATTTCCGCTATTCCTTTTGCTGCATTGGTCAGCACGTCGTCAGCTTTGGCAAAAGCATTGGACAGTTCCAAGTCGGGATAGATTTCTTTCAATTTTTCGTTGTTGATTACCAGAATAGCATCTACATGTTCGCTCAAAGCTGCTACACCTTCCAATGCCTGTCTGATTTTCAGATTTCCTTCAAAAGCAAAAGGAATGGTAACGATGCCAACAGTAAGTATTCCCATTTCGTGAGCTGCTTTGGCAATTACCGGAGAAGCTCCTGTTCCTGTGCCTCCACCCATACCGGCAGTGATAAATACCATTTTTGTATTGTCCTGCAAAATGTTTTGAATTTTGTCGATGGATTCTTCGGCTGCCTGACGTGCAACTTCAGGTTTTCCGCCGGCTCCAAGCCCTGATGTGGTATTGGCGCCCAACTGAATTTTGAGAGGAACAGGCGATTTTACCAAAGCTTGATTGTCGGTGTTGCAAACAACGAACGACACATCCGTGATTCCCTGACGATACATGTGGTTGACAGCATTTCCTCCACCACCGCCTACGCCTATTACCTTGATGATGGAATTTTCTATTTCGGGAAGTTCCAAAGGCAACATTTCAACTAATTCTTCTATATTGATCATATCAATTTATAATGTTCATTAAAAATTTCTCATTTATTCCAAGTGGTTTCATCATCGAAAAACCTGAGGAAACCATCGGTAATTCTTTCTGTAATTTTTTTCTTGTTTTTTTGTCCTTTTTTTGTTGTGTTTTCCGATTTTAACGGATGAAGACGTCGATTTTCGTTTGCCAGTAAAATAGTGCCAAGAAGTTGAGAATAAGATGAATCGGCCAAATAATCGGGTGCTTGTTCTTCGAGCCAGTCGGAGTGATTGCCCCAACGTACCTTCAAACCGCTTTTTTCTTCTACAAATTCCTTTAAAAATTTCAGCTTGGCGCCTCCGCCGGTTATGATAATTCCCGATTCCAGTGGGAATGACAACTCTTCAAGTACTTTAAAAACAGGTTCGGTCATTTCATCCAATCTTGCATTGATAATCTGAGCCAGAAAAAGTGTGGAAATTCTTACCGGATCAGTGCCGGAAGAAGGAGCAACCTGAACATAAACAGGTTTTTCGACAAATTTTTCCATTGCTACTCCTGTCAAACATTTGAGGCGTTCGGCATTTGATTCTTCAATGCCGAGTTCTGCAATGTCGTAGGTTATGTTCTTGCTTCCGAGCGGAACGACCAGTAAATCCTGCAAAACATCATTCTTGTAAACGGCCAATGTAGTAGTGGAAGCCCCAAAGTCTATCAGTGCACATCCATTCTGCCGTTCCTCTTCTTCTGTCAGTACGGTAGATAAAGCTTCCACAGAAAGGGGTGCATATTCGATCTGAATTTGATTGCGAACGAAACAGCTTTTCAATTGCTGCAGGATGCGTGCATTTCCTTTTACAACATGATAATAGCCTGTAATCTGATTCCCGGATTGGCCAAAAGGATCATCTGTAATTTTCCCGTCAATTTCGAATGAAACCGGAATTACATCAAACACTATGTTGTTTTCATCGGAATTTTTTCGCTCACATTCTTCTTTCATTTCATCCAGCAAAGCATCTGTAACAATTTTTCCCTGGCCAATAAAACGAGTGGTCGAAGATTTGGAAAGTTTCATGCTTTTGGCATTCAGAGCCACACAAACTTGTTGAATATCGCGAATTTTTGCGCTATTTTGCAAAAGTTTCAAAAGTTCGCTGATTTTAAAAGCAGCGCCTGAAGTGTGTTCGATAATGCCGTGATAAACATCATCGGCTGCTTTCGATTCTGTGGCAAGTACCTTCACCGCTCCACTTTCCAATACTTCGGCAGCCATAGCAGTTATACGCGAACTTCCCAAATCAAGTGCTATATATGTATTCTGATTCATAAATATTTATCTTAAAAAAATATCAAAAAACTTCAGCCATTGCATCAATCAATATTGTCGGTTTTTGTGCAGACAATTTGATTTTCGTACTGAAGATCAATCGTTTTGTAATAATTCCAACCAAATTCATTGAACCCTTTTTCGTAGAGTATTTTTAGTTTGTGGAGTTTTTTCTCATAATCTTTTAAATTGCCCAGCAAAATGATGCCGGTTCCAACACGAGGAACAAGTTCAATTTTTCTGTCGGGGCGAATATAAATTTGTTCGATTTGAGCATTCCAAAAAGGATTTTCTTCCAAGTAAGACACAAAATCGAACAATTCGCCTTTCGCCATCGATTTTGTAACCAATCCCGAAACTACAGGGAGACGTGCTGCATCGTTATAGGAAACGGGAATTATATTTTTTTCGTCATCCACGTAGAAGTTTTCATTGCCTGCCAGTCTGAATTTTGGATGACGCTGTTGCAGAAATAAATACACTCCACCTGATGGCGTTTTGAAACATTCAGCTTGTTTGATGAAAGGATGTTTTGTCAATAATTCTTCTATTTCTTCCGTCCTTACATGTTTGAGCGTTTTTCCCATAGGGTTCAAACCATTGATATCGATCATTTCGGCAACTTCTTTTTCGGAGATAAGTTTAACGCCTGATTGATCCA
>ENA-UOYA01000911-UOYA01000911.1-activated-sludge-metagenome-genome-assembly--contig:-NODE-911-length-34675-cov-17.552629_pt1 | contig 34675 bp, 29 predicted proteins | sample MGYA00238163_ERZ764804 | MGnify/ENA primary metagenome ERZ764804 (study PRJEB28919, sample SAMN05720223) | activated sludge metagenome | isolation source: Anaerobic digester | place: Hong Kong... | reverse complement strand
ATGGTGTATCATACCCCTTCCTTTTAGTATACAAATAGGCAAATTCAAGGTCTGACCCCGAAGGGGTTTGACAGGTGGAGTAAAATATTTCAGATAGAGGATTCCGGTGAAGGACTAGTTTCGTTGATTCTCGATGAAATGGGGCGGGAAGATGAGCACCATGAAGCTTCTGCAGGCAGCGACGCCCGCGTTGATCGCCCAGGCCAGGTGCCTTTTCAGGGAATACAAGGAATGCCTGAACAACGACGCCTGGTTCCCCCGCTTTGAGGAAGAGCTAGACAACCTCCCGGTTCCCTACGCCCCGCCGTCGGGGCGGCTGCTGATCGGCTGCGTCGAGGGGAAACCCGCGGGCTGCATCGCCTTCAAGGCGGGGGACAGCCCGGATTTCTGCGAGATGAAGCGGCTTTACGTCCGCCCGGAGTACCGAGGGATGAAGCTGGGCCGCTCCCTGGCGGAGCTTCTGATCGTGGAGGCCGTCAACGCCGGGTACAAGTCGATGCGACTGAGCATGATCCCGGCGATGAGGGAGGCGATGGGACTGTACACCTCGCTGGGGTTCCGGGAGATCACTCCCTACCGCAACAGCCCCTGCGACGGGACCGTCTTTTTGGAACTGCCGCTATAAATCGGCGACCGACAGCAGAAGGAAGGCTCAGCGCGGTTCAACCCGATAGAAACGGTAGGTAACCTCCTGGCTGATTTGAGCGGGACCCTGCCGGTCTCTTTCCCAGTCCCGAAGGTCATCCCAGCTGCCAAAGGAAGTATGGGGGCTGACCAGGGCCTCGGCCTGAAGCGTCCAAGGCTCTTCTTCCATGACCACAAAGAGTCCTTTTTCATAGGTTTCTCCCCAATGGTCCAGCCGGTGTTCATAGTAGTTTCGAACCTGGCTGTTCTGCCAGTAGGTTCGAAGCCGTTCGGCCTTTAGCCCTCCTACTGCCTCTGAATTGTCCGGCACTCTCCGGGATACCCTGCCGATCGTGCCCCATGCTACTGGAAGGTGAACGGCCAATCCTTCCGGTGATCGGGCATAATCAAAGGCTACAGAACCGAGAAGCTGCGTTTTCGGCGAAACAGGAAACGTGACCATCAACCCCGTGTAGGCCGGCTGATTTTCGAGCTTCTCGTAAAGAAACCCTACCGATCCAGCCTCGAACGCCTTCCCGAAGAAAACGTTCCACCCACGCTCCCCCCTCCCCAGGGGCTCGGGGCGGACCTGAAGCTTCCCCACTCTGGCTTCGAAACGGTAGCCCTGCCCCCACTCCTTCTTAAAGGAGAGATAGGCCTCAATGACGGAATCCTGATCGGGATACCCGAACCCCCATTCCAGCCCCGTGAAATGGAGCCCCCATCCGGAATCGTGGGCGTAATCCAGCACCAGGCAAGATCCCCCGTACCCTGTCTTTTCTCCCCCATTCAGGTCAGAAATCCCAGGGACCTGGTCAAAAACCGCGATCGCGTCCGGATAGGGGAAATGCAGGTACCGGAAGACGCCGACCTTCAGGCTGGCACTGAACTGGCCCTTTTTCCCCCGGTGGAAACCGTACATTTCCAGGTACCCTTCGTCGAAAAAAGGTTCAAAGCCGGCAAGGGTGTCCCTTTCGCGGTTCGAGCGTACCAGGGAATGCCAGCGAACACCCGGAGCGATATCGATGTCGGTCAAAAGTTGAAGGTTTCGTACTTCGAAACGATCCGACCAGAAGAAAGCGCCGGCATCGATTTCCCAAAGTCCGTTCCCGGAGCCGATGTAGGGGAAAAACCACCCTTCCTCTTCAGGAGGGTCGGCAAAACAAGCCCTCCCTCCGAAAAGGGCGATCCCGAGGAAGCCTAGCATCAACCCCGCAAGGACAAAGGACAGGATGGAGCGTTTGCCCGATTTCCGGTTTGTCTGAATCGACCGTGAAGGGATCATGACGATCATCTTAGGAAGCTTTCCCGAAATACGCAAGCTTCTCCTCCTGGTGTTCGCCCCTTCTGTTTGGAAATTGGAATAAGATGGAAGAACTATCCTGCCGAAAACAGCCTCCGGCGAATCTCTGGGAGGGAAGCAAATGCCGGTGAGTATTCAGGAATACCGAAAGGTCCCGGAAGGGCTTGCGGCGGCGGCGGAAATGGACGGCCCGGGCACCGTGTTCGTGGTCCCCTCCCGGGAGGACGCGAAGATCCTTCGGGAGGCCCTGTGCGGAGGCGGGTGTTTCGAACCCTCCGGGCGGGTGTGGGCAATGGCCGAGCTGTACCGGAAGACCCTGGCAGGGCTGGAGGAGGCGGGTGCCGACCCCGCGTGGCACCGCCAGGTGGATCCGCCGGACCACTGGGCAATCCTGTCCTTCCTTCTCGATCGGTTCTTTTCCGAAGCCGTTCCCTCTACCCAGCCTCCTCCGGGAGCGAGAATGCCGGGCTTTGTCCCCCTTTTGGGGGAGCAGCTACGGGAACTGCTCCGGGAGGAAACGCCCCCGGACGCCTTGGGACGATCCCTGGGATGCAACACTTGCCTCGAAGGTTCCTGCGCGAACCTTTCCCTCCCCGAGGGGCTGCTGTGCCGCCTTTTCCGCGCGTATAACCGGTATCTTTCCGAACACGGCCTGGCCGATAGCGCTTCCCTGCCGACGCTGACCCGGCAGGCGCTCGAACGCCATCCCCGGGAGGCGGCGGCCTTCCTGGCCGGGAAGCGTTTCGTGTTCGCCGGTTTCTTGAGCTTCACCCGCGGACAGGCTTCCCTGATCCTGAACCTGGCGGGTCTCGGTGTCCCGGTTTCGGTCCTGAAGCCCTCCACCGGGCTCAAGAGCTTCGCCGACGCGGTCGACCAGCTGCTTAGCCTGCCGGACCGGTCCGGCCCAGCCGTCAGGCTTTTGCCTTCCCGGGGCGATCCTCTCCCCGTTTTCGAGCTCTCCGCGGGGACGACGCCGATGGAAGCCGATACCGCGGCCAGGACCCTTGCCCTGTGGAGGTGGGGAGAGGGGCCCCTGGCGGCTTTCCCTTTCCCGGGCTGGGACGGCATCACGGTCCAGTCCGACTCCTTCCAGGCCGGCCGTTTCGCGGAGGCTTTCGCCCGCTACCGGATTCCCTTCTTCCAGGCGGACGGCGTTCCGGTTTCCTCCACCGCGGCCTGGACCTTCACCGGGGCCGTGCTGGATGCCGCGAAGGCCGGCTGGCCTCCCGCGGAAACCGCGGCGGTCCTGGCCGATCCCTTGGCAGCCGGAAGCCGGTTCCCGCTTTCCGCTGCCCGGTCGGCCTACCCGCAGGGGGAGTCCTCCTGGAGGACGTTTTTGGACGCCCTCCAGGACCGTCTGCCAGCCGAGGCGTTTTCCCGCGCGGTGGCGTTCTCGCGGAAAGTCGAAGAGGGGGCGCCTCCGGCGGAACTTCTAAAAGCGCTCAAGACCCTCTGGGGACGCCGGAACGGTTCCGGGACGGCTCTTTCCCGGCTGGCGGAAGACCAGCCGGACCTGGACGGCTTCGTCCGGCAGGCCGAAGAAGCCTTCCGGGAGCTGGAGCGCAAGATTTTGCTGGAAGAAGAGCGTTTCCCGTCCATCGGCCCCGCCCGGGAACGGAGGCTGCGGGGAAAAGAAGCCCGGGCCTACCTTTCCGAGTGGGCGGACGAGACGGCGATTCGCCCTCCCGCGCCGCTGGCCGGCGCCGTGGCCCTCTTTTCCGGTCCGCCCCCGGTCTGGTTTTCCCGCCGCTGCTTCGTCCTGGCGGGCGGGACGGCAAAGGCCTGGCCCGGCCCCCTGAAGGAAGCCCCGCTGCTTGAGGACGCGGTCCGGAGCGTCCTGAACGACCGGTCCGCGGAGGGAGGCGGCGGCCGCCTTCCGCTCTTGGCCGACCGCCGGCTTCAACAGGAGGCGCTTTTCCGGCGGATCCTCTCGGCCGGGGAATCCCTGGCCGTCCTGTCCCGGGCAGAAGCAGACGACCAGGGGCGCCCGCTGGAAAAGACGCCCTTTCTCGAGGCGGCGGTTTCTTCGAACTGGTTCCTGCCCGGGGGAGCGGCGCTGCGGCCGTTGAGCGCTGCCCTTCCCCGCCCGGGCGAGCCGTTCTTTCCGCAGGTTGAGCCCGTGCCGAAGGCTCCCCGGGTCGTCCGAACCCCGCTTCCCCCCGCCGCTTTCCGCGAAGGGGGGCCGGCCCTCCGGGCAAGCCTCGGAGACCTGGACCTGTGGCTGGATTGCCCCTTCCGCTACTGGGCGCAAAAGCTCGCCGGCCTGGAAGAACCTTCCCGCGGGCTGTTCGACCCGGCCAGGGCGGGGACGTTCCTCCATGCGCTCTGGCAGGAGGTCTGGAGGCGTCGGCTCGAGGAAGGCGGGGGAAGCCTTGCCTGCCTGGTGGAAGAGCTGTGGAACGGCACCCTCGCCGATCCCGACCCCCGGCGGGGCTACCCGGCCCTGGCGCAGGACAAAAGGCTGTCGCGAAGGGCGGGACGCCTGAAGGAGCTCGCCCTTCGGCTGGCCCGGTTCCAGGAAGAACTGGAAACGGTTTTCGCCCCCGCGCGGAAAGCCCAGGACCGGGAAATACCGATGTCCCTGGAAGTCGAGGGAGTGACCTTCCGCGGCCGGGCCGACCGGGTGGAAGTGTTCGACCGGGGCTTCGTCGTCCTGGATTATAAATCGGGGAAAAGCAGCGCCTACAAAACGTCTCTCCAGCTTGCGGCCTATTCGGCCGTTCTCAAGGACGTCCTGGGCCTCGCCCCCTGGGGGACCGGCTTTTTCGGTCACGCAGACGGGCGGCTGTTTCTCGCCCTTTCGGAAGATTGCCCCCTTTCGTTCCCAAGAGGAAACGGCACCGTCCTGGCGAAAGCAGGGACTCTCGAGGAATCGATTCGGCAGGCGCAGGAGGGGATCCTGGCCATGGCGAGAGGCCTCCGGGCGGGATCCTACCCGGCAGCCCACGGGACGGCGTCGGGCTGTCCCCACTGCTTTGCCCGGGGGCTTTGCCGCCTCGGGGAGGCCCGCGGAGAGATCCTTACCGAAGAAACGGAAACGGAGGAAACCCTCGATGATTGAGAACGCCGCGTCCGCTTTGCTCGAAACGCTTCTGCAGGAGGCCCGGCCGGAGCAGCGCGAGGCCGTGGAGGCAGGCGAGCCCCTCGTGGTCGTCGGTGCCGGCGCGGGTACGGGCAAGACGAAAACCCTGGCCTGGCGGTTTCTCTGGGCCCTCCTGGCGTTCCCGCAGACGCGGGTCGAGAACATCCTGACGCTGACCTTCACCGAAAAAGCCGCCCGGGAAATGAAGGAGCGCATCGCGCGCATGATCGCCGAGGCGCTGGAGGCGGCCCGGGCGCTGGGCCTGGAGGAAACCGCTCTCCGCCTGTCCGACGCGGGTGCCCGGCTTGACGAAGCCTACATTTCCACGATCCACGCCTTCGCCCTGCGGGTGATCCGTGAAAACGGGCTCGCCCTGCCGGTGGACCCCAAGGCCGGGATCGTGAGCGCTCCCCGCGAGGAAGCCTTCTGGGAAACCTTCACCGCCGCGCTGGACAGCCTCGTCCCGGAGGACGGCTCAAGGGGGCTTGCCGAACCCTGGAAAAGCCGGGCGGAAAGCCTGTTTTCCTCCCCCGTTCTCAGGTCGGCGGTCAACACCTTCGGGCCGGAAGCGGTGGCGGAATTCTGCCGCTCGGCGGCGGCGCTTCACGGAAGCCGGGGCCGCTTGCCGGAGGACCTGTGGAACTGGAGCCCCGGCGAGGATGAACCTGTGCGACTGGCCCTTCTTGGGGAACGAGCGCCCTCCTGGAAAGAACGGCTCGAGCGGTTCCGGGCGGAGGTCTTCCCGGGCCTGGGAGACCTGTCGAGAGAGCGGACCGCCCTGGGGAAAAAGCTCGACGCCCTGTCGAAAACCTGGAGGGAAGGCGCCGTCGGCGAGGACCCCTGCCGGCTGCTGGCCTTCCTGGAGGAACTGGACGCCGCGCTCAAGGGTGCAAGCGGGAAACTGAAGGACACCCTTTCGGACCTCCTGGGGCAGACTCCCTCGGAACTGAGGAAGGAACTGGAGAAGGAACTTCCCCTGGCGCGTTCGCTGGTCAACGGTCTTTCGGAGGAGGAACAGGCGCTCCGCCAGGCCCTGGCGCAGACGGCGGCCGTGGCCTGGGCCCGCTGGGAGCAGGCGAAGTCGGAAAGCGGGAGCCTCTCCTTCGACGATTTGATCCGCCACGCCTCTTCGGCCGTCTCGGCCAACCCGGCCTACGGGAAACGCTTCCACCATCTTCTCGTGGACGAGGTCCAGGACACCGACCCCCTCCAGGACGACCTCATCGGGGCATTATGGAAGGCGGGGGGCGGCCGCCTGTTTTTGGTGGGAGACCTGAAGCAGTCGATCTACCGGTTCCGCCACGCCGACCCGGCGCTTTTCGCCCGCAGGATCCGGGAAGAGGCGAAGGGAACCGCGGGACGGTACATCCTGCTGGACCGGAGCTACCGCATGCGGGAGGAACTGGTCCGTTTCGTGAACGGATGTTTCGGCATTCTCTGGGGCGACGAACTGGGAAAGGGACTCGGCGTCGCCTACGAAGCCCTGCGGGGACCCGACGACGCCCCCTGGTGGCGCGAGCGGAACGACCTCGAAACGGAAGCGCTTTCCGTGCTGCTCGAGCCTCACCGGGTGGATCCCGATACCGGGAAGCCGGAAAAAAAAGCCAAGGTCCGCCGGAGGCTGGCCGACCGGCTGGCCGCAAAGCTTGCAGCCCTCCGGGGAAAACCCGCCTGGGACAAGGAAGGGGCTTTCCGCCGCCCCCTTTCCTGGAGGGACATGGCGGTCCTCGTTCCCGGAAGGACCCAGTACCCGGCCCTGCAGGAGGCTTTCGAGGCCGCCGGGATCCCGGCGGTTTTCCAGGACAGCCAGGGGTTCTTCTCCCGGGGGGAAGTCTTCGACCTCGTCTCTCTTCTGAAAGCCCTGGCCGACCCGGGTGACCGGCTGGCCCTGGCGGGGTGGCTGGCCTCTCCCTTCTCGGGCCTCAGGAAGGAAGATGCCCTGGAGCTGGCCGATTCCCCCGGCGGGGACGACCCGCCCCTTCACGAACGGCTGCGGGCAAGGTTTCCCGATGCATGGAAACGGTTTGAAGCCCTGAGGTCGCAGGCCCTCCTGGCGGGGCCCGGAGCTGCCCTGGCGGCCCTCCTGAACGAACCGGCGGCGCTCTTGACCGCCCCGGAGGCCGACCGGCCCCGGATGGCGGCAAACCTGGCGCGGGCCGCGTCCTTGGCGAGGGAGTTTTCCGCCGCCCGGGGGCAGAACCTCGCGGCCTGCGCCGAATCCCTGGGAAGCGCCCTCCGGCGGGCCCTCCCGGCAGAAGAGCCGGACTTCTTTTCCGAGGACGAGGACGTCGTCCGCGTCATGACGGTCCACGCCGCAAAAGGACTGGAGTTCCCGGTGGTCGCGATCCTGGGCCTGGACGACGGGGGCCGGGGGAATCACCGCGGGACCGCCCTGGTTCCTTCGGTGTTTCTCACCGGCGTGTCCACCTCCCTTCCGGGGGAGGAGAGCCCGGAAGCCCAGGCGGTTCTCTGGCACCGGGCCCTGGAAGAGCAGGCGCTGGAAGAAGAGTGGGAACGCCTGTTCTACGTGGCCTGCACGAGGGCCCAGGACGTCCTCCTGCTGTGCGGCATCTGCCCGGTGGAAGACGAAACCGGAACCCCCCGGCTAAAGGAGGGGACCTGGCTCTCGATGCTGGAGAAAGCATCCCCTGGAGTCCTGCGGGACGGGCTGCAGGACCCCCCGGGGGCCATCCCGGGAAGCACCCCTTCCCGCGAAAGTTCCCCCCTTCCCCCGGACGCGGAAGGCAAAGCGCTGGCCCTTCCCTCGGACCTGCCGGCGCTTGCCTCGGTTTCGGCCACCGGCTACGCGCTGTTTTCCTTCTGCCCGCGGGCCTGGAGGATGCAGGTCCGCCAGGGGCTCGAGCTTGCCCTGGAAAAACCGGGACCGGGCGAACCGGGAGGTCCGGACCTGGGGAGCCTGGCCCACCGGGTCCTGGCCGAATGGGAGTTCAACGAGGGGAGCCTGAACCGGATTCTTCCCGAAACGCTCGGGGGACCGACCGACCGGGCCCTGCTTCGCCTGCCCCCGGAGCTGAGGGCCCCGGCCAGGAACGATTCTGACCGCGGGCTCCTGCGGTCGGTCCTCCTGCGGTTTTTGGAAACGCCCCCGGGGAAAACGCTCGCGGAGGCGCACCGCCGAGGGGCGCTCAGAAGGGAAGTCCCCTTCCGCTTCCGGCTTGCGGGCGGTCCGATTCTTCGCGGCGTGATCGACGCCCTGTGGGAGGAAGACGGGATCGTCCACCTGGCGGACTACAAGTTCGCCGCGCCGTCGACTTTCCTGGAGCTTTTGGGAAAAAACCAGCTGGTCTTTTACGGAGCCGTTGCGAGCCGGCTCTTTCCCGGCAGGAAAATTGACCTGTCCCTGGTTTTCCTGAGGGAAAGCGAAGGACGCCTTCCCTTCGAAGGCTTTCTCGACGCGGAAGCGGTGGAGACCCGGGTCCGGGAGATGGCCCAGGTCGGCGGCACGGGCCCGTTCGCCCGCAATCCTCGATCCTGTCCCGCTTGTCCGTGGCGCAAGCCTTGCGGGGAAAGCGCCGGGTCCCTAGAATAGAGGGAGATCGCTTCAGACTGAAGCGGTGAGGAGGTTCGGGATGAAACCGTCCGGCAGCGGCCTCGTGCAGCGCGCCCTGGCTTTTGCGTGTTTCTGCCTGTACTTCGCCTACGTTCTCGTTCCGATCCTGCTCCTTCTGGCGGGATCCTTCGGCGAGCGGTGGTTCAGCACCCTCCTGCCGGAAGGGTTCACGCTCAAGTGGTACGTGGACCTCTTTACCAACCCCATGTACACCAAGGCCATCGGAAGAAGCCTCCTGGTCGCGGTCCTGACAGCCCTCATCAACGCCGCCGTGGCGATCCCTGCCGTGTACGCGGTCCATACCCTCAATCTCCGCTGGCTGCGGAACCTCTACGATTCCGTGATCCTGCTGCCGATCGCGGTTCCCCCCATCGTCATGGGGCTGGGCCTGATCCAGTCGTTCAACTGGCCCGGCTTTTCCCTCGTGGGAACGTGGCAGCTTCTGCTGGGAGCCCACGTGGTCTATACGCTTCCCTTCACGCTCCGGCCTCTTTTGGCCAACCTGGAGATGATCCAGTGGAACGTCCTGGAGGAAGCCGGCCTATCCCTCGGGGCGGGAATGCCCTTCCTTTTCCGTCGGGTGTTGGTGCCGAACCTGATGCCGGGCATCCTTTCCGGGGCGCTGGTGACCTTCGCCATGTCGCTGGGCGAGTTCCAGCTCGCGGTGATGCTCACCAGCTCGAACTCCCAGACCTATCCCGTGGTGCTTTACCAGGCCTTCTACGTGAGCACCGGCTTTGCCTGCTCGGCCACGATGGTGCTGATCGTGACGAGCCTGTTCACGCTGATGGGCGTCCTCTTCCTCGGAAGGCTTTTCGGGATGGGGAAAGCCCAGATCCTGTTCGGAGGAGGTTCCTGAGATGGCAAGCCGTCTTGTGGGCGTGATCGGCACATCGAACGCGTCGCCTTCCATCGCGGCGCTGGCCTATGAAACGGGCCGCCTGCTGGCGCAGAAGGGATGCACGGTCCTTTGCGGCGGCATGGGAGGCGTCATGGAGGAAGCCGCCCGGGGCGCCGCCTCCGCCGGGGGAACCAGCATCGGACTGCTTCCCCGCGAGGCGTCGGAAGCAAACCCCTACCTCACCCACGCGATCGCGACGGGGCTGGGAGAAGCCAGGAACTTTTTGATCACCCACGCCTCCCCGGTTCTGATCGCCATCGGGGGAGGACTGGGAACGCTCTCGGAAATCGCCATGGCCCTGCGGCTGGGCAAACGGGTCGTTGCCCTGCGGACCTGGACGGCCCGCGACGAGGAAAACAATCCCCTGCCGGTCCTCCCGGCGGAAAGCCCGGAGGAAGCGGTTCGGCTGGCTCTCGGGGAGCCCGGGCCATGAGCGGCGTCGAGCTGCGGAACGTGACGAAGGCGTTCGGAAAGGCGGTAGCGGTCCGCAACCTGGACCTAACCGTCGGCAAGGGAGAGTTTCTGGCCCTGCTGGGGCCTTCCGGGTGCGGGAAAACGACTACGCTGCGGATGATCGCGGGTTTCACCCGCCCGGATTCCGGTGAAATCCTCATCGACGGGCAGCCCGTTTCTTCTCTCAGCGTCCGGGAACGGCGCGTGGGCATCGTTTTCCAGAGTTACGCCCTGTTCCCAAACATGACGGCCTTCGAGAACATCGCCTTCGGTCTCCGCGTGCGGCGGATGCCCGAGGAGGAGGTACGGAGGCGGGTCTTTCGCCTGCTGGAGATGGTCGGCCTGGAGGACAAGGCGAACGCCAGCTGCCGCCAGCTTTCCGGCGGGCAGCAGCAGCGGGTGGCCCTGGCGCGGGCCCTGGCCATCGAGCCGCGGGTCCTGCTTTTGGACGAGCCGCTTTCGGCCCTGGACGCGAAAGTCCGAAACAGCCTGCGGTTCGAGATCAAGAAGATCCAGCGGGAAAGCGGCATCACCACGATCTACGTCACCCACGACCAGGAGGAAGCCCTCTCGATTTCCGACCGGGTGGCGGTGATGCGCTACGGGCAGATCGAACAGGCCGGAACGCCCTGGGAGGTCTACTCGAACCCCTCCAGCCTCTTCGTGGCGGATTTCGTGGGCGTGAGCAATTTCCTTGACGTCGAGGTGAAAGCCGGCGGAGCGGTGTTCTGGAACGACCGCCCCCTGGACGTTGAAGGCGCCGGATCCCTGGCTCCCGGCCCCTGGCGCCTCGTGATCCGCCCCGAGCGGCTGCTGCCGGTCCCGAAGGACGCGCAGGGGCAAAACATCCTGGAAGGGACCGTGGCCGGCCGGGTGTTCCTGGGGCCGATCCAGCGGGTGGCCCTGGACGTGGGGAAAGAAAGGATCCTCGTGGACCTCCTGAACACGGAGAAAGGGCACCTCTCGCCGGGAGAGCCTCTTCGCGTCTCGTTTTCCCCCGGCGACGGACGCCTGATCCATCGCAGCTGACCTTCTCCGGGCGGGGATGCCCGGAACTTTCAAACCGAAAAGGGGAGGTGCTGTCATGAAGAGAAAGTTCATCGCGCTGATGTCGATCCTGCTTTTGGCCGCCTTCGCCGTCCAGGCAGCGGCCGCCGAGCTGTACCCGGGAGAGAACGCCCTGCTCCAGAAAGCGAAGAAGGAAAAGGGGCTCAACAGCTACGACACGGGCCCGACCTGGGCGAACTGGCAGGGGCTTTTCGACGCCTTCAAGGCCCGCTACGGGATCAACATCACCTACAACGACCTGGGCAGCGGGGCCACGGTGGTCCGCCTGGAGAAGGAAAAGAACAACCCCCAGGCCGACACCGCCTACTACTTCATGCCCTTTGGAGCGCTGGCGAAGGAAAAGGGCGTGACCCAGCCCTTCAAGCCCGTGAACTTCGAGAAGATCCCGCCGGTGCTGAAGGACAAGGAAGGGCACTGGTTCTGCATCCACAAGGGGACCGTGGTCTTCGTGGTGAACAAGCGCCTGGTGAAGGAGTCCCCGAAATCGTGGAAGGACCTGCTGGATAAGAAGTACGCCAAGTCGGTCGTCTACCTGGACCCCAGGACGACGGGGATCGGCTATGCCATCGTCATCGCCGCAGCCTACGCCAACGGGGGCAGCATCATCGACCTTTCCAAGGGAGTGGATTACCTCGCCGCCCTCCAGAAGGCCGGCAACGTCCGGATGATCGAGAAAACCACCGAGTACGACAAGTTCCTGAAGGGAGAAATCCCCATCTGGATCACGTATGACTGGAACGCCTACCGGGCCAAGTACATCGCCAACCTCGGCGACGCGGTGGAAATCATCCTGCCGAAAGACGGGACGATCACGGCTCCCTACGCCATCAGCATGGCCAAGGGGGCCCCGAACCCCAACACCGCCAAGCTCTGGCTGAACTTCATCCTCAGCGAGGAGGGGCAGGGCATCTTCGCCAAGGGGTTCGTGAGGCCGATCCTCCCCGGGGTGAAGCTGCCGCCGGAAGTGGCCGGCAAGTTCCTCCCGGCCTCGGAGTACGAGCGGGCCTACGACGTGGACTGGGTCCTGGCCCAGAAGGTCCAGGAGGACGCGGCGAAGATGTGGGGCCGCCGCGTGCTGGGCGAGTAGCGAACGGAACGGGAGGAAACGATGGAGCGGCGGGGCTGGAAGTTCCTCCTTCTTCTGCCTCTGGCGGCGGTCCTGGGAATTTTCCTGGTCCTGCCGCTCCTTTTCGTGCTGTATGACAGCTTCTGGGCCGCGGGCCGCCTGTCTGCGGCCAATTACCTCCTGGTCTTCCGGAAGGGCCTTTACAGCGAGGCCCTGAGGACCAGCCTGGTGCTTTCGGTCTCGACGGCGTTCATCGGAGCGGCCCTCGGCCTGCCGCTCTCCTACCTGGTGCATCGAAGCCGGGCTCCTTGGCGAGACCTCCTCCTTGCGATCACCGCGGTTCCGCTCACTTTCAGCGGCCTGGTCATCGGGTTCGCCTTCATCGTCCTGCTGGGAACGAGCGGATTCATCACGATGCTTTTAGAGCGCTTCTTCGGGATCAACCCCCTGGAGTTCTCCGCCTTCCTGTTCACCTGGAAGGGGCTGGTGGTGGCGTACCTCTACTTCCTCATCCCGAGAATGATCCTGACCATGGTCGCGGCCTGGAGCAACGCCGACTGGAGCCAGGTGGAGGCCGCGATGAGCCTGGGAGCCTCCTTCCCCACCATCCTCGTGAAGATCCTTTTCCCGATGCTGGGGCCTTCCCTGCTGGCCGGCAGCTCCCTGCTGTTTGCCGTCAGCATGGGGGCCTTCGGGACGGCCTTCGCCCTGACGGGGACGGCAGTCAAGATCCTCCCCCTGGTGATCTACAACCAGATTTCGGACGTGACGGTGGAGGTTTCGAGGGCGAACGCCCTGGCCATCGTCCTGACGGTCGTGACAACGCTCGTGATCATCCTTTACGAGAGGAGCTTCGCCCGGAAGCAGGCCTGACGCAGCCAGGGTCCATCCCTTACAATGGGGGCATGGCAAACACTTTGGCGTTTCCCCTCTACCTGATCGTGGACTGGCTCCTCTTCGCGGCCCTGGTGCTGGCGCCGCTTTTCATTTCGCTTGCCCTTCGGCGGAGGCGCCGGTGATGCCCGTTCTTTTGCTGCAGATCCTGGTGTTCGGAGCCTACACCCTGGCCCTGGTCTTCCTGGCCGGGGAGGCCTTCAACTGGAAGGAAGACCGGCGCCTGTTCTACGTGGGGGGCAACCGCCTCACCCTCGTGCCCATGGTGGGGACCTTCGTGGCCACCTGGATGAGCGCCGCGTCCGTGCTGGGGTACACCATGTGGCTCTACGCGGACGGGTACGTGGCCTTCACGGGAAGCGTGAACGGCTGGCTGATCGGCCTGCTGTTCATGCCCTTCATCGTCCGGAAGCTCCGTGCGAGCCGGGCCCTCTCGCTGCCCCAGTGGCTCGGCGACACTTTCGGCGACCGCCGCCTCCGGTCCCTTTCCGCCGTGGCGCTGATCGGGGCCTACACCTTCTACATGGTGATCCAGTTTCGGGCCTTCGGCACCATCGTAGCGACCCTCCTGGACATCAAGGTGATCGTCGCCTCCGCCCTCGTGTACCTGTTCGTCCTTTACACGACCTTCGGCGGACTCCCCTCCGTGGCCCGAAGCGACACGTTGAACCTGGCCCTGATCCTTGGCGGCGTCCTGCTGGCGGCGGGAACCCTATTGAAGCGGGCGGGATCGCTGGCTGCCGTCCATGCCGCGATCGCCGAGCGCGCCCCGGCGATGCTTTCTCCGTGGTCGGAAGGCTGGAGCCCGCTGGTGACCACCCTGATGATGCTTTCGTGGGGGCTCGGGGTCGCCGCCAACCCGCAATACGCCGTCCGCCTCCTTTCGGCCCGGACGACCCGGGACGCGTACGGGACGCTGGCCACATCGTCCCTGATCATCGGGGCCATCTACGCGGGGCTCACCGTGCTGGGGCTTTCTGCCTTCGTCCTGTTCCCAGGGGTGAGGGCCGCCAGCGACGAGCTGGCCTTCACGCGGCTTTTCAGCCTGGCCCTGCCCCCCCTGCCGGCCCTGGCGCTTTTTTTGGCGGTGCTGGCGGCCGCCGTGAGCACCGCGAACTCGCAGCTTTTGCTGGCGGCCTGCTCCCTCTGCTACGACCTGAGCCCGAGGGAGGGAAGGAACCGGGGAGACCTCGTCACGGAGGACCGGTTCCTGTTCAAAAACCGCCTGGCCATCGCCGGGATCGCCACGGCCGCCCTGGTCCTGAGCCAGTTTCGGCTGCCGGGCGTGCTTTTGATCGGCCGCTACAGCTGGACGGTGGTGGCCATCTGCTTCTTTCTTCCCCTTTACGTGATTCGAACCCCCAGGCCGAGGGCCCTTTTCGTTCCGCTTTCCGCGGCTCTTTTGCTTCACCTGTTCCTGACCGTCTTCCTGGGCCTCCTTCCCGAACTGGCCCTGCTTCCAGCCCTCGCCCTCGAGGGGTTGCTGTATTTCGGGCCCTGGAGGAAAAAATCATGAGAAGCCCGCGTCCTCTGAGCATCGAGACCCGGATCAAGGTGATCCTCACCGCCATCGCCATGGGCCTGACGGGACTGACCGTGGGAACGGCGCTGACACAGGGCTTTTTCGAGCGCACCGGGGAAGCCCGGCTGCTGTTGGAAACGGCTCGCTCTGCGGCCAGCGGGCTTCCGGCAGCCCAAGTGGAGCCCCTGCTTGAGAGGCTTCGGCCCTTCTGGAAGGAGGCTCCGCGGGCGCAAGGGGCGGAGACGGTCCGTTCGGCCGACGGGCAGGAGTGGCGCTTTGCCCTGGACCGGGCCGCGATCTGGAACGCCCTGGTCTACCGGCAGCGGTACGTCCTCGTGGCGGGACTGATCGGGCTTCTGGTGGCAGTCGAGCTGGCGGTCTTTTTGGCGTACAGCCTGACCCGCCCCATGAAAATCCTGGCCTGGGGATGCGAGCAGATGCGAAGCGGCCGCTGGGTGCGGCTGCCGACCCTCTCGCGGACGCCCTACGAGCTGGAAGCCCTGAACGAGGCTTTTAACGGGATGGTGGAGGACCTGAAGCGGTGGCAGGACTTCCAGAAGCAGGCCGCCCGGGTGGAGCGCCTCGCGGCCCTGGGCTCGGTGGCCGCGGCGGTGGCTCACGAGGTGAAAAACCCGCTGGCGAGCATGAGGATCCACCTGGACCTGCTCAGGGGACGCCTTCCCGAGAACGAAAGGGACTGCCTCGAGATCCTCGGGGCCGAACTGGACCGCCTGAACCAGACCGTTTCTCAGCTTTTGTCCTACGCTCGCCCGAGACCCCCGCTCTTCGGCCCGGTGGATGTCCGGGAGCTGCTTTCCTGGACCGCCTCCATGACCTCCACCCCGTGCCGCCTTGCAGCGGTGAACCTGTCATGGGCCGTGGAGGAAGGCTGCCCGCCGATCTGGGGGGATGGCCCGCAGCTCAAGCAAGTCTTGCTGAACCTCGTGCTGAACGCCGTGGCGGCGCAGCCGGATGGGGGCAGCGTCCGGCTTGAGGCCCAGAGAAGCGGGCAGAACGTCGTCCTCCGCGTGGAGGACACCGGGCCGGGCATTCCCGCCGAACTGCTGGAGAGGATCTTCGACCCCTTCTTCACGACCCGGCCCGAGGGTACCGGACTGGGGCTATCCATCGTCCACAGGATCGTGGAAGGACATGGAGGAAGGATTGACGTCGAATCACCCGGGCAGAAGACCGTGTTCTCGGTTTCCCTGCCGACGGCGCCGCAGGGGAAAAAGGAGTGCTGAACCGATGGAAATCTGGATCGTGGACGACGAGAAGAATTTGAACCAGGGGCTGGCGTTGGCCCTGGAAGGGGAAGGCTGGGAAGTCGTTCCTGCCTACTCGCTGGCGGACCTGTCGCGACTTTTGGCCGAGCGGACTCCGGACGTGGTGCTGCTGGACGTCCGGCTTCCGGACGGAGACGGCATCTCCGCCCTCCCCTCGATCTTGCGAACCCGGCCGGAAGCAAAGGTCATCGTCATGACCGCCTACGGCGACTCCCCGACGATCGTCAGGGCCATCCAGGAAGGGGCCTACGACTTCCTGGACAAGCCCTTTCCGCTGGAGGCGGTGAAAAATCTCGTGGCCCGGGCGGCGGAATCGATCCTCCTGAAGAGGCGGATTTCGCGCCTGAGCCGGGACAGATCCGTATCGCTCGTGGGGGATTGCCCGGCCGTCGCGGCAGTCCGCTCCCTGGTGGAGAAACTGTCCGGACACAGGGACGTGAACGTCCTGGTCTCGGGAGAAAGCGGGACCGGCAAGGAGGTCGTGGCTCGCCTGATCCACGAGGCCTCCTCCTGCACGGGGGACCTGATCGCCCTGAACTGCGCCGCCATCCCCGAGGCCCTGCTGGAAGCCGAGCTGTTCGGGTACCGCAAGGGGGCTTTCACCGGGGCCGCCCAGGACAAAACCGGCCTGATCGAGAGCGCGGACGGCGGAACTCTCTTCCTGGACGAGATCGCCGATCTGCCCATGGCGCTGCAGGGGAAGCTGCTGCGGTTTTTGGACAGCCGGACCCTGCGGCCGCTGGGAGCCACCCGGGAACGAAAGGTTTCTGTGAGGGTCGTCTGCGCCACGGCCGCGGACCTGAAGGAGCGCGTGGAAAAGGGGGCTTTCCGCCAGGACCTTTTCTACCGAATTTCCATGATCCCCGTCCTTCTGCCTCCCCTGAGGGAGCGGGGAAGGGACGTGCTCCTGCTTGCGGAGACGTTCATTTCGGAATTCAACCGGAAATTGAACCGGTCCGTCCGGGGCCTTACCCCCGAGGTGGAGGAAGTCTTTCTCCGCTACCGGTGGCCGGGCAACGTCCGGGAGCTGCGGAACGTCCTGGAGAGGGTTTTCATCCTGAAGGATCCCTCCGAGGGAGAGATCCGGCTGTCCGACCTTCCCGGGGAGATGGTGGAAGCCCTCTCGGGGGACGCCCCTTCCCCCGCGGGGGGCAAAACCCTGGAAGACCGCCTGCTGGCGGGGGAGAGGGCCATCCTGGAGAAGGCCCTGGCGGAGCATGACGGCAACCGGACCCGGGCGGCAGAAAGCCTGGGGATCTCACGGTATGCCCTTCTCCGCAAGCTCCAGAAACATCGCCTGGCCTGAGACATGGAAAACCAACGAACGGAGCTTTGTCTCGAACCGGGCCTGCGCCTGAGGACTTTGCCGCTTCCCCTGCTTTTCGCCCGGCTTGCATTCCTGACCGTCCCCTCCGCGGACCTGGCAGCCGTCCTGGAGGAACGGACCGCGAAAAACCCTCTGCTTTCGATCGAGCCCCCCCTGTCCACTCCCCGGCCCCAGCGAAATGCCGAGGACGACGACGAGGAGGCGCCCTGGGAAACGGCGGAAGCCCTGCCGGACCTCGACGAAGCCGTGCGCACGCAGCTCTGCCTTATCCCGGAGGTCTCCCTGCTGGGACAAAAAGCGGAAGAGAAGCTCACCGCCTGCCTGGAACCGCGGGGCTACCTCGCGGCTCCCGCCGAAGACCTGGCTGCGGCGTGCGGCACGGACCCGGCCACTTTCGAACGGGTCCTGGAATCGGTCCGGGCGGCCGTGGATCCGCCGGGACTGTTCGCCCGCGACCTGCCCCACTGTCTCAGGCTCCAGCTTTCCAGGCAGGGGCTGGAGGGCTCCGACGCCTGGATCCTGCTGGAAGAGGGGCTGGAGGAACTAGCCCGGCAGGACCTGGCTGCGCTGCGGAAGAAACTGGCCTGGGAACGGCAGCGCCTGGACGCGGCCCTCCGAAGCCTCAGGCGGCTGGATCCCCACCCGGGGTTCAATTTTTCCCATCCCGGGACGGTCTTGCCGGAAGTCGAAATCCGCTACGACGAACGGGGAAGGCCCACGGTCAGGCTCCTCCACGAGAACCTGCCCCGGGTCTTGCTGGATGCGGAGCTGTACGCCGCGGCCGGGGACGTCGCCCGCGGGCCTTTCCGGGAGGCGCGGGGACTCCTTTCCGCGCTGGCCGCGCGGTACCGCACGAAGATGCGGCTTGCCCTCCTGCTGGCGGAGCGCCAGCAGGCCTACCTGAGAAACCTTGCCTCGGCCCCTGTTCCTTTGACCCTGGCCCCTGCGGGCCAAAAGCTGGGGCTTTCCGCTTCGACCGTTCAGCGAGCCGCCGCTTGCACCTGGGCGGTGACCCCCCGAGGCACCCTGCCGCTTTCTTCCCTCCTGGGAAGAGGGATTGCGGCCCGCCCCGATCTTTCCACGCGTGCCCTCAGGGAGGCCATCCGCTCCGGGTGGGAATCGGGGAAGCCCGATTCCGTCCTGGCCCGGGAGCTGGGGCTCCCCCCCCGCACAGTGACCTGGCATCGTCAGCGGCTGGGTTTGCCGCCTGTCCGCCGCGCCTGACCGCACAGCGTGTCGCACACAAGCCCGCCGTGTCTCCCTCCGAAGTTTTTTTCCTCCGGGAAGTGACCTTCGCTTTCTCTCTCGCCGCCTGGATTTCCAGGCAGTTGAATGCCAGACAGGGGAGCCGGTTCGATTCGGCAACTTTTTTGCTTATATCCTTTATAGAAACCTAACTTCATTTTTTCCGGAGGTGCTCCCATGTCCGAACCAACGAATCACACCCTGCCCCAGCCCGGCTCGCTCGGCGAGGCCGTGGCATCCCGCAAGGAGGTCCTGAGCGTCCTTCTGGGGGCCGCATTCCTCATGGCCACATCGGCCATCGGCCCCGGGTTTTTGACCCAGACGGCGGTCTTCACCGACAAGCTGAAGGCAGCCTTTGCCTTCGCGATCCTCGCAAGCGTGCTCATCGACGTCATCGTCCAGCTGAACATCTGGCGGATCCTGGGCGTTTCCGGCATGCGGGCCCAAGACGTGGCCAACAAGGTCATCCCGGGCCTCGGGTACTTCCTGGCCTTCGCGGTGGCCCTCGGCGGCCTGGTCTTCAACATCGGCAACATCGCCGGCGCGGCGCTGGGCGTGAACGTCCTCTTCGGGTCCAACATGGCGGTGGGGGCCATCGTCAGCGCCGCCCTGGCCATCTTCATCTTCCTGAACAAGGAGATGGGGAAGACCATGGACACCTTCACGAAGGTCCTGGGCTTCCTGATGATCGCCCTCGTGCTCTTCATGGTGTTCAAGACCCAGCCCCCCGTTGGCCTCGCCCTAAAGGAATCCGTCCTGCCCAGCACGATCGACTGGATGATGGTGCTGACGCTGGTCGGGGGAACCGTGGGCGGCTACATCACCTTTTCCGGTGCCCACCGGATCATCGACGCTGGCATCACGGGGCAGGACAAGGTGAAGCAGATCAGCTACGGCTCCGTCCAGGGCATTGCCATCACGGGAATCATGCGCTTTTTGCTCTTTTTGGCCATCCTCGGCGTCGTGGCCATGGGCAAGCCCCTCGATCCCTCGAACCCGCCGGCTTCCGCCTTCCAGATCGGCGCGGGAATGATCGGCTACAAGATCTTCGGCGTCGTCCTCTGGGCCGCGGCCGTGACGTCCGTCGTCGGGGCCTCCTACACCTCCATCTCCTTCCTGCAGACCCTGTTCAAAAACGTGAAGCAGTACCAGCGCTGGTGGATCATCGGGTTCATCGTTGCCTCCACCACCATCTTCACGACCGTCGGGAAGCCGGTGAACCTGCTGATCTTTGCCGGCTCGATCAACGGCCTGATCCTGCCCCTTTCCCTTCTCTCGATGCTCCTGGCAGCCCACAGGAAGGACATCGTCGGAGACTACAGGCACCCGAAGATCCTGACGGCCCTGGGTTTCGTCATGGTGGCGTTCACGGCCTGGATGGGGTGGCAGTCCCTTAGCAAAATCGTCGAACTGATCAAGTAGAATGGCCTTGGCGGGGGACGGGGCTTCCCCGTCCCCCTTTTTTGAATCGAGGTGAATCCAATGGAAGAGCCCAGAACCCCGCGCCTGCTCGATGCGGGGGACAGCTGCCTGGTCGCGGAGTTCGGTGCGTCCGTGGACCGGGCGCTCAACGCGAAAGTCCAGGCGCTGAAACACGCCCTGGCAAAGTGCGCCGTCAAGGGAATCGTCGAGCTGGTCCCGACCTACCGCTCGCTGGCGGTCTATTACGACCCCCTCCTTTTGGACCGGGAAGAACTGAAGAAACGGATCGAAAGCGCCTGCGAAACCCTCGATGAAGCTTCACAAGCGGAAAGCCGTGTGGTCACGATCCCGGTCTGTTACGGGGGAACTTTCGGCCCCGACCTGGAAAATGTCTGCGCCTACACGGGCCTTTCGAAAGAAGAAGTGATCGCCCGCCACACCGGGAGGGACACCTATTGCTTCATGCTGGGGTTCACCCCGGGGTTCGCCTACCTGGGCGGGATGGACGAATCCCTGGCAACGCCGCGGCTGGAGAACCCCCGCACGCTCATCCCCGCCGGCAGCGTCGGCATCGCGGGAAAGCAGACCGGCATCTACCCGATCGACAGCCCGGGCGGCTGGCAGCTCATCGGGCGGACCCCGCTGGCGGTGTTCGATCCCCTGAGGACCCCCCCGACACTGGTCGAAGCGGGGGACTGGGTCCGGTTCGAGGCCATCAGCGAGTCGGAATACGAGGCCATCCGCGCCGCCGCGAAGGCGGGACAGTACACCGTGAAAATTGCCTTGCGGAAGGAGGCCGCCTGACATGGGCCTTTTCCTGAACGTCAAAAAGGGCGGGATGAGCACGACGGTCCAGGACTTCGGGCGTTGGGGACACCAGGCCATGGGGATGCCGGTGGCCGGGGCCATGGACCCGGAGGCCCTTGCCGTCGCAAACCTCCTGGCCGGGAACTCCCCCGGCGAGGCAGCCCTGGAAATCACCCTGCTGGGCCCCACCCTCGAGGTCGAGGGAGAGGGGACGGTGGCCGCATCTGGAGCCGACCTGGGGCTGACGATCAACGGGACCCCGGCGCCCCTCTGGACCTGTCTCTCCGTGAAAACCGGGGACGTGATCTCCTTCACGGGCCCCAAGGGCAGGGGATGCCGGGCCTACCTGGCCTTCTCGGGAGGGATCGACGTTCCCGTCGTCATGGGAAGCCGGTCCACCTACACCCGCGCCGGCATCGGCGGCTTCGAGGGCCGCGCCCTGAAGGCCGGCGACAGGGTTTCCTGCGGGGAGCCCCTGCCCCTCTGGAAAAGGACGATCGGTTTTTCCTGCCCCGAATCCCTCCGGCCGGTTCGAGACCCGGAGGCTCCCATCCGGGCGGTTTTGGGCCCCCAGGACGATGCCTTCACGCCCGAGGCCCTTGAGACGCTTTTCGGGTCGACCTACACGATCACCAGCCAGGCCGACCGCATGGGCTACCGGCTGGAAGGCCCGAAGATCCCCCACAGGACGGGGGCCGATATCGTGTCCGACGCCATCCCGCTAGGCGCGATCCAGGTGCCGGGACACGGTCAGCCCATCGTCATGCTGGCCGACCGGCAGACAACCGGGGGCTACACCAAGCCCGCGGTCGTCCTGACGGCGGACCTGGCCGTCCTGGCCCAGCGGATTCCCGGGGAAACGGTGCGCTTTGCCCGGTCGACTCCCGGGGAAGGGGCAAAATTGCTGGCCGAGCGGGCAAAACGCCTTGCGGCCCTGGGCCAGCTTCGCTCGGAATACCGCACGCGCCCCCAGGCCGTTGGCGGCGAAGTGAAAGCAACTTCCGGCGCCTTCACCCTCAGGATCGGCGGAAAGACCGCCTTGATCGAATGGCAGGAACTGTAGAAAGGACGGAGAGCAAACCCATGGCAAAAATCGATCTGAACAGCGACCTCGGGGAAAGTTTTGGCCCCTGGAAGATGGGGATGGACCGGGAGGTCCTTGCCCACGTGAGTTCCGCAAACGTGGCCTGCGGCTTCCACGCCGGGGATCCCTCGGTGATGGTGAAGACCGTGAAGTCCGCCCGCGATGCCGGCGTGGCCGTCGGGGCCCACCCCGGCTACCCCGACCTGGTGGGGTTCGGGAGGCGCAACATGGCCTGCTCACCCGACGAGGTGTATGCCGACTGCCTCGTGCAGATCGGAAGCCTTTTGGCCGTCTGCCGTGCGGCGGGCGTGCGGCTGCAGCACGTGAAGCCGCACGGCGCCCTTTACAACCAGGCGGCGAAAAGCGAAGCCCTGGCGGAAGCCGTCGCCTTCGCGGTAAAAGACGCCGGGGAAGGCCTGGTCCTGCTGGGCCTGGCCAACTCGCTCTTCGAACCCGCAGCGGCAAAGGCCGGAATCCCCTTCGCTGCGGAAGCCTTCGCCGACCGAAGCTACCAGTCCGACGGCTCCCTCACCCCGCGCAGCCAGCCAGGGGCCGTGATCCACGACCCCAGGCTCGCCGCCGCGCGGGTCGTCCAGATGGCCACCGAAGGGGTGGTCGAAACCGCGGACGGGAAAAAGATCCATTTCAGGCCTCATTCCATCTGCCTTCACGGGGACAATCCCGAGGCCGTGGCGATGGCCGCCGCGGTCCGGGCTGCCCTGGAGGAAGCGGGCGTGACCGTGGCCAACCTCAGGGAGGTGCTTTCCGCATGAGCCTGACGATGGAAGACCTGGCGCACGTTTCCCCGAAAGAAGCCCGCGAGGCGATCCGTGCCGGGAAATGGCCCCGGCCCACCTCGGGCCTCTGTCGGGGTCACGTCCAGGCGAACCTGGTGATCCTGCCGAAGGACTGGGCCTACGATTTCCTGGTGTTCGCCCAGAGGAATCCCAAGCCCTGCCCGGTGCTGGACGTGACGGAACCCGGAGACCCCGAGCCGCGGATCGTGGCCCCGGGGGCAGACCTTCGCACGGACCTCCCCAGGTACCGCGTGTGGAAGGACGGCAAGCTGGCAGCCGAACCGGAGGAGATCACGGAATACTGGCGGGACGACCTCGTGGCCTTCCTGCTGGGCTGCTCGTTCTCCTTCGAGGGGGCCCTGCTCGAAGCCGGGGTTCCCGTCCGGCACATCGAGCTGGGACTGAACGTTCCCATGTACCAGACGAACATCCCCTGCCGGCCCGCCGGAAGGCTTTCGGGCCCCATGGTGGTGAGCATGCGCCCCATTCCCCACTCTCTCGTTCCGAAAGCCGTTCTCTGCACCGGGCGGTTCCCGGCCGTCCACGGGGCCCCGGTCCACATCGGCGACCCCGCGGTCATCGGCATCGCCGACGTGAACCACCCCGATTTCGGCCAGGCCGTACCCATCCACGAGGGAGAAGTCCCGGTCTTCTGGGCTTGCGGCGTGACCCCACAGGCGGCCCTCATGGCCAGCAAGCCCCCCTTCGCGATCACCCACGCGCCCGGGCACATGTTCCTTTGCGACCCGAAGGATTCGGACTACGCGGTCTTCTAAGGAAGAGAAGGGGCCCCGCGAAAAAAGCGGGGCCCCTTCTCTTCCAACCCATTCTCTGCAGCCGTGCAGGCGTCTTAATGGCTCTCAGCGCAGCAGATGCACAAGGCCGGTGGAAAAAACGGGGAAATAGGTAAAGAGCATCAGACAACCGACAAGGGTAGCAATGACCGGAAGGATCGACCGTGAAATGCTCTCGATGTTCTCCCCGGAAATGGTGGACGCCACGAAGAGGTTGATCCCGTACGGCGGGGTGATGAACCCGATCGCCAGGTTGAAGGAAATGATGAGGCCGAAGTGGATCGGATCGACCCCAAGGCTTTTGACTACCGGGAGAAGAATAGGGGTCAGGATCAGGACCGCAGCGATGTTGTCGAGAAAACAGCCCAGGACCAGGAGCAAAATGTTGATCAGCGTGAGAATGACATAGGGGTTGGAAGAAAACGAGGTGAGCCAGTCACCGATCGCTGCAGGAATGTGCGCCAGGCTCAGGTATTGGGCAAATGCCATCGAAAAACCGATCAGGTATTCCAGTGCGCCGTTGATGAGAGCCGTGCTTTTCAGGCACTCGACAATCTGCCGGTTATCCAGCTCCTTGTAGACGTACTTGCCAATAAGAATGGAATAGATCACGGCAACAACCGCGGCTTCCGTCGGAGTAAAAATGCCGCCGTAAATCCCGCCCAGAATGATGACGGGCACGAAGAGGGCCCAAATCGCTTCCCTGAAGGCGTGAGCCGCCTTCCTGAACGAAAGGGTTTCTGCGGAAGCCACATATCCCTTTTTCTTTGCAATGAAATAGCTTAGCGTGATCAAAGAAATGCCGATGATGATGCCCGGAACGACCCCGGCGATAAACATATCGCCGATGGAAACCTGGGCAACCACGCAGTAGATGACAAACGGAATGCTGGGAGGAATGATCACTCCGATGGTCCCCGCAGCCGCGGTGATGGCCGCAGCGAAGCTTCCGTCGTACTTGCGTTCCTTCATGGCAGGGATCATAAAGGAACCGATGGCTGAAACCGTGGCGGGTCCCGAACCGGAAATGGCTGCAAAGAACATGCAGGCCAGAACGGTGACCATGGCCAATCCCCCGGCGATGAAACCCACGAGGCTTTCGGCCAGGTTAACCAGTCGCCTGGAAATCCCGCCCGAGCACATGAGAGAACCGGCAAGAATGAAGAAAGGAATGGCCAGGAAGGGAAAAGCGTCCAAACCCGTGAAAGACTTCTGGGCAAGAAACGTCATCGGGATGTTGGTCGTGAAGTAGAAGCAGATGGCCGAAGCAAGTCCCAGGGTGATGCCGATCGGAACACTGATCCCGATGAGGATAAAGAGTGTCGTGAAAAGCAAGGTCGCTTCCATGGCTATGCCGGCTCCTCCTCACAGCCCAGTTTTTTCCAAATATCCCACAGATCCCCCACAAGGCGCAGGCTCATCAGAACACAGCCAACGGGAACAGAGGCGTAGGCCCAGGCCATGGGAATCTGCATCGCAGAAGACAATTGCTGGCTTTCTGCGATGAACCGGGTTACCTTGACCCCCTGGTAGGCAAGGAAGAGGGAAAAAAGAAACCAGATCCCGATCACAAGGAGTTCGAACCATTTCCTTGTCCTGCCCTTGAGCATGTTCGCGAACATCTCAACCCGCAGGTGCCCCCTGAAGCGGACCGCGTAGCTGGTGCCCACCCAGGAATACCAGAGGAAAAGGTAGCGGGCCAGTTCTTCGCTCCAGGAAAGGGAATTCTGGAAGACGTAGCGCATGATGACCTGGTAAAAGACGAGGAGCACATTTGCGGCGATCGTGACGACGAGAAACCACTCCTCCACGTCGTTCAGAGTCTTGGAAATCCTTTCCCACATCACCGTTTTCCACCTTTCGCGAATCCCTCTATCGACGAGGGTTGCCCCGTATCGGGTTAACCCGATACGGGGCAACGTTTCGTATTGCCTATCTTACTACTGGTTGGCAATCTTGATGGCCATGTCCACCAGATCCGAGCCGATCTTGCCCCGGAACTGCTCGTAGGCTGGGGCGGTAGCCTGGACAAAAAGTTTCTTCTGAGCCGGAGTCAGGTCGTTGATGACCATGCCCTTCTTTTTCAACACGTCGAAAATCTTTTTCTCCTCAGCGTCGATGATCTTTCGCTGGGCCAAAACGTATCGACGCGCCTCCTCCTTCACCATCTTCTGGAGGTCCTTGGGCAGCCCATCGAAGAACTTTTTCCCGATCATCACCGGGACCACCGAGAATACGTGCCCGGTGAGGGACAGGTATTTCTGGACTTCGTAGAACTTCCCGTCCTCGTAGAGAACCGCCGGACATTCCATTGCGTCTACCGTCTTTTGCTGGAGAGCCGTGTAGAGCTCTCCATAATTGATGGGAGTCGGGTTTGCTCCCAGCAGCTTGAAGAAAGCCACGTGAACGGGGTTCTCCATCGTGCGGATCTTCAATCCTTTCAAGTCAGCCGGTTTGGTCACCGGCCCGCGGTTGTTCGAAACGTGACGGAAGCCGTTTTCAGTAAATCCAAGAACGATGAACCCCTTGGACACGATCCCGTCGTTCAGTTTCTTTCCCAGCTCCCCGTCCAGAGCGGCAAAGGCCGTTTTCTTATCCTTGAAAAGGAAGGGCAGGTCGAGAACCTGGAAGCGGGGATCGAATCCCGCGACGACGGAAGAAGCCGGCATGGCGATTTCGAGGCTGCCCATCTGCACCGACTCGATGAGTTCCCGGTCTCCGCCCAGCTGGCCGTTCGGATAGAGTTCCACCTTGATTCGTCCGCCGGAGCGGGCTTCCAGGTTCTTTTTGAACACGTCCCTCATGGCGATAAAGTCGGGATGGTTATCGCTCGTCACCGCCGCCACCTTGATGACGATGGGGGCAGCCGCAAAAGCAGGCAGTGCGAAGGCCGCCATGCACAGCGCCAACAGGCAGCCAATCAGAAACCGTTTTGACATCCGCTTCACATCGATCCCTCCTTAGATGTTGGTTCCCAATCTAAAAACCGCTCGTTGCCCTTGCAGCGGGGTAAGATTCCCATGCTCGTACCAGACGCTGCATTCCCTCCTCCACCTGCTCCGCCGTAACCTTCGCATAGGAAAGCCGGAAAGCCCAATCCCCCCTTTTGTCCCCCTTGGGGAAGAAGCTTTGGCCGGGGATGATCGCAATTCCGTGCTCCTCCACTGAATACCTCGCAAAGGAATGAATATCCCTCGAATCCGGGGACTCACACCAGATGAAGAACCCCCCGGCCGGTTGACTGGCCCTGATTCCCAAAGGATTGAGGAACCTTTTAATTCCATCCATCATGGCATCCCGCCTTTCCCGGTAATTCTTGCAAAGCTCTTCTATTCGGGAAAGAAAATCGATGCCGGACAAATATCGCCAGATCCCCGCCTGGATCACCGTCGGCCTGCCCAGGCCGGCGCTGACCCTTAAGTGATGGAGAGCCTTCTTCAGGGGCGGCGGTACCACAAGCCAACCGACCCGCAGCCCGGGCGCGATTGTCTTCGAAAAGCTGTTGCAGTGGGCAACCCTGTAGTCATTTCCCGTAAGTTTCAGGAAAGACGTTGGGGGAACAGCATCATAACTCAGGTAATGGTAAGGGTCATCCTCCAGCATCGGAAAATCCAGTTTTCTCAGGATTTCAAGGATCTGGACTCTGCGCTCCTCCGGGATCGTTCTGCCGCTGGGGTTCTGGAAATTTGGAATGGTGTACAGAAAGCGAGGTCGAACAGCCGAAGCGATCCTCTCCAGCTCCGAGGGAATGATCCCCTCGTCGTCGGAAGGGACAGGCACACACACGGCTCCCTGCTTGCGGAAGGTGAGCAGGCTTTCAACGTAGGTCGGGCTTTCCACAAGAACGACGGAGCCCGGATCGATCAAGGCCTCGCTGACGAGGCTGACCCCTTCCCCGCCGCCATTGGTGAGGAGGATGTGTTCCGGCTGCACCCAGAAAGGTGCCATTCCATCTTTTCCCATCCGCTCGCAAATCCATTCCCGGAGCGGCAGGTAGCCGAAGTCATCGTGGTAGTAGCCCCACACATCCTTTTCCGCAAAAGCCTCAGACACTGCTTCCCGGATGGCGTTTTTCGGGAAGAGTTCCGCCGAAGGTTCGCCAGCCCCGAAGGAAAGGGCCCGATGCCGGGCAGCCAGCTCGATGATCTCACCGATAGACGAACTTTCCAGCCTTTCCCTTGCCATCACACTGAGCTGTTCCCGAAAGTCGAACCCTTTTTCCACTCTTCATCCCTCCAGAGTCCTCGCGGGGTTGTGGAAGGGGAAAAACCCCACGTTCAAAAGAACGGTACGTGCAAGTCAGAGCCACTCGCTCGTTTTTGCGGCTGTTTTTTTTACAGGGCTTTCTGAAGATAGACTTTGTTGTTGAAAAGGATATGAGACCGGAGCGCCGCCTCGAGCCCGTCCGCGTCTTTCTTTTCCAGGAGGTCCAGGATCTCGATATGCTGGTCGATCGAGTCCGCGACGAAATCCTTTACTTCCCAGGAAGCCACGAGGCACCTGAAAATCTGATACCGGAGGATGCACAGGAAAGTCTTTAAGCGACTGTTCCGGCAATAGTCGATGATCATTCCGTGAAGCCTGGAGTCTGCCTCCGAAATCTCCCTCGAAAGAATGGGGGTTCCCCTTTCGAACAGATCCCGGAAGTTCCTCCATTCACGCAGGGCAGACTGGATCTTTTCCCCAGGAATGCGCCCAACCGCTTCCCGCCCTGCAAGGGGCTCCAGGACCATTCGCAAATCGTTGATCTCCTTGATGTCGTCGAGGGACATGTCCGCAACAAGATGGGCCCTGCCTGGGATTCGTTTCAGCAACCCCTCCTGGGCAAGCTGGCCGATCGCTTCCCTTACGGGTGTTCGACTGACACCGAGCTTCTCGCCGATCCGGCATTCGTTGATCAATTCACCCGGGCATAGGGTGTTTTCGAGGATCATGCGGCGGATTTCCTCCGCAACCCATCCCGCCGCCTTGCGAGACCTTCGGCCTTGACGCTCAGCCTGTTCCGTCATTCCACCCATCGCCTCGCTCGAAAGAACCTTGTCATTTAATAATACCAAGAGTATAATTTGTGTCAATCCTTCAGCTACTTAAATAAAAAGATAATGTTTGCGATTGAAACCGTTCGGGCAACAGCCCCGAGCGATGGAGGCCAAGCCATGAAAATCGCCGTTTTAGCCAAGCAGGTTCCGGATACCGACGAAGTGAAAATGGACCCGGAAACGGGGACCATGATCAGAGAAGGGGTGGATCGCACGGTAAACCCGCTTGATCTTCATGCGCTCGAAGCCGCCCTTTGCCTCGCGAAAAATCATGGAGGGAACGTGACGGTCTTTTCCATGGGACCCCCACAGGCTGAGGAAGCCTTGCGGGAATGCCTGTCCCTGGGCGCGGATGATGCCGTGTTGATTTCCGACAGGGCCTTTTCTGGAGCCGACAGCTGGGCAACGGCGGTTACCCTGGCAGCGGCGCTTCGCCTTTCGGGCCCCTTTGACCTGATCCTTGCAGGGGATAAAGCAACGGATGGAGAAACCGGGCAGGTTGGCCCCGAGGTGGCTGCAATCCTTGAGATTCCTTTCGCTACCCACGTCATCGACATCGCGTGCCCTGACCAGCGGCACCTGGTCGTTTCCCGAAACCTGGACGAAGGGATCCAGAAGCAGCGTCTTCCGCTACCCTGTCTTCTTTCGGTCCTTAGCGACCTGAACGAGATTCGGCTTCCCACCCTGAAAGGCTATCGAAATGCCTGGAAGGCGTCGATTCGAACGCTTTCACGGGAAGCGCTGGGACTTTCGCGGGAAGCGGTGGGACTGGCGGGTTCGCCGACACGCGTCGTTCGGATCGATCACCCCCGTTTCACGCGCCAGACAGAAAAATACTCAGGCACCGAAGTTGCCCGGGGAGTGGAGCGGGTGGTTGAAATTTTGCGGGAATCGGCACTGCTCTAGGAGCGAATCGCGATGAATGTCCAATCCAAAAATGTCATGATCTTCGGGGAAGTTCGAACGAACGGCAGGCTCCATCCCGCAACCCTTGAATTGACGGGGAAAGGGCGGGAATTGGCCGATGCGCTAAGCGACAGCGCCGGGGTTTCCGTCGTCCTGTGCTGCGGGAAGCTGGAAGATGACGCCCGTCTCCCGGTCCACTACGGTGCCGACGAAGTCATCCTGGTGGAACACCCTTCGCTCTCTTTCCCAAACCCCGAGGTCGCCGTAAAGATTTTGGTCACCCTCGTAAAGGAGAGGCAACCGGAAATCCTGCTTGCTCCTGCCACTCCCCAGGGAAGATGCGTTTTCCCCGCGGTCGCGGCAAAATGCCGAACAGGGTTGACGGCCGATTGCACGGGACTGGGAATCGAAAAGGAAACGGGCCTTTTGCTTCAAACCAGGCCCGCCATCGGGGGGAACGTGATCGCCACGATCAAGACCCCCAATCACCGCCCCCAGATGGCGACCGTCCGGCCGAAAACATTCGCCGTCCCCGAACCACGCCCCAGGAAGGGTGAGGTCGTCCGCCCCTCCTTGCCGCAGGAATCCTTTCAGTCTTTGACGGAAAACCTGGATTTCACCCCTTTCCAGGATAAGCAGGCTTCCGTCCGCGACGCCGAAGTGGTGATCTCGGGAGGGAAGGGGCTAAGAAGGGCGGAAGGGTTCGGCCTGCTACGCGAGTTAGCGGACCTGCTTGGCGGCAGCGTGGGAGCCACACGCCCCACCGTGGAGGCAAAATGGATTCCATACGCCCACCAGGTCGGATTGTCGGGGCAGGTGGTCTCCCCGAAAGTCTACCTGGCTGCGGGGATCTCCGGTGCAGTGCAACACCTCGCCGGGATGCAGACCTCGCGGAAGATCGTGTCGGTGAATAAGGACCCGGAGGCCCCGATTCACAAAATCGCAGATATCGCTCTTTGCGGAGACCTCTACGAGATTCTGCCCCAACTGATCCAGCGGATCCGGGAAGAAAGGGGAACTCTCGATGTCGAAATCTGAGTATTCCGAAGTGACCGAAGAAGTCCTTCGCGACCTGGAAAACATCCTTGGACCTTCCAACGTGTCCGTAAACCTTGAAAAACGCCAGGCCTATTCCAGGGACGAGGTTCCTCCCCAGCAATGGGGGGACCTGCCTCCAGCGGAAGTCCTTTGTTTTCCTGAATCCACCGAGCAGGTGTCGAGGCTGCTTTCCTATGCAGACCAACACCGCATTCCCGTTACCCCCCGCGGGGCCGGGACGGGGCTTTCCGGTGGCGCCGTCCCCAGCCACGGGGGCATCCTGCTTTCCTTCGAAAAGATGAACCGCATACTTGAATTGGACAGCGCCAACCTTACGATGACCGTGGAACCCGGCGTCATCACTTCCGAGATCACGAAGGCAGCCCAGTCTGCCGGGCTTTTGTACGCCGGGGACCCCTGTAGCGGCGACATCTCCACGATTGGAGGGAACGTCGCGGAAAACGCGGGCGGGAACAAGGTCGTCAAATACGGCGCTACCGGCAATCATGTCCTGGGTCTTGAGGTCGTCCTTCCGGACGGCTCGATTTGCCAGTTCGGAGGGAAGAGGCGTAAGGATGTTACGGGCTACGACCTCGTTCACCTGATTGTTGGGTCAGAGGGGACTCTCGCCGTGGTGACGAAAATCATCCTCAAACTGTTCCCCCTCCCCAGGAAAGTGGTCGATCTGCTGATCCCCTTTCACGACACCGCATCCGCAATCGCCCTTGTCCCAAGGCTGATCATCGACGGAAAGGTGATGCCGAGCACGATCGAGTTCATGGACAAAAGCTCTCTCCAACTTGTGAAAAAGTACTTAAACCTCCGGATTCCATGCGAGGAAGCGGGAGCCCATCTCATCGTGCAACTGGAGGGGAACGACCCCGATTGGTTGAAGTCGGAAATCCTGCGGGTGGGAGATCTCTGCAGGGAATGCGGAGCCCTGGAGGTTTTCGTGGCGGAGAGCAAAACCCACCGGAACATCATCTGGAAACTCCGGAAGGGGATCGCAGAAGAACCCTGGGCCCATGACATGCCCTGCCACCTTGAGGAAGACATCGTGGCTCCAATTGGAGAGATCCCTTCCCTCATGGATTTCCTGAAAGACCTGGAGGCAAACGGGGCGATCCGCTACATCGCCTACGGCCATGTCGGTGACGGGAACATGCACATCACCCTCTTCACGGAGAAAGAGGCTCCGGATTCAGGCACCGTTCTTGAAAACGCCCGCTTGGAGCTTTACAGGAAGGTCAGCGAACGGGGCGGTACCCTAACCGGTGAACATGGTGTCGGCCTGAAGCGAAGGCACTATCTTCCCCTTTTCCTTGACGAAGCCCAAATCCGCCTTCTCAGACGCATCAAAATGGCGTTCGATCCGCACAACATCCTTAACCCCGGGAAAATCACTCCCCCTGTAGAAGAGGAGGGACTCGGATGAAGCAATCCATCCCCTATGGAGCTTCAGAACAAACGTTTGAACTCCCCGGCGAAAACCTGATTTTCCAAGGGAAGATGCCCCTTGTCCGCCCCCTGCGGAATCTCGAGGAAGCGGTCCTTGAAAGCCTCGATTCTCCGATCGGCACGCCTCCGCTCTCGACACTCGCCGAAGGGAAGAAGAACATCGTCTTCCTGATCGAAGACAACACGAGAAACACCCCCCTGAAGACCCTACTGCCCATCCTGGTGGACTACCTGGAGCGTCACGGGGTCCCTGGTTCTGCCATACGCTTCCTGACGGCCCCGGGAACCCATCGCCTGATGACACAGGAAGAGATCCTCGAAAAGATCGGCCCGGAAATGGCCAGGCGTTTCCAGGTTTTCCAGCATGACGCCACCCGAACGGAGGACCTGGTCGACCTCGGATCCGTCATGGCAGGCAACTACCGGGTTCCCGTGCAGGTGAACCGCAAGGCGCTGGAGGCCGACCTGCTGATCGGGCTCGGTGACATCGTCCCCCATTGCGACGCGGGGTACTCCGGAGGCGCTAAGATTATCCAGCCAGGGATTTGCGGTTTCGCCACGACAGCCGCAACTCATGTGGCGGCGGCCCTTCTCGCTGAAATTCCCCTCGGGGTAATGGAAAACCCGTGCCGTCATGGCATGGAGGAAGTGGCAAGAAAAGTCGGGCTCGACTTTATTCTGAACACCGTGCGAAACGAACAGGGACAGATTGTGGGAATCTTCAGCGGCGATTTCGTGAAAGCGCACAGGAAAGGAGCCGCCCTCGCTCGAACAACCTACCGTGTCGATGTTCCCAGGCCCGCAGACATCGTCGTTGTCAGCTCTTCCCCCTGTGACATTGACTTTTGGCAGGCAGGGAAAGGGCTCATTTCAGCCTACTTCGCGGTCCGCAAAGGCGGAATTCTCGTCTTTGCCGCTCCATGCCGGGAAGGGCTTGCGCACAACCACCCAAGATTCAGGGACTGGCTTGCACTTCCGTTGAATGAAATTCTGAAGAGGGCAAATGCCTGTTCCCCGGAAGACCGGGAGGCGGACCTGATTTCTGCGGACCTTGCGGCCTGCAACTCTCGCGTCAGGGAGAAAGCGAGCGTTTTCATCGTCACAGAGGGCCTTTCCGGGGAAGAGGTCCAGACCCTGGGATTCGAGCGCTTTGATTCGGTCCAGGCGGCCCTGGATGAAGCCTTTGCCCGGATTCCGGGCGGAACCGTCGGAATCCTCCCAAGGGGTGGCGTCGCTCTTCCAGTGGTCGGAGAAACACACGCATAAGGAGGGAAAGGATGTTTCTATCGGACGAAGAAAAAAGGATGCTTGACGGTGAGATGGGGCAGGGCGTCCGGAAAGCGATGGAGCTCTTGGTCGCCCTTGGCAAGACGTTCGACGCGGAGCGGCTGATCCCCATCACAAGGGCGCACGTCGCCCTTAGCGGACAGGAAGGGGACACGTACTGGTGCGGGCTTTTGGCGGACGGAGGCGCCCGCTGCAAGGTTCCCCCCACCACGAACCCTGCTTGGGATGTCACGAATCTTTCGAAGCGCTTCGAAGTCACCGATTCGGAACTGGATCTTGCCCTCAGGACAATCGAGGTTTACCGGAAAATCGGAGCTCAGCTGACCTTTTGCTGCACCCCGGGGCTCTCCACCAACGTTCCCGCCTTCGGGGAACATGTCGCTTTCTCGGAATCCAGCGCGACTCCTTACGTCAACGCAGTCCTGGGAGCCCGGAGCAACCGGGAATCCTCGGTCAGCGCCCTGGCTGCTGCCGTCGTGGGGAAGACACCGTTATACGGCCTGCACCTGGACGAGAACCGAAAGGGGCAATTCCTGGTTCAAGTCGAAGCCACCCTGGAAGAGCCCTACGATTGGGGATTGCTCGGTTGGCTTGTCGGGCGCTTTTCCGGGAGCCGTGTGCCTGTTTTCAATTTTAGGACCCTGGCCCGGAGGCCTTCGCCTGAAGCGCTTCTCTACCTCGGAGCCGAACTGAACACGAGCGGTGCCGTTCCGATGTACCACATCGCGGGGTTGACACCGGAAGCCCCGACTTTGCAGGCGGCCTTCGGGAGTTCGCCGCCCGAAGCCGAGCTGGTGGTCACAGAGGAAGACCTCAGGAACCAGGAAGAAGCCATCTCCGAACGAGGGGGTCCCATCAACCTCGTCATGCTCGGATGCCCTCATTACAGCTACGGCCAAATCCGCGAAATCGAACGACTCATGCAGGGGCGACGAGTTCGGGAAGGAGTGGCTTTCTGGGTCCTGACTTCTTTTGAAGCGCTGGAACTGGCTACGCGCTCCGGAGAAAAAGAACGGCTTGCCGCTCTCGGCGTTGACCTGGTCGCCGACACCTGCATCGACGAACCCTGCTGGAAGTCTTTCGAAGGAGGCCTCGGCGTGACCGATTCTCCGAAATGCGCCTATTACCGGGAAAGAAGGGGACAACCTTTCGTGATTCGAAGTCTTGAGAAATGCATCGAGGCCGCAATCCTCGGGGAGGTTCGATGATGGTCGAGGAAACGAAATCGTACCGGTGCCGCTGCATCGTGAAAGGATCCGGTTCAGGGGAGGCTCTCGTCTCGAGAGAACCCATGTGTTTCTATCTTTGCGATCCGCTTACCGGAACGGTGATCGAGAAAAACCACCCGATCCAGGGAAGGAGCCTTGCAGGAAAGGTCCTGGTTCTGCAATCCGGCAAGGGCAGCTCAGTGGTCCAGGTGGACGGGTTCTACCAGTTGTGGGTGAAAGGGAACCTCCCTGCGGCCATCATCGTCGCGGAAGCGGAACCCGTCCTCGTTTCCTCCGCGGTCGTCGTTGATGCCGTCATGGTTGACAGGCTTGAAGTCAATCCCTTCGAGGCCATTGAAGACGGCGACTGGGTAGAAGTGGACGCAACCGCAGAAATCGTCAAGGTCACGAAAAGAAGACCTGATCCTGGGATGGGGGTCAGACCTTGAATTTGAGCAGTTGTGTACAATAGGGTTCCATTTGCTGCTATCAT
>ENA-UOYA01000910-UOYA01000910.1-activated-sludge-metagenome-genome-assembly--contig:-NODE-910-length-34679-cov-5.819865_pt1 | contig 34679 bp, 38 predicted proteins | sample MGYA00238163_ERZ764804 | MGnify/ENA primary metagenome ERZ764804 (study PRJEB28919, sample SAMN05720223) | activated sludge metagenome | isolation source: Anaerobic digester | place: Hong Kong... | reverse complement strand
GACGTCGGCATCATCATGATCCTGCAGGATATCACGGAACGGCAGAAACTCGAAAACATGCAGATGGACTTTGTGGCAAACGTATCCCATGAGCTGAAAACTCCGCTGACCACCATAAAAAGCTATACGGAAACCCTATTAACGGGACAAGTGGAAGATCAGGAGACGACGCATCAGTTTTTAAGCATCATCGATACGGAGGCCGACCGGATGAACCGGCTGGTTAAGGATCTGCTGCAGCTTTCCAGGTTGGATTATAAGCAGGAAAAATGGAACAAGAAGGAAAGCAACCTGATCAGTCTGCTGAAATCTGTCGTCATGAAGGTAGAAATGACGGCAAAAAACAAAAAGCAGCATCTCAATTGTATCTTTGACGACAACCAGAAGATCATGACGATCATCGACAGGGACGGCATCGAGCAGGTGCTGATGAATGTGTTGAGCAATGCCATCAAGTACACCCAGGAAGGCGGAAGAATCGATATCGATGCGATCCAGGCCGGGAAAAACGCTCAGTTGATCATAGCCGACAACGGGATCGGAATACCGGAAAAGGAACTGTCCCGTGTCTTTGAAAGATTTTTCCGCGTGGACAAGGCCCGTTCCAGAGCGATGGGCGGAACCGGACTGGGATTGGCCATATCCAAGCAGATCATCGAGGATCATAACGGCAGCATCGAAATCGAAAGCAAGGAAGGAAAAGGCACAAAGGTAACCATGACGCTTCCGCTCGCTCACGCAAGGGGCAGGAGGGATATCGAATAACTCTTTCAAGGGAATAAACAGACACCTCTGATAATATATTAAAAAGGGGTGTTTTTAAATGGATGCGCATGTGATAAACATTGATAACCGGGAAAGAGTGACCGTGACGGACGTGGCAGATATCGAAAGCTTTAACGAGGAAATTGTTTTTTTGACCCTGAAAAACGGCGGGCTGATCATCAGAGGAGAAAATCTCCATATTCAGAAGCTGGATCTGGAGGAAGGAAAAGTGCTGATATTCGGCGCGATCGAATCAGCCGTTTACACGGAGAAGAAGGACCGGCAGGAAAAGGGTTTCCTGAAAAAAATCCTGAAATGAGCGATACTGAGCTCGAAATGAGCGTTGTGAATCCTCTGATCATCGACCAGTCCTTTGAATTTGTCATCATGCTCTTTGCCGGGATGACCATCATGCTGTTTTACAACGTATTGACCAAGATAAAAAACCGGATGAAGCCGGGTAAGGCGATATCTTTTCTGCAGGATATCCTTTTTTGGATTTTTGCCGCGCTGCTGACCTCATCCTTTCTGTATTACTGCAGCTATGGAAGGCTGAGCTTCCACGCATTTGCGGCGCTGGGGGCCGGAGCCGTATTGTGGAGAAAATTCTTTTATGATACAATAGGCTGAGATTGAGTCCGGGGATGAAATGACTGCTTCCGGACCGAACAGGTGATGTTATGTTGAAGAAGAAAAAGCGGCGCAGCAGGGAATATAAGAACAACAGTCAGGTCATCGATCTGGAAGAGGCAAGGCAGGCCAGAAAACGGAAACGGGAAGCGGCCGCCAAAAAAAAATACAAGGTACACAAGACAAAATCCGTCGTATCACGGCGCCAGGCAGGGAAAAAAGCGCGCCGCAGGATGATTTATCTTGTCGTTTTCTTCGCCATTCTGGGAGTCATAGCCGCGTCCGCTTTCAACATCGTCAGCCTGAAGCTGACCGAGGCAAAGACCTTGGCGGAGCAGCAGGCGCTTTTGGAGCAGAAGGCAAACCTGGAAAAGATCTATTCCAGGGTCAACAGTCCGGACTATATCGAGCAGCAGGCCAGAGAGCAGCTGAAGATGATCAAGCCGGGAGAAATATTGTATGTCCTTCCGGAAAAGAAAGAGGAGAAAGAAACGACCGGCGGAGGAATCGTGCCGGATTGATATGGACAAGCGGGGTACCGGGAGAATGATTAAGGAGATCATTGTCGTGGAAGGCAGAAATGACGAAGCGGCGGTCAAACGGGCCGTGGAGGCGGAAACGATCGCGACCCACGGCTTCGGGATCGGCGAAGAGACCTTCGCACGCATTGCAAAAGCATACGCTGAAAGAGGGATTATCATCTTTACGGATCCGGATCATGCCGGAGAAAAAATCAGAAAAAGACTTTCCGAACGCTTTCCCGAGGGAAAGCATGCTTTTTTACCGAGAGAGGAAGCAACAAAAAGCGGAGACGTCGGCATCGAGAACGCCGATCCGGAGAGCATCCGGGAAGCCCTGAATAAGGCAAGACCGGTAATTATTACCAAAAGGGTTGAATTTCATCAGGAAGATATGTTAGAATACGGTCTTATAGGGACTGCCGGTTCGGCCGGAAGAAGGGACAAGCTCGGAAGGCGATTGGGGATCGGTTATGGAAACGGCAGGACTTTTCTTCACAGGCTCAACCAATACGGAATAGAACGGCGCGAATTCGAGAAAGCCGCAGAAGACCTGAAAGAATAGAAACGCCGGCAGCGGATGAAACTAGGGAAACGAGGGATCGATCGAATGAAGCTGTATTCACCGGCAACTATCAGCGAAATCAGGAGGAAACACGGCTTCAGGCTTTCCAAAAGCCTGGGGCAGAACTTTCTGACCGATAAAAATATCATTGATAAAATCATCGAAAAATCAAACATCGGAAAAAACGACCTTGTGATTGAAATCGGGCCGGGTATCGGCGTGCTCACCGCAGCCGCAGCCGAGGCTGCAGGCAGGGTCGTCGCCATTGAGATCGACCGCAATCTGATCCCGATTTTGCAGGAGACCCTGAAAGAATATGACAATATTGAAATCATAAACAGCGATGTGCTGAAAACCGATTTTGCGGAAATTCTGGAACAAAACAGAAGCATCAACGGTCAAAAAATAGAAGGTGTAAAGATATTGGGGAATCTCCCCTACTATATAACGACTCCCATCATCATGAAAATTCTGGAGGAAAGGATCCCTGCCGACAGCATCACCATCATGCTGCAGAAGGAAGTGGCAGACCGGATCAAAGCGGAACCGGGCACGAAGGCATACGGAGCGCTCTCCGTCGCAGTGCGGTATTATTGCACGGTCACTCATGTCGCCAACGCGCCAAAGGAAATTTTTATTCCGCAGCCCAAGGTGGATTCCACGGTGATCCGCCTGGATGTCCGAAAGGAAAAACCCGTTGCGCTGTATAGCGAGGACGTATTTTTTGCGGTGGTGAAGGCGGGCTTCGGACAGCGGAGAAAAACGCTGCTAAATTCGCTGACAGGAGTCTGCGGACTGACAAAGGATGAAGTGGCGGCAGCTATGACCGCTGCGGGCATCGATCCTGTAAGAAGGGCGGAAACCCTGAGCCTGGAAGAGTTCGCTCTTCTTTCGAACACAATACGGCCCCGAGAATAACCAGCTGGAGGAAAAAACAAACTTAAATGAAGGCGATCAAAACTTTTTTTAACAAATACATGCACAATTCCATCACGTTATGCGTGGTGCTGGCATTTGTCATAAATTTCATCATTGAATCTGTGAGCAGAAGATCTGTGACGGCTTGCCTGGACTATATCGCCGGCTCGCCCATGACCTTTTTATATAACACGTTTCTGATATACTTTACTTTTTCCATCGCATACCTCGTAAAACGGCGTATCTTCGTCTATGTGATGGTATCCCTTTTCTGGCTGTCAACGGGGATCACAAACGGCATCATTCTGAGCTATCGGATCACGCCGTTTACGGTTACGGATTTGTCTCTTTTGAGTTCCGTCATGTCGATTATCCCAAACTATCTGAAAACCTATCAGATCGTGCTTGCGGCGGCGGCGGCGGTACTGATTGTGGTGGCTCTGGTGCTGGTTTTCATCTTTATGCCGAAGCATAAGCAGAAAATCGATTACAGAAAAAGTATCGCAGGTGTTCTGGCTTTGGGCCTTGCCATGTACGGCCTTACCAATCTGGCTATCAGCCAGCATTGGGTGTCCACTTATTTCGGAAACCTCAATTATGCGTACCGGGATTACGGATTTCCGTACTGTTTTACGAATACCTGGCTGAACACGGGAATTTCGGCTCCGAGAAACTATTCCAGCAACTTGATCACCGGAATCTTCACAGAAGAGGAGCTGGCGGGGCTGATCAGCGTGCCCGCGGTCAACGACAGTGAAGAGAGACAACCCAACGTACTGTTCCTTCAGCTGGAATCCTTCTTCGACCCGACCCTGATGGAAAACCTTCGTTTCTCGAAGGATCCGGTACCGAATTTCAGAGCGCTTGAGAAAGAATATTCGACCGGTTTTCTGACGGTGCCCGCCATCGGAGCCGGAACCGCAAATACGGAATTTGAAGTGCTGTCGGGTATGCGGGTCCGGTTCTTCGGACCCGGAGAATATCCGTACAAATCCATATTGACGGAAAAAACCTGCGAAACCATAGCCTATAGTCTGAAACGGGCAGGCTACGGCACCCATGCGATCCATAACCACCGGGGTGCGTTTTACGGCAGAAACAAGGTGTTCCCGAATATGGGCTTTGATACCTTTACTTCCCTGGAATACATGAACAGCGTAACCAAGACGCCGAAGAACTGGGCTAAGGACAGCGTCTTGATCGAAGAGATCCTTGCGGCGCTCCGGTCGACCGAAAGCGAGGATCTGGTCTATACCATTTCCGTGCAGGGCCACGGTCAGTACCCGACTACCAAGGTGCTGGAAGATCCCGAGATTACCATGTCCGGCATTACGGTGAAAAGCGACGCCAATGCGTTCGAATACTATCTCCAGCAGGTGCATGAGATGGACAAGTTCATCGGAGACCTGGTCAATGCTCTGAAAAAATTTGACGAACCGACGGTCCTGGTCCTGTTCGGAGATCATCTGCCGGGCCTGGCCATCAAGGACGCCGATCTGGTGAATAAAAACATTTATCAGACCCAATATGTGATATGGGATAATATCGGCCTGGAAAAAGTGGATCAGGATCTGTACGCATATCAGCTGGGCGCCGAGGTACTCGGACAGATCGGGATCCATGAGGGCGTCATGGTAAAATACCACCAGGATCACAGAGACGATATCGGCTATCTGGCCAACATGAAAGCGCTTCAGTATGATATGCTTTACGGAAAGGGATACATTTTCGGAGGGAAAAATCCCTATGAGCCTACGGACATGAAAATGGGCGTAAGGCAGATCAAGGTTGACAAGATTGTGGAAATCGGTAAAAAATATTATATCAAAGGACAGAATTTTACTCCGTTCAGCAAGATTTCCATCGACGGCGAAGTCCTGGACACCATATTCCTGGGGCCTACGGTATTGGGCCTTTTGGAGGAAGTCGAACCGGAGGACGTTAAGAGGATGAAGGTCAGCCAGGTCGAAAAGAACAAAGAGATCCTGAGCACGACGGAGTAACTCCAAAAATTAAGATAAAAAAATGGCATTCCTGGAAAAGGGATGCCATTTGTGCTATAATGATACCGTTCATTGTTGGGACGGAGGGCATCCATACGGGAACGCCCGCAAGACAGGGAGGAATATCGCATGAAAGCATATGCAGACGGCAGCCTGAAGCTCAGAATGGCGGCGGAAAAGGACGTTCCGGTCATTCTGCAATTGATCCTGGAACTGGCGGAATTCGAAGGCGTAAGAGATCAGATCCGCAGCACGGAGGAGGGACTGAAGGACGTCCTCTTTGAAAGGCATATCGCGGACGCGCTGATCGCTGAGTTGGATGGGGTGCCTGTTGGCTTTGCGATCTGGGCATACAGTTTTTCAACCTTCACCGGGAAGCCGACACTGTATATCGACGATCTCTATGTACAGGAGCCATATCGGGGCAGGGGGATCGGCAGCAGGATCTTTTCGCGCATTGCTGAAATCGCATGCGAAAAGGACTGCGCAAGAGTCGACTGGTATTGCATGGAGACCAACGTTTCCGGCAAGGACTATTATCATAAAATGGGTGCGGAGGAGATCGAATGGTTCAAGGTATTCCGCCTGAACAGAGACCAGTTGGAGGAAATGAGGGACAGAGCATGAAAACCATTGAAACGGAAAGACTGATCCTAAGAGATTGGGATATTGAGGACGTGGACGATTTGTACGAATATGCAAAGAATCCAAACGTCGGACCCCACGGAGGCTGGAAGCCCCATGAAAGCAAGACGGAATCCCTGGAAATCATGCAGACTCTGTTTATCGACAAGTATGACTCCTGGGCCATCGTTTACAAGGAAAACGGCAAGGTGATCGGTTCCATCGGCTTTGAAACCGATGGGAAGCGGCCGGAGATCAACTGTAAGGAATTGGGCTATGCCATGAGTGAGGACTATTGGGGAAAAGGCATCATGACGGAGGCGGCCCGGGCGGTGATCCGCTTCGGATTTGAGGAAATGGGCCTTGATATGATCTCGATTTACCGAAATCCTCACAACGAGCGGTCAGGGAGGATCATCGAAAAGTGCGGCTTTATCTATGAAGGCACCCTGCGGCGGGCAAATAAGATCTATAACGGCACCATCCGGGACGTGGCATGCTATTCCATGACTCGGGAAGAGTACGAGAAGCTGTGCCATGACGGAGGAAGCCTATGACGGCTGAGAGGGAAAAAAACCATTACATATATATGATCCAATGCGCAGACGGCACGCTTTACACCGGCTGGACAACGGATCTGAAAAGCAGGATGGAAGCCCATAACAGCGGAGCCGGCGCGAAATATACCAGAGGCAGAGGACCGGTCCGTCTTCTTTACAGCGAGGCCTTTGAGACAATGAGCGAAGCGCTGAAGAGGGAAAACCAGATCAAGAAGCTGAACAGGGTACAGAAACTGAAACTGGCAGGTATTATTAAAAAACAATCAGGAATTTAAAAAACAATCAGGAGGTCAACCATATGAGAAAAATCGTATCGACAAAAGCGGCTCCCGCCGCCATTGGCCCTTACTCTCAGGGCAATATCTTCGGAAATCTTATCTTCACGTCCGGTCAGGTGCCCCTTGATCCGGAGACCGGCGCCATCGTCGGCACGACCATCGAGGAACAGACGGAGCAGGTTCTAAAGAACGTAAAGGCGATCCTGGAGGAGGCAGGAAGCTCCATGCAGAACGTGCTGAAGACCACCGTATTTATCAAGGACATGAACGACTTTGCGGCAATGAATGCGATCTATGCCAAGTTCTTTAAGGAAGGCGCCTATCCGTCAAGATCCGCCGTTGAAGTGGCGCGTCTGCCCAAGGACGTTCTGGTGGAAATCGAAACCATCGCATATCTTTGATCAGATCAGGTCAGATTGAAACAAACCATAAAAACAGCAGAAGGAAGTGGATGAATGAGTAAGGATATCTTCAGAAAAGAACTGGCCCGGTTCCAGCCCTATGTGCCCGGAAAACCCATTGAAGAGGTAAAGCGGGAGTACGGACTTTCCCGCATAGAAAAGCTGGCCTCAAACGAAAATCAGCTGGGACCATCCCCCATGGCGGTGGAGGCCATCATGAGGGCGGTCAACGAGATCAATTTTTATCCCGAGGCGACTGCCTACGAACTGAAACGGGAACTGGCGGCGGATCTGGGCGTGAAGGAGAAGAATCTCGTCATCGGAAACGGCGGAGAGGAATTGCTCCAGATCATTGCCCAGACCTTTATCAACGAAGGGGACGAGGTCGTCGTGGCATCCCCCTCGTTCGGAATATACAATACCACCGTCGGTCTTATGGGCGGCGTCATTCATTCCGTACCCTTCAAAAATTATCGGTACGATCTGGAAGGGATGCTTGAAAAAACCGGCGACAGGACCAAGCTGGTCTACGTATGCAGCCCTAACAATCCGACGGGCAACATCGTCACAAGAAAAGAGCTGGACACGCTGCTGGCGGGGCTGCCCGAGGATGTGACCCTCGTCATGGACGAGGCATATTATGAATTTGCCGTCGCCAATCCGGATTATCCCGACAGCATCGCACTTTTAAAAACCCGGCCGAATCTCGTGATCCTGAGGACCTTCTCCAAGGTCTCGGGCATTGCCGGCGTCAGGATCGGCTATGTGATCACCTCGGAACGGATCGCTGCGGAAATGAACAAGATCAAGCTGACCTTCGACGTGAACCGGCTGGCGCAGGAAGCTGCAAGAGGAGCGCTGAAGGACAAGGAATATACAAAAAAGACCGTTGCGCTGACAAGACAGTCCATCGATATGATGGAGGCCTTTTTTGACGAAAAAGGGCTGAACTATATCAAATCCTACGCAAACTTTGTATTCGTCGATGTAGGGTTCCATTCCAAAACCGCTTTTGAAGAGCTCATGAAAAGGGGCGTCATCGTAAGACCGGGATTCTACTGGGGCTGGGACAACTGGATCCGCGTCAGTACCGGAACCGTTGAGCAGACCCGGTTCTTCCTGGACAAACTGGAAGAGGTCATATATGGTATATCATAGTTTTGATCAGATCCTTGATCGGGCCCGCGAAAATCAGGTCAGACGAAGGGTTGCCGTTGCCGGAGCGGCCGACAGACATGTGCTGGAAGCGGCCCTGGAAGCCTGGCGGATGGGGATCGCAAGCCCGCTTTTGATCGGGGACCCCGCGGAAATGGAACGTCTGCTGAGGGAAGCGGGACACACCGGCGGGAAATTTGAAATCGTGAAAGCTGCCACCCCGGCGGAATGCGGGGAAACGGCGGTGGAACTGGTCAGGAAACAAAGAGCCGATTTTATCATGAAGGGAATGACCGACACGAAGGACGTCCTGAAACCGCTCGTAAAAAAAGAGAACGGTCTCCATCTCGGAAGGACCATGTCCCATGTGGCGCTGGACGAAATCCCGGGAATGAGCCGGCTGACCGCGCTGACTGACGGAGGCATGATCCCCTGCCCGACGCTGGAGGAGAAGAGGGATATCATCATCAACGCGGTGGAAATGTTTCGCGCGCTCGGATATGAAAGGCCGTCCGTGGCGGTTCTCTGCGCCGTGGAAAAGGTCAATCCCCTCATGCCGGAGACCGTCGACGCGGAAGCACTGGCAGCGATGAACCGCGAGGGCGTCATTCCGAACTGCGACGTGGTGGGACCGATTTCCTATGACATTGCCATGAGCGCGGTCATTGCAGAAGAGAAAAAATTTGACTGCCCCTACTGCGGACGCTTCGATATCCTTCTTGTGCCTTCCATGGTGGCAGGCAATCTATTGAACAAAAGTCTCACCGTGTCGGCAGGAGCCATGATGGCAGGCGTCATCACGGGAGCCAAAGTCCCTGTCGTCGTTACCTCCCGCGGGTCCGCCGCGAAGGAAAAACTGTTGTCTCTCGCCCTGGCGTCCCTGATTATGAAAGAGGAAAAGGTGGTATAAGCATGTCGAATTCTATGAAGCTTCTCACACGGACTTTCCTGTTGCTCCTGCTGATGCTGGCCGGATCCTGGATCGGGAATCAGCAGATTCTCTCAGGACTGGCAGCGAGCGTTGCGGTTTACGCGGTATACCTGCTGATTGGGATCGTGCTCGGCAGCATGGCGAGTCCCAGATTCACCAAAGCGAAAAATAAATGGATCTATATCCTTCCGATCCTGATTTTTGCCGCGATCGGAGCCCTGATGCAGCTTTCCCCATGGTTGCATGCCGCATCCTGGCCCTTTGGGGTCGGAAACAGCCTGCTGGCATATTCCAATCTGTCCTGGTCCATCGCAGGATTTTTTCTGAGTCTTGCCCTCCGCTGACACAGAAAAAGAACCGCATCATACACCTGAATGCAAGCCCCTTGACGGTAATGGATCAAGGGGTTTAAAATGCGATATTCTGTCGAAAAATGATGTAAAAATATGGCGCATATTTTTTTCATTTGATGTATGCTGTTGATAGAAGAGGAAAAGCAATAGGGGGGATGCCCGGTTTTTTGCAAGGGCGCAGAACCGTGCATAAATTACATGGGGAGGAGAAAAACATGACAAAGAGAGGCAAATTGAAAATCTACTTCGGATATTCGTCCGGAGTGGGAAAGACGTACACGATGCTGAAGGATGCGCATCAGGAACTGCGCAGAGGAGTTGATGTCGTTGTCGGCTACATCGATCCTCACTCCAGCGCGGAAACCATGGAGCTGATAGAGGGATTGGAGGTGATTCCGTTTAAGCTGATCGCAAGCAGCAATGGAATGCTTACCGAGTTTAATCTGGAAAGCGCATTGTTTCGAAGACCCCAGGTCATCCTGGTGGATGAAATGGCTCATGCAAATGCGGCGGGAGCAAAGCATGAAAAGCGGTATCAGGACATTGAAGAATTGCTGGCCGCCGGAATCGACGTCTATACGACCGTGAATGCACAGCAGATCGAAAGTCTGAATCAAACGGTAACCGAGACATTGAAGATCCCGTATGGAGAAAGAATACCGGACTTCATTTTTGATTGTGCGGAGAGAGTCGAGTTGATCGATCTGGAACCGGAAGAGCTGCTCAGAAGATACCGGGAGGGCAAGATCGTCAGCAGAGAGAAGGCCGGATGCAAAGCAAAAGGAATTCTGAAGAAGAAAAATTTGGACATGCTGAGAGAGCTCTCCATCAAACGGACTACGGAGCGTCTCAATCAGGTCTGCAACTGGAATTAACCGCAAAAAAGGATAAGCTGGATCAGATTGACATTCCAGGCAGGGAAATCTATAATAAAAAATGAACGATTTGTAACGGTTGTCAAATGAAAGGATGGGGTATGGAGGACTTTTTGCTGACGATCAAGCCAACTTTTCCCGACATGCAGATGTTCCAGTCTCAAATATTCACAAGCACCAGTCTAGTAGTCATTGAAACCTCTTATTTAACGTACAAGGAATGCGCGTGTGATCAGTTCCATTTTTTAATCCCTCTGCATCAGCCGATGGTAATCAAAACAGAAAGTAAGCTGCATCCGCTTAAGGAGCGGAGCGTCTTTCCCTGCAACCCCTTGCAGCCGCATCGGGTGGAGGACACGGGAATCACGGATTTTAAAGCGGCGATTCTATATTTTGAGAACACGCTCATTCAGACTGCGGCGAAGGAGCTTTATGGGCATGGAGATCTGGAATTCAGAAGCATGCCTATGATATTAAATCGCACCCTTTGGGAATTGGTCCAAACGTTCACACGGGAATGCCGCGCCAGACAGCCCGGTTATAACCTGATGCTCGAAAGCCTTTCTCTTCAGGCGGCAATCCTCCTTTTGAGAGAGAGCCATCATAATCATTCCTTTTCCTCTTTCCAGCCCGGAGAATATCAAGACAAGAAGTGTATCGCAAAGGCGATAGAGTATCTTGCGGATAATTATCAAAGCAAGATGTCCCTCTCTGATCTGGCGAAGGAAACACATTACAGTCCATATCACTTTTTAAGAATATTCAAACGGCATACCGGAAGGACGCCGTTTGAATATCTGATCGATATGAAAATCGAGAAAGCGAAAGACATGCTCCGGAATACGGATCATACCATTACGCATATTTGTGATGCGTGCGGCTTCAGCTGCCTGAGTTACTTCTCGCAGGCCTTTAAGAAGAAAACCGGCCTGACCCCGACGCAGTTTAAAAATCTATATCATCCCCTCAGTAAAGATTCGTATTGATCGTGCCTTCGGCCCCGCCGTTTTTAAAGGTCGGTTCTCCGATGATCACCTTGGACACCGTGCCGGCCTGAGCATGCACAAACAGATTCTGCACCCCTGCGATATCGATATCGATATTAACGGTTTCTCCCGGCTTTAATGTCACACTCCGAATAACCAATCCGTCCACGGTCTCTTTTCTGAATTCAAGCACCAGATCCTTCTTGACGTCGGAGGCCAAAAACAGGTCTGCCGTGAAATGGCTGTATTTCCCTCCCGGCTTTACAATGCAGCGGAAATAAACGCTGTTAAGAGGTTTGTCGTTGGTGATCCCCCATTGGTATACTTTGGTTTCACTTGTGAGCTTTTCAGCGTCTGTCGTGAGGATCGTGCGGGACTTATCCTCATACAGGCTGGTGCTGTTCACAGGGACAACCTCCGTTCTCCCGCCGATCCAGACAGTGCTTGTGGCCCCATCCCATTCAATGGGAATATTCATAGCTTCCGCGATGGTTCTAACCGGAAGATACGTTCTGCCGTTGTAGGAAATGGGTTTGATATAGTTTCCGTTTGCCTCCTGGGGGTTGAAATCCCGACCGAAAAGCTTCATTTTAATCGTGCCGGACAGGATGGCGTTGATGCCGACGTCTCCTGCGGCAGCCAGCGATGTGATAAAGCTTCCCAGCAGCAATGCGCATGCAAGAAATCCTGCCATAAACGGCTTCATAAATTTACTCATGTAAAATCCCTCCAATTTTTTAAATCATAAAATAAGTCGTGTAAAAATAAATCTTTAATAATATTACTGATCTCCGTAGGTCAAACGGGCTTCCTTCAGCATCGGATCCCATTCGACCGTGCATCCCAGACTCTCGGAAATAAACCGCAGGGGCAGCATGGTCCGCCCGGGAGGCGCGATATAGGGGCGTACGTTCGGATTGTCGGGGTCGATCGCCCTTTCGGCGCCGTTAATCCTTGCGATATTGTTTCCGATCCACAGTTCGATCACCTGACTACCCTTCTCAATGGTGACCTTTTTGTCGGTTCCGTCCCAGGTCAGCGTCGCGCCCAGCGGATCGGTGACATATTTAATCGGAAGCATGGTCCGCCCTTCGTTGCTGACGGGAGCCGCATCCATGCTTAAAGCCTGACCGTCAACGGTATAAGCAGCTTTCCCCAGGTTGAAACGGATCACTTTTTTTCCGTCAAGGGCGGGAAGCCGCACAAGATCACCCGAAGTAGTCACGCTCGCCTCTTCCGAAGGCTCCGAAGTGACGTTTCCCGACAGGTCAATCAAAACGGCGTAACAGCGGTAAGTATAGGTAGTCCCCGGTAACGTCGAGGTATCATTGTAATAGCAGCTTGCAGGAACAGGAGGAAGCATGATGTATTCTTCTATTAATGTCCACTCCCCGCCCGCTGTTTTACGCTCAATATTCACCTTAGTCACCTTGGTGCGATTGTTCCAATACAATTGGACGGTATTGTCGGACAGGCGGGTCGCGGAAAAATAAGTGGGAGCATAGGGAGCGGTCAGCACCTTGATATCCGATGCCGCTCCTGTCTGATTATTCCCGTTAAAGGGGCAGATAGTATAACAGTACCATGTAGCGGCTTCCAGACCGGTATCAAGGTATTCCTGGACATTTGGACCTGTCGCTATGTGCGGTGTGAAGGAATAGGATTCGTTCAGTTTTTTGCGATAGATCAGGAAACCATCCTCGTTGTTTGATTTGTCGGTCCAAGTCAGCTTTACGGAAGGGCCGCCCTGAGCTGTCGCTTTAAAATCTGCCGGTAGAGCCGGTAAGTGAGGCAGACTGACCGAAACCTGGTTGGAGTAACTTTCGCCCCGGACATTCCTGGCTAAAATGCGATAGGTATACGTAGAACCCGGACTCATATCCTCCTTTGAGATATACGTGTATTTTTGATTGACCGGGCTGCCGCCTGTCACAAACAGACCTCCGTTTACAGAGGTTTGCAGGTAATAGCTGGTGTTCAGATTATGGGGAGTCTCCCAGGACAATTTAAAACTACGCCGATTGTATTGAAGCGGTTCGGCCTCTAAATCCCAGGCGGGCAGAGGCTCTTCCGTATAATAGTAGTTTCCTTCGGTCGTATTGGAAGGCGCGGACTGTATACTTCCTTTGAAAGCCCTCACGCGGTAATAGTAAAGCTCATTGGGGTGGAGCATATAATGTTCGCCGGTATCCGTATAGGTTTCCACATTTGCGTCCACATGATCCACGGGGTAGTAGTCGTCGGGACCCAGGCTCCGTTCAATGAGAAACCCCGATTCGCTTTCAGAGTTATCCTTCCATGTGAGTACGATTTTTCCATAACCGCTGACAGCCTTGAGCTCGCTGGGCGCCTGGATCGTCACGGTAAGCGGTAACGCGCCGGCGGCGTGTAAGGGGACCGGTGCTCCGAGAACAACGATCAAGAAGGCTGCCAGAAGAGTTTTTCTTAACAGTGACATTTTCCTATCATCTCCAATCATTTTTTTGTCTGATTCATTCCAGCATCATCCCTGAGATTTTTGTTACCTGGTCGCCTTCCAGGGTGACGCTGATCATCCCGCCGTCATCGTTTTGCCAGACATACATGCTTGTCTCCTGTCCCTCGCTTGTCGCTGACATCATTTCGGTGCCGGGTCCCAGGATGTCGGTGACCTCTTTCAGGCTGAGACCTTCCTTGAGTTTCTCATACTGCGTCCGGGTCACTTTTTTTGAACCGGAAAGAAAAGGTCCGAGCCCGTACTGGCTTTTCGCCGTCACCTCGTTATCGCAAAATGTAACGCTGATGTTGGTATCGTCTTCGTTTGACCAGATATATTGCTTCAGCCTGTCGCCGCCGGCCATTTCCTCTCCCGCGTCCCCCAGCAAACCGCATATGTCTTCATAGGCGGCGCCGGTCTCGATCTTAAGATATTCTTCCAAAGTGTAATCGCGGGTATCCTCTGCTGTCGTAGCTGTTTGAGCTTCCCCGCCGCTTTCCTCCGCTGCCGGCGTTTCGTTCCCGCAGCCTGTGAAAACGATCATCAACAGCAGAAGAATGACTGCCACTTTTTTCATTACCTGATTTCCTCCTTAAAAAATAATGGGCATTTGCTGCACAATGAAAGTATACAGCACCTCAGGCTGACTCATTTTAGCCTGATTGCCGGCTTTTTTTAGCCTGATTGCTCTTTGCCGCTTTATCACATCTGACGAATAATTGAGTTGACAACGGAAATCAGCAGGACTATATTAAAATAGACCGGGTGGTTTAGACCGGGTGGTTTATACAAGCCGCTCCGCAGGAAACAGGAGTGATCATCGATGAAAACAAAATCCTTTGAAAGAAAAAAAGAACTGCTGGAAGCAGCACTGGACGAATTTATCGTGAAAAGCTATGAGGAAGCTTCCTTGAACAGCATCATCAGGAGAGCCGGGATCAGCAAGGGGACCTTTTATTATCATTTCAAGGATAAACAGGAGCTCTATTTTACGCTGCTCCGATCCACCGTCGACGCCGAGCTTGAGTTCATGGAAAGGAAACTGAAGAATTACAGCCGCAACGAAGATCTGAACATCTTTGAAAATCTGAAGCTTCAGGCCCGTTTCGGCGCAGAATTTGCGAAGGAGTATCCGAAATACTGTCTGTTCGGCATGATGTTCCGCAAAGAACAGGGGAATGATATCTATAAGGCGGCGATGGAAATGCTGGGCGGTACGACGGAGACATATATTGAAGATCTGGTGGAAAAGGCGGTCAAACGGGGGGATTTCAGGGACGGAGTCCCGGCGCCGTTCGCAAAGCGGATGCTGACCTTTCTCATGAACCGGTATGACGAGCTCTTTGACATCAGAGAAGAGGAATACAGCATCGACAGGATGCTGCATGATTTCGATCTGCTGATCGATTTTATGCAGCACGGATTGGGTAAAAAATAAACGGACATCAAAAGAAATAAAATCGGGCGTCATAAGGGGAGGTATCATATGGCAATCTTGCGGGCCGAGCATTTATCGAAGGACTACCAGATGGGGGAAGTCGTTGTGAAAGCGCTTCAGGACACATCTTTTGAAATACGGGAAGGGGAATTTGTAGTCATCCTCGGGCCCAGCGGATCCGGAAAGAGCACGCTACTAAACATCATCGGGGGAATGGATCTGCCGACGTCCGGAAAGGTGTTTCTCCGCGATGAGGAGATCACCGCCTACGGAGACAGGGAGCTGACGGAATACCGCCGCAACAAGGTGGGCTTCGTTTTTCAATTTTATAACATCATGGCCAACCTGACCGCTGAGGAGAATGTGGAGCTGGCCACCGAAATCTCGAAGGATCCGCTGCCCGTCGGCGAGATCCTGGAGGCCGTCGGCCTCTCGGACAGACGGAATCATTTTCCGGCCCAGATGAGCGGAGGGGAGCAGCAGAGGGTGTCCATCGCGAGAGCGGTGGCGAAAAATCCGGAGATCCTGCTCTGTGACGAACCGACGGGAGCCCTCGACTTCAATACCGGCATTGCGATCCTGGGCCTTCTCCACAAGGTGAACCGGGATATGGGGAAGACCGTCATCGTCATCACCCACAATTCAGATATTGCTTTTATGGCGGACCGCGTCATCAGGATGAGAAGCGGCAGGATCATCGAGGATCATATCAATGAAAAGCCCATAGCGGTAGAGGATATCAAATGGTAAAGAACAGATTTGCACTTTCTAAAATAGACACCATGCTGGCGCGCATGATCGGACACTCAAAAGGCCAGTTTGCCGCTGTGCTGACCATTATCATCCTGGGTATTGCGATTTATACCGCCATGAATATGACCTCCGTGAACATGTACAAAACGGTGGACGATTATTATGAGGAAAACGGATTTCCGGATCTTTTCCTGCAGACGGCCGCAGTTCCAAGCCAGGAGGCAGAGCGGCTCAAGGAGATCGACGGGGTAAAGCAGGCAACAGGCAGAGTCTCCATGGATGTGCCCATGATAACGGATGACGAAAACGAAAGGGTCAATCTCCGGCTGATCACAACAACGGGAGGGGAAGACGAACTCAGCCGGTCCACCGTATTGGAAGGGAAAATGATATCCCAATCCGGGAACGAAGCATTGCTGATCGAAGAATTTGCAAAAGCCAGAGGGATCGGCATAGGCGATGAGATCAGGATTCAGGCCGGCGGCGTACAGCGCACGCTGGAAATAACGGGAATTGCCGCCAACCCCGAATATATCTACCTGATGGAGAACACCCAATCCATGCTGCCGGACGCGGAGAATTTCGGCGTCTGCTATGTTTCGGAGAAGTTCGGGCAGCAGGCGGCCGGCCTTTCGGGAAGCTTCAATGAAATACTGATCAGATATGAAGAAGATGCGGATGAAGAAGCTCTCATCGACGACGTGGAAGACGCCCTGGACATCTATGGAGTCAAACAGACCGTCAAACAGGAGGACCAGCTGAGCAATTCGATCATCAACCAGGAGCTGACACAGCTGAAAAACATGGCGAATTCCCTGCCTGTTCTTTTTGTCCTGGTCGCCGGACTCATCCTGATGATGATGCTTTCCCGTCTGGTCAAGAAGGACAGAATCAAAATCGGCATTTTAAAAGCCATCGGATACAGCAACCGGCAGGTGCTGTTCCACTATGTAAAATATGCCTTGGTTTGCGGTATTCTAGGCGGAGCTGCCGGAGCCGTCCTCGGCATGGCGCTGGCGGGCGGCATGACAAGACTGTACCTGGAGTATTTCCATATTCCGCTGCTGAGGGTCGAGTTCTATTATTCTTATCTGATCTATGCGATCCTGCTTTCCGCCGTGTTCTGCACGGTATCCGGCCTGATCGGGGCAAGGGGGGCGCTGAAGATCTCCATCGCGGAAGCCATGCATGCCGAATCGCCGAAACTGGGCAAAAGGATCCTGCTGGAAAAGCTCCCGTTTTTCTGGAAACGCCTATCCTTCAGCAGCAAGATGATCAGCAAGAATATTTTTCGTAATAAAAAACGTACGATTTTTGTTTTGGCGGGTATTTCCCTGACTTATGCCATGATGCTGTTCACCGCCACCATGCCGGACGTCATGAATCAGTTGATGAACGAGCATTTTAAGGAATTCCAGAGGATGGATTACAATATCGGATTCCGTACGCCGGTTCTCCGGGACACGGTCAGAGACATGGAGCATCTGATCGAGGTCGATTACATCGAGGGAAAGCTGGAATACCCCTTTGAGCTGACGAACGGAAATAAAAAGCAGTCGGTCAGCATCATCGGTCTCGACAGGGATACGAAGTTTTATACCTTTTATAATGCCGACGGCGTACAAACGGAGATCCCGAAACGGGGTATGCTCATTACGGAAAACCTTGCGAAGGCGCTGAACGTCGGAAAAGGCGACCTGGTCCGGATTAAAAGCTATATTCCGAACAGAGACGATGTTTACCTCCAGGTTAAGGATGTGATCAAACAAACCCTGGGAATGAACGCCTATATGGATATCCGGACCATGGGGGAAACGCTTCTGGAAAAGAATGTAATCAACGGCGTTTATGCCGATTCAAAGGACCCGGACATCAACGAAAAGCTGATCCGTGCCGCCAATGTCGCGTCGGTCATGTCCGTTGCAGACACACGGGCTGTTTATGAAGAATATATGGATATGACGAATCTCTCCATAGGCGCAATGGTAATTTTCTCCGGGATCCTGGGCTTCTGTATCGTATACAATGCGACCATCGTCAGCCTGGGAGAGCGCGAAATGGAGTTTTCATCCCTGAGAGTACTGGGTTTCAGCAAGCTGGAAATCTTCTTCATGATCGTGAGAGAGAACAATATCATCATGATCCTGGGAATCCTTCTGGGCATCCCGGTCGGAAACATCATGGCGAGGTACAGTTCCGAGGCTTTCAGTACGGATATCTACACGATCGACATGAGTCCCACATTCAGCGCCCTGATCATGGCGGGCGTCTATACGGTGGTGTTTGTCTTTCTGGCACAGCTGGCCACCTATCGGAAAATCAAGAAGCTGGATTTCCTGCAGGCGCTGAAGAACAGGGAATCGTAGTTCGTTTCAGACAACAGGCAGGTTAAAACAATACAGATCAAGGAAAGGGATATATGATGATGAAACTGTTAAAGGGTAAAAAGTGGATTGTGATCGCAGCGGCTCTGGTACTGGTGATCGCAGCGGCGGCCTATTCGGCTGTGAACGGCGGGATCGTCGTGGAGGCGGAAGCTGTCGGCAAGGGAGAAGTCAGTAAAATCCTGAAGGAAACAGGGACGGTGGAATCGAAAAGTTCCGTTACGATCACAGCAAAAAATTCAGGCGAAGTCAGGGGCTTGAAGGTTGAAGAGGGGGATCGCGTAAAGGCCGGCGATGTTTTGCTGGCCAGCGGCGGAACAAGCGCTTCGCTTGATATCAAAAGCCAGCAGGCTGAACTGGCAGGATTGCAGGCACAGTACAGCCAGGCACGGGAGCTGGCAAATAAGAATAAATCGCTTTACGATCAGGGGGCGTTGAGCTATCAGGAATACCAGGCGTCGGAAACGGCAGCGGACCAGCTGGCCGCTCAGATTTCTTCGCTGCGGTATGCCATTGAAAGCTATTCGGAATCCTCCGGTGCCGGAGGGGTCAACGCGCCGATTGACGGCGTTGTCACGGGCGTCTACGTGAAGGAGGGAGAGTCGGTGGTCGCGGGAGCGCCGCTCTTTGAAATTTCCAATTTGGATGACGTCTATGTAAAGACCGATTTTATTGCGGAAGATGCGAACCTGATCCATACGGGGGATGCGGTCAGGATCTATAACGAGGATGCGGGATTTTCAGATGACAAGGGCAAAGTCAGAAAGGTATTTTTGAAAGCAGAGGATAAAATGTCCGATCTCGGAGTGAGTCAGAAGCGCGTGACGGTTGAAATCGACTTCGGCGCGCCGGCCGCAGTCCGTCTCGGCAGCGATGTGGACGTGGAAATCACCGTTGAGAAAAGGGATCACGTTCTTCGCGTTCCGGAACTGGCAGTCTTTGAAAAAGAGAAAAAGAATTATGTTTACGTTATCGACGGAGGAAAAGCGGTTTTGCGTGAGGTGGAAACGGGTCTGGAAGGAAAGGATTACAAGGAGGTTGTTTCCGGACTTTCAGAAGGGGATATCGTGATCGTTTCCCCCCATGACGATGTCGAGGACGGCGTAAGGGTCAAGACGGAATAAAAAGAGAACACAAAACAGGAGATCACACATGACGAACACAAAGGCAGTAAAAACAAATGCGGTCCGGCTGCTGGACCTGAAAAAAGTGGATTATATCCTTCACGAATACGACGCTCCCGACGGGTTTCTTGACGGCGTGTCCGTCGCAAGAGCGACAGGGATCGATCCGGCAAGAGTGTTCAAGACCCTGGTGACCCAGGGAGCAAGCAGAGAGTACTACGTATGCATCATTCCGGTCGCACGGGAGCTGGACCTGAAAAAGGCTGCAAAGCATTTTGGCGAAAAGAAGCTGGAGATGATCCCGGCGAAGGATATTACCAAAGTAACGGGATATGTCAAGGGCGGCTGCTCCCCTGTGGGAATGAAAAAACCGTTCAGAACGGCCATCGACACAAGCGCCCTGGCCTTTGAACGCATCGTCGTCAGCGCAGGAAAAGTGGGGCTTCAGATGGATCTTCCGCTGCAGAGCCTTATGGACGCCGTATCCGCCCAAACCGCGGACCTGATAACAGAATGATAGGAAAAAAGAACCGAAGGCCGTGATATGCCTTCGGTTCTTTCACTTGTTTATTGTATGATCAGGAGTTGACTTGTATCCGCAGTGGCCGGCGGAAGAGCAGCCGGAACATCCCCCGCAGCAGCTTCCCTTTTTACGGTCTCTGCGTATCTTCACGATTGCCAGTATGACAGCCAGCAGGATCAAACCGCCGATAATAAAATCGATCATAGGACCGGATTCCTTTCCCTCGCCCTTGTTAGCTACAGCTAACCGGGCTGCAAATTATTCGGTTAGCATCCGCTAACCCTAAAACGAGTTTACTATGGCTAACCGTATTTTGTCAATAGTAATTTGAAATAATTCTAATATTGTGATAAAATGAATAAACCAAAATTCATTTTTCTGGAGGGCGCCATGAGAATTCAGGAATCCGGTGAGAATTATTTGGAAACCATACTGATCCTGCAGAGCAAGAACGGCTCGGTCCGCTCCATCGACATTGCCAATGAACTGGACTACAGCAAGGCGAGCATCAGCCGGGCAATGGGCATTCTGAAAAAGGCAGGATACATTCAGGTGGAAGACGGCGGAAACATTCGTCTGACGGAAGCCGGCAACCTGCGGGCGACCCAGATCTATGAACGGCACAGGCTGATTGCGGAATATTTGGTGAAAGCGCTGCAGATCGGAGAAGAGACCGCGGCGGCAGACGCCTGCCGCATCGAACATGTGCTCAGCGAGGAATCCTTTCATAAAATAAAAGAATGGGTGGAGGCGCAGCGATAAGATAGAAAAGTCGGTTTTTACAAGTAAGGAAAAAATTTCCCGGACAACTTCGATTTGACAAGTTACAAAAACTGGATATATAATGGGCTTGTATTCTAGCGTCGTTTTTCATCGGATTTTGTAAGGAGGACGCAGGTTTTGGATATCTATATTGCCAGGCAGCCGATATTTAACAGGGACATGAGTATCTTCGGATACGAGCTGTTACACCGCAGAACCCCTAATAATCGTTATGAGAACGAAGATCATAGCGGGGCAACTGCCGAATTGGTCCGAAACTCTTTTCTGGTCCTGGATTTTGATAACTTAACGGACGGAACGAGAGGCTTCATCAACTTTACCCAAGATCTTCTGGAAGCGGAAATTCCGGCCATATTGCCGAAGGAAAAGGTCGTTGTCGAAATCCTCGAGACTGTCGAGGCTACCGATATCGTCATCGAGGTCTGCAAAAAGCTGAAAAGGGAAGGCTATATCCTGGCGCTGGACGATCTGATCTTTGACAGGGCGGATCTGGATTATACACCTCTGATCGAGCTTGCGGACATTATCAAAATCGAATATCCCGGCACCGACAAGCAGAAGCAGCGCGAACTGCTGAAACAATATCAAGGCAAGATCACCTTCCTTGCGGAAAAGGTTGAAACGCGGGAAGAATTCAGGGAAGCGGCCGCTATGGGATACACCTTGTTCCAGGGATATTTTTTCTGCAGGCCGATGCTGATGAAATCGAAGGAAATTGGTTCCCTGAATATCCATCTCATCGAAATTCTGAAAGAGCTTCAAAAGCCGGAACCGAATTTCTTTAAAATAGCCGAAACCATCGAGAAAGACCTGGGCTTGACGTATAAGCTCTTAAAAATGGCCAACTCCATTTATTACGGGGCGAAATGCGAGATCACGAACCTGCGGCAGGCGGTCGTACGGCTTGGGATCCAAGAGATGAAGCGCTGGATCTCGATTCTGCTCATCAAAGATTTTGAAACGGATGAAAACAGCGAGCTGATCAAAGTATGTCTATTGAGAGGAAAACTGCTTTCCCTCATCGCCCGCGAACTGAAGCGGCCATTGCTGGAAACGGATTTCTTTTTTACGGGAGTTTTTTCTTCCATCGATATCATCATGGATCAGGACATGGAATCCATCATCAGCGAACTGGCGCTTTCCGACGACGTCAAACATGCGCTGCTCGGAGGTGAAGGGCAGCTGCGGGAATGCCTCAATACGGTGCTGCTGTATGAGAATCTTGACTTTGATGCGACAATGGTCAGGCTGGCGAACATGGGCATCGATCTCGGACGCTTTACAGAGCTCTATATCGAAGCGCTCACGTGGCAGCGGGGAGCCTGGTGATTTCTTTCAAACGTAATAACGGTAACTGTTCTGAGACACAGGACCGGGCGTCATCTGAAACGCCCGGCTTTTTCTTTGTGATATCGTCACAGAAGTGGCGCGGATTTTCCTGTATAATCGGAAAAAATACGGGCTTTCCCGGTCAAATCAAGAAAGAGGAAGGAAGAGAATGGGTTTTTTCAATTTATTGAAGCAGGAAAATGATGAAACAAAACAAAAGAATAAAAGGGACATGATCCTTACGGTCAGAAAGAGCAGATGTCCGCAAAACCACGCCTGTCCTTCGGTCAGGGTATGTCCGGTCGGGGCGCTTACACAAAAGGGGAATGCAGCTCCGACCGTTGATATGGATCAATGTATCAAATGCGGAAAATGTGTCAGATTCTGTCCCATGCGCGCATTGGTATTGGAATAGCTTAAAGGAAATTGCCATGCCGCAATAAAAAGTGCGATGCGGAGAAAAACTCTGCATCGCACTTAAATGCGTGGTAAAGCCGCTTTTTATGTTTAATGTGGCCTGGTTATACCTGCAGCATGGACAGGATGTCACGTTTGCTTCTTGCGCCGACGGCGGTGTTTACCACCTTGCCGTCCTTGATGACAGCCAATGTGGGGATGCTCATAATCCTGAACCGGGAAGCCAGTTCGGGCTGTTCGTCCACATTGATTTTGCCGACCTTGGCATGAGTCACCTCTCCGGCAATTTCATCGACAACCGGGGAAACCATTCTGCACGGACCGCACCACGCAGCCCAGAAATCAAGCAGTACGGGCTTATCGGATTTCAGTACCTCCGATTCGAAGTTATCTTTTGTTATTGTCATTGCTTTCATTTTCTTCATCTCCTTAATCTGAAACGTGAAATAAAATTCTTCGGAATCCGTATTCTTATTATATCCGTACAGAAGAATCAGTCCGTAACTTTATCACAAAAGACAAAATCGACACCTGATTGAATTTTGGCTATATTCAGGACCGAGTTCAGGAACTTATAAGATAAAAATAGATATACTGTTTACTTTTACCGAATAATGGAATAAAATTGGAAATATAGTTGATGTAAATTAGGCGTCATAGCTCTTGAAGGAGGTATGGTGTTTGAAGTCTCGGAGAAAGAATTCTGAAAAAAGCTACTATCTGAAATATATCTTAGCCACTCTGGGCTTGGTTCTTATCCTTGCGGTATCCATCGTCCATTCCAACTACACGGAAAAGAAAATGACCGACATCAGCAAAGCTTATCTGTCAAAAATTACCAGTCAGAATGCAGACATCTTTTCCAGCCAGATGCGTGCCAATCTGCAGACCGTCGATGTGATCGCGAGAATCATTTCAAACAGGGAATATGCCACATTGGATGAGATCAACGATATCCTGAGAACGGGAGCGAAGAACAGCAGTTATGTCAGTATGGGAGTCGTACTGGTGGAAGGCACCATCGCGTTCACACCGCTTCCATCGGATTATACCGTCCCTTCTGGGTTGGCGTACGGTTCCGGGGAAGCGGAGCAGCCGGACGGAAGGAGACTTCTGACTGGCGCCGACTGGAAATATATCAATAAGACGATGTCCGGCTTCTCAGGTCTTTCCGGCGGACAGTCGCGGATCGTAAACGGCAAGAAGGTCCACATCTATGCGCAGCAGATTTACCGGGAACACATCATCGGCACGCTTGTCGTCTTTTTCAACGACGACTTCTTCAATAATCTCATTTTGCCTGAGACCCTGGATGAAAAAGGCTGTTCCTATATCGCCGACCAGCATGGCGACGTCGTCTTTGCTTCTGAAAACTTCGGAAAGAACGAATTGTTCGATGAAGCCGTTTCACTGCTTTCCGCAGGATGGTCCCTGAAAGGGGCGGCAGGGGATAAAATCAGAAGAGACGTTGAAAGCGGCAAGGCCGACACCGTGAAATACGACTCAGGCGGAAAAGGAATCTTTATCAGCTATGCACCCATCAATTTTAAAGACTGGTATCTGGTATCCCTGACGGAAACAGGCATTGCGGAAGCCCGGTCGGACAGTATTTCTGACGAAATCCTGCGCTCGCTGATTTACATCCTTGTCGTCGTCCTGACGATAGCGATCTACTATACCTATGTAAAAAATCAGAACTTCAAGCGCCTGGAAAGAAAGATGCATGTGGAGGCCATTCAGGATGAAAGCTATCGCATGATCATGGAACAGACCGACGATATCATCTTTGAATATGACACCGTTGACAAAACCTATTTCCATACGACAAACTTCAGAAAAAACTTCGGGTATGAGCCGACGAGGACAGGTTTTTTAGGTTCGCTGGAATCGGATTACGTCCATCCCGAAGACGTGGTCCGGTTTGCAGGGCTGTATGAAAAGATGAAGAAGGATCGGACGCTGACGGAAGCGGAGGTCCGCATTATCAATTCCGAAGGGGAATATCTATGGACGAGGATCTATATGCTGGGTGTCTTCGATCGGGACGGGAATCTTGCCAAGGTCATCGGCAAGATCGTCAATATCGATGAAAAGAAAAAAGAGATCCAATATCTGAAGGAAATGGCAGTCACGGATTCTGCAACGGGCGTTTACAACAAGCAGACCACAGAGGAGATGATCAAAGCTTACCTCAACGGAGAAGGAAAGTCCGGAAAGCATGCGCTTCTGATGATCGACATCGACAATTTTAAAGAGATCAACGACGATTACGGACACAGGGTCGGGGACTCGGTCCTCGCCTCTATGGGAAATGAGCTGAACCATATCTTCCGGGCGGCCGACATCAAAGGCCGGGTCGGAGGCGATGAATTCATGGTCCTGATGAAGGACATCGAAGGCGAAGGCATCGATTTTATTTCAGATAAGGCAAAATCGATCTGCCAGATGTTTAAAAATAGTCAGTTCAGCGAAAACAATGAGTTCGATTTTTCCGCCAGCATCGGAATCGCGATATACGACATGGACGGCAGCACCTACGAAGAGCTGTACGAGTCCGCCGACAGGGCGCTGTACAATTGCAAGAACAGCCGGAAGGGAACCTATGCCTTCTGCAGGGAATCGGACGTCAAATTCAGTTCCCGCTAGCCGGATATTATCTGACGTACACCTTGGGGAGACGCTGACCGAAGGCGCATACGATCTCGTAATTGATGGTGCCGGTCTTTTCTCCGATCTCGTCCGCAAGGATCGTCAGATCCCCCTGACTGCCCATCAGCACGACCTCGTCGCCGTGCTTCACACCCGGCACGTCGGTCACGTCGATCATGCACTGGTCCATGCATATATTTCCGACGACCGGAGCATATACTCCATTGACGATGACACGGCCTTTCCCGGAGAGATATCTCGGATACCCGTCGGCATAGCCGAGCGCGAGGGTGGCGATCAGACTTTCCCTCTGCGTGGTGAATTTCCTGCCGTAGCTGACGGAAAATCCCGGTCCAACCTTTTTCAGAAGAACGATATTTGCCTTTACCGACATCACCGGTTTGATGGAAAGCTGGTTTCTGTCCACTTCCCCGGATGGATAACAGCCGTAAAGAACAATGCCGGGGCGCACCGCGTCGAAATATGCCGCGGGGATTTCCATGATGGCCGCGCTGTTAGCAATCGTTCTCATGGGAATTTCAACACCGGCCTGCCTCAGCTTTTCGTAAATAGTATTAAAATGGGACAACTGCTGTTCGGCATAGGTCTTGTCCCGTTCGTCGGCAGTGGCAAAGTGGGAAAACAAACCCTTGATTTTCAGATGAGAGAGACCGCTGATCCTTCGTATCTCTGAGATACAGGCTTCATCGGGCAGCAGGCCGATCCGGCCCATTCCCGTGTCGACGGCCACAAAAGCCTCGATGGTCTTTCCCTCCGCCTTCGCGGCTTCGGAGATTGCCGCCGCATTTTCATAGGATGAGGTGACAGGAGTGATATCGTATTTCAGCAGGGTATCGGCATACATTTCCGGCGTAATCCCCAGCATGACGATAGGGCAGACGATCCCGGCCTCCCTCAGCGTAATCGCTTCCTGCAGGGTGGCGATAGCAAGGGTTTTGACTCCGTTTTCCAGCAGCACCCTTGAAACCGGTACGGAGCCGTGGCCGTAACCGTCGGCCTTTACCACGCCGATGATCTCTTTATCTCCTACCTTCTGTTTGATCTGCTTTATATTATAATCGAGATTGCTCAGATTGATTTCCGCCCAAACCGGCCGTAATGCGTCCTTATACATAAAAATCATCCTTTCACTTGGAATATTTCAAAAAGCATTTCGGTGCGCAATTATTATATACCTGCCTGCAGGTACCGTCAATAAAACCTGGGACGCAGCGAAAAACGCAAATATTTTTGCGTTCGTTATACCGCAGGATGCCGGGAATAGCGGTAAGTGATCAGAGAGGCCAGGACCACGAGCGCTCCTCCCGCCAGCGAGGAACAGGACACGGTTTCGCCCAGCACGACATAGCCCAAAATCATAGAGAACAGGATGCCGGAATAATTGTAAATGCTTACCTCGGAAGCAGGCGCCATACGGTAGGCATAGGTAAGGGCGATCTGGCCGAAGCCTCCGAAGGAGCCCATCAAAACCAGCAGCAGAAAATCCTTCGGGTCGGGCAGGGCGAAGTCGATCGCGAAGAAAGGCAGCGAAACCACGGCGCAGAAGGTGGAAAAGTGCATGATGACGGTGAGGGCGTCTACCTTATCCTTGAAATAAGCCAGCAGGGTGTAGGATACGCTGGAAAATACGGCGCAAAGAAAGGCCATGAAAAGAGGGAACAGGTTGGATTGAAAGGCCGGATTCACGATCAGAAAAGCTCCCCCGAAAGCGATGATCAGCGCGGGGATTTGAACCTTTGCAATCTTTTCCTTCAAGAACAGAAATGCGAATAATGTGATAAAAAACGGAGAGAGCTTGTTGAGAATCGTCACATCGGCCTGTGCGGCCCTTGAAGCCGCATAGAACAGGGAAATGAGCGCCAGAAGTCCGAAGATAGAGCGCGCAAAAAGCAGGGGCTGGTATTTCCTTTCCCCGAACATGGAAAGTCCGTTCCGCTTTATGATGACATAGCTGATGAGCATACAGATAATATTGCGGAAGAAAATCTGCTCCATAAGGGGAACCCGCTGTCCCGTAACGTTGACAATGACCTGCATCGTTGAAAAAAACAGCGCGGAAAGGATCATCATCAGAATCCCTTTCCGTTTCATATTCTTATCGTTTTCCATTTCTTTTTCTTTCATTTTCTTCGTTTCGCTTCTCCAGTTTTTTCCGGAAGAACTGGATCATCGGTCCGGTGATGATCCCGGCGATGATCGTGCCTGCTCCGAAGGAACCTCCCAGCGGGATGCCGATGAGGATCAACGAGATATCAAAAGTCACCTTGCACCACCGAAACTGCAAATTCGCCTTTTCGGAAACGATGACCGGAATCATGTCGGCAGCAGATATGCCGAAGTGTACGGATAAATACAAGGCGACGGCAAAGGCAAGGCTCAGGCAGGCCATGACAAAGAACACGATCCGGATCGTGATGTCCGATTCCGGCGTAACGACATGACGGAACAGCATCGTAAATAAATCGATGGCCGGCCCGACAATCATGAGGGAGAGCAGCGTAGCGCCGCTGATGTAGCGTCGGTCCGTAAAAAAAGTTGCGATGATGACGACGAAATAAAAGCCGAGATTCGCCATTCCAACCGTTGTATGGAATACATTGGCCAGGCCTGCGGAAAACACGCTGATGGGATCGAGTCCGAAGCCGGCCAGGATAAAAAGACTGACCGCCATACCGTTGCAAAGGAAAGCGAATGTAACCTTAATGATCTTATAATAAACCGGCATGAAACCTCCTGTGAAACATTTGTCTATTTATCATATCATATTGTTCGTGATTCTGTATACCGGAATGTTCTTGCCGCTGATGCACAAAATGTAGATTGTATTGATCAGCTGAATGAAATAAAATGAAGATGGGTCTGTTGGAAAAAACGGCGGAGGGATTGATTTGGGAACGAACAAAGATTTTATCATAACCTATTCAAAACAGAAGTTTTCTCCTTTGAACGTGAAGGCTGAGGAAATCGATATCATCGATATCGCTCACGCCCTGTCCCTCATGTGCAGGGCAAACGGGCATATCAAGCATTTCTACAGCGTTGCGCAGCATTCTCTCAATTGCGCTCTGGAGGCAAAAGCGAGAGGGCTGTCGAAGGAGATCCGGCTGGCATGCCTGCTCCACGACGCCAGCGAGGCTTATATCTCGGACATCACGAGGCCCGTCAAGCGGAGCCTGCCTCAGTATGTCGCGTTCGAAGAAGTACTGCAGAACCGGATCTACGATAGGTTCAGCCTGGCGCATTTGAACGAGGCGGAACGATCTCTTGTAAAGGAGATCGACGACTGTCTGCTTTATTACGAGCTGCTGGAGCTGATGAACGAAGAAATCTTTGACCGGCGGCCGGCGATGATCTGTTTGCCGGACTTTTCGCAAAGAGATTTTTTGGCCGTCAGGGACGCCTTCCTGGAAGAATTCCACCGGCTTCAGAGATAATAGACCAGCCCAGGGTTCAGATCTGGGTGTTTGCGCTCTGCTTGGTTTCGATGGCGTCGCCCACGAGCATCAGTTCCGCTTCGATGAGATCCTTGGAACGGTCTAAAATCTCGTACAGCATTTTAAACTGGTTCTGGGCCGTATCATATAAATACTGCTCCCGGTCTGATAAACCGGAATCCGGAACAGTCGAATAAAATTCGTCCAGCTGCTCATTGACCTTTTCCGTATAGCGGTCAAACCAAGCCCTTTTCTTAAATAAATCCTCTTTCCACATCGTCGGAGCTCCTTTATCTCATAAATTTCATGGAATGCACGGGCGGGCGGTTCCATATCATGGATTCCCTTTTCCCGGCTCAATCATAGTATGGACAAATATCATGAGATAATACCAAGCCGAAGCTTCCAGACAAGAATTCTAATAATGGACTCGTCGATGCGCTCTTCCGCGATGCTCCCGTTTTTAACGGCGGTCAGCACCGAGGGGATCTGAACGTCGAAATCGGATGACAGGATGAGATCGTTGCCGGCTTTGACAGCCAGGACCGCTGATTCCCCGTCTCCGATCTCTTCCATGACGGCGTCCATACTCAGGTCATCCGTCATGATCACGCCGTCAAAGCCCAGGTCTCTTCTGAGGATTTCATGGACTGCCGGAGACAGTGAAGCCGGAAGGTTTTCGTCCATGCATCGTACGATATTGTGGGATACCAGTACGCTGCCGGCGTCTGCCTCGATGCCGGCCTGAAACGGAACGAAATCGGAGCTGACAAACGTATCATAGCTTCTGTTGTCGACGGCGATCCCTTTGTGGGTATCCGGATTTCTTCCATAGCCGGGAAAATGCTTCAGGGCGCACCCGATCCCGCTTGCGTTCATCGCTTCGACCACTGTTTTCACATATTCGGCGGTGTCCTGCGCTCCTCTGCCGAAGGTTCGGGGAAAGATATAATCGGCGGGATTTGTCGAGACGTCGCAGACCGGCGCCAGATTCACGTTGAAGCCGAGACTTTTCAGCAGATCTGCTTTTTCCTTCGCATCGGCGGCGATCAATTCGTATCCGCCTTCCGCGTATAAGGACTGGGGAGAGCGGAAGGGTCCCGATCTGAATTCGGGGTATTTGCTGACGCGCACCACATCCCCGCCTTCTTCGTCGACACCGATAAGAAGGCCCAGCCTTGATTCGTCTTGATAGCTTTGGATCGTCGATTTCAAAGTCTCTCTCGTATTTCCTTCGATATCGCCGGCGAACAGAATATATCCGCCCGGATAGTATGTTTGAATATCAGCAACGGCGGTGTCCTTCCTGCATCGGAGAAAGAACATCTGCCCCACCTTTTCCTCCGTCGTCATCGTTTCCAGGATATTCCGCGCCATTTGCTCATAGGACGGCGGCTTTTCCCCCGACAGATAAACCGTTTTGATAAAGCCGTCCTGTCCCCGGTACTTTACCCTGCTCCAGCCGTCCGTCGTCGAATAGACTTTCACCGCCTTCCCTCTCAGGACAACCATCAGGATCGCTGTGTCCACGCCCGCTCCTTCGCGCAGGTTGACGTCCTGTGAGGCATACATGACGGTGAAGGGATCCTGCGGCTGCCCGCCGTCAGGGGAATCCTTTCCGCCGCCGCATGATGTAAGGCAGAGCAGAACGGCGAGAAGCCGGCAGATAACGTGATATATCATTGTTCTTTTCCGTTTTTGGTTCACTTTGTGATATCTCCCTTGCAGAATTATTCCGGCTTTCTCTCTATTTCTCCCTGGCGCGGCGGGCGCGAAGGAGCGACCGTACGGCAGCTACAGCGGCAGCAATCAGAATAAGGAAGACCACCGGCCGGAGAAAGTACAGGAAATAGCGCATTTCATACACTGATTTTTTCGCCTTATCGATCATGGTGACTTTCTCCTTTTCAAAAAGAGTGAAGGTCAGCTCTGATTCCGGCAGTTCTTCAAAATGGGCGCGGTACCGGTTTTCCTGATCTCTTGTCAGAGCCAGGCTGCTTTCTATGATATACGGGGCTTCCCGGGGAGGAATGATATCGACGTCCAGACTGCCGAAGGCGGCCCAGTTTTTGGCGGGACTCAGCAGATAGGTGTAGCTGTATTTCGGTGAAAGGGTCTCTCTCGCGTCCATGGTTCCTTCCGTCAGATAGCCGACACGGACGGTCTTTGTCGATCCGGCCGGGAACTCCACCGCATAGACAAGGGTGAAGGTACGGTCGCGATGGAATGTGGAAAAAGCCTCAGCCAGCGACGCATAACCGTTCTCCTGGCGGCCCTGCCAAAGTGCGCGCAGCAGGAGATTGAAAAGCTGCGTATCGGAAACCGCTGCGGCGGTATCTTCGATCTCTCCGCGGAGCGCTGCAAGCAGGTACGCTTTCTGATCGACGGATTCCTCCGTGATTTCCAATTGGTAACGGTCTTCCTCCGCCTTCACTCCCGCGTCGGTCCAAACCTCGTATGTAAATTCGGGAGCCTTTCCCAGAACGAGGATCTCCGGTTCGTCTTGTCCCCTGAACCTGACGCTCAGTTCTCCGCCCTCTTCTTCGGAATAGCTTACCGCATGAAAATCCTTACCGATCAAAAACGTCTGCTCCCGATCCGTATCAAAGCTTATTACAAATTCCAGATAGGGATTTTCCCTGCTGGAGAGGGCAAAACGGAAAAGTTTTGCCTCCGAATCCAGATCGAATCCCGGCAAAGTCCACTCCTGATTTGAGATGTTGCCGATGGACAGATCGATCCCGTCGGGATCGATATAAATATCATAAGGGACCGCATCGCCATCCGCGCGGACGGTGATGTCGGTCACGGAGAGATTATACAGGTTTGCCGCGAAAGGGAAAGCCATCTGAACGGTAAGCGTATCATCCGACGGATTGGTCATCTGATATTCCGCTATGACCCTTCCCACGGGGGACATCATGCCTCTTGATCCATCATCATCGCCGGCGCCGGAAAAGTCGAAGATCAGATGCTCCCGGTCAACCGTAATGGGTGAATCTTCTTCCACGGCAAGGACTTCGGAGTAGGGATGCGATTTCCAGTAGGATGGAGCGGAATTTCCAAAGACCGGCACGGCGCCCAGGCAGATCGCACCTGCTGTTAAAATCGTACATATTGCAATGCAAATTGATTTTTTCATCTCAATCCTCCGTCTGATGCCGCGCAATCTTTCTCTTTCACTGCGGAATCTGCCGCGCTATTGTTCTACAACCGGAAACAAAACGCCGTTCACTTCCAGACCGGCGATATTTTCGAAGTCCCCGGCGGTATGGATAAACCGAAACATCTCGCCTTTCTGGTTTCCGAGCAAACTTCCCGATTCCTCCGGAATATCCGCGGTTTTTCCATCCTTGTAGATCAGTTTAAGCTTAAGGCTTTCCGACGTTAAACTGCGAAATCGGCCGGTACGCTCTTCCGGGATATCCTTCCGGGAAGCGAAGAGAGTCACGTTGACCGGCGATATGACCGCCCTTTGAATCAGGAGCTCCCAGTTATCCACCGGCACTGCTTTGTCCGCTTCCAGCCTCTTCAACAGGGAATCCGGAATGGAAAGTCTGAGTTCCCAATCGCCTTTCAGACGGGTCGCACGGTAGGCGGAATTCCTGAAAACGATGCTGCAGTCGAGATTTGCCTCCGTCAGCTCGCCCGCGTAAAATACATATTCATAGTAATCCCTCTGTTCTTCTCCGTCCTGAGCCGTCCCAAAAGAAAAATTGTACGGAGAATAGATCAGCTCTTCCGTTTTGTTATTCTTCAGGTTGAAATGCGTCTCCCATTCTATGCTGTTTTCAGGGTTTATCTGAACATGCAGCCATCCGTTTCTCCAGCCTATGTTTGTAATGTCTGCCACATGGTTTCCTTCGGTGTTCGTCACCGGGACGGAAAGCGCATCCTTTTTCAGACGGTAGACCATGGAACCGTCACCTTCGTCAAAATCGGGCATTTCGATTTGCCGGGATTCTCCGGTCTGCTCGTCAAAGACGCCATAGGAAGTGCCGGCGCCCATAAACTCGTTTTCGGGCTCAAACTCGCCGACCCTTTTTTCCAGCCGCTCATAAAGGCTGAGATCTTCTATGACCGTGTCGATCCGCTTTTGATTCCCAATCAGGGAATAGATATGAAAAGACAGATCATCGGTTTGAAGAGGACCGATATATTCGAAACAAAAAGTGGCCGTCTGTGTTTTTTCATCAAAAGAGACCAGATCGTACTGCCGGCTGTCGTTGTATCCCGTTTTTTCGAGGAAATCATACTGATCCAGGGAAAGATCGAAGCCGTTGCTTCCTTCGCAGAATAGACCGGCTCCCGTGTCGGTCAGATCAAAAAACAGATATGTGGCTTCTCCGTCAAAGAAGGACGCAAGATATTTTATCGTGACGCCCTGATCGGAGTCAGTATCCTGCGAAGCTTCTCCAAAATACAGTTCTTCTGGAGAGGTCTTGAAAAAAGATGTCTGATTCAACAGATCCATGACCGGATCTGCGACTTCTTCCTTCTGTTCAGCGGCATTTTGACAGCCGGATGTACCATAAGCTGCCAACAGCAGCATGAAGGCCAGTAAACAGCCCATGGTCCCTCTGTTGCGTTTCCTGTCCATAGCATTCCCTTTCCGAATATTTGCTTTCATTTCATTCGTTAAAAACAGATTACCATATATTGGACGAAATTGCCGTAAAAATGTTTCCTGCCGGAATATATACCTTTCGTTTGACAGAGAGAAGCGGTTGCCATATAATGAAACCGATTAAGAAGCAAGGAGGTGTCTTTTTGGCTATTGTTCTGTAAAGAGCATTTTATTATTAATAAAACAGGTACGACCAAAGCGGCGGAAACGCAGCTTGATTTTATTGTACCTCAATGCCTTACAGAATAATACCGATCCTGACACGCCCGATTCTCATAATGTTAAGAACCGACCGGGAGGCATGGTGAAGGACTATGTCTTTTTTTCATTTCCCGCAAGAATCATGACGGCTGTTTTGTAAGGCGTTCCCGCATCATCGTTTGATGCATTCCCAAACAAATTAGAAAGGAAAAAAAGCAATGAAAAAAATACAAGACTTTCAATTTTTATGTGAGAATATGATGGGGCCGAACTGCGTGATGATCCTGGAAGAACTCAGCAGGGAGCTGCCTTTGAAGCCCGGCATGCGGATCATGGACCTCGGATGCGGCAAAGGGCTTACGTCTATTTTTCTTGCGGAAGAGTTTGACGTACAGGTTTTTGCGACGGACTTATGGATTTCAGCCACGGAAAACTTCGACAGATTCCGGGAGCTCGGCCTTGACGGCAGGATCGTTCCCATCCACGCGGACGCCCATGATCTGCCTTATGCGGAGGAATACTTCGACGGGATCGTCTGCATCGATTCCTATTTGTATTACGGTGCAAAGGAAGGTTTCCTGGACCGGTATATTTCACCGCTTGTGAAAAAAGGCGGTTTCATCGCAGTCGCAACGCCGGGCCTGCAGAGAGATTTTCCGGGCGGGATCGTTCCCGAAGAACTGGTTCCGTTCTGGGAGGAGGATATGAACTTTTATTCCCGGGATTGGTGGAAGGATCTTTGGCTCAGGGCAAAGACCATCGACCTGAAATATTGCAGGTCGATGCAGTGTCATAAGCAGGCCTGGGAGGACTGGCTGAAATGCGATAATCCCTATGCGATCCGGGATATCGACATGATGAAGGCGGAAGGAGGCAGATACTTCGATACCATAGGGCTCATCGCGGAAGTGAAGGCGCTTCAGCCGATATTTTTTTCCGCTTGAAACATCAGGTCGTC